>Ga0101944_10000823_pt1 | contig 81602 bp, 58 predicted proteins | sample DewCreD2012metaG_FD_75245 | JGI IMG/M metagenome (GOLD analysis project Ga0101944, IMG submission 75245) | Hot spring sediment bacterial and archeal communities from British Columbia, Canada, to study Microbial Dark Matter (Phase II) - Dewar... ... | reverse complement strand
TTCGCGACAGTCCAAGAAATCCGTCACGTGAAATTTCGCAAAGTCCCGAAGGGACGATTCGAACATAGCCCAGGAGGAACTCCTGGGACCCGGTAAAACGCCGCGTTCAACTGCCGATTTTAGGATGATGACACCGCCACGAAATCCCAGGACTGGCGTCCTGGGCTATTTTCAGGGCGTCCCTACAGGACTTTGTGCCGATTGTCGTCTTATTCGAACGCGCCACAAATGTACAAACTCCAGGGTCCGCGAAGCGGGCGACAAGAATCTGTCCCAAGGCGGCCAGCGGAAGCCTTGGGTCAGCAAGCCACCCAACACAAGGCCCGGAGGGTCGGGCAGAGACTACAAGCGCTGCCGCCCCGTTTTGGGGCTGTACAAGACGATGCGCCGCGTCCCGGCATTCCCTGCGGTCATGCCGTGAGGTGATCCCGGGCCACACTCCGGCCGCCCGCTTCGCGGGCTTGTCCGCCATGAGATGGTTTCCATCAGGCGGCGAACTCGGTACTCTCAAGATTGGATTCTACGTTCGAATTTCTGGACGTCGTGGACTTTGTGGACACAGTGGACTTCACCCGAAAGGTCCACGATGCCCACGGCGCGCGCGAAAAATTTTTTGCCTGCTGAAGTTTCCCGATCGCCAAAGTTTAGTGGGCGGTAAGGACCAGTAGCCAGTCATGCACTTCCGGAGGAATCGGGGGCCGCCAGTTGCCATCGGCGCCGGGTGTGACGGCGCCGATGGGATGATCTGTCCCAGTACAGGGATCGGCATAATACGCCTCGTAGGTAATGCCGGATTCAATTCCCTTGACGATCGGCGGATCCCACGCCATCGGTATGTAGATGACGCGGAGTTTGCCGGGAATGCCGGCGGCGGTGCAGGTATAGAGGTTCTCGCGTTTCCATGACGGATCGACCCATTCGGGATGGCGTTCCATTTCCCACCAGGGGAAACGGCGCATGAAAGACGCACCCCATGCCGCCTGTTTTCCGCCGGGAAGAAGCATCGCGTCTTGCCACGGGGTGTTGCCCCAGCATCGGCCGTGCGGCGACGGACCGTACGGGTTCTCGCGGGTGCTCATCTGCCAGATCCCGTTGGCGCCGTAGGTGTAGCCCGCGACACCGTTGAGCGCGGACACGTAGAAGCACAGACGCTGGACGTTCTGCCAGCAACGGCCCAGAATGCCTTCGTAATTGACTTCGGAATTGACCACGGGCATCGCCGGTATCCGCCCCATGGCGGAGATGACCGTTTCGGCGGTCGGGGCAACGCTGTCGAGATCGCTATGGCCCGTCTGCAACATCTCGAAATCCATCAAGGCCGGGTCTTCGACCTGTTCGCGTCCATACTGGGTAGGATGGATCGAAATGAGGTTGCGGTGCCCGTCAATTTCGCGGACATAGGCCATGACATGCGTCCAGCCGGTCTTCTGCGCGGCGGCGTCTTCCTTGGGGGTCTTCGAGAGGTAGTAGGCCATCGTCCCTTCGCCGCAGATGCACCACGCGACGGGATACGCGCCGTAACGCGCCACGAGGTAGCGCCAGTACCGCTTGATGCGTTCCTCGCCGATGACGGGCATGTAGTATCCCCACATTCCGACAATGCACGGCATGAGGCCGGCATCGGCCAAATGGGCGATTTTGAGATCGGCCATGTCGAAATAATCGGGATTCACGCGCGCAAAGCCGGCCGCGAACGGAAACCCCGCCTCGTTGCGTCCGCGCGCGTCCCATGCGTCCATATCCGGATACGGCCCCGCGATGATCTGCACGACGTTGAAACCTTTCGCGACACGGTCGGCGGCCAGCGCACGGAATCCGTTCGGCCAGTCCAGCCGTTGCGACAGCCCCATCCACCACGTATCGCCCATCCAGAAGAACGGCGTGCCGTCGGCGTGCTCGAAATGGCGCTTGTCCGCGGCGACACGCAGACGCCCGTGACGGTACAGCGGGTTCCCGCCGCTGTACGCTTCAACGGCCAGCTTGCCCAAAATGCCGTGCAGGCCACGGTCGGCGGCATTCGAACATTTCGTTTCGAACATATACTCGCCGGACTCCGGCGGACTGAAACGGATTGCCCAGCGGGGTCCTCCGCGCCAGAACGCGGGAATCGTCCAAGTCGTTCCGTTCGCATGACGAAACACACCTTCCATTTCGACTTCATTGTAGGGGTCGCCATACCGAGCGTTGCTGGTGAATGTAATCTCGCACACCTGATTGGCCGTTGCGAACAGTTGCATTTGAATTTCCTCCTGGCCGGCCTGGATTCGGCAGTCAAAATCGGATTCTACGTTCTGACTTCGATGGCTGAATCCAGGTTCACGGGCCATGATTGCCGCATCCCGATTCAACGGAAACGCCGGTCCGGACGTTCTGCCCAGACCGGCGGCGTCATTTTATCGAACGGATGGTTCAGGCCAGTTGGGGAACCTCAAAGCCTTTTCGGTACTCGCGTTTGATGAGTTTGTTGGCGTCGGCGTCCTTGAACTGTTCGGCCTTGGGATCGAATTCGAGCGAACGGCCCAGGCGGTACGCGATATTGGCGATATGAATATGGGCGCAGGAAGTGTGCGAAACTACCTCGTTGGCGTAGTTGTCTTCCGGCTTGCGCGTGCGGATGGCCTTCAGCCAGTTGCCCCACTTGCCGTCGGTCGCGCCTTCCGGCTGGTCAACCGGAATGGGCTTGTCCTGGTAATCGAAGAAACCGATGCCGCGCACGTAATAGCCCTTACTTCCGAAGAAACTGTTTCCGCAGGCATCGCCTTCCTTGCCGTCTTTGGTGGTGCCTTCCTTGTACGATCCCTGGTTGCGTACTTCAAAGGTCATGATTGAACCGTCCTCGTAGGTGAACACGGTGGCCATCGTGTTCGGGGTCTCCGCCTGGTCTTTCCACCAGTAGCGTCCGCCGGCGCTGTGGACCTTTACCGGAAGACCGCGGTTATGTCCCCAGCACGCCACGTCCATTTCATGTACGCCCTGATTGCCGATTTCACCATTGCCGTATTCCCAGAACCAGTGCCAGTTGTAATGGACATAGAGTCCCGGGCCCGCCTGCTTCACCACGCCGGGACCGGAATCATCTTTTACGAGAAAATCGTGGTCAACCGACGGACCCTGCCACAACGTCCAATCGAGATAATCGGGCGCCGGACCCGGCTTGCCGAAGCCGATGGGACCGCGGTTGCCGTTCTTGTAGACGTATCCGCGCGAATGTGAAATTTCACCGATGAATCCTTCATGGATCAGTTTGATGTCGCGCAGCAACGTCCCGTTCGACCGCGATTGCGTGCCGTGCATGACCACACGCCCGTGTTTCTTTGCGGCGGCGATAACCTGCTGGCCTTCATAGATGCTGTGTGACATCGGTTTCTCGATATAGGCGTCCTTGCCGGCCTGGCAGGCCCATACGGCGATGAGCGAATGCCAATGGTTCGGCGTGGCGGTCGTGACGGCATCTATGTCCTTTGCCGCCATGACTTCCCGGACGTCCTTGTACAGTTTCGGAGCCTTTTTCGTGGCGCCCTCGACCATTTTCCCGCTCGATTCAAGCACTTTCGCATCCACGTCGCACAGCGCGACCACTTCCGCGTCGTTTCGCTTCATCAGTTCCGAGATATGGCTCCGGCCCTGGCCGCGAATTCCGATACAGCACACCCGGATGCGGTCGTTTGCGCCGTATACTTTGCCTGTTGCCATCGTTCCACCCACGATAACCGCCGTCGCCGTGGAGCCCAAAAATTGCCTGCGTGACATTGCCATGGTTCGTTTCTCCCTAAGCGTTTATTCGCCGTTCATACTCTTTTTGACCCGAAGCCGGCCGCGCAAGTTTCAACCGGCAATCGTTTATTGTGCTGAATTATCCGGACAAACGCAAGGCGCGCGTAATGGATCCCGCGGGCTTCACGCCGCCGTTTCTTTGGCTGTTTTTTTCGCGCGCGCACGCTTGGCGGGCCGCCTTTTTTCCTTCAATTCCGCATAGGCGGGGCAGACCGCCTCGACTTTGCGATCCCATTCAGCGTCGGGCGCCCAGGTTTCCGCTTCGTCGAGAAACGTGATGGCCATGGCCGCCGAGGCGCAGGGATCGAAGACGGCCGATTTGACAAAATACCCTATCAACAATCCCGTGGCGAACAGCGCGAAATGCGCAACGGTCCACGAGGCCGGCGTGGACCATGCCAGCATGCCGAGCGGAATCAGGCACACCACCGCCACAGACAAACCGAAAGCGTATCCCAGCCAGGTCAGCGTGATGGCCCGGCTGAGCATGGATTTCCAGCATTGGCAATAAATCAGAATAGCGGCGCGTATGGATTCATGGATATTGTCGTTGCGCGTGTGAAACGCATACGCGGCAAAGGCTTCCTCGATATAGCCCACACTCAGATCGGCCACATGCCAGGCAAATCGCGAACCGCCTTCAAGACCCGGAATGGGCAATACCGCCGAGGAGTCGAATAGATTGCGATCCAGGGATCGCATCGTTTCCCGGATGATACGGCGCGCGTCCAACAGGCCCGCCAGACCGCCAAAATAATGCAATACGCGGCCTTCAGCCCATTTGACCTGCGAAATGCCGCCCGGCAAGCGGCCTTCCGTGGCCAGTTCGGTCAAAATGGCCACGTGGCCGATACGGCGGCGGTACAGCAGGTAAACGCTGACGAATCCGCCCATGCCGATTAGCAACGCTATGCCCGCCGATCCAATGAACAAGGTCCAGAATGCGATCGCGCCGAACACCCCGCCCACAATGGCCAGCATCCACAGATAACAGAACAAACCCAAGCACAACGCGCCGTATACTGCGGCGCGGTGAATCGCGTAGGGCATGGCGCCGCGCACCAATGACCACGCCCGGCGAAGCGGAAAATCCATGGTTGTGTGTTCTCCCTTGTTTCCGGCATTCTATCACAGGAATCGCCAGGAAAGTACACGGGAGAAATGGCCATGGCCCGGATTGTCCAATCATTGCGAAAAGTCGGCGTGGGCGTGTTTCTTGCCGTCTTGTGCGCCGTCATGGCCGCCCGGCAACCCGAATTTCTCTCGGTGGACAACATCAAGGACGTCCTCGTCCAGATTTCGGGTATTGCCATCGCGGCGGTCGGCATGACGCTCGTGATTCTGACGGCGGGCATAGACCTTTCCGTGGGCAGCGTCCTGGCCTTGTCCGGCTGCGCGGGATCGCTCGTCGGACTCCGGTGCGCCGAACTCGGCCCGGCATGGATGGGCGTCTCGGCCGGATTCGCGGCGGCTGTCGCGGTCGGCGCGCTCTGCGGACTATTGAACGGCTTGATGGTTACGAAGATTCCGCTGACGCCGTTCATCGCGACCCTCGGCGTGATGGGCGTCGCGCGCGGCCTGGCCTATTACATCAGCCACAGTTCGCCGGTGCAGGTCACGCCCGGCATGCGCGCTATCGCGCTCGCGCGGCCGCTGGGCGTCCCCTTTCCGATCATCCTGATGCTGGCCATCTATGTGCTTGGCTGGCTGGCGCTCCGGCATACCCGCTTCGGGCGCAACGTCTACGCCATCGGCGGCAACGAGGAATCCGCACGCCTGAGCGGTATCCGCATTCACACGACCAAAATCCTCGTGTACACGTTGACGGGCGCGTTCGCGGCCGTCAGCGGACTCATTGTCGCCGGACGCCTCGCATGGATGATGCCGCAAGAGGGCGACGGGTTCGAACTCGACGTGATCGCGGCGGTCGTCATCGGCGGCACGAGCCTCGCGGGAGGGCAGGGAAATGTTTTGGGCACACTGCTGGGCGCATTGATCATGGGCGTCGTGCGCAACGGACTCAACCTCGCCGCCGTGGACTACAACGTCCAAAAGGTCGTCATCGGCGGCATCATCATCGCGGCGGTGTCTGTGGATGTCCTCGCAAGACGGCTTGGGCGGATCGGAAAAAGATAGTTGAATCGAAAAGAAATGTTTTCGTTTTTTGAAAGGGTCCGCAGGAACTTCTTGTTATGAAAAAGAAGTTTCCCGGAAACTTCGCCCGAATAACGATTTTATTGGTAAAAAAGGAGGAGACTGTATATGCGGCGCTTTGATGCGTTGACGATCGTGCTTGCTGTGATTGTATCCTTGGCCGGTTGCGGCAAATCCGTTTCGACACCGCCGGAATCCGGAATGGCGGCCAAACAAGTCGTCGTTGGATTCGTTTCGCCCGCGCTGACCAGCACGTTTCACGTCACGCTGATCGAAGCGGCCCAGAAGGAAGGCGCGAAACTCGGCTGGAAGGTCGAGTCGCTCGCGCCCGACCGCGAAACCAATTTCGCCGCGCAGGTGGACATGGTCCAGGCGCTCGTGCGCCGCAAGGTGAACGCGATTTCGATCTGCGCGATCAACGACAGCGCGATCATGGGCGCCGTCGAGCAAGCGAACGCCGCCGGCATCCCGGTGTTCGTACACAATTCGCTCATGCCGCTCGCCGGCGGCAAGGTCGAGGCCTATATCGGCTATGACCAGCAGAAGGCCGGGCGCCTCTGCGGCGAATATGCCGCCGAACTCCTCAAGAAGAAATATGGCGACTATAAAGGCAAAGTGTACCTGCTGCTCGGCATCCCCGGCGTCCACACCACGGAACGTTCGACAGGATTCCTCGACGCCATCGCTCCGCACCCCGGCATCGAGGTCGTCGCGAAGACGCCCGCGAACTGGGAACGCCAACAAGCGATGAACACCGCTGCCGCCGCGTTCAAGGCTACGCCGGATATAGACCTCTTCTTCGCGTGTTCGGATGCGATGGCGCAAGGCGCGGCCCAGGCCATCCGTGAAGCCGGCAAATCCGCCTTTACCATCGGTATCGACGGCAATCCGGACACGCTCAAGGACATCAAGGAAGGCGTCGTGACCGCTTCCTGCGCCGTCTACCCCGGCGAAATGGGCCGCATCACCCTCGAAACGATCCGCCAGCGCCTCGAAGGCCAACCCGTTCAATCCAAAGTCGAAACGCCCATCAAAATAATTGACCGGACGAACGTGGACGAACTGTTGCAACCCTGACAGCCGGTTGTAAAAAGCGTCCCATCTTTTCGGATTGCCGCGCCGTCCGTCCGGCTGCCTTGCAATGATCCCGGAAATCGCGTTTGTTTTGGGATTCGCGGGAGTTGCGTTGCCGCCCAATTTGGCCTATCGTGATGGAGTGGCTTGAACGTGGAGATGGAAGGATATTGTGATGGACAGGATGGCCAGGCGGCAGTTTTTGACGCGTGGCGGCGCGGCGGTATTGGCTGCGGGCGCGGCATCGGCGTTTTCGATTGATGCGCTAGGCGCGAGCAGGAAAATTCGAATTGGACTGATGGGCGCGGGCGGACGCGGGACACAGTTGGCGGAATGGTTCGCGCAACGACCCGATGTCGAAGTGGCGTATGTCGCCGATCCGGACAGGCAGCGGCGCGACGAGTGCGCCGAGCGCATCAGTAAGATCGCGAAGCGCAAGCCCAAGAGCATCCCGGATTTCCGAAAGATGCTGGACGACAAGCGGGTGGACGCCATTATCAACGCCACACCGGACCATTGGCATGTTCTTGGCTCGATTCTGGCCTGCCAGGCGGGCAAGGACGTCTACCTGGAAAAGCCGCTCTCGCACAATATGTGGGAGGGCCGAAAACTGATCGAAGCCGTGCGGAAATACAAGCGCGTATTGCAGGTGGGCACGCAGAACCGAAGCGCGCACTATTGTCATGCGGCGCTCGAATTCCTGCGTTCGCGGGATTTTGGCGATATTCATTTCATGCGCGTGATGAACAGCAAGCCGCGCAACACCATCGGCAAACTGCCGGACACGGATGTGCCGGAGGGGGTTGATTACGACATGTGGCTCGGTCCCGCGCCGATGCGCCCGTTCAACCTGAACCATTTCCATTACAACTGGCACTGGTTCTGGGCATATTCGGGCGGCGACATCATCAACGACGGTGTACACCAGATTGACATCACGCGGTGGATGTCGGGCCAGACCTATCCGGTGTCTGTCTATTCGACCGGCGGCCTGCACCATTTCGACGACGACCAGGAAACGCCGGACACGCACGTGGTCAACTGGGACTTTGGCAAGATGACCATCGTCTTCGAACAAACGCTCTGGTCGCCGTATGAGAAGAAAGTCCCCATGCCGGTACGTGAAGGCGAGGGATTTCCAAACTGGATGTTCACCGGCACCCGCATCGAGATCAGCGGCACGAAATGTTTCATGAACCTTGCGCGCCACGGCGGCGGCTGGCAGGCCTACGACAAGGACTGGAACGTCGTAAAGGAAATGCGAGGCGCCTTTTCGGAATCCAACGCGGACCACATCGAAAACTTTCTCGATTGCATCCGCACGCGCAAGGAGCCGAACGCGCCGGTCGAGGAGGGCCATCTTTCGACGGCATGGTGCCATTACGGCAACATCGCTTATCGCATGGGCCGAAAACTGTTCATCAATCCGGAAACGGAAGGGTTCATCAACGATTCCGAAGCCGATACACTGCTCAAGCGCGCCTATCGCGCGCCGTGGATCGTGCCGGAACAAGTATAGAAGGAATTCCTGTTCATGTTGGCGAGGACCAAATCAGCAGCGCCCAAGCGGACGTCCAAGACAAGCAAACCCGGCAATATGTCGGTCGAGGAATGGCAAATCGCCCTGCGGCGCGAATTCGGACGCGAGCAGAATTTCCGTTGGAAGAACATCGGAAACGATCCGATCTTTTCGGAGTTTATGGTGCGCAATCCCGGTTCCGGCGGGGAATATCGTGTGGCGATCCGCGGACGCCATGCGGGCGATAACTATTGCTCGTGCCCGGATTTCACGGGCAACACGCTCGGCACGTGCAAACACATCGAGTTCGTTTTGGCGAAACTGGAAAAGAAGCGCGGCGGATTGAAGGCGCTCGAATACGGTTTCCACCCGCCGTACTCGGAAGTCTTTCTGCGGTACGGCGCCAAACGCGAGGTCGCGTTCCGGCCCGGCACAGAATGTCCGCCGGCCATGCGCAAGGCGGCCTCGTCGTTTTTCGACGCGTCCGGCGTGCTTCGTCCCGAAAAACTGATGGCCTTCGACGACCTGCTCAAGGTTCTGCACGCCAACGGCCACGAAGTGCGCTGCTATGATGACGTGCTCGAATTCGTGGCGCGCGCACGGGATCAAGTCCGCCTGCGGGAACGCGTGGATGAGGCGTTTCCAAGCGGCGTCGAGAGTCCGGCGTTTCAAAAACTTCTGCGCGTGCCCTTGTATCCGTACCAGCGGCACGGGGCGTTGTTTGCGGCGCGTGCGGGACGTTGTCTCATCGCGGACGACATGGGCCTCGGCAAGACCATTCAAGCGATTGCGGCGTCGGAAATCCTTGCCCGCACGATGGGCATCGAGCGCGTGCTGGTCGTCGCGCCGACGTCGCTCAAGCATCAATGGAAACAGGAAATCGAGAAATTCACGGGGCGTTCCGTGCAAGTCGTCGAGGGGATGCTGTACACGCGACAGGCATGTTACCGCGAGGAAACCTTCTTTAAAATCGCGAATTACGACGTCATCCACCGCGATCTCGCGGCGATTCGGAAGTGGGCGCCGGATCTCATCATTCTCGACGAGGCGCAGCGCATCAAGAACTGGAAGACGCGCGCCGCGCGGACTGTCAAGAAACTGGCCTCGCCGTATGCGATCGTGCTGACGGGCACGCCGCTCGAAAACCGGCTCGAAGAACTGCATTCGATCGTCGAGTTCGTGGACCGCTATTGCCTGGGGCCGCTTTTCCGGTTCCTGCACGAGCACCAGCACACCGACGAATGCGGGCGCGTCATCGGCTATAAAAATCTCGGAAGCGTTGCGGAGACGCTGAAAACGATCCTCGTGCGGCGGCTCAAGCAGGACGTGCTGCTCGAACTGCCCGAACGGCTCGACAAGCAGTTCTTCGTCGCGATGACTCAGGAACAATGGGCGGTCCACGAGGAAAACCGGGAGATTGTCGCGCGGCTCGTCGCCAAGTGGCGCAAATACAAATTCCTGTCGGAAGCCGACCAGCGCCGCATGACCATCGCGCTCCAGTACATGCGCATGGCCTGCAACAGCACCTACCTGATCGAACAGAAAGACGATTTTGGCGTCAAGGCGGACGAACTTGTGACGCTGCTCGACGAAATTTTCGAAGAGCCGGATGCGAAGGCCGTCGTGTTCAGCCAATGGCTGCGCACGCATGAGTTGATTCTCCGCCGGATTGGCGGCCGCCCATGGGATCATGTCCTGTTCCATGGCGGCGTTCCCGGGCCGCAGCGCAAGGGGTTGATTCGCAAGTTCAAAGAGGATCCGAACTGTCGGCTGTTTCTTTCGACGGATGCGGGCGGTGTCGGTTTGAACCTGCAGAACGCGAGCGTCGTCATCAACATGGATCAGCCGTGGAACCCGGCGGTGCTCGAACAGCGGATTGGGCGCGTCCACCGGCTCGGACAGCATCGCCCCGTCCGCGTCGTGCATTTCGTGGCGCAAGGCACGATCGAACACGGAATGCTCAATATTCTCCAGTTCAAGAAATCCCTATTCGCGGGCGCGCTCGACGGAGGCCAGGACGAAGTCTTCCTCGGCGGAACGAAACTCAAGCGTTTCATGGAATCGGTCGAGAGCGTTTCTTCCTCAATTCCAAGCGCCATGCCGCCGGAGGACACTGGCTTGGACAGCGACGCTGCCGACGCCGCGAAGGTCGTTCCGGAAGACATTGAACGGGCGGCGGAAATGCCGTCCGCCGAGGCGGCGCCGGTTTCGCGCGAGGAGGTCTGGAACGCATGCCTGAACGCGGGCACGGCGTTTCTCAAATCACTGGGCGACGCGATCGCGGCCGCGCCGCCGGAAAAGAAGACAGAGGCGCTTTCGGGCCTGTTGCCTGTCGAGCGAGACGAAGCGACCGGGCGGTCCTACGTCAAACTGCCCATGCCCGATCCGGCGGTATTGAATGCGGCCCTCGGCGCGCTGGCGTCGTTCGTGGAACGCCTCGCGAAACCGTAACTACATTTGCAGGGTGTCGCGGGCGGTCTGGATGTATCGCGGGCCTTCGGCCCATGCGGGATCGCAGGCGAAAGCACGCTCGAAACAGGCCAGCGCGCGATCCCATTCCTTTGCGCCGGCATGCAGCACGCCAAGGTTGCGCCAGGCATCGGCAAGACCGGGATCGATCTTTACGGCCAAGTCGAAAGCGCGCCTCGCCTCGTCGCCGCGGCGCATGAGGTAGAGGGCCGATCCCAGATCCTTGAGCAGGACGGCGTTCGACGGTGCAAGCGCGACGGCTTGCCGGTACGCCTGGGCCGCGCGCGGATAGTCGCCGAGTTCGGCGTATTGATGCCCCAATTCGGCATGGGCATTGGGATCGTCCGGCGATTCCGCCACTTTTTCCAGCCCAAGGCGCAGATACATTTCCTGTTTGGCCCGGATGCGTTCCGGCGATCGGGCAAACGGATAGTGATGAATCAGAATATCGCACAAGACGGCTTCGATGCCTTGCGCTTCGAGCGAACGGTTCACGAGTTCGTGGACGCGCCCCTCGAAACGCGCGCCGATACCATTGGGAAAAAGCCGCACTTTGACGCTGGGATGCCATCCGGCGAATCCACGCGCCAGTGGATCGCCGGCCGCACAAAACACAAAGCCCGCGAGGTTGGACTGGTTCGTATAATTGCGCGTCACGAAGCGATAACCGCGGTTGCGCGGCCCGTCCGCCAGCGCGCGTATCGCGGGGGCATCGGCCGCCTCGATGCGCTCATCGGCATCAATGACGAAAATCCAGTCGCCCGTGCATGCTTCGATTGCGGCGTTGCGCGCCGCGGCGAAATCGTCGTTCCAGACGAAATGGCCGATGCGGGCGCCGTACTGGCGGGCGATAACAGGCGTACCGTCGCGTGAACCGGTATCGAGCAAAAAAATCTCGTCAATCCAACCGGTAAGACACTGGAGGCATTCGGGAAGTTGATCCGCTTCATCCTTTGCGATGATGGCTGCCGAAATGGCCGGGCGTTTCACGCTGCGCCTGTGAACAAAAGCCCACTTGCCCGGCGTAGCATATCGCGTCTGCGTAAAAGGGGCTTTTTTTTGTGGATGGGCACAGGCGGAACCGTCTGCGCCACCGGTTTCGTCATTTCTTCACAACCTCTCAGTAAAGATCGCCCTCGGTTTCGGTATGATCGAGCAGCGCCGGTTTGGATGCTTTTGGCGGGATCTGGGCCAAGGGAGCGCGCACGGCGCCGGCGGCAATCAGGGCCTGCAGTGTTTCTTCATCCACCATTTCACCGCTGGTTACCAGGCGCGTCGAACCGTTGACCGTAACGCCGTACTGCCGGACGGGTCCGCCGCGGCGCGGGTAGATACTGCCTTTGAGCATCATATCGAAGTCAATTCGATACAACTGGGGCCGTTCGGACGGAGATTGCATATCGGATGGCCGCGCAGCGGGGGGAATGCCGCCTTCCCGCCGGCTGCCGAACAGAAAACCGAGTAACCGCTTCATTTGTGTAACATGCTCGCGGCCTTCCGTGGCCACGTCCTTCATGGGTCATTGTGCCGCGGGCTTGGGTGGATTGGACTGGATGGCCGCCGCCGCGTTTTTACGTCCAATTACCGCATCCTGGGCTTCTTTAGCCGCATTTCGTATAGCCTCGCTCGCGCCGTTGGCCGCCAGTTCGGTTACGAGAGCCTCCGAACTGGGATCGGCCAGGACGGCCAGCGCAGCCAACGCGGCCAGTTTGGCTTCTTCTTCAAAGTCGGCCGATCGCACGACGTCATGGAACACGCCCAAACTGTCGGTGGCGGGCACGGACGCCAGCAATGTCAGGATGTCCTGTTTCTCGGCATGGCTTGTGCCGGGCTGTGAAAAGAAATCAATGAGTTCCTTGCGGCCCTGCGGAGAACGCACGGCCAGCGCACGAAGCGCCTGAAAGCGGACTTGGTGATCCGCGTCATTTTTTAGTTGCGCCAGCGCTCCATCAATTTCGGCGCCGGCCAGATTGGTCAGGAGTTTCGTGGCGCAGACCCGCGTGGTCGGATCGTTGCCGGGTTGGGTCATCGGCAACAGCCGTCCCGCCGCGTCCTTGTCCAAGACAGGGACAAGGCTGATGGCCGCCAGAGCCTTGGCGCGCGGACTCGATGTCTTGTCGGCCAGGGTTTCGTAAATCGGTTGCAACGCTTCCGATCCGAATTCGGCCAGTTTTTTCGCCGCCATCGTTCCTTCCACCAGGTTCGGTTTTTCGGCGCTGGCCGTCTTGGCTGCTTCTTGCCAGAGGGCCAATGCTTCCTCCTTGGATTTCGGCGGGGAAGGTTCCGCTGTGGAAGCGGCCGGTTCGACGGGCGCGGGAGTGGCTTGAGGTGTGGATGTAGCGTCTGCGGGCGGAGTGGCCGGAGTCGCGGTTTCCACAGGGGCGGGCGCCGGCGCAGGGGCAGGAGCCGGCGTGGGTGCGGGCGCGGGCGCCGGCGCAGCGCTTGGCGTTTCAAGGGGTACGGGCACAGGCGCGGGCGCTACCGGTGTGGGCGGAGGCGGCGTCGGAGGCGGTGTTTGAGGCGCGGGCGCCGGACCCCAGCATCCAATCATTACACACAAGGCAACGGCCAATACGGCCACACCCACAATCGAAACGCGTTCTGTCTTGCACATAGGGTTTCTCCCTTTAGACTCGCCGTCGAAGAACGATTACCATCCCGCGACATCGCATAGGAACAGTATATCACAATCGAATTTGGCAAAGTCTATCTTCGTTTTGCCAAGATTTCCTTTTCGTATTTTCGAACATCATCCAGCCACGCCAGACCCGCCGGCACGCCTTTTCTGAGGCAATAGTAATCCCATACCGCGCCGAACGGCATCGTTTTCAATTCTTCCAAGAGCGCCAGACGTCCGGTATAATCGCCCGACCGTTCCGCCTGTCTCAAGCGGTCCGTGGGTTCGAGCAGCGCAATCAGCAAGGCCTTGGCCATTGCGCGCGTGCCCGTGACCCATGCCGCCACGCGGTTGATGCTTGCATCGAAGAAATCGAGCCCGATATGCACGCGGTCCTGGAATCCATGCCGTATGATTTCTTCCGCAATTGCGCGTAAATCGTCCGACAGTATAACGACATGATCGCTGTCCCAGCGGACGCCCCGGCTCACGTGCAACAATAGTTCATCCACATAGAGCAAAATGGACGAAATCTTGTCTGCAATGCCTTCCGTCGGATGAAAATGGCCAGCGTCGAGCGTCAACAACACGCCTTTTTGAATCGCGTATCCGAGGTAGAACTCGTGGGACCCCGTCACATAACATTCGGAACCGATTCCAAACAATTTGCTTTCGACCGCATCCAGATTGAAGTTGCGATCGATCGGCCGAGAGAAAATCGCGTCGAGCGACTGCCGAAGCAATTCGCGGGGCGTTTTGCGATCCGCGGGGATGTCCTTGAATCCGTCCGGTATCCACACATTCGTGACGCATGGCGTTTCCAATGCGCGTCCGATCGCTTCGCCGATAACCCGGCATGCGATGCAATGGTCTACCCAGAATGTTCGGATGCTATCGTCGTAATTCGACAAAGTGAATCCGCTGTCCGCCTTTGGATGGCCGAAACAGGTCGGGTTGAAATCCATCCCGAACCCGCGCGATTTCGCCCAATCAATCCAGCCCGCGAAATGCCGGGGTTCGAGCGCGTCACGGTCCACTTTCACTCCGCCGGTTTCGGCATACATAGCGTGCAGATTGATCCGCTTTTTACCGGGAATGAGACCGGCCGCCTTTTCAAAATCCATCCGCAGTTCATCCGGCGTGCGCGCCTTGCCCGGGTAGTTGCCCGTGGCCTGGATGCCGCCCCCCGATAGCGCGTCCAGGTTTTCGAATCCGCCGACATCGTCACCCTGCCAGCAATGCAACGAAATCGGGATTTCCGAAAGAACCCCGATGGCCTTTTCAGTGTCCACGCCCAGTTCGGCATAGGCTTCTTTCGCATGCAGATAACCGGCCTCAATGTGCTTGTCGCTCATTTTCATCATGCCCGAATCTCCAAACATCACAACGGTGTGCCGCGTATTATAGACAATTTCCGCCGATCGCCGCCAAGGCGGTGCCCGGGGCGTCCATCCCCTGCTTGCCTTCGTTAGACGCCGAATTGCCGCATGTGGTGTTCGAAGTGCAGACCGTGCATGACAGCCCAGCCGTCAATGCCGATGGATCCGAATAGGGGATGCGGCATGGGCTCCAGTTCTCCCGCCTGAACCAAGGCCAAGTATTCTTCGAGGACGGCATGCAGTGTTTCAAGATTATCATGATGTCCACGATGCGAATAATCGGGTCCGATGGCGTTACGCGGAATGCGTATGACGCCGTGGATGAGCAACGGATAGATCACGTTCCTGAGAAACCAGTTGCTTTTATCGGGCAGACGGCCCAGCCGCCCCATGGAATAGCGCACGGTGTCGGCAAGATGTTCGATCATTTCGCCGGATGACATGCGGCCCCATGCCGGCGGCGAGTCCGCGCGGAGTCTTCTCAGGCGGGCAATGGTCTCTTCAACGTAATCATGATCGAAACTGTTCATAGCGACATTCCAGTTCCTGCACGTTTCCTGCTTTTTGAAGAATGTTATTCCTTTCGTACAACCATCCAATAGTACCAAAACAGGCGCGCACACATGCAGAGGCGCCCGATCGGTTCCCGATCGCTTCCTTGACGCGCTGCGGAATTGGCCCTATACTCACGCCGTGGAACGTACCGGGTCTACGGGAGCGGCTCGTCATGAATATTCGAAAAACTGTGGCATGTGTTATGTGGGTAGCGATGGCCGGCTTCGGAAACGGATCGTGGGCGGCGCCGGTTTACGGAGAGATTTTCGACTGGCGACAGCCCAATGGAGAAACAATCCCGGTTCGTGTATGGGGCGACGAATATTTCCGGATTGTCGAATCGTTAGACGGCTATACGCTTGTACTCGACCCCGTTTCGGGCGCGGCATGCTATGCCGAATTATCCGCCGATGGCGCGCAATTGCGTTCGACGGGTATCCAGGCTTCGGCGTCATACCCAGGCAAGGCGTATCTGCGTCCGCATCTGCGCGTTGACCCGGCGGTTGTCCGATCACAGGTGCGGGCGGCGCGTGCCCGGGCGCGCATGGAGCAGATTGCCGCCGTCAAAACCGGCGGCGAACCGCCGTGGCGCGGCAACACACGCGGCCTGTGTCTGCTGGTGGATTTTTCGGATCAGCCGGCAACGGTTCCGGCCGACGAAATCGATCGTTTTTGCAATCAACCCGGTTATACGGGCAACGGCAACAACGGTTCCATACGCGACTATTTTTATGAGGTGTCCAACGGATTGCTGACCTACACAAATTATGTCCCGCCGGTCTATCACCGGGCCAGCCAGCCGAAATCGTATTACGACGATCCGAACGACGACGACAATCTCAAGGCGAAGGAACTGGTTTATGAAATCCTGCAGGCGCTGGAAGACGGCGGTTTCGATTTCAGCCCATACGGCAACGACGATAATACCATTGATGCGCTGAATATTTTCTATGCGGGGACCCGGCAGAGTCCGTGGTCGAAAGGGTTATGGCCGCATTCCGGCACCCTGATACCGCCGTTCCTGGCCGACGGCATGGTCTGTGCCCCCTATCAAATCACCAATATCGGGTCCAGCCTCTATATCGGCACGTTCTGTCACGAGAACGGGCATATGATATGCCGATGGCCGGATTTGTATGACTACACCTATTATTCGACTGGAGTGGGCAATTTCTGTCTTATGGGCTACGGCGGTCCCGACCGAAATCCGGTTCATCCTTGCGCGTATCTCAAAGATTTGGCGGGGTGGACGACCACCCTGGCGTTCCCCGTCGGTCCCGAAAATCTTTCATTGGTGTCGGGGACAAACATACTCTACAAATTGCCTCATCCGCTGAAAACGAACGAGTATTACCTGGTGGAAAACCGCCAAAAGACGGGGCGCGACGCCGGATTGCCCGATGCGGGACTTGCAATATGGCATTGCGACACCCAGGGCAGCAACGATTATCATGAGCAATTACCCGACAAGCACTTTGAAGTGACGCTGGTCCAGGCGGATGGACGATGGGACTTGGAGAACGATCGCAATTATGGGGATTCAACCGATTTTTGGAAAGCGCCCCTCTATACCCTTTGCAGTCCCGATTCAAATCCCGATACTGCGTGGTGGGATGGCAACCCCTCGTATCTGCGCCTGTCGGCGATAAGCGCATCCGCTTCCACGATGACATTCCGTTTCCAAGGGATCGGGGGCAAGGAAGTGGATACGGACGGCGACGGTATTTCCGATTACGACGAAACGCGCGACTTGGATCCTGCAACGCCCGGCATCCAAAATCCATTCGATCCCGAAGATCCCGATGGGGTGGGTAATAACGGCCTGATCGGTTCCGACGGGATCCCGGACGGCGACAACGACTGGGACGGTGACGGATTGTCCAACGCGGATGAATTTCGCTTCGGCACCAATCCGTTCGACGCGGCCAGCGGATTGCCCGCTACCACAGGTTTTGCGCTTGCCCTCGCCGCTTTGGTCATTGCGGGATACGCGCGGCGGCGGATGGCGGATCCGATGCGCCCATCCAAATCTTGACGCGCAAACCAAAAGATTGGCACTATTGACGAAAATTGTTGTATGCGTTGAAGTTTAGGGCTGACCAAAACAACCCGTGCACAGGAGGGAGTACCATGGCCAAGAAAAAAGTAAATGTGGCGTTGATAGGCGCGCAATTCATGGGTAAGACCCACAGCAACGCATGGCGGAAAGTCGGCATGTTTTTCGACCTGCCCGTCGAACCCGTCATGAAGGTGTTGTGCGGAAAGTTCCCGGCGGAACTCGCCGTGGCGGACAAGTACGGCTGGCAGGAAACCAGCCTCGACTGGGAATCTGTCGTGAACCGGCCCGACATTGATATCGTGGATATTTGCACGCCGAATTTCCTGCATCCGCCCATTGCGATTGCCGCCGCGAAAGCCGGCAAGGCGGTTATCTGCGAGAAACCCTTGGCGAATACCCTGGGCGAAGCGATAGACATGTTGAAGGCCGTAAACAAGGCGGGGGTGAAGCACATGTGCGGGTTCTCGTACCGGTTCGCGCCGGCAGTGGGGACCATCAAGAAGATGATCGCCGGTGGTGAATTGGGGAAAATCTTCCATTTCCGCGCCGCATACCAGCAGGACTGGATTGTGGACCCGAACTTTCCGATGGTGTGGCGCCTGAAAAAGAAACACACAGGCAGCGGTGCGCTGGGTGATATCGGCGCGCATATTGTTGACCTCTGCCAATACCTCGTCGGCGACGTGTCCGAGGTTTGCGCCGCCATGCAGACGTTTATTAAAAAACGTTTCGTGTCCGAATCCGACACGGGCATCTCCGGCAAATCGGGCGAGAAGCGCACGGGCAAGATGGACGAGGTGGACGTGGACGACGCGGCGATTTTCCTGGGCCGCATCAAGGGCGCCGACACGCTGGCGACCTTCGAGGCGACGCGATTCGCACCGGGCCGCCGAAACTACAACAGCATCGAAATCTACGGCAGCGAAGGCTCCGTGCTCTGGAACCAGGAAGACATGAACGTATTTCATTATTTCAGCCGGAAGGATCCCGGAACGCTACAGGGTTTCCGCCGCATTCACGCGACCGATCCCGGCCATCCCTACGCGTCCGCATGGTGGCCGACAGGCCACATCATCGGCTACGAGCATTTGTTCGTGCACGAAGTGTATGATTTCCTGAGCAATCTCGGATCGAAGAAAGCGCCGTATTCGACCTTTGAAGACGCCGTGAAATGCCAGAAGGTGCTCAATGCCGTCGAAAAATCCGCGATTACCAAGAAATGGCAACCGGTGAAGTAATTCACCGTCACGAATCGGGAGGAAAAGACATGAAACTCGGCTGTTTGACCGCGATGTTCAGCGCGAAATCGCTGAAAGAAACACTCGACATTCTGCGCCCGCTCGGCCTGCAAGCCGTCGAACTCGGCGCGGGCAACTACCCCGGCGCGGCCCATCTTGATGTGAAGGGATTACTGGCGTCCGACGCAAAATGCAAGGAATTCAAAGCGCTGCTGGGCGGCGAGGGCCTTGAAATCAGCGCGCTGAGTTGCCACGGTAATTGTCTGCACCCCGACAAGGCATTCGCGGCGGCGAACATCGCGGTGCAGACCGACGCCATCCGGCTCGCGGAAAAACTCGGCATCAAGACCGTCATTGACTTTTCCGGTTGCCCGGGGTCCGAGGAAAATTCGACAAAACCGAACTGGGTGACCTGCGCATGGCCGCCCGACTATCTCGAAATACTCGATTGGCAATGGAACGAGAAGGTGATCCCGTTCTGGAGCAAACAGGCGAAGTTCGCCGCCGATCACGGCGTCCGTATTGCCTTTGAAATGCACCCCGGATTTGTTGTGTACAACACCGAGACGCTGCTCAAACTCCGCAAGGCCTGCGGCGCGAACCTCGGCGCGAACCTCGATCCCAGCCACTTGTTCTGGCAGGGCATGGAACCCATCGCCGTCGCGCGCAAACTCGGCAAGGCCATCTTCCACGTCCATGCGAAAGACTCGAAGGTTGATCCGTTCAATACGGCTGTCAATGGCGTGCTGGACACCAAGCATTACGGCGACGAGATCAACCGGTCGTGGATTTTCCGCACTTGCGGCTACGGCCATTCGATGGAGTGGTGGAACGATTTTGTGTCCACGCTGCGCCTGGTCGGCTACGACGGCGTGATCAGCATCGAACACGAAGACAGTCTCATGTCCAACATGGAAGGCCTCAAGAAAGCGGTGGCCTTCTTCAAGCAGGTCCTCGTCTTCGAAAAACCAAGCGCCATCACTTGGGCATGATACGCGCCCGGCGGCCGGCATGGTAAAAAGCGCGGCAAACGAAGGGACATAAAGGAGGCACGGGACACAAAGGGCCATGATGGGCGTTCTTTGTGTCCCTGCGATCCTTTGAATTTTGCTTGGGAAAGACTTTCTCAACCACAACCGCCGAACCCAAGGTGGAGGATGTTGCCCGTGAAAAAAGTGGAAGCCATCATCAAACCGCATAAACTCGAAGAGGTCAAATCGGCGCTCATGGCCGCCGGCATCCAGGGAATGACGGTCTCGGAAGTCAAGGGGTTCGGCCGGCAGAAAGGGCACAAAGAACTCTATCGCGGCGCGGAGTATTACGTCGAGTTCCTGCCCAAAGTGAAGATTGAATTGGTCGTCATGGACGAGGATATCGAAAAAGTCGTCAAGACGATTGTCAAGGCCGCCGCGACGGGCCAGATCGGCGACGGAAAAATTTTCGTGGCGCCCATCGAGGAAGCCGTGCGCATACGCACCGGGGAATCCGGCGAGGGTGCGATAGCCTGAGAGGTTGTGAAAAAATGACAAAACTCGTGGCGCAGACTGTCGAGTCTGCGCGGATCTACAGAAAAAAAGCCCCTTTTCCGCAGACTGGACAGTCTGCGCCACGCTGCTGGGCGATTCTTTCTCAGGCTTGAACCTGGATTCGGCAGTCAAGATCGGATTCTACGTGCTATCCTCTGGATGTCGTGGACCTTGTGGACGAAATGGACAAGAAAAACAATCCCCTTGCGGGTGAAGTCCACTGGGTCCACAATGTCCATCTCGTCCATGGTTTGGTCGAAAGAGCCGCGTTCAACTGCCGATTTTAGGATGACAGGATAAACGGCGGCCCGGTAGACGCTTCCGATATCCTATGCGGTTGCATTGCGCAAGATATCACCCGATAATGCGCTCGGATTATGCAGTGAATCGAAAGGCTGGGAGGGACCGCGATGCGTTTCAAGGACACGTTGTCGTACGGAATGGGCGGATTGTCCATGAATTTCTGCGACATGGTGTTTCTTCAATGGCTGTATGTCCGCTATGCCCCGCACGATCAGCCGCATCTGGTCCCGCCCGCGTTGATTGGCTTGTTCATTTTGTTGGGCCGGATGACGGAAGCGGTCTACGGTCCGTTCGTCGGGCACTGGAGCGACGGATTCCGGTCGCCGTCCGGACGCCGCCTGCCGTTTATCCGGCGAGGCTTGCCCTGCCTGGCCGCGGCAATCCTTCTAATGTGGATGCCGCCCTTTCCATATCCTCACTGGCTCAACGCCGTTTACCTCTTTTTGCTCATCGAGGCATATCTTATCTGTTACGACAGCGTCGTAACGCCCTATCTCAGCCTGATGCCCGAATTGACGTCCGATTTTCGCGAACGGGTCAACCTGACGACGACGCAGGCCGTCTTCATCATGCTGGGCGCCTTGTTGTTTGCCTTGGTGGGATTTGTCGTCCATTGGGGCGGCTGGATTGTGCTGGGCGCTTTCGTGGCCGGATTGACCATCCTGTTCATGCTGCCCGTGGCGGTGCGCCTGCGCGAGCGCAATGCGGGCGCAGCACCCGCCGGGGAACGGCTCGGCTTCATTGAAGGTTTGCGTCTCACGTTGCGCAACCGGGCCTTTCTTTTCGTCGTCCTGTCCACATCGTGTTACTGGTACGGCCTCGACAGCGTCATGAAACTCCTGCCACTGTGGACGACGGGCTATCTCGGACGCGGCGAGGATACGGTCTCGCTGCTCATGGTCCCGTTCCTTGTGATGAACGTGGCTTTCTTTTTCGTGGTGAATGTGCTGGCCAAACGATACGGGAAATACGCCGTCATGATGCTTACCTTCGGCGCGACCACGCTGGCATTCGCGATGTTCGGCGTGACGGGTCTGCTACCGGTAGGCAGTCCATTCGTACAGACGGTTTTCGTCATTGCCTTCGCGGGCATGGCCATCGCCGGGTTCATGGTCCTGCCATTCGCGGTGCTTTCCGACGTGATTGACTACGACGAGAAACTGACCGGACGCCGCCGCGAAGCCATTTACTTCGGATTTCAGGGATCGTTCCAGAAACTGAGCCTCGGCGTTTCGAGCCTGTTGTTCGGCGTGCTGGCGTATGGTCCCGACGGGGCGGTTTCGGTGCAAGGCTTGCGGTCGGTCGCCCTACTGGCCGCGGGCATCAGCGTCATCGGCATCGTTATCTTCATCGGATATCCGTTGCGCGAACACGAAGGAACGGTGGTTTCGATACGGGAGAAGATGCGGCCGTGACGCTTCTCGCCCTGTGTGTTCTTGCCGCGTTGGCGGATGGGCCGGACAACGGCAACCTCCTGAACTTCGAGCGGATGGGTGCGGGCGTTCCGGCCGGTTGGAAGGTCGAACCGCGCGACGCGGACTGGCAAGCGGAGGCCGGCGCGGCCCGCATCCTTCTGGGGGAGCGGGGCCGCATCGGATTGATTTCACCGGCCCGATCCTTGCGCACGGGCCGCCCGCACATCCTGATGTTTCGCATGAAATCGGAGCCTGCCGGCGTGCGCGTATCCGCAACCTTGCGCGATAACCATTCCGAAAATCTGGCGGGACTGGACGCATCCGCGGAGGCCGGATCGTCATGGCAAACCGTCGCCATGGAATGCGTCCCCGCAAACAGTCCCAAGGGCCATTACTATCTGGAGATCGCTATCCAGGGAAGCCGTTCGTCCCTGTGGATTGACGGCCTGTGGTTCGGTGAACGCCCGGAAACCTTCGGCCCCGATTGGAGTCCGGCCTATCGCTCGGCGGGTCTGACGCTGTCGCCCGAAACGCCATGGGGCGTCGTAACCGGCGATGCGCCGCTGCGCGTCCGGGCGTGTGCGGCCGGCACAATCGGCGAAGACTGCCAACTCCACCTTCGTGCGGTTCATACCGGCGGAACCGTTTCCGAATTGACCGAACCGATCTCCGCCAATGGCGATTACTGGGAAAGCATGCTGACGATGTACTGCGATGCGGCGGCGCGATACGGCGTGATCCGCCTTGAGGGAACCGTTGTTGGCGCGAACGGCGCGCCGTTGTCGCCGATGGCGGAGACGCTGCTGGCGCGCGTGCCGGAACCCGTGCCCGGTCCGTGTCCCGAATCGCCGTTTGGAATCCACGTGGCGCTGCGCGAACCGGATCTCGCGGCGATGGCGGCGTTCGGCTACAAGTGGTGCCGCATTCACGACGCATCCGGCATCACGAAATGGGGACTCATCGAAACCGCGCCGGGCGAGTGGATTTGGCACGACACGGAAGTGGACATGGCGCGCAAGTACGGCTTTTCCATCCTCGGCATGTTCGACAGCGCGCCGCCTTGGGAAACCGGAACGGATGAGGGCGGTTACTTCGGAATCTATCACGCGCCTAAAAGCATCGATCGCTGGCGAAACTACGTCCGAACGGTGGCCGGCCATTACGTGGGCCGGATAGACGAATGGGAGGTCTGGAACGAACCGTGGGACATGAACCGCTTTTTCCAAGGCGGCACGCCGCGACGTTACGTGGAACTCTTGAAAGCCGCCCATGAAGAGGCCAAGGCCGCCAATCCGGCATGCACCGTCATCGGAATTGACACCTACCCGCCGTTCTGGGACGCCGCCGTGCTGGCGGCGGGCGCATACCCGTATTACGACTTGCTGTCATGGCATCGCTACGATCCCAGCCTGCAAGGGCGTCCGAACGACGCACCCGCGCGCGTGGCGCAACGCCTGAAGGCCGCGCAGGCATGGCATGGCAGTCCGAAACCCCTCATCGCCACCGAAGGCGGTATTGACGTTACCCTGTTTCAGGGATCGTTCTTCTCGTTCGCGGACCCGGCCATCGTGGGCGACTGGTCCGAAGGCGCGGACCGTTATGCCCGCTGGTATCTGGGCGCGATATCGGCAGGGCACCGGCGCTTTTTCGCCTATTCGGTTCACAATCCGCCGCGGCACGGCAAGCCTACGCATATGATGTCGGAACCGGAGCCGCTCGCGCGTCCGCTGCACGCGGCGCTGGCGGCGCTGGCGCATTTCGTCGAAGGCGCTGCGTATCGCGAACGGCTCATTCCCGCACCCGACATCAGCGCTCACGTTTTCGATCAACCCAATCCGCGGCCCTTCGCGGAAGGACCCTGCGTGGTCGTCGCCTTGATTGCGGACGGCGCCGAGGAAGAACCCCTGCCGAAACCCTTGCCCGCCGGCATACGCTGTTATGATCGGTGGGGCAATCCGGTGGAACCGCCCTCGTCGGCCACGCGAGCAATAACCTACTTGGTCGCGGATACGGCCCGCGCGTCCGCGCTGCTTGAGGCGTTACGGGGCGCCGACGAGAAAAAAGGGCCATCATCCATCGCGGAATTGTTGCAGACAACGGCGCGTGCGCTGGATTCCGGGCAGGAATTAAGTATGGTGTCCCCGGAATTATGGCGGTTGTTCAGTGCGCAGGGATCATTGTTGTTTGCGCCCGGCAAGGATACGCCCGCCGCCGTTACGAGCGCCATGATGCGGTTGGACGCTTCGCGCGTTCCACGTCTTCAATGTGCGTCCGCCATTGAAATAACGGACGTACGCGACGACCCTGCGGGACCTTTCCGTATCGGTTCCGCCAAACTCATGACCGGCGGAACGGAGTCACACATGTTGTTCTTCACTGCCACACCGGACGGTCCGGGCCATTCATGGCGTTACCTGACCCTTACGATGATACCCGTAAACTCCGACGGCGCGCCGGACGACGCCGAACAATTGAAAGCAATCGCCGAACGCTGGGCCGCGGCGTTGCGAGACGCTTCTACCGCGAACCTGCACGGACTCTTCTATGACGGCCCGAAGTGCGTGGCGGCGGCCACGCTCAACGGGGAATATTTCGTGTTCGACAACCCGGAATATCTGATTACGATGCTCGACACCGCCATCCTGATGGGCAAGGCGCCCGTGTCGAAAATGAGTATTCAACGGATCGCGGTTTCCGGCGGCATGGCCGTTCTATCGGGCCGCTGGGACATCGCCTCGCTTCCGTTCGGCGTCGCGGCCCATACATTCACCGCCGCCTTTTACCACACCAATGACGGTTGGCGCCTGGTGTCGTTTTGCATGGGGTGCTGATTTCGTATCGGTGAAACTGGTTTGTCGAATACTCTTGAGATCGCCGAGTATGGGGGACAGCCTGCCAGCGTCAGGATTGCTTCACAGGAAATGAATCATCACAAATTCGGCCATCGAAATCGGAGTCTTGTGTGCAATCGGTGGACATCGTGGGCCTTGTGGGCGAAGTGAACAACAATAACAATCTCTCTTTGGGTGAAGTCCGCTGTATCCACAAGGTCTGCGGCCTCCAGAAATTGATTTTTCGAGCGCTTTTGCGTTGTTCCGAAAGCCCCTCTTGAATCCTGCCCGTAAAACGGCCACACTTCAGCGGTACGGGGGTGCGCGCATCCTTTCGGTGTGCCACGCGGGGCGCTTGCCTGGCGCCTGCGGGTCCCGATAGGATCCAGCGTTGCCGAAATCTTGCCTGAAATGCAATCGCGAAGAAAGGTGTTTGAGCCATGCCGCGTGTTTTCGTTACGCGCCCGATACCGGATGAGGGCCTGAGATTATTGTATAAAGCCTTTGGCAACGACGTCATCGTGCCGAAAGACGATCGGCCAATAACGCGCGAAGCCCTGTTGGAAGGCGTGCGCGGGGTCCATGGATTGCTGCCCATCCTGACGGATACGATAGACGAGGAGGTTTTCGAGGCCGCCGGACCACAGTTGAAAGTCGTTGCGAATTACGCGGTTGGGTATAACAACGTGGATGTCGTTTCCGCCACGCGGCGCGGCATTGTAGTGACGAATACGCCGGGTGTATTGACCGAAACAACAGCGGACATGGCGTGGGCGCTGATGATGGCTGCGGCGCGGCGCGTGACGGAATCCGAGCGTTATCTCCGAGCGGGGGAATGGACATCGTGGGGGCCGCAACTGTTCCTCGGCGTGGACATCCATGGCCGGACGCTCGGCATCTTTGGCATGGGCCGCATCGGCCAGGCAATGGCGCGGCGGGCGTGCGGTTTCGACATGCGCGTCATCTACCATGATGCGATCCGGCTTCCGGCGGATCGGGAAAACGAATTGAACGCCGTCCATGTGGACAAACCGACGCTGTTGGCCGAATCGGATTTCATTTCGATTCATTGCCCGCTACTGCCAGAAACGACGCATGCCTTCGGCGCGAAAGAATTCGCGTGCATGAAGCCGTCGGCTGTTTTGATCAATACCGCCCGCGGACCCATTGTGGACGAAGCCGCCTTGGCCGAAGCCTTGTCGGCGGGACGCCTTTTTGCCGCCGGTCTCGATGTATACGAACGTGAGCCTGAAATTCATTCCGCTTTGCTGGCCTGCCAAAACGCGGTGATGGTTCCCCATCTCGGCAGCGCCACGCGGGCTACACGGGGGCGCATGGCGGAAATGGCCGCCACAAATCTCATCGCGGCGTTATTGGGCCACCCTGTTCCAAATTGCGTCAATCCGGACGTGTTGGAAAAGTTATGACGATGAGTTGGCGCGATTGGCATTGACAGTTTTTCAATAGCATGATACAATGAAATTGCGCAAATATCGTAAATGTATTATTTCGTGAAAAAGTATTGTTAGTAAAGGATTTCAACACACGGTGCGCATCTGGAATCAAAATGTTTCCGTATTCATTTTAGGGCACCAACGACCGCGGAAAGACATAGATGAGTAAAAAAGTGTTTACGAGCGGCGAGGTGGCGGAAATCTGTGGGGTATCGGCCGATACGGTTTCGCGGTGGTTCGATTTGGGGCAGATCGAGGGGTACCGGTTGGGACGTGGACGCGACCGGCGGATTCCCTACGAGAATCTTCGGGCCTTTATGCTCAAGCACAATATTCCCCTGGACAGACTCGAGGCGGGAGAGTGCCGGATTCTGGTGGTGGATGACGATCCTTTTTACCTGGACATCATCCCGTCGGCTTTGGCTCGGTGCGCGGAGTATACGGTGTTGACGGCGTCAACCGGATTCGATGCCGGCGCGATGGTCGTTCAGTATAACCCGCAATTGGTAATCCTCGACATCCATTTGTCGGACATTGACGGCCGAATGGTCTGCAAACGCGTGAAGGATCGTCCCGAAACCAAACATTCGCGTGTGCTGGCCATTTCCGGCTATCTCGATGAGATCGAAATGCGCCAATTGTCCCAATACGGTTTCGATGGATGCCTAAGGAAACCGTTTGGCCTCGCTGAACTGGAAGCCGCGGTGCGGCGACTTCTCGATCGAACTTCGACACCAGTCGCCAGCACGAAGCCCATTTCAGTCAAATAAAGGGGATCACCGAACCCCGCGACGCGCGGCTATTGAACCCTAAACTCATCCACGCAAAGCAACGCAGGCTTTCCGGAGGATGGCATGCCTTCGGGAATGGTTCCCAGGTTTTTGGCTTGCACCTTGACAAAACGAACGGCGGCGGGTTCGGGAAGTTCGATTGCAAAGGTCTTGACGGCGGGATCTTCGGCTGCCGGTGGAAGATCATTGGCGACTGTGCCCACGCTGCGGTAGTTGGCGCCATCCTCGGAAACCTGGTATTCGACCGAAACCGGAAAGAAAGCGCCTTTCGATGGAATTTGGAGGTACCGCGTCTGCAATTGCTTCACGGGCATGGATGTTCCAAAATCGATTGAGGCGTCCAGATCCGTGCCTTCGTAGCCTTGCCAGGCGGGATGGGTCAAATCGGGTTGGGCCAAACGCCCATCGGCCAAGGCATCGGGGCCGCCGCCGCTGAAAGGCGCCGTATATTCTGCCGCCGTGACCACTTTTTTCCCAACGGCGAGATGTCCGGTTTTTTCGTCGGATGCGGCACCGGCGGCGGCGCCCATCATCTCATGGATTTCCCGTTCGGCGGATTCGGCCATCGAAACATTCGAGATCAAATCCCAGAGGGACGTTTTCAATTCGCGTAAAGCCAGGGTACTGACGATCCACGCCTGCGACCAGCCCGATTCGATGGACCATGCGCCCCAACCGTTGTCGCCGTCGCTGGCCCAGAATTCCCAGCGGTCGAAATCGAAAGCGCGATACCAGCCGCCGTCGAGTTCGACATGCTCCTCGCTTCGGATCTGTATCTTGCAAAGGAACTGGGCGAGTTTCTTTTCGGCTTCCTCGTATTTGCTTTCGCCTGCCGAAACGGCTTCATGAAGGCCCAGCAAGGCGAAATTGCAGGTGTAGAGCAAGTCGCAGGCATTATCCGTGTTCGATTGGATAATTGGCATCTCACGCGTGCCGTATTCATCGTGCGATTGGGCCTGAGTGGCGAGTCCGGCCGAGGCATCGCCGAGCATTTCGCGGATTGCGCCGCACGTTTCCTGTTTCGCAACAAGGTCGTCCGCGATGCGGCGCAGCCAGTCGCGATGTTCCGGCGTATCTTCCACTCGAACCAGCCAGGCGAGCGGCAGTAACATGCGCGCGCGTTCTTCCTGAAGACCCATGGTCCAGCGCCATTGGGAGGGATAACCCGCCATCGTCGCGCGAATGGCCTGCTTGGCGCGGTCGAGGAAAGGCGCATAACCGGTCTGTTTGTGGCCCCAAAGATAGGCCGCCCACAAGTACGCCTGGTAATGCGGACTCATTTGGATCGCCGGCGAATTGAAATAATGCAGCCAGCCGGCCTGTTGCAACCGATCTTCCTCGATGCGGTTTTCGCGGAACCCAAGCGGCCCCGTTGTGCGCAGATTGGCCAGCAGGCACCGGAGAATCGGCGTCTGCCACCGGTCAGCCTTGATAAGCGCTGACGTTGCGATAATACCCAGCAGGCTTCGTGCGTTGTCGTCGCCGTAATACACCCCTTCGCCGCCTGTCGTATTCCAACCCAGCAGGCCGTACGAGGGACTCCTTGCGTCCGCGCGGGGGCCCTTGTGTAATTGCGATTCACCCAGTACGAAATCCACAAGATGTGAAGCCGTTTCAAGACTGATGGCGGCATTGTTAAGCGCACCGTCGAACGCCATGGCCATGGCGGCCTCGCTCATGCAATCCGCGCGCAATGTATAGCGAACCGGCTGATATCCGTCCATGTCAATCCGGGAAGCGACTCCTTCCAGCAAACCCAGCGTGCCGTCACCCGTTTTCCAGTCCGGCTCCGGACGCGGTCCTACGCCGTCCGGGGCTTTGGCAAAGGCGGCGGCCTTTTCCTGCCAGGCTGGATGCACAAGCAACTTTGCGTTGTAATACCATTGCACGCCGCGTCGCACCGCCTGCCGTTGGACATCGGGAGGCAGACCCTCTTCCCGCTGATAGGTGGGGGAAACCGTCGGCGTCCACAAGGGGATCGTGATCTTGCGTTGCGACAGCCATTCCAGCGTTGCGCTCCACATGGTGCGCCAGGCGTCCATTGGCGCATAGCGTCCCCGGATAAAGTGGCTCAGTTTCGTCGAGGATAGAAGAACCTGCCCAATGGGGTACTTGTATAACACCGGGAAAATCTTGCTGTCCGGTTGAAGCGGATCCGTGAATTCCGGCATCGGATAGGCCGGCGTGTCGTATCCCGCGACACGTGACGCCACCAAATGGGAATACCGGATATTGACCGGGGTCAGAAAATAATCGTGCAGGCTCAGAATCCGGCCTTTGGGCAGATTTGGACCAAAGAAGTCCGATTCGACCACGAGACGCTCTGCGTGTGCCGGACGTGGTGGTAGAATGACAAATCCGAGCAATTTTTCCGGGAATTCAACGAAAAGACGGATATTTTTCCGTCCGGCAAGGTCAATATCGTCTTCGGTGACGGCCGTTTGCATGTCGGGATATTCATCCGCCAGGACCAGCACACCCGATTCGTTGGGAGCGTATCGCAAGGCTTCCAGGGGGGTGTCGAAACGCATCCATGTGCCTCCACGGGATGACAACAAATCATACAAGTCATTGTCCGGCTGGCAGGCGAATACGAGCCGCATGCGTGCCGGCTCTTGGGCAGATGCGCCCATGGCGGCCCCAAAAAGCATCAGCGCCAAGGCAGAAATCATGCCGCGCTGAACATTGCGTGCCGCACACGGCGTTGTAAACGAAGCCACGAAACGCAATCCGCAATCAACAATTCGTTTCATTGTCAAACTCCTTCCCGATTGCCTTCTGCCATTAGATGACCCGTTTGTGGCGATCATTGTACCAACGTTTGCGCGCCCCATGCCAGCGACAGACGGCCCCAAATAGGACATCCCCGGCCATCGAGTCTCGATTCGTGTAAGCCGATCTTGGCGGCGGAATCGCGATTTATATGAATTATGACGCCAGAATGGAAGTTGTTCTTGCCATTATGGGCCCGGACTTGCCATCTTCTTCCGCTTATACCACTCCACGAACCGGCCTATGCCCTCGTCCATCGAAAATTTTGGCGCGTAACCCAGCAGCGTACGGGCGTGTTCAATGTCTGCGTATGTGATGGGAACGTCGCCCGGTTGCAAAGGGCGGGGGGTGATCAACGCTTCCTTGCCGCAATGGCGCGCGATCGTTTCAATGAGTTCGCGCAGACTCGTCGTGTGATGTTCGCCCAGATTGAAAATTTCGTAGCGGAACGGCGTATCCACGCATCGGACCAGTCCGTCCAGGATATCCTCGATGTACGTGTAATCGCGCTGCGTCGAACCGTCCCCGAACATCGGAACCGGCCTTCCTTCGAGGATCAGCCGTGTAAACTTATGGATGGCCATGTCCGGACGCTGGCGCGGACCGTACACGGTGAAAAATCGCAACATTGTTACGTTCAAGCCGTACAGATGGCTGTACACATGCGCCTGGAGTTCATTCATCCGTTTTGTGGCCGCATAAGGACTTACAGGGCGCGCTACGGGATCCGTTTCGCGAAACGGCACGTCTTTCGATCCGCCGTAAACCGACGAACTCGACGCAAAAACGAGATTGGATACCTTGAAATCGCGGCACGCATCGAGTATGTGCTGACCGCCGATTACATTTACCTGGTGGTACAGATTCGGATTCTCGACAGAGGGCCGTACGCCCGCGCGCGCCGCCAGATGAACGACCACATCCGGCCGTTCCTTCTCAAAGACCGCCCGTAAACCGGGTTCATCGCAAATATCGGTTTCATACAGCATGTAACGCTTGTGCTTCAGGGCATCCGCCGTATTGGCCCGCTTGATCGCCGGATCGTAATAATCGTTGAACGAATCCAATCCAACGACCGCATCGCCGCGCGCCAGCAGTCGCTCCGCCAAATGCGAACCGATGAATCCCGCCGCGCCTGTAATCAACACCCGTTTCATACTATTGGCTCCCATGTCCAAAACATCCGGGGGGACTATACCAGCCGGAGGCCTCTTCCCGCCAGCCGCATATACCGTCCAAAATCCGCATGAAAATGGACCGTCGGCGACCCGCGGCTGGCTATTTTTTCACAAACGCGGATCAGGGTGATCGGGATCAGGGAAACGGTCCCTTTGAATGCTGAATTGATTCGTTCCTGGATTGGTTTGGTGGTTTGTCTACATGGGGTGTGACAAGTTATGATCCATGAACTTGGCCAATGAATTGGTTGGAAACAATGGAGATCATTGAGATGGGCAAAGGCGACAAACGTACGAAGAGAGGCAAAATCTGGCACGGTAGTTACGGCAATACACGCCCTAAAAAGACGAAGAAAGCCAAAACCTGATACGCATGGGCCCGCGGCGCTGGGGCTCAGATTGATGGCTAAAATAGCGCCGGCAAACGAAAACGCCAGCCAGGATCTTCATGGCACGAAGAAGAAAAAAACGCAAGAAGCCCGTTGTCGAACGGATCTGGGTGCGCATTCGCGCGAACCTGATTTCCGGAATGGTGGTCATCGTTCCGCTGGGCGTTTCGGCATATGTGATCCAGTTGTTTTATCGTCTCACGGCCGGCCGTATCACTCCCGCGTTGAATCGGGTGACCGAGGAGTGGCCGGCCTATCTGACGGCGGGCTTTTCGGTGCTGCTGTTGTTTATTGTCCTGTATGGGGTAGGGCTTGTTGCGGCGGTGGTGGTGGGCCGGCGCTTGATTGCCCTTGCGGAATCCATCATCCGTCGCATACCCTTGGTCAAAGGCGTTTATGGCGCCTCGAAGCAAATTGTCGAGACTTTGTTGTCGCAGAGCGAAGGGGATGGTTTTCAATCGGTGGCGCTGGTCGAGTTTCCCCGCCGCGGCATCTATTCACTTGCCTTTGTAACAGGGACGATCGAAATGGAAGGCCGGGAATTTTACAAGGTTTTCGTGCCGACAACGCCAAACCCGACCAGTGGTTACTTCGAGATTATGGATCCATCACTTGTTCGTCTAACCGGCTTTTCCGTTGAGGAAGGCGTAAAAATCCTCATGTCGGGCGGCATTCTGGCGCCGGAGACCATTGGCGGCGAATCGTCCGGGATCACGGGAGGATCGGCATGTTAGGCAGAAAGCGCGGCCCTGAGAAAAACATGTGGCAGCGGTTTCGGCACGATATGCGGACACGGATCGTTTCGGGACTGCTGGTCATCGTACCGTTGGGTATCACGGTTTTTGCGCTGGGTTTTCTCTACGATCTTACCGCGGGCAAACTGTCGCCGTATATCCAGCGATGGGCCGGTCCCATGAAACCGTACACGGTTGTGGCCATATCCGTGTTGATCTTCTTTCTGGCGTTGTATGGGGTGGGATTCGTGGCCAATTTCGTGCTGGGCCGCAAACTTCTTGCCTTGACGGAAATGATCATCCAACGCATTCCGGTTGTGAAAACGGTTTACATCGCCTCAAAGCAGGTCATCGAAGGTCTTGCTCCCAGTGATGCCAAGGGCAGTGCCCGCGAGGTCGTCCTGATTGATTATCCGATACATGGTATGAAGGCCGTTGGGTTCGTAACCGGCCGCATCTGGTTACCCGATGGAAACGAATACCTGAAAGTATTTGTGCCAACTGTGCCCAACATGAGCGTCGGATTTGTGCAGATGGTGGCGCTTGGCGATGCCCGTTATTGCAAAATGCCGGTTGAAGACGCCATCAAGTTTATCGTATCCCTTGGCATCATTGCGCCTCGATCTATTGCGCTGAAACCTGTTGCGCCCAGCGTGCCGGCTGTTTCTCACCGAAAAGACTGATCACTTTCGTCACTCCAGGAATTGACAATTCGGACAAAGCATGATAGTCTTAGGCTTGCTTGTGAGCGAAAGGGTCGTGTTGCGTCCTTTCATTCCATGAACGGAATCGGATTTCCGGGTGGGCTTGCAGGCGACAGTTTTTCGGGCATTTCTGGATTCATAGCGCATTATCGAGCTAAAAATGCGTTGGCTGCGTCGGCGGCTCTCCCGTGGGTCCAACTACAAGGAGACACGCGGTGAGAAGAAAAGGGTTCACGCTAATCGAGCTACTCGTGGTCATCGCCATCATCGGGATATTGGCCGCCATATTGCTCCCCGCCCTTGCCCGGGCCCGCGAATCGGCGCGCCGGGCGAGTTGCGCAAACAACCTTAAACAGATGGGGGTCGTCCTCAAGATGTATGCGGGCGAAGCTCCAAGCCAGTTGTATCCGCCGCTGCCCATCCGGGTGTCGCATAAGATTGACTGGCACAACAACTTCCACGATTATTGCGAGTGCTGCTACCGAAATCCATACGAGCCGAATCCGTGGCTTGGCGGCCGCGCCCAATCCATATGGGCGCCGGACGGCAAGGCGATTTATCCGGAATATCTGACGGATATCAATGTCCTGATTTGCCCATCCGACGCCGAGGCCTATTCCCGCGTGTACAAACAGGGGCTCTTTTTCCTGAATCAAGATGTTTCGGCAAAACAGGTGGACCCCTGTGCGCTGTATCTGGAGTCGTATTGGTACAACCCGTGGGCCAGCACGAAGGGCATGAACCAGACACGCCCTTCGACCGTTCCCGGCAAGGACGAGAACGATCCGGAACTTGCCAGTCACGATTTCCGGTGGGCCATGATGAACGGTTATATGAACATTCCCTGGCAAAAAGCCTTCGGGGCTCTCGTGGGCAAAATCGCCACCGACACGACCAACGGCACCGCCCCGGGCATTTATCATTACGATACGGATGTGACCTACGAAGAGGCCGGCGTGAAATATACGTTCTACCGGACGCGGGAAGGCATCGAGCGGTTCTTCGTCACGGATATCAACAATCCCGCGGCGGCGGCCCTCGCGCAGAGCGAACTGTTCATCATGCAGGATCTCATGTCCACGCGTGTCGAAGACTTCAACCATGTTCCCGGCGGCACGAACACCTTGTGGATGGACGGGCATGTGTCCTTCGAGAAATTCGGCGGGCCGTGGCCGGCTTCGCGCTTGTGGGGCATGATCTGCGCGCAATTGTAAGGCGATCCATATCGTTTTCATGCAAATAAACAGAATAGGGGAGTAAAATGATCCCTGTAAACGATACGCTTCCAAACCGGTTGCAACAATGGCAAAAGGGAGAGAAGCCCGGTCCGTGGAACATGATGTTGTTTCCCACGAACCGGTGCAATCTACGCTGCATCATGTGCTGGCGCAACCACGAAGCGACCCGCGGGCTGCCGGTCTTGCCCACGCACGAAATACCGATCGAACGGCGCAATAATCCCCATAAAGAACTGTCGGATGAACGTCTGCTCGGAATTGTGGACGAAGCGGCGGCGCTGGGCTGCCGCGACTGGCTGATTCAGGGGGGCGGTGAACCCTTGCTGCGCGCATCCCTCGTGCTGCGGATATGCGAACGGATTCGCTCGCACGGCATGAATGGAAAACTGATTACCAACGCGACATTGCTCGAACCGGAACACATGCGGGCATTTGTCGAAATGGGATGGGATTTTATAGCGTGCAGCCTCGACGGCCCCACCGCGGCGATCAATGATCCTTTGCGTGGCGCGGGATCGTTCGACGCGGTGACGGCGGCCGTGGCGCAGTGCGCGGCGTTGCGGCGCGAAATGAATGCGAAGCGCCCGTTGCTGCAATTGCTTACCACGGTGACGCGGCACAACCACGATGTGCTTCCGGCGATGGTCGAATTGGCCCGCCGGCTGGGTTGCGACAGCGTGCAGGCCGGATTGACCGTGGTCCATTATGGTCTTGAACATCTCGTTACGCGCAAGCAGCACGAAGCGCTTCCCCTCCTCATCGAAAAAGCCAACCGGCGCGCCAGGGAATTGGGAATCGAAGCGGATTACGATCACATCGCCCGAAACCCGTGGGGATCCATTTTCCTGCGCAAACCGTGGGCGTGCGACACCTCGCCCCCGCCGGGCATGGAGCACATCCCCTGTTTCTGTCCATGGTATTCGATCGCGGTTTTCGCGGACGGCCGCGTGGCCCAGTGTTCGATGAACTGGCAGGAAAAGGCGCCGTCCGTCATGAACGAATCGCTAAAAGAGGTATGGGAAGGCGAATACTTCGATGGGCTGCGTGAACGCATGGCGGGCGACATTCCCTTGGAATGCTGCCACATGTGCCCCTCCATCCTCGATGCACGGAGTCCTTCGATGCGCATCATGGACGAAGCCTATCTCGACGGGACGATTTTCGAATGCGGATGAGGCCGGCATGGGTGTGATCCCCGCGGAAAAAGACACGTTGCTGAACCGTCTTCGGCGCTGGGAACGCGGTGAAACACCGGGACCTTGGTGTATTTCCGTGTTTCCTACCAATCGCTGCAATATCCACTGCGTTATGTGCTGGCAGCGTTACTTTGAAAACGACACCCGCAACGAATTGTCCGGCGAAAGGCTCTTGCGTCTTGTGGACGAAGCCGCGGCGCTGGGCTGCCGTGACTGGATCATCCAGGGAGGGGGGGAACCCCTGATGCGCGCGGCGTTGGTCATGCAAATGTGCGAACACATCCGCAGGCACGGCATGAACGGCCGGCTGGTCACCAATGCCACCTTGCTCAAGCCTTCGCATATACAAACGCTGATCGAAATCGGCTGGGACAATCTCACGGTCAGTATTGACGGCGCTAGCGCCGAAGTTCACGACGCCATCCGCGGCAAGGGCACGTTTCGGAAAACCACTTCGGCGACATCCCGATGCGCGGAAATGCGGCGGGAAATGAACAGCCCATGGCCGCGGATTCAGATTTCGACGACCCTCATGCGCCATAACTACAGTGACCTGCCGGGCATCGTCGAACTGGCGCACCGGCTGGGTTGCGACAGTATTCTCGCGGATCTGACCTGTCTTTCCTTTGGACGCGACAACCTGATTACACAGGAGCAGCGCCAAGAACTTCCCGGACTCGTAGAACAGGCCGTCCGGCGCGGCCGTGAACTGAATATCGAAACCGATTTCGATCATCTCACGATCAGTCCGTGGGCGGCCACATTTCTTCGTGAACCATGGCGCGCTTCCGAACCGCCGCCCCGTATGTTCGATCATGTGTGGTGTTATGCGCCATGGTACGCCATGTCCGTGTTTGCAAACGGCGGTGTCGCGCCCTGCACAATGGACTGGAACCGCACCGCGCCGAACCTGGAAAATGCGTCCCTCAAGGAAATTTGGGAAGGGCCCTATTTCGCCCGGGCGCGGGACCGAATGTTTCTGGAACAATCCCTGGATTGTTGCGATAAATGCCCGGTCCTTTTTTCCGGGCATACCCTGTCGTTGCGCCTTATGGATGACGCCTATGCGTTGGCCGAAACGGCGAAATGTCCTGTGCAAACCGGAGCGTGAAGCATGAACGCCGCAACTTTTTTGGAAACCGCCGCCCGCGAGTATCCGGAACGAATCTTCATTGTGGACGGCATGCAACGGGCGACTTTCGGCGAAATCAACCGGCGCGCGAACCGGCTGGCGAACGGCTTGGCCGCCGAAGGCATTCAGGCCGGTGATTGCGTCGCCCTGTCGTGTCCGTCGCGGGCCGAATTCGCGGTGGCCTACTACGCCATCCTAAAAATCGGCGCCGTGGCGGCCACGCTCAATGTCTTGTTGAAACGAAACGAAATCGCGGAACAACTCGCCGATTGCCAGGCAAAAGCGTATCTCGCCTTCGAGGGAACCGCGGAATTTCCCATGGGCGAAGAAGCGGTTGCGGCATTTCAGGCGACGCCGTCCTGCGGACGTTTCTGGGCGATACCCGGCGGAACGGAAGGCTTGAAACAACTTTCGGCATGCGCGTCATGGAACGACCTGGCCGATGGCCGGCCGGACGTCTTCGAATCGGCGGATCTGCCGCCGGACGCCACGTGCTGTATTACCTTTACTTCCGGAACGACCGGACGCGCCAAGGGCGTCGAACACTCCCACGCCGTCGAAGGACTCGTTCCCTATCTCATGCAAAACGACTATCAGGCGGCGCCCCATGACGTTTTTCTGCTTACTGTTCCGCTGTTCACGTTATGGAAAACCACCGCGCTCCATTTGACGTGCCTGGCGGGCGCCACCGTCGTCGTCATGCCGCGTTTCAGCGCCGAAGATACTTGGCGTATCATGGAACAGGAGCACGTGACAGTGCTCATCGTTTCCGGGGCGATCTTTCGCTTCTTATACGACGCCATGGATCACGTGCCGGCCGATTATGACCGGATCGCGCGGCATTGGCGGTTATGTCTTTCAGGCGGATTCCGAATTCCCGCCGATCTGCACCGTTTTTTTCGGGACCGCTTCAAGATCGCCATTCTTTCGATGTACGGTTCGACGGAACTGCATGGCATCGCATTGACGCGTGAGGTATCGGATAACGAGGAGGAATGTGTCGGACGTCTCTTCTGGGGTGTTCAGGTGCGGATCGTGGATGAGAAGATGAACGATGTGCCTTTGGGCGAGACCGGCGAGATCCTGGTCCGGACGCCGACCCTGATGAAAGGGTATTGCGGAAATCCCGCCGAAACGGAAAAGTCAGTATCGGCGGGATGGTTTCATACGGGGGATACGGGCCGGCGGAACCCGGACGGCTATTTATTTCTTACCGGCCGCATCAAGGACATGATCAACCGAAAAGGAATGAAAGTGTTTGCGGCGCAAGTCGAAAGCGCCCTGCTGGCGCATCCCGCGATTGCGCGTGTCGCGGTGGTGGGAATACCCGACACATACGCCGGTGAAGAAGTCAAGGCTTTCGTTCAGCTGCGCGAGGGAAGCCAATGCACGGCGGACGAATTGATCGCATGGGCCCGCGAACGAATCGCAGCCTACGCCTACCCGCGGCATATTGAATTTATGGACAGTCTCCCCATCGGGCCTACCGGCAAAGTCCTCAAACACCTCCTGCCTCGCCGATAACCTTCAAGCGCCGCATTCTCCCATCAATCCCTCATCCACCGAATCTTGGCCAACCCGATTGAATGGGTAAATGGCGCGCTCGGCGCGACTCGAACGCGCGACCCCTAGCTCCGGAGGCTAGTGCTCTATCCAAACTGAGCTACGAGCGCGTGCCATGCGACGATGCGGGATACGAAATCGCCCACTTCGTCGGAAGTCACTTTACACAATGTGGGTGTCTGAAAGCAAATCAAAGGAATTGGGCAACGGGGCAGCCGATGCAAGCGGGATTTTTTTCGCACCAGTCTTGGTAGATTTGCAAAAGTCCTTGTTGGAGACGAAACGTCATTTTCAGGGAAGCGCCGGGTCCCGCAAGGCGGGGAAACATGATGCGTCCGATGCGGTTCTCGGCTTCCTTGGGCATGGCGGTGAAGAAGTCGAACACGCGTTCTTCGCGCGCTGGATTGTTGGCTTGCCGCGCAATGGCCAATTCGGCGGGGATAAAGACGTTGCCGACGATGGAACGGATGCGTTCGGCGCCAATCAGCGCGCACGGCCTTGCCATCGTCTTGCCGATCCATGTGCAATGATTGGCCCAATATCCCATGGGCGCCGGGAACAAGGCTTCGAAGGCGGATAGTCTGGATTTGGGCGCGCAGTCTTGACGCCAGATCGTTTCGACGGTTTCGAGCAGTCCCGCGCGGGCCGTATGCGCCAGCACTCGCGCGGCGCCGGCCAGGCGTCGTTCGGGATTGTTTACCGGCCGCACTCCGGCGCGCGTCCATTCGAGCGGAAGCGGCTTGAGTCCCGGCAAGGCGTCCCTGAGCAGGCCGCGCAGGCGTCCGAAATGGGACGCGGCGTGCGTACTTTCAGGCAAATCGTCCGGGAAAAGCCCCGCGAGGCGCAGCAGGGCCGCTTCGAGCAGCAGGGGATCCTGCCGGGCCAGTTGGCGCACGCGCCCATAATGAAACTGGCGCGCCAGGGCGTTGAAATGTTGCTTGAAGTGGCCGTAGCCGCAGGCCGTCATGAACGCTTCGTAGAGGGCCTGTTCGGTTCCGGCCCGTTCCATTCGTTCCCGGATCGTCCGCGCTTTGTTAAGGATTCGCCATTCGCCGGCAAGCCCCAGCAGACGCACCACGGCGCGCATGCCTTTTTGCCCGGCCAGCTCCGAGCATTTGCCGCTTGTGTTCTCCGCCCGAAATGGGTAATCGTCCAGGAGCAGCCGGCCGGCCAAGACTTGAATGTCTTCTTCCAGAAACCGCGAAAGGAGCAAGACCGGTATGCGGCGTCCTTTGCTTGTGCGGGGCGGCTCCGGGGGGGGCGTGCGTTCGAGCGTCACGGCCAGCGCCACTTGGTCGTAGCGTTCATCCAGATGGTGGCCGTGCTGTATCCAGCCGCCATGATCGAGATGGATCTCGACGTCCCCTGTAATCCGTTCGCCGGCCAGTTCAATCTGCGCTCCCTTGAAATCCGGTCCTTCGCCGCGATTCCACCACCCCGCCGAGACAACACGCAACGCGCGGCCGTCGTCCACGCAAAGTCCGCGGTCGGTGAACAAATGATCGTACCACAGGCAACGAACGGCTTCTTCCGTGACGGGTGTCGTTTCGGATGCGCGGGAGGCATGATGCACAGCGCGCAGATGGCCGTATTTTTCCGAAAAACGCTTGTCCAATCCGGGGCAATCCATGCCGGGTTCCTCGCGATGCCGTTCCGATCGTGTTCAACTTACCGTTTCGCGTGGGCGAATTCAACGCCGTAAGGCGGGATTGGCGCGCAAGCGGAAAGTAGGGTATGCTTGAAGCATGAACATTTCATCGCCATTGGTATCGGTCGTGTTTCCGTGTCTCAATGAGGAAGGCACGATCGGATGTTGTGTGGACGCGGCGCGCAAGACCCTCGGCGCGGCGGGCATCGAAGCGGAAATCATCGTTGCGGATAACGGTTCGACGGATGCGTCGCGCCGCGTGGCAGAGGAGGCGGGCGCGCGTGTCGTTGACGCCGCCATGCCGGGCTACGGAAGCGCCTTGCGTGCCGGGCTCCGCGCGGCGCAGGGCCGGTATCTTGTTTTTCTCGATGCGGACATGTCCTACGACTGTGGTGACATTCCGCGTTTTGTCGAGGCGTTGCGCGCCGGCGCGGACTTTGTCATGGGATCGCGTTTTCGCGGCGGTATCGATCCCGGGGCGATGCCGCGATCGCACCGCTATTTCGGCACGCCGGCGATGACTCTACTGGCCAACCTGTTGTTCGGCAGCCGAATTTCGGATATCAATTGCGGAATGCGCGGGATCACCCGCGAGGCCTTCGACCGGCTTGATCTGCGTTCGCAGGGCATGGAATTCGCCTCGGAAATGGTCATCAAGGCTGCGCGGGCCAAACTCGACATCCGGGAAATTCCGATTGCTTTCCATGTGGACCAGCGCGGACGCCGTCCGCACCTGCGCTCATTTCGCGACGGCTGGCGGCATCTCCAACTCATGCTGCATTTCTGTTCGATGTGGCTTTTTCTCGTGCCAGGACTGCTACTGTTAGGAGGCAATTTCGCCGCGATTGTCGCGGTTTCGTTTGAGACAGGCGCGAGTTTCGTCACATATCTGGTCGCCTTGTCGGGTACTATCGTCGGAACGCAACTTCTTCTGTTGGGCCTGAGCGCCCAAGGCCGTGTGCCGTACTCGAAGTATGCGCCATTGGCCGGCCGGCCTTTGATCCGGGTGTTCCGATCGTGGGTCCGCATCGAGAAAGCCCTGATTTTGGGCGCTGTGGCGACGGCCGCCGGCACCGGCATGCTGGGTTATGGAATTTTGCGCGTTGACTGGCCTCTCTTGGCGTCTTGCCATCCCGCGCCTATTCCGATGGGCGTCGAATTCAATCCAGCTCCGCTCCGATGGGCGCTGATTGGCGTGGCCATTTTCGTCAATGGTCTTCAGGTTTTTTTCACATCGTTGATCATGGGTTTGTTCGGTCTGCGTCTTGCCGAAGACGAGCCGGCGATGAGTAGGAATTACCCCGGATGAGGAAATGGCGGATAACGGATTGTTTGTTGGGCCGATCCGCCGAATGGCCCGTGGCCGGTGGCCTGAAGCCTGAAGCCTGGAGTCGCCGCTTTCCATGAAAGTCGTCTTCGTACTTCCGCCCTATGACTATTCACGCAGCGTCGGCAACACGCGCAAGAAAGTGCAAATCGGCCTGCTGCCGCCTTTGGGGGTGGGATATCTCGCGGCCTATCTCGAAGCGCGCGGCCATGAGGCGGTGTTGGTGGACGCGATCGCCGAGCAACTGGATGTGTGTGAAGCCGCCGAAGCCGTGGTGCGGCTGCAACCCGGACTTGTGGGGATATCGTCGTTCACGACCATGGGCGAAAACACATCCTACGCGCTGGCCGAAGCAATCAAAAAACGGCTTCCGGATGTTCCCATCGTGATGGGCGGCCCGCATGTCACCTCATTCGCGGATCGCATCCTCGGTGAATGCCCGTATGTGGATGTGCTCGTTCCCGGCGATGGCGAAACGGTGCTCGGTGAACTGGCCGAACGATTCCAGCGCGGGCAGCCCTACACCGATGTATCCGGCATCCTTTATCGCGATGAACGCGGGCAGGCCATGGCAACGCCGCTCGCCGAATGGGTTCGAGACATAGACCAATTTCCGCATCCCGCGCGGCACATCTACAAGCACGAACGGTATTGCCCCCTGCCAAGCCTGAGTGCGCGGCGGCCCGTGACCTCCGCCATCACGTCGCGCGGCTGTCCGTGGGCGCGATGCCGGTTCTGTTACCAGGGAGGCCGCTATGCCGCGCCATACCGCCGTCGTTCGCCCGAAAACGTCGCAGATGAGATAGCGCGGCTCGTAACGGATTGGGGCATTCGGAACGTCGTCTTCTGGGACGACAACTTTTGTGTGATGCCCGAATGGATTGACCGTTTCTGCGACCTGCTCGACCAACAAGGTAAACCCATCGTCTGGTCGGTCCTCGCACGTGCGAACACCGTGACGAAGGCCATGCTCGAACGGATGGCGCGTTCCGGGTGCTACAGCGTGCAATACGGCATCGAATCGGGAAGCGACGCCATCCTCCAACTCATCCGCAAAGGCATCACGCGCGACCAATGCCGCGATGCCGTCCGGTGGGCGCACGAGGCCGGCATGGAAACCCGCGCGTTCTTCGTGCTCGGTTTCCCCACGGAAACACCTGAAATGGCCGACGAAACCATCGCTTTCGCCTGCGAACTCAATTTGGATTACGTCGTGTTTTTCTCGTACCACCGCCACCCCGGCACTGAACTCGCCGAATTCGCCCTTGGCCATGGCCATGACGGTCCCTATAAAGGCCAGCATCTTCCCTCGTTCGTGCCCGATACCTACCCGGACGAAGAGGCGCTGGCCCGCAAAATCAAAGAAGCGTACCGGCGTTATTACCTGCGCCCTGCGTATATCCGCCGCTTGGCCGATCGCACCCTTCGCAATCCCGCTCTCCTGGCCAATCACTTCCGCGGCTTTTATTACTGGCTGGGTCTTATGGCCCGGAAATGACCGCCGGATTTCTCTTCGACGCATTTGCGAAATAGGCCGTCGTGTAGCGATTCATTGCCGTGGCTTACAACGCCTTATGGATTTGACTGAATATATATTCAGTTTTATACTGCCGGTATGTGGACGGTTGCCTTTCGTGTACGAAAGAAAAAAGGGCGTCGGCAATGATCGTAATGGAACGATGGACCGGCTGCGGAGACGGCGCGTCCGGCGTGGCCTGTCCTTTGGCGGGCATGCCGGTGGAAGCGGGTTTTCCGTCACCGGCGGACGACTATATTGAAAAGCCATTGGATCTGAACGAACTGCTCGTGAAACATCCCGAAGCGACGTTTTTCGTGCGGGTGCAAGGTGATTCCATGGTGGAGGCCGACATCCATTCGGGCGATATCCTGGTGGTCGATCGGGCGCGGGAGGCGCGCGACGGCTGCGTGGTGGTCGCAGTCCTGAACGGTGAATTTACCGTAAAACAGTTACGGTATCGGGACGGACGGTGCCTGCTGATGCCCGCAAACCCGAATCACCGCCCGATACCGGTTACGCCGGATCAGGATTTCCAGGTATGGGGAGTGGTAACCCATGTCATCCATGCCGTTTGAGGCGGCCATGGCTCAAAAAATGGGCATGTTGTGTTTGGATGGGATCAGCGAAATGAATTATCGAGTGCGAACGCGGCGGATTGCTTGCCGCGATTACGATGACCATTACGCGTATGAGCACGAAAAGAGACGGGGTTCTGGGAAGATCCCGCGTCAGCAAATGAATACCAAGGCCAGATCCATCGGTGTTTATCGGTGTGCATCGCTGGATTGAACTCTGCCATGATTTTCCTTTCGAGCAACGATCAACAAAAAGCAGAAAGGGAAACGACTTATGTCTCTGCAAGATCGGCTTCATGATCCATTGTCGTAACTCGTTATCGGCTGTGCGTTTACGGTCTCCAACACGCTGGGCGCGGGATTCCTGGAGAAGGTTTACGAGAATGCCCTCGCGCATGAACTACGGAAAAATGGAATACGCGCTGAACAACAACATGCCATCACGGTGTACTACGACGGCGTGGCCGTGGGCGAATACGTTGCGGACCTGTTGGTGGAAGACGTCCTGCTGTTGGAACTCAAGGCCGTCAAGCAGTTGGACGGGATTCATGAGGCCCAATGCCTCAATTACCTCAAGGCGACTGGACTCAAGACATGCCTCTTGCTCAACTTCGGCAATCCCAAGATGCAAATCAAACGATTGATCCTTTAGCCCGCATCGGTGTTATCGGTGTATATCGGTGTGCATCGGTGGATTCCATCTTCTGCCAACCACCGATGAACACGGATATGCGTTTGAGCGGAATCCATGGGCATCAATCTGTGTGTCACGGTGGATAATGGCGGTCACTCTTCTCCTGGCTCTTTTCAATTTGCCTGTTGCCGCGGAAGAAAAGGGAGACACAGACAATCACTGGTTCGTGTTTGGCGGGATGATGAACTATCACACGCGGCTGGAGGAATCGGAGCGGCAAATTGACGAACAGATCAACGGCGTTTTCGGAAGACTCATCCGCGGCTGGAATGATCCTCGGACGTTCAAGGATTGGAGCGATGAATGGTTGCTGTGGGACGCCTTCGCCGAGTTCGGATGTGACATCAGCCCGGAGAATGCCGCGAAAAGCAGGGACAGACACACTTTTCAAATGGCCGAAAAGCGAGTCAGTCCCTGTTTTTCGCTGGTTTTTTTATTTGATTAAGTGGCATCAATGTGACTCATTGCACTAGAAATTAGGATGTAGAATCTGTCAATGGCCTGACTTCGCCTGAAGAATGCGCCGAAGATGCCCGCACTTCACTTCGACGCGATGTTCCCATGAATTCGCGCGCGCGATGACTTGGCGGATTTCCCGCAATTCGGGAGCGTCGTCGCGCATGGCGGCCTCGACGCGCGCAATGAAATCGTCGTGCGAATGGGCTATCTCCACCACGTCGCCGTAGGCGGTTACGGAGGGCAGCGCCTCGCTTACCACAGGTTTGCCGGTGGCGAAATACTCCTGCAATTTGAGCGGATAAATGTTCCGGGTCGCATCATTTACCTTGTAGGGAATGAATAAAACGTCGAATGCCTTCAAATAGTTCGGCAATTCGGCGATAGGGCGATTGCCGAGCAGATGGAGATTGGGGATTCCCTGCATCCGGCTGAGATCCATGTCGGCCCGGGCGGGGCCGACAAGCACGATGGACCACGCGGGACGCATTTTGGCCATATAAACGACAAGGTCCACGTCGAATCGCGCCGGATCGATTACCCCGATCGTGCCCACGATGGGGTGTGGCAAATGTGCCACATCGTCCGGAATGGGAGTTTCCGCAAGCGTGGCCTTCGAAAAATGGGCGTAATCCGCGGCGTGATAGACAACGTGTGTCTCCGTGTTATACAACGCGCGTTGTTCTTTCATGTTTTCTGTTCCGGTAAAGACGACGTCCGCCTGCCGGCACAGACGTTCTTCAATCCAATAGAGCAGCAGAACACCGTTTGGATCGGTCTCGTAATTGACCCACTCGTCGCCCGTGTCGTACACGGTAGCCAGCGCGTTCATGCGCTCGACGGCCATGCCGTGCAGAGGCGAGAAATTCCACACGATGGGGCGTCCGAATCCCAGCCGCGCCATGGCCCGCTTCACCAATCGGGAGAGCAACCAGCCATTGAAATCGAGCACGAATTGCATGGCCCGGAACGGAAGCCCTTTGAATGGCAAGAATACGTGCGGGGGATGGTATACATAGAAATTCGGGGAAATTTCCTGGAGGCGAGGCCCTTCCCAGTATCCGGCCCCCTGGGGATCGCGGCCTTTCAAAAAATAGACGAACGGGCGTGGAACGTCCACATAGAGCACGCGATTCCGCGGGGCAAGGCGCGTGGCAATCTGCTGCGGCAGCGACCAACTGGCGCGCCAATCCGAAAACGCAAACGCGACGATATCATATCCCTCGATCACACCGCGGGATGGATCAGGCGAAGCGCAAGGCGTTCGATCCGCTGTCTTCATCGCCCATCCTTCCCGCAAAGGGGCAAATTCGGATCCGGGGTTGCGTGAAAATGGCCGGTAAGCCCTTTGCGCAATCGGGAATCACCCGCCGCGGCGATCATGGCGCCGTTGTCTATACACAAACGCATCGGCGGCATGTGGACCGGCACCGGCAATTCCGCCACCAGGCGTTCGCGCAGCAGACGATTGGCCGCAACCCCGCCCGCCAGCACCAACCGGTCAGTACCGGTTCTTTCGATGGCCAGTTTCGTTTTGGTGATGAGCACATCCACCGCCGCCCATTGGAAACTGGCGGCGATATCCGAAACCGACGATGCCTGCCGCTGGCGTTCGTACAAGACGGCCGTCTTGAGACCACTGTAACTGAATTCGAGTTCACCGCTGCGTTCGAGACCGCGGGGAAACCGGATCGCGTGCGGATTGCCCTGTTCCGAGGCTTTTTGAATCGAAGGACCGCCCGGATAGGGCAAATCGAGCAGACGGGCGACCTTGTCGAACGACTCGCCCACGGCATCGTCGCGCGTTGATCCGAGGAGGCGGTACTGGTGTGGTTCATCGCAGGCAATCAGGCAAGTATGCCCCCCGCTGACCACGAGCGCGAGAAACGGAAATGACGGCGGGTTGTCGGTGAGAAAAACCGAAAAAATGTGTCCTTCGATATGATGGACCGGAATAATGGGGACATTCCAGGCATAGGACAGCCCTTTGGCGAATCCCACGCCGACCATCAGCGATCCCATCAGCCCCGGGCCAATCGTTACGGCCACGGCGTCCACGGCCACGCCTGCTTCTTCGATGCACTGTTGGGCCAACTGGGAAATACATTGGGTATGCCGGCGCGATGCGATTTCGGGCACGACGCCGCCGAACGGTGCATGGATCGGCACTTGGGACGCCAGCGCCGATGCCCTGATGTGGCGGCCATCTTCGACGATCGCTATCCCCGTTTCGTCGCAGGACGTTTCGATTCCGAGTACAAAGGACATAGGACCCTCTTTTTAGATGAGTATACTCTATTTTCACGGGCAGAGAAATAGGCGGCGATCCGAATACCGCCCGTATCGTTTACGATTTGCGTTCGATCCGGATTTGACCTTGCATGTCTTGCCGGGGTATCGTGCCGGTGCGCACAAGGAGGCGCGTCCGCGTCTCCGGCAGGGATTGCCTCATGTCCGATACGAAACGAACATGTTTTTCACTGGATGGCGCATGGTGTCTGACGCTCGATCCCGCGGATCGCGGCCGGAAGGATCGTTGGTTCGAACGGAGTGATGCGCCGGACTCCATGGAGGTCCAAGTTCCGTCTGTTTGGGACGTGTGGGTTCCCGATTATGACGGCGTCGGCTGGTATTACCGATCTTTTGATTGGGACGCCACGCCTTCCGATTGCACGCTTGATCTGCAATTTGAGGCCGCCGACTATCAGGCGGAGGTCTGGTTGAACGGCGTCGCGCTTGGCGCCCATGAGGGCGGCTATACGCCTTTTGCATTCCCCGTCACAAACACGGTTCGCACCGGCGCCAACCATCTTTGGGTGCGTATCGTGGATCCGCATGGGCCGGAGGGATACGGGTTGTTCAAGCCCAAACAGATTCCCTCATCGAAGGAAGGCGGGTATTGGTCCTTTGCTGGGATATGGGGTTCGGTCAGCATCGAATCCAAGCCTCTTGCGCATATTCAGGATGTGTTCATCGAACCGGACATCCGCCGCAAACGCATCATGGCCACTGTTCAGACCTCGCAGCCGGGACTTGTTCGCCTCTCCATCGAAGGGACGCCTTACGGCGCGACCGTTCCGCCAGGCCGCCATTCGATAGATTTTCCCGAATTCGAAACTTGGTCGCCGGAATCGCCGAAGCGGTATACGCTCCGTTGCGAATTGATGAAGGGCGACACCGTTGAGGACCGTGTGGACGTCCGGTTCGGCATGCGCGAATTCACGATCAAAGACAATCGTTTCTTCTTGAACAACCGGCCGATCTTTCTCAAGGGTGTTCTGCATCAGCCCGATTATCCCCGTACGCTTGCCGCGCCCTTGGACGCATCCATGGCGCGCCGGGAACTGGAATTGGCGAAGAAGGCCGGATTCAATCTCGTGCGTCTTCACATCAAGACCCCGCCCCGGATAACGCTCGAACTTTGCGATGAAATCGGCCTGCTGGCCTATGAGGAGCCGCCCATCGGTTGGATCGAGAAATCGCCGTTTATGAAAGAACGGTGCGAACGCGAAGTGCGCGAAATGATTCTCCGTGATCGCAACCATCCGAGCGTCGTGATCTGGGGCATGCTCAACGAAACGGGCAATGCGGGATACGTCTCGAACGGCGGCGCGCAAACCATTAAAACGGATCTGTGCCGGCTGGCCCGATCCCTGGATCCGAGCCGGATTATTATTGACGACAGTGGGGGCGTAAACGCCTCGCGCGAACCGGCGCGTTTCATGCTCCCGTATCGCGAAGAACTCGAACCCTATGACGATCTGCATATCTACCAGCGCGCGCCCGTGGATCGCGACATCGAACTCTACTACACGTATAGCGGCGATCCGGACCGGTTGTACTTTCTTTCCGAATTTGGATTTGGCGGCATGGAGGATCTGGCGGACACGCTGGAACAATATGGATCGGATCGGACGCGCCTGAAGGATGCGCGCTTTATCCAGGCGATGCTCGATGCGGCCTGTGAAGGTTTCGCCGAGCGCAATCTCGACCGCGTGTTCGGTGATTTCGCGGGTTTCATGGCCGCCGCTCGTGAATTGCAATGCGATGCCGCGCAAATGCAGGTGGACGCCTGCCGGATGAATCCGAAACTGGCCGGATACTGTTATACACAGTTGTGCGACGCAGGCCACGAATTTTGCGCGGGCGTGCTCGACCGCTGGCGGCGTCCCAAGCCGGTTTTCGAGACCTTTTCGGCCATCCAATCCAAATTGCGCCCGTTGATCAGCATTCCGCGCACCAATCTCGTCCTGCGCGAGGAAGTTCCCGTTACGCTGGTCTTGGCTAACGAAGATCAACTGGAGAGCAAGGTGGATTTGTCGCTCCAGGTCATCGGGCCGACCAACCAGGTTTTGTGGAAGAAAAAGCGATCCCTGAAACTTCCGCGCCACGGTAGGGAATTGTGGGAAGGATCCGTCGGCGCTTCGGGTTCGCCGGGCATTCACCGGTTCATCGTTCGCATCATGCAGGGCATAAAGTGCCTTGCCGAGAACAGTGTGGAATTGCATGTCTTCGACCCCGTCGAATCCTCCGGCATCGAGGTCCATATTCTCGATCCACAGGAAACATGGACCCAACGCTGCGCCATGCTGGCCACGCCCGGAACCGTTCAAGCCCCCCTGCACATCATCCCGCCGCTGGCCAACACAATTCGGGCCTATCCTGATAACGATTTGGCCCAAATCCTCGCACAAGTCAAAGGCGGCGCCGTGGCGTTGTTCTTTGCGCCGCCGGATGATTGGAACGATCTCGCGGATCGCATCGATCCCGGCCTGCGGGCGACGAATAAGGATGCGGTGGGCGCATTTCTCGGCATGTACCACTATGTGAAACTGCATCCGGTATTCGAGGGATTGCCGGCGCGCGGACTCATGCGCCAGCCGTACCGTAATGTCGTCGCGCCAAAGACCTTCATCGAGACCGGCGACGAGGATATCGCCGGCACTTTCGACACCACGCCCATTGCCGCCGGCCATTACATGATGGGGGAAACTCGCTGGTGGGGCAGCGACATCCTGGTGCGCCGCCACGGCGCGGGACGCGTCGTGTTCACCCACTTGCGGATACTGGAAAACCTCGGCGCGGACCCTGTCGCGGATCGCCTGTTCACCAATCTGCTCACGCATTTCGCCCGGCGATCCGTGCCTTCGGCCGGCATCGTCCCGCTCGATCAAAAGGCGGTCGAATGGATGCGCCGTGAACGTAACGAGGCCACGCGCCGCTGGATGGTCATCGGACCGTTTCCGAATTGGGGCGGCAAAGGCCACACGACATCCTATCCTCCGGAAGAAACCATTGATTTTGACGCAATCTATCCGGGGTGGTATGCCCCCGTGACCTGGAAGGCATGGCACGCCCGGCGTGATGACGGCTTTGTCGTGGATTTACAGCAGGCCTTTACGCCTGTATACGAGTATTATCCCCGTTTCGACAATGGAACAGGCTATGCCTATGCCGAATTTGTCAGCGACAAGCGCGACACCGCCACCGCCCGCATCGGTCTGCAGGACGCCACGAAGATATGGGTGAATGGGCGCCTTATCCACGAAAGCAACCAGCCGATTCCGCATGACCAATTCAAGACCGCCAAGGCCTCGTGCGCCGTAAAGCAAGGCCGGAATACCGTCCTCGTCAAAGTCTCCAAAATTCCCGGTCCCTTTAAGTTCTCCTTCGACCTGGAATTCGACGGAAATACGCCCCCCCAGATCAAGTGGTGGCGGTAAAGTGAATACGATCCTTTGGATTTCGATGGCCGAATATTGGAACGAAAAACCGCTCCCACCCGCCAAAGGGGCGGTGAGAGCGGTTGAAAGCTCTAGATTCGGCCCGGCGAAACGGGAAAGGGATCAGTTGAAAATCGTTTTGAAATAGTCGCTGTTATCCAGCAAATTCAGTTCGATTTTCGAGAAAGACCGGACTTCTTCGTCGGAAATCGGCGCATGCGTTACCCGGACCGGTTTGGTTTCAGGCGGAACGGATTCGTGTTCCCGGCTTTCGCTTTGCGGGACAAACCCCTGTGACGGGGTATCGTCGGAAGCGCCTTCGTCGGCGATCATCAGTTCGACCCGCTCGCGAATGAACTTGGTGAGCGCCGCCACCAAGTGTTCACGTTTCTCGTGAATCGTTCCTTGGGCCATGATGTCCTTGTCAAGCGGTAATACGTGGCCGCAAAACACCACCACGAGCCCTTGGCATTCAGGGCACGGTCCGATAATAATAGTCCCGACCGGAGGCAACATAATCTGACCGTGCGCGTTGCAATGCGGGCACTTCACTTCGATGAGTGATAACATGGTCAACACCTCCTTGTCTTGGCCACCACTTCCGGCCTCACGTTCTTCTGCTACAACTATACCTTGTAACACTTCATTTTGTCAAGGTAATCCCGTTTTTATTGAAAATCCAGAAAATATTATCGAATGCCCGGTTCTTTCCGCTGGATATGCGGATTTTTCAAACTGCTAAAATCAGCCTTACGAGGCGGGCGCGGGGGAATTTCCCGCTTTCGCCTGAATGGCCTTGAGGAGATCTTGTGATTCATCGCGGCGTGTGGCTTTGCGATCGTGCCAGCCCGGGTAGGTTAGGAGTGTTGTACCGTAGACTTGCCGAATCGCTTCGACCGTTACCTCGGTGGCGGCATCTGAAACCGGTTTCAACGATATGGTGTACTTGGTTCGATTCAACCGCAACAGGCTGTGTCGTTGGCCGGTGAATGCCACAAAGACCCCGCGCTTGTCTCTTGTGTAAAGATCATATCCTTTTTCGCGCAAGACGGCTTTGGTCATCTGCCATGCCTCGTCGAAGGGCGCATTGACCGTAACGGTATCGGTAATGGCAAAACCGGTGGTGTCCCGCGCAGCGCGCGCACAACCGCCGACGGCGGCCAGTATCGCCAGCAACGCCAACACTTGTCCAACGTTACGGATTCCCATGGCGGCTCCTTCCTGAAACGACGATGCAATCCCCGCCTGCTTCCGCAAAGCGGCCTCATTTACTGAAGCGATTCTAGCACACGCTTGGATCGCGGTCAAGCCTTTGCAAATCGCTAGAAACCGGATACCACAGATTGCTAAAATGGATTTTATAGCGACTGTTGAATGGAGGTTTTTTATGCGAGTGGGATGGGCAATGTGTATCGTGCTGGGCATCATGACCGTTTTTGCCTCGGCAGTTTTTCCCGACATTCTGGCTGACAAAGACAAGATGTCCGTTCGGGATGGTGTACTTTATCTGGGGAAAAATCCGTTTATGATGCGGGCAGTCCGGATATCCGAAATGGCGTTGCGGAGCACGGCGCCATCTGAATGGGCGGCGACATTTGCCCGTATTGCCGATGTGGGCGGCAACGCCGTGTGCTTTACCCTGCCGGGATATGCCGCGGATGGTTCGCTGTCGCCGGGAGCGGCGAGGACAATCAACACCATTATGGACGCCGCTTTATGGAGGCGCATGGGGGGGCTTTGCCGGATTTTGCCGAAGAAAGCGCTTGAGGACAAAGAAAAGTGCCTGGTAATGGTTCGATCGGCCGCGGCGGTATTGAAAAATGAAAATCGCCTGGTCTATTGGATTGACGGCCCTGATCCCGATGAATTGGTAAAGGCCTTTCGTGAGGTTGCACCCGGCCTTGTGGTTGCCGCGAAGTCCGGCGGCGACATCGAAGTGGTTGAAAAACTAGCGGACAAGCCCCCTGTTCGCAGCAAAAAAACAACGCGCGGGCAAGCCAAACCAACGGAAAAGCCCCTGTTACTTTCAGGAAAATTGCCACCGGCGGAACGCCTCGGCACGGTTCATTTTGTTTTACCGGGAAATGAGCAGTCGTATGAGGACCTGGAAGCCGCGATGAAAAATCCCGCCGAATCGGCGGAATGGACACCGGACAATTCCACGCTTTCCGAACGGGAGCGCGCGGAAGGATTTGTGTCGTTGTTCAATGGCAAGACGCTTGACGGCTGGTGGTTTCTTGGCGCGAATACGAAGGGATTCGCGGTCGAAAACGGCGCCATTGTCTGGAAAGCGGAAGGGGGGCGCGCCTTGTATACGCGCGATCGCTATGACAACTTCATTCTTCGTCTGGAATGGAAAATCAACAAAGGGGGTAACAGCGGAATCTATCTTCGCGCGCCGCGCGCGGGACGTCAGTCGAAGATCGGCATGGAATTCCAATTGCAAGGTGATGCGGGCCAGCCGGTAACAAATCAGACCAGCGGCGCCATTTACGATGTCGTCGCGCCACGGATGAATGCGACAAAACCACCCGGTGAATGGAATACTGTCGAGATCCTGTTGGAGGGCGGACGTTTCCGCGCGGTGATGAACGATCAAGTCGTGCAGGAAACAAATCTGACGGAGAACGACGAACTCCGGACGCGCCTGCGCAGGGGGTTCATCGGATTGCAGGATCATGGGACATTCGTGGCATTCCGGAATATTCGCGTAAAAAAATTGTAGCGGCCGGTTTTTCATTCTGGCGCCGCCGGCCGGAAAACCCGTGTGGGAGGTTCGCGCATGCGTAACCCGCGGTGGTATGCAAGTATTTTCGCCTTGTTGCTGATTGGCTGTGCGGCACGGGGATTTGTTCAGGGGGCTGTGGCCGGCGAAAGCGGATATGAAGGCGCGGTGCGTATTGTCGAAGAAACCGATGAGGGCGGCGTGGGGGTGATTACCGTCGAAATTCCCTATTTGGATGTGCGAGGAAAACCCAAACTCGGCATGGGGCGCCTGATGGTTCGCGCAAAAGAGTTGCAGGCCGGCAAGCCCATCCCTGTCTTCTGCCATGTTCATTACGAGAAGGACGTTGGCGGCGCCCGGAAATGGTGCGAACGCGGCTGGGCCGTGGCGACCGCCCATTACGACAAGGAACACCCCATAGACGTTTCGGTCGGCGATGGTTACAATCTGGCTCATGCGTTGATCGAATGGGTACGGCGTCTTCCTATAATCGATCCGGCGCGTCTCCACATTGACGGCGGCAGCCAGGGCGGCTACATGGCGTTGGCCATGAGCGCCGATTTCTTTCCCGTGATTTCGGCGACAGCCGATTGTCCGGTCGTGAATTGGGCGTATAATCTGAACTATTTCGAGGCGAACCGGGCCGTTTCACGTTATCCGCAAAAGGATATCAAAGACAGTCCGTTGCCGGTCGTGTGTGCCGTGACCCAACTGGCGGATTGGGCCTATGCCGTTTTTGGAAACGATCTAAGCGCCGAAACGTGGTTTCGGCTGAGTCCGATAGCCTGCCTGGATCGAATTACGAATCCGGTTCTGATTGTCTGCGCGACGGGAGACATGCTTGTTCCCATGGAGCAGATGATGCGCGAGGGTGTTTACGAATGGGACAAATCGCTGTTTCCCGAAGGATACCAGCGCGATTTCGATGTGCTGACGCGTTGCGAAAAGGCGCGAAAACGGTTCGTGGAATGTATCCCGGATGATCAGTTGGATGTGCGTGTTATGCCGTTGCAGCGTCACAGTTTCGAGATTACGCTTGATATGTTTGCCGACGCCAAAAAGAAACCGGCCCGGAAACCCGTGAACGCTGATCGCCCGTGGTCGCCGAACCGGCAATGGACGATATGTTGCCTCGACGAGGGTCCGCCCGCGCCCTATGCCGCGCACACCCGGTACGAATGGGCGACTTCGCCGGACAGTTTTGTGGCGGCGCACCAGCGAAGCGCTCTGTCTCCGGCGTTGTTGACCGGTCCGAAACTCGAACATCTTCTGCGGCGATACTTGGGGCAGTTGAAGGATCCACCCTTGTTGGCCGACGGTTCGCCGGCCAATCGCCTGAATTTCCCGCTCTTGGAACGGCTCGACGTGTTGACGGGGCTTCTGACGTACGCCGAAACAGACCACGCATGCCTGGATCGCCTTGCGGCGCTTTATGCCGGGAGTTCCCTAAAACCGTTTGGGAAAACCATCACCCTGGAGGTTTTACGGCAACTGGCGCGAGAAGCGCGGGCCGCGCTTTCCAACCCGCGAAAGGAGGCGTTATGAGCGGAATAGCATTGTTGGCGGCGCTGTTCGCCGCGGCCGAGGATACGATTACACATGCCGAACTGCGCGCGCCGGGTCTTGTCTGCACGATAGGCGGGAATGAAGCGTTGGGGGAACATCGTACAGGCTACAACGGAGTTTTCGATTTGCGGATTCCGGGTGAGGCGGATTCGGCGTTTGTGCCCGCCTATGCCGGTTTGAACTTGGAACATTACTTCGACACCCGTCCCCGGCCTTCCGATCGTGAAGTCTTTTTCGAACCGCGCTGCGCGCCGATGACATTCGGGCGAATGACGGAATCGTCTGTGGAACTGTACCAGCCGCCGACACCCGTATACGGAGTTGAAAGTTGGACACGATTCGAAGTAGGGCCGTCCTGTATTGACATGGCCTTCCGCTGCATTCCGCGAAAGGCAGACCTTGCGGGCGGCGTGTTGGGCGTATTCTGGGCCTCCTACATCAATGCGCCGCTCGACAAGAGCCTCTATTTTTTGGCGGCGGGTTCGACACTCGAAAAGCCGGTTTGGGTGCAATACTGCACCCAGGAACACGGGCGCGACAGCACCGTCCGCCATGAATCCGATTCTTTCGACATTCCTTTCGCGGGCGGTCCGGGAACCCTCTTTGATAATCTGTCGCCGATGCGGTATTCGATTCCTTTTTATTACGGGCGAGTTGGCCGAAACGTGCTGATTTTTATCTTCAAGCCGGGACCGGTTGTCCGGTTCTCGCATTCGCCTTCCGGCGGGGGCGCCACGCCCACGGGCGACGGCCATAATCCGGCATGGGATTTTCAGATGATTGTGCCGAATTACCGCGTGAATCAGGAATACAGGCTGGACATGCGGCTGGTATACAAGCCATGGACCGATCGGGGCGATGTGATAGCGGAGGTGCGAAAGTACCTTGAATCCCGTTGAATGGATTCCGAAGGCGAAGGAACGTTTGTTTGCCGAACTACGGGAAATAGATGCGCGATGGCGCCCGACGCTTATCGTTGCATGTGCCGCGGTTGCCTTGTTGCTGCCGAAATATACGGGATCGCTCAAATGGTTTCCCGAACTGTTGACGGCCATTGGCGGCGCGGAATTCGCCAGGGACAGCGCCCGGTTCCACTTCGATCAAACGTTTCTGTTGCAAGGCCTTTTCCCTTTGCTGATCATCTTCGCGATGCGCGAAAAACCATCCGCTTACGGTCTTGGCCTGGGCAATTGGCGGCTTGGGCTGAAAATGTGCGGATTGTTTTATCTTTTGTACATTCCGTGCTTTGCCGTACTTTTTTTCAATGCGGATTTCCAAGCCTATTATGCGGGCGTAGCGCGATCCTATGAGACATGGGGGGCGTTTTTCAGCGCGCAAATCCCCGCGATCGCCTTCCTCTGTTTCCGAACGGAGTTTTTCTTTCGGGGATTCATCCTCTTCGGCATAGCGAAAGATTACGGCCCGTACGCGGGCATGCTCATGCAATCCATTCCGTATGTGATGGTTCATGCTGGCAAGGCACAACTGGAAGCGCTGGGTTCGCTGCCCGTCGGCTTGGCGCTGGGGTACCTTGCCATCCGAACTGGCTCCATCTGGTACGGCGCGTTTCTTCACGGCAGCATTGCGTTACTGTTCAACGCGCTGATACTGTTTCTGCACTTTGCGGGGCAGTAATTGCGGCGCCGGATCAGGCGGTGGCGACGCGCTCGGAATACTTGCCCGTCCGGGTATCTATCTTGACCGTATCGCCGACCTTGATGAAGAGGGGTACCTGCAGTTTGGCGCCGGTTTCGAGCACGACCTGCTTGGTGACATTCGTGGCCGTGTCGCCGCGGACGGCCGGTTCGGCCTCGATGACCTTGAGTTGGACCGATATCGGCATTTCCGCCAGTACCGGCTTGCCTTCGATAAAAGAAATGGAACAGTGGTCCCCTTCCCGAAGGAATTTTTTCGAGTCGCCGAGGAGACTGTCCGGAATGAAGATCTGATCGTAGGTCTCCAAATCCATAAAGTGCAGGGCGTCGTCCTCGGCATACAGGAACTGCATATCCTTGGCTTCAAGGCGGATTTCCTCAATCTGATCGGTCATGCGAAACGTGACGTCCATGACGCGACCCGTCTTGACGTTTTTCAGTTTGGTGCGCAGCATGGCCCGCCAGTTACCGGGCGTCACATGCTGAAATTCAACCACGACCCATATGTCGTTATTGTGGCGAATGGCCATTCCATTGCGAAATTCGGAAACCGAAGCCATACTTGCATTCAACTCCTGTGGTTCTTGTTGCGTCAATCGCGTATAGCATAGCATGGGCCGTGCGCCCGGCGCATCTCGCATCGTTCATCCGCATCGTTTACCCGCCTGGGCAAACGCATCTAATGATGCGGAAGAGCAGGATTTTCCGAGTGTAATGTGCGCCGAACCTTCTTCGTGCCCGTACCATTCCGAAAATGTATCCGATGGCCATTCCGTTCGTGCGCGTGATCGAAATCGAAGTGAATAAAAGAACGTATTGCAATAACGGTTTTCTTCCTCTACGAATGATTGCTTCGAGTACCAGTGCGGACACGAGATGGGTTGCGGACCTGCGCGATTGTGAATAGATGGCGAATTGCGTGGCGCAGACTGTCGAGTCTGCGCAAATCAACTAGACATATGCCGATCTAGTGCAGACTAGACAGTCTGCGTCACGCGTTCGGCGAGCATTGCGGCATCGTCTTGCCATCATGAATGGGATATTTGATGACGATGACAATGGGGATGACGAGAACGATGAGGATGGGGATGACGATGAGGATGAGGATGAGGATGAGGATGAGGATGAGGATGAAGATGGCGCTAGGAATGAATTTGGCGGATTACTTATATAGTGTAGGCATAACATAAAATCATTACATTGCTTCCGAGATTTGTTCCTGTCAGAATACGCGACCGAATTCCAACGTCGTCCGGTCCGATATGGCTTTGTTCAGTGACAGATTTCCGCTTGCGCCGCGCGCAAAAGATTTTTCCTATGGCGCGGTGACAGCGGAAAACCTGCCTTGGATCATGCGCCGTCATATTCTCACTGGAGCAATGGGCACGGCCTATTTCAACCTGACGACGGGCATGTTCCTGGTCGCATTTGGCAATGCCATTGGTGTAGGCGTGATGGAGTGGGGGGTGCTGGGGGCTGTTTCATGCTTTGCCATCGCCGTGCAGGTAATAACGGCCTACGGGGCGGGCCGCTTCGGACGCCGCCGCGTTCTCTGGTTCATCGGCGAAACCACCAACCGCCTCCTGCGGACGATCGCCATTATTGCCGCGTACCTGCTCGTGGATCATGGATTTCCGGCGGCGGCGCCCCATGTGCTGGTCGGGTTGATGTGCGCAGCCAGTTTCGCATCGGCGGGCGCCGCCCCGCCCTGGTATAGCTGGCTTGCGGACCTGATACCGGAAAAAATACACGGCGCGTTCATGGGACGCCGCGACGCCTGGCTTTCTTTTGCGACAGTGGCGTTGGTGATACCGGCCAGCATCGGCGTGGACATGGCGCCGGACCATGCCAAAATTCACGCACTGGGTCTTGTTTTTGCTTTGGGAATGGCGGTGGGCATGGTGGATTTGTTCATGCACCGCCAGATTCCCGAACCTGCGCCCGCCTGCGATGCCGAGGGAAGTTTCCTCGAACATCTGCTTGCGCCCCTGCGCGACGGCGCCTATCGCCCATGGCTGGTGTTTACGGCCTGTTGGAATTTCGCGGTGTTTCTCGGCGGAGCGCTCGCGACCATTTTCTTCGTCGAGGATTTGCGCATTCGCGACCATCTGATGGGAGGCGCGCTGGTGCTGATTGCCGTCCCATTGGCCGGCATCATGCTTACCGGCAGAACAACCGGGCGGTTGGTGGATCGCTTGGGCGTAAAACGGGTCATGATCGGATCGCATTTCCTTTGGACCATCCTGCCGATCTTCTGGATCGTGGCAACGCCGGCGACGGCGATGTTCTGGCTGACGGTGAGCAGCATTTTGGGCGGAGCCAGCTCTTCGGCGGCGGTCAATGCCTCACTTAAAATTCAGACCCGCATTGCGCCGGGCAATTATCGGGCCATGTATATCGCCATTGCAGCTTGTGTGGGCAATTTCGCGGGCGGTCTGGCGACCCTGATGGCCGGGTATTTTCTCGAAGCGCTCAAGGGTCATCAATGGACGGTGGCGGACATGGTCTTTGTGCCGTTTCACGTCATTTTCATCGTGTCGGTTCTATTGCGTCTGGCGGCGTGGGGACTCTTGTTTCGGATACCTCCTCCGCAGTTCGACCGGCCCATTGAAAAGGATTCCTGAAAAGGTCATCTTGCGTTCGTCCTTCTTCGTATTCAATGATGCAGGCGTTGAATCGAAAGGAAACGGCAATGACAGGCGTAAAAATTGGATTTGCGTGTTGCTGGACAGCGGGAATGCCCTTGCGCACTCATCCATCCGGCCGGATCGGCTAAAAAAAGATGTTTGCTTCCCTGGCCATTGTCCTCGTATCCATGGGCGCGCCCGACATTTGGGTCGAATCGCCGCTGGTTCGCGTGTTTCCGGAAAGTTTTCCACAAGCCGAATCCGCGCGGGAAGGACGCCTGCATGCCGCGTGCGGCGAGCGCGAATCCATCCAACTTTGCATCCGCGCCAAGGGAAAGCCGCTGGAATCCATTTCGATTGAAGGGCATCGCATCGGGAAACATATCCCGCCGCCCGACGTGTACCGCACCGGTTATTTGCGTATCGAGCAGCCGTCGCCGCGCGCGGAGCGCGAAGGAACCCTCTGGCCGGATCCCTTGCTGGAATGCAACACTTTTTCCCTTGAAGCGGATTCGACGGCGGCAATCCGTCTGATATACGGTGTGCCGCGCGACGCCGTTCCGGGGACCTATTACGGAAAAGTTTCCGTCCATTTCGGCAAACGGAGCAAACGCACGATCCCAATCTCTTTCGAGATCTTTCCTTTTCTGATTCCCGAAACGCCGTCGCTGCGAACCGCATTTCCGCTCGATCGGAAATCCATCCGAAATGTGTACGGAATCGCCGATACGGATCTGGATGCATGGAAACCTTTCTATGACGCGCTTTCGCGCGAACGCATTTCGTATCGTGTGTGGGACGGGGGATCGCTGGTCATGATCGATCGCGAAGGCAACGCGGACACTACCCGTCTCAAGGAACATATCGCCTATGCGGCGGACAAGGCCCATTTCAACGCCATTGATATCGGCGCGGGGCAGAACGGCATCGCGCCGTTTCCCGCGCCCAAACCCGGAAAATTGCAGGATCCGCTCCAATTTTATCTGCACGATATGTGCAATTGGCTCGACGATCGCGGCCAACTGCCTTGTGCGTATATCGAAGTCATGCCGCTGCCGGAACGTGCCCGCTGGCAAACCGCTCGCGAGGCTTATTTTCGCGTTCAGCGAAACGACAGGCGCGTTGCTCGCTTGCTTGCGGGCGCGGGCGATCCCTTTTTCGAGCGTTACACAGATATTTGGGCGACGCCGCTCGGAAGTTTCGACCCATATTGTGATGCCTTGCTGCGGCAGGGGCGATCGCTGACCATCGCGCAAAACGTTCCCGCCGAGGCGGTTTCCGCCCGTTCCTCAGGTGGTTTTCCCGGCGAAACGATGCGCGAATCGCGCCCTGAAGACGCATACGATGGATGTCTGTTCACGTATTGGGTCTCGCGTGGAATCCCCATGCCCGGCGAATCGCAATGGCTTCAGATCAACCTGAAGGAACCGGTGACGGTGCGCACCATTCGCATCATCTGGAAAAACGGACTGGAAGCAAAGGATCTCGACGTTGAGCGATGGATCGGCACCCATTTCTCGCGTTTTTCCCGAATCCAATGGACACCGCATCCTCCACCGTCTCTTTTCACGCAAAGTTCGCTCGAAGGCACACTTGACGAAGCGGAAACGTTTCAGTCCATTCGCTTCGAGTTTCACACGAGTTTTTTTCACCGGGCCGTTGGCGTTACCGAGATCGTGTTCGGCGACATGAACACGCCCGAACCCGCCGCGTCTATTTCGCCGATCACCCCGTGGCTTTGCGAATCCATCAATGATTTTCCTTCGTTTGCCGTGGATGCCCGTCCGGTGGAGGCCCGTTTGTTTCCTTGGGTATGCTGGGGACATCAGGCGGAGGGTTTCGTTGCGCGTCGTCTGAACCGCTGGCCCCCCTCATGGGTGAATGAGTCCGTCGTCCAACCGCTGGTCTGGCGATGCAAAGACGCCGGCCTCGGTTTTCTTTTCTATCCGGGCCGCAACGGTTTGCTGCCCTCGGTGCGTTCGGAAGCCCTTCGCGACGGTATGGAAGACTTCGAATACCTCACCATGCTGGATCAGGCCATAAAAATGGGCCGTGTTTCCGCGCGCGACGCCGGGGCATTGTGCATGCGCCGGTTGTTCAGCGCGAATGTCCCGCCGCAACAGGTGGACGAATTGGCGCGCATCGTGGAATACGACCGGGTACGTATGGGATGGGCGCTTGCCAAGGCCGGGAAAGATTAGCAGCCCTGACATACGATCGTCATCGTTATCGAAAGAACTTTTTGCATCGAAGCATGGAGGCTTCGGTGACAATAGCGATATCGCCGGATTTCGGTCATGCTCCGCATTCCGCGATATTCTTGTCCCACCAGCGATTGGCGCCTCCGATATACAGCGCTTCGGGAATAAGCGGTTCTTCGAGCCGGGCGGACGTCTCTTCGGATATCGCGCCCGTCTCGACCAGTTCACGTCCCGCCGCACGCACACGATCACGATAAGCGTCCAGAATAGGGCTGAGTCCGGGCATTTTGAGGGGGAAAAGTTCGCCTTCGGTTCGGTAAATTTCACCGACGACGCGGCAGCTGATATTGCGCGCCATCCGCCGAAAATACAGCCGAAGAACTTGGAAATGGCTTACCTCGGCGAATCCACAATTCGAAATGATCACAAAACGTTTGGAGGCCAGCATGCCCTCGCGGGGAATGTGTTTGCACTCGCCGTTTTCGTCCTTGTGGAAATGCGGATCAGCCGCCGGAATCAGGCGATCCAGAAATTGCTTCATTATGCCGCTTACGTTGTCCACATAGAGCGGCGTCGCAAACACAATGACATCGGCGGCCGCCATTTTTCCCAGCAGTCCCGCCATATCATCTTCGATAATACAGCGGCCCGGCGTCTTGATCCAGCAGACATAACATCCTCGGCAATGGCGGATATCGTGCCCGGCCAGAAAAACATTTTCGGTTTCAGCGCCGGCCGTCTGTGCGCCTTCCAGAAACGGCGCCACTATGGCGTGGGTGTTGCTCCGCGGACCCCGCGGACTTCCGTTGAATGCGATAATTTTCATCATGCGTCCTTTCGCCCGTTGCCGCCCACAGCGTCCATCATATCAGTTCGGCCCAGACGCTCTGTCGAATTCAGGAGGGTGCGTTGCAAACAAAAGATCAAACGGATGCGAAAGGCCCTACGCCTGCGCCGGTTTGACGTCCTTTTCCCGATGTTCCGCATCCGCGGCAATGAGGCACAATCCCATCGCGCCGGCCGCAATCAGCCACCACACTTTCTGTTGCAGGGCGTGCAGGAAAATACCGGATATCAGAAACGCCACCAGGCTCACTTGCAGCGTGGCCGCCAGGGTTCGCCATTCGTCGTCGCCATCGGCCTTGAATCGCTGTTCCGCCAAATGCACGTGCCGCATCAGCAACACGATGAAGGCAAGAAAGATGGCCAGTCCGATCAGGCCCGTTTCGCACCCGATTTGCAGATAAAGGTTGTGGACGCCGATGAAAAGCGGATTCCATGCGTAATGATCGACCACGATCTTCATGATGCGTCCCGCTTCGTTCGGCTCTTCCATCATCCGAAATCCAAAGCCGCCCAATCCTATGCCCTTGATGGGATGTTCGGTCATGTATTCCCATGCCGCGGCCTGCAACTGGGCACGGGTCTGGACGGACTTGGACCCCGTATATTGCCGGAACGTCAGCACGCGCTCCTTGTACGGTCCCGGCAGAATCATCCAGCCCAGGACCGCCGCGAGCGCCAGCCCCACAAAACGGTAGGGCGACGATTTGATCTGCTGTTTGAGCGCCAGCAGGACGACCACAATCACGCCTACCAGAAACCCCGTTCGCGTGAATGTAAGGATCAAGGCCGCCAGTTCGATCAGCGTTGCCGCCACGACAAAGGTTTTGAAGATTTTCCGTTTCGATACCGTGAACCAAAAGGCATTCAGAGGCAGCACGCATAGCAGCGTGAACGCCAGCCAGTTTGAGTGTTGCGCGCGTCCGGATACGCGGATGGCCGCTTCACCGGCAAGCGATTCGGGGTCCACAATAGCGCCGCCGGTTTCCTGGAATGTCGCCCGGCCGTCAAGACCCTCAATGTAGGTGCTCGGCATGAAGTACTGCGCCACGGCGGAAGCCGCCGAAAGAAACACGCAAAGACAGATAATGACGATGTAGGCGCGCAACCGTTTTTTCGCGGTCTCGCCGCCTGAAAGCAAATCCACGCCCATCACGAAGAACCCCACCAGCGTTCCGAGCCGGATCCATTCCGGCAATTGTTCCGCGCGATTGTCGGAAAAGACCGCGCTGGCCAAGCTCCAAATCAGGAAAATGATGGCCAGGATCACTTCCCATCCGAAGTGCCACGATTGGCGGCGGGAGAGCAGATTCAAGGCCCATGCGGCCAGCGCGGCGGCGCCGCACAATTTCGCGAGGGTCAGTGGAACGGCCACATGAATACCGCCGGCGCCGATGACGCCTCCCGTTCCGGAAAGCAACAGCAGGATTACGGTGGCGTAGAGGCCCAACACCGGGAACCGCAGAAAAAAACAAAATCCAATGAGGCCGAACAAACCCGCGACGGCCAGTTTGTCGAATGCGACGATGGAGATGCCAAGCGCCACGGCCAAGATCAGGACAAATACCGCGCCCAAGGGATTCCACCGGTCTTTCAAGGCAACTCCAAGCGCACTCACGGCATCCTCGCTCCCTTCTACCGCGTTACATCGTTATGGACTCCGCCGCGCGGATACGGCGCAGTTCATAGTGGGCGGCCACGTAGGTCAACAGGGCTATTGTACCCCGAACCGCACTCATCGTCCAAGCCATGCCCACCACCCCATAACGGGGAGCCGCCCAGAGTCCTATGGCGAGCGAGGCAACCAGCCGGACGCCTTCCAATACGGCCACCACCCGCGGCGCACCCAAGGCAAAGACCGCCGCCACGGCTGGCGCCGCCGCAAGTGAGGTTACAGCGCCTGCGAAAAGAATAGCAAACAAGCGCCCGGTCAATACAAATGCGGATCCGAAAGCGAGCCGGGCCAAGGGTTCGGCGAAAAACACGCCGGACGCCATCGCTGCGCTGGCAAGCAACGAGGGCAGCCAGAATCGTTTTAGAAACCGCACCATTTCAGCCGCCGTCTTGATCTGGCTTGCGCGCGGCAACATAACGTGCAATACCGTGAGAACAAACAAATCGCCCAGCAACGCCAGGCTTACCGCGGCCCCGTAGTTGCCGATATGTTCGCGGGCAACGCCGAAATGGCCCAGCAACAAAATGTCCAGCCGCTGAACTAGCGTCGTAAAAAATCCCGCCAGCATGACCCATTTCGCAAAATGGAAAAACGATCGCCCCACGCCTGGGGGAATGTCCACGCGCAGCAAGCCGCGCGGCAAACTGAGCCAGCCGGCCGCCATGACGGTGAACAAGGCGGCCACATACCCGCCGAATAGGATCATCACACTGTGCGTGCCGGCCGCGAGAAGAATGGCAACGACGATCAGACGCATCAGCGAACTGGTCAATTCGAAGCGGCCATATTTTACGAATTGCTGATGGGCTTGATAGTAGGCTTGGGCGAAACTCCAGAAAGTGATAATCACCCCGCCCGCGAAAGCCAAGAACATTCCCGCGGGCGGCGGCGGTGAAATGGCGCCCTGCACGGAAGCGCTTGATTCGATCCACATGTGCGTCAACGGCCGTGCCAGGAGCAGACCCGCCAGCAGCGTCAGGGCGCCCGCCCAGCATTTTACATGGAACACGAATCGGAAATAAGGACGGGAATCGTCCCGGCCGTCGGCGATGTAGCGCGCCGCGAACCGCACGAGGCTCATGTCGAGCGGCGGCCCCGCGAATCCCGAAACAACCATCATTACGGCAAACAGGATGGCAAAGGGCGCAAACGCGTCAGGGCCAAGCCATCGCGCGACCAGCGCGTTACTCAGAAAGGCCAGCGCCGCCGCGCCGCCGCGAAAAAACAATACCGAACTTACCGCCGCGATCAACGGACGGCTGCGAAAACGGTTGGCCAGATACTCGATGTGCGCCTTCAGCATGTGTTTGGATCATGCGTTTTTTGCAAGGGGAAGGTCAACATTTCTCCTATATGTTGTCACGGTGTTGCGATACGGCAAACGAAAGGACCGCGATCCACAGGAGGGATCGCGGTCCGATGATACAACGTAGAGACGATTATAAACCGCGCAGCACGCGCAGGATGACCCGCTGGATATCCACGGCGTCAATCTGGCCGTTTCCATCCACGTCGGGCGGCAACACCATGCTTCCCGCGCCGATAGCGTGGTTGATGCAAATCTGAACATCGGCCGCGGTCATCTGGCCGTCGCCATCGGCATCTTCGGGAACAATGATCGGGGATCCCGACGCGTTCCGGCCCAAAGCGGCCATCAATTCACCCTTGTCTATGGCCCAATCGTGATTGGTGTCAATCGCGGCCAGCAAGTCCGTGGGGGCGTCGGGGAAGACACGTGCAATTTCCATGGCGTCGAGTTTGCCGTCCTGATTTTTATCCGCGCGGACCAGCGCCTTGAGCAGGGCATGGCGCAAATCGCTTTCAACCGGGATAGGCGGCAATTCGGCCAGATCGCCGGGCGACAGCCATCCATCGCCGTTTCGGTCCAGCATGGCGAATTCCGCCGCCGACAGATTCGGCATGACCGCTTGCAATTCCGCAAACGTAACCGCGCCGTCGCCGTTGGCGTCGGCCTGTCCGATGAGGGCGGCAATTCGTCCGCGCGGATCGTCCACGGTAGCGTTGGCCGAGTCGTCGGGCGTCAGGACGCCATCGCCATTCGTGTCGAGTTTGTCGAAGAGATCCTGCGTCAAGTCCGGGGCCACGGCCAGCAGTTCGGCAAAGGTCACGGCGCCGTCCTGGTTTGCATCGGCAATGCCGAGCAACGCCCGAAGCCGCGCCAACGGATCCGGGCCTCCGGACATCATGTCGGCCACGCTCAGGACGCCGTCGCTATTGATATCGAGACGCGCAAACTGCGCTTCGGTGATATTCGGACGCACCGCCTGCAATTCTGTAAGGGTTACCATGCCATCTCCGTTGGTGTCCGCGGTCTCCAGCAAACCGTGGATTCCTTGCAGAATGTCCTCCTCGCCTTCGGCGAGGTCGGCCCGGCTCAGCAGGCCGTCGCCGTTTGCGTCGAGACGCGCGAACGCGTCTTCAGGGGCGTCGGGCCGCGCGGCCCGGAATTCCTCACGCGACACCGTGCCGTCGTTGTTGGCGTCGGCCTCGCGCAGAATTCGCAGCAGCACTTCGCGCGCGCCGGCTGGCGGCGCGGAGGGCAAGTCGGCCATGCTCAGGACGCCATCCTTGTTGGCATCCAATGCCGCAAACGCCTGCGCGGTAAATTCCGGATACTTGGCCTGAATTTCTTCAAGCGTCAACAGGCCGTCCTGATTGGCATCCACTTCTTTCAGAAGGGCCAGAATGCGGGCGGCCGGATCCTGCGGAGGCGCCGCAGGCAGGTCCGCCACGGTCAAAACGCCGTCACCGTCGTGGTCGAGGCCGGCGAACAATTCAGTAGAAAGAACCGGCAGAATCGCCTGTGCTTCCTCCAGTGTTATGGCGCCGTCGCCATTGGCATCCGCGGCGCGGATCAGCCATTGCAGCAGCTGGAGCGGATTTTCGATGGACGGCGCTTCCCAGCCGTTAGGCAGGTCGGCCACGCTCAGGAAACCATCCTTGTTGCGATCCGCTGCCCGGAACAGGTCCGCAGGCAGGCCGGGCACGATGGCCCTTGCTTCTTCAAGTGTCACTTTGCCGTCCGCGTTGGCGTCGGCGGCATTCAGTAGTTGCCGCAGCAGGGCCAACGGATCGATAGGCTGGTTCGGCAGATCCGCCACACTGAGGAATCCGTCCCCATTCACATCGAGCAGACGGAACAGATTTTCGGGCAGATCGGGAATAATCGCGCGTGCTTCGGCCAGGGTAACCTTGCCATCCCCGTTTCGGTCAGACAGCGCCAGCAGCCGGTTGAGCAGGGCTACGGCATCGAAGGCCGGTGGCGGCAAATCGTCGCGGCTCAGGGAACCGTCGCCGTTGCGATCGAGACCCGCGAAAATTTCCGGCGTCAACTGCGGTATCAACGCCTGTGCTTCTTCTAGTGTCACTTTGCCGTCCCGATTGGCGTCGGCCATGCTTAGTAACCTTGTAAGCAGTTCCGCCGGATCGAGATGCGGCGGCGGATCGCCCAAATCCGCTTCGGACAGAACGCCGTCGCCGTTCCGATCGAGTGCATTGAAAAGACTGGCCGGTAAATCCGGCACAATCGCGCGCGCTTCATCCAGCGAGATGGCGCCATCGCCATTGGTGTCGGCGGTCGCCAGCAGACGTTGCAGCAATTCAGCCTGGTTGTTGGGCGGCGCTTGCGGCAGATCGGCCTCGCTCAGGGATCCGTCGTCGTTGCGGTCGAGTTCGTTGAAAAGCGATTCCGGAAGGTCCGGCACGATTGCCCGGGCCTCATCCAGCGAGATGCTCCCGTTGGCGTCCGCATCGGCGCGATGAATCAACATCCGCAGCATTTCCATAGGATCGAGCGGGGGGGCCGGCAAATCCGCCTCGCTCAAGACGCCATCGTTATTCTGGTCCAGCGCATGGAACAGGTCCGCCGGGAATCCGGGTATCAGTGTTTGTACTTCGTCCAGGGAAATTCCCCCGTCGCCGTTCGCGTCCGCCGTGCGAAGCAACTGGCGAAGCAGTTCCAACGGATCCGGTGGAAGGGTAACGGGCGGATCGACGGGCAGTATCGTGACATCGGGGATATCGGCAGGGGAGAGGACGCCGTCCCGGTTGAGATCCAGCGCGGAGAACATCGCCTGCGTCATGCCCGGCATGAACGCGCGGGCTTCGGTGAGGGAGACGGCGCCATCGCCATTTGTATCGGCAATGGCGAGGATCTTGGATAAAATGCCGCCCCAATCGTTTCCTGTATTCACCAAGTCTCCGACACTCAAGACGCCGTCGCCGTTTACGTCAAAAGAATTGAATAACTGGCGCGGAAGACCCGGAATCAGCGCTGCGGCTTCCTCATAGGAAATCACTCCGTCGCCATTGGTGTCGGCGGCCGACAGCAGGCGCGTGAGCGCGTCCATCGGATCGATGGGCGGAGGAGGAAGCGGCGCAGCGTCGGCTTCGGTTAGCACGCCGTCACGATTGCGATCGAGCATGTTGAACGTTTCGCGTTTCAGGTTCGGAATCAGTGCTTTGGCTTCGTCGAACGAGACCGCGCCGTCGTGATTGGTATCGGCTAGATTCAGCAGGCGCCTCAGCGTCTCGTCCAAAGAGCCGGTGGCGGGATCAACGATGGGAATATAGGAGAAATCGCCGTATTCAATATGGCCGTTCCCGTTGGCGTCGAGATAGATGAACATCTCGCGCGTCAGCGAAGGCAAAAATGCCCGGGCTTCGTCGAGTGAAATACGGCCGTCCCGGTTGTCGTCCACGATTTCAAGCAAAGCATTGAGTAGCGCGGGCACGTCGTCCCAGCCCAGCGCCTGAACGTCGTTCAGGCAGAGCGCGCCGTCGTGGCTGCCGTCGAGCAACGCGAACAGGTTTTCCGTCAGCAACGGCAGAATTGTCTGCGCCTCCGCCAAGGACAGGCAACCATTGCCGTCGCTGTCCGCGGAAAGCATCAGCACGATGAACTGCTGCAAGGGATCGCCGCCGACTACAACATTCGGAGGCGGATCGACGAACGCGATATTCCCGATGTCCTCCACACTCAACACGCCGTCGCCGTTCTGGTCCAGATATTTGAACGCGGCTTCGTTCAGGGCAGGAAGAAACGCGTGCGCTTCGTCAAATGACAGCGCGCGGTCGCCATCCTTGTCCGCCGCTTGGAGCACAGCCTCAACGGCCGGGAAGATGTCGTGCGCGGACAGCCGCTGTACATCGTTCAGGCAGATGGCGCCGTCGGCGTCCTTGTCGATCAGGGTAAACAGGCTCAGCGACATGCCCGTCACGATGCCCTGCGCCTCCGTAAACGACAGGCAACCGTCGGAATTCGCGTCGCTGTTCATGAACGCCGTCAGCAGATCATTGAGGGCGCTGGTGGTTCCGGCCGGCAACGAACCGTCCAGATCGCTCAGGTCGAGCACGCTGTCGCCGTTTTGATCCGCTTCGGCGAAGAGGTCCGCTGTAATGAACGGACAAAACGCCACGGCTTCTTCAAGCGTGATTTTAAGATTACGATCGAGATCCGCGGCCTTGAGAATCAGTTCGGCCAGCGGCAGGGCGTCGTTCATCGTAAGGTGTTCCAGATCGCGGAAGCAGACGGATCCGTCACGATTCTTGTCGATCAGGCGGAACATGGCCTCCGTGGCGCCGGGAAGAATACCCCGCAATTCGTTGAGCGTCAGGCAGCCGTCGCTGTTTGCGTCGCTGTCGAGGAAAGTCTGAAGAACCCCGTTTATTAAACCGACATATTCCGCTGGAATGGAAAGGCCCAGATCGTTCAAATCCAGCATCCAGTCGCCGTTCTGGTCTATATCAGAATACAGATCCGCGTTGATCAGCGGGGTGAATGACATTGCTTCGCCCAGCGAAATTTTGAGATCGCGGTCGAAATCAATCGTTTTGAGTATGCGGATGACCAGTGGAATGGCGTCATCTATCGTCAGCGACTGAATTTCGGCCACGGTAACTTCACCGTTTCCGTTTTTATCGAGAGCGTCGAAGATGTCTTGGGTGATGCCGGGCACAAAGGCCATCAATTCCGCAAGCGATATCCCGCCGTTGCGGTTGGCGTCCACAAGAAAAAGATATGCGGTCCATTCCCCCGGAGGGATAATTGGCGTGCCGCCGGGCGGGAGAATGGGAGGAAGGATTGGCGGCGGTTCAACCGTGATCGTTACGGGGGTAATATCCGCAAGCGACAACCGGCCGTCATGATTGGTATCCAGCGCATTGTATTGGGCCGCCGGAACACCCGGCAATACGGCCGTGAGTTCCACATACGAAACCGCCGCGTCGCCGTCCATGTCGGCAAAATCAACCAGAAGCCGATAGGCTTGATCGGGGGAGAGGGCGCCGGATTCGAAAACATCCGTCAAACAAACCAAACCGTCGCCATTCGAGTCTACAGATCGGAAAAGCGAAGAGGTAACAAACGGCAACGTAGCCTGGGTTTCGGCGAAACTCAGGCACCCGTCCGTATTGGTATCGGCCGTTGCCACCATCCGTAAAATGGCGTCGTAGGGGATGCCTGCTTGGGCCTTGGCGAGACCACTGGAAAGCAGGACGAACAGCATCGCCACGAGCGCTTTTAGAAACCGAATGCGCATAGGTTCTTCTCCTCGGCGGCATGTTCTTTTTCAAGCCGCTCTGTACACACTACGCCTTACATAAAGAGTACCACATCCATTTCAAAAAGTAAAGGGATTTCGATTTTTGCAAGTCATTCTGCGACAATATATTGCATGTTGTCTGATTCGCTTGAAAACCATCGGCTGCAAATTGCACAATATGTCCTCAGAAATAGTCCGAAAACGTGGCTGCTGAAATCGTTTTCAACATGATATTGTCGTGCCGTTTTCCAATCCTTCGCGGACTCGTTGGAGAAGGGATCGGTTGTTGGGTGGTTTTCCGGAAACGATGCAAGGAGATTGAAGTTCATGGCATACGTCGTAACGGCCGAGGAAGCAGTTAGAAAAATCCCCGATGGCGCAACGGTACTGGTCAATCCGATGCCCGCCGAGGAAGTGTTTCCGGCCTTTGGCCGGGTATTCGAAGCCACCGGCCATCCCAAAGACCTTGTCGTCGTATGGGCGGCGGGCCTAGGACCCTTCAGCGCCGAGCGGCGCGGTATGAACCATTTTGCGTGGCCGGGCATGGTCCGCCGCTTTATCGCCGGCCATGTCGGATTGAACCATCTCGTCGTAAAAATGATCGCCTCCGAACAATGCGAAGCCTATAATCTGCCGCAGGGTGTCATGTCGCAGCTCTACCGCGATATCGCCGCGCACCGCCCCGGCCTTCTAACGCGCATCGGACTTGGCACCTTTGTGGATCCCCGCATCGAGGGCGGCAAAATGAATACCCGCACCCGATCCTGCGAGGACTTGGTCGAATTGACGGCCATCGGTGGCCGTGAAATGCTCTTCTATAAGGCATTTCCAGTGCATGTGGGCGTATTTCGCGGCACTTCGGCGGATCCGAACGGAAACATCACCTGCGAACGCGAAGCCCTTACGATGGAAAGCCTCGAAGTCGCCATGGCTGCGAAAAACCACGGCGGCATCGTTATCGCCCAAGTCGAGGAACTTCGCGGCACGCCCGCCCATCCCCATCAAGTACATGTGCCGGGTCTTTGGGTTGACTACGTGGTAGTCGCCCAATCCCGAAAGAACCATCCCCATACCCTTTTCGTCGAATACGATCCTTCGTTCTGTGGCGAAATGCAGGCCGATCTGGGCAAGGAACTCGAACCGCTGCCGCTCAATCTTGAAAAAATCATCTGCCGCCGCGCCGCGAAGGAATTGCGCGAAGGCATGGCCGTGAACCTCGGTGTGGGCATCCCGACCGGCGTTGCATCGGTCGCGCACGAGCAGGGCTTCTTTGACAAGGTGGCGCTTACCACCGAGGTCGGCGCACTCGGCGGTCTCCCCGAACGCGGATTCAATTTCGGACCCGCCAAAAACCCGCAGGCTATTATCAGCCAGCCGCAAATGTTCGACTTTTACCACGGACATGGATTGGATGCGACGTTCGTCGGATTGGCCCAGGCGGATGCCGACGGCAACGTCAACGTCAGCCGTCTCGGATCTAAATTGATCGGTTCCGGCGGATTCATTGATATCACCCAAACCGCCAAGAAATGCGTGTTTTGCGGCGAATTCACCGCGGGTGGACTCGACGCGCGCGCTGAAAATGGAAAACTGGTCATTCACCACGAAGGTAAATCGGTCAAATTCGTGGAAAACGTGGATCAGATCACTTTCAGCGGCCGCCAAGCCATGCGCGACGGACAGGAAGTTGTATACATTACCGAGCGCTGTGTGTTCCGCCTCGTTCCTGACGGCATGCAACTGGCCGAAGTCGCGCCCGGCGTGGACATCCAGCGTGACATCCTCGCCCACATGGCATTCAAGCCGATTGTTCCCGATTCCGTGCCCATCATGGACACCGCAATGTTTCGATAACGGCCAGGAAACCGTTTTTTCATGGAGAACGTCCCTTCCAACGCTCCTCGGGAAAGTACGGCAATTCCGGATTACAGCATAATCGTGCCCTGTTTTCAGGAAGCGGCTACGCTCAACGAGTTCCATGGCAAACTGGCGCAGTTCATTCAAGGATTTGATGCGTCGTTTGAAATCATCTACGTCAGCGACGGAAGCACTGATGGCACCATCGAAGTCCTGCATGGCCTCTTCGATCGCGATGAAAGCATAACGAGCGTGGTGGACTTGGCGCGGAATTTTGGCCAGACCAACGCCCTGACGGCCGGAATCGAACGGGCCAACGGGCGTCATCTCGTTTTCATGGACTGTGATCTCCAGGTCGATCCCGCGGACCTCGGCGTGCTTATTCAGGAATTTCGAAAAGGTACTTATGACATGGTCGGCGGACGCCGGGTCGATCGGCAAGACAGTAGAGGCCGGGTCTGGCTTTCCCGGTTGGGCAATGCCGTAATCGGGCGCTTGTTGGGAGTTCCGTTGCATGATTTGGGCTGCGGCATGAAAGTGCTCGACGGCGATCTCATGCGTTCGTTCCGGACGGGGCCGCATCGCCCGCTGGATCCGGGCGCGGCCATGCTGTGCATCCGCAGCGTCGCAGAAGTGCCGATTGCGCACCAGCCGCGACGTCACGAGCGATCCCGCTGGACGCTGCGCAGGATTCTGCTGTTGTACCGGAACCTTTTTACCAGCCTAATTCCCGGCGTCTTTCCGTTTATGGTGGGCGCGCTGCTTGTCTTTCTCGCGGCCTCTTTCGCCTATCTGCTGGCAGCATGGGCGGCGCCCGCAATTTTCCCGATCCCCGACATGACTGTGCTGATGCCGATTTTGATCCTGCTGCACATGATCTTGGGCCTTGTTTTTTTCATCGTTCTAGGCGAGTTCATGCTTCACGGAAGCGCCGCTGAAAACGAATTGGCCTACATTGTGCGACGTGTCTGGACACGGCCTTGGAAACCGTATCATGGCGCGGACGCGCCCCGTTCGTCCGCGTAGAAAACCGATGGATTTACGCGAAAAACGATTTTTTTCGCGCCGCCAGGCGCCGACAGGCCGCCTTTTCGGACTTGCGCAACGACTGTACACGGAATTGCCTATGTGCCTGTTCGGAAATGGATATGCCTTTCCGCCTTGGCAATATATCATCGAACTGACCCGGCGCTGTAACCTTCAGTGCCGGATGTGTCTCAACGCCGCATGGCGCGCCCATGTGCCGGCAGACGAACAACAGAACCGGGAACTCTCTTTGAATGAATGGCGCGGCGTCATTGACCAGATACCGGCATTCCGGCTGGTTTCGTTTACCGGCGGCGAGGTATTTGTCCGCCCAGATTTTCCTGAACTGCTCGAATATGCCGGCCGGCGTCATTTCACGCATGTAATGACCAACCTGACGACAGTTTCCGAAGATCGCGCCGTCATGTTGGGCCGCTTGGCCGCGCGACGGCTAGGCCGGCTGGGACTCATGGTCGTGGGGACCTCCCTTGACGGTCCCGCCGAAGTACATGACCATATTCGTGGACTTCCAGGCGCCTTTGAACGGACCTTGCAGACTATGCGGCAACTGCTCGATGTCCGCAAGACCCTGCGAAAGACCTGCCCGCGTCTTCATATATCCGCCGTCATTCAGCGGGACAACGCCCGGATGCTGGCCGAACTGCCGCGCATCGCGAAAGAGGCCGGCGCCGACGAATTGCTGTTGTTGTGCGAAACACGCGCCTACGATCTTCGCACCGATGCCGTCGAAAATCCCGCGACGATTGCATGGGCCGACATCCCATGGCCCCGGATTGACCGCAACATGCTTCGGGCGTCCCTGCTTGCGTGCATGGATGCTTCACGCGCCGCCGGTATACGGCTTCGCCTGCCGCGCATGCCATTGGATGATCTACTGGATTATTACGACGGCATCGAACTACCCCTCAATCGCTACACGTGCCGGAGTCCATGGTACATGCTGGGAATGGACTGCGCGGGAAATGTGGGATCCTGCGGATACGGCCTCGTGGGAAATGTCCGCGATACTCCCTTGGCCAAACTATGGAACGGCCCACGCCAGCGTCGTTTCCGGCGCGATCGCCTCGGTTCGTTACTCGCGATATGCCCCGGATGCTGTTTCATGGAACACCGCGACGCCGCCAAGTGGATATAGCCTTTATTGTTTATTTCCACCTTGATTGCGCATTTGCAGCGCTCTTGACAATCCTTCCCGCGCCGGCGCGAAATCCGGACTGGTTGAAAGCGCCCTGCGAAAATGCTCGATGGCGCCTTCAATTTCATTGGCCAGCAGCATGATGCTGCCCAGATTGCAATTGGCGCCGACGTGATTCGGATTGAGCTGCAACGCCTGTTTGTATAGCGTTACGGCATCGTCCAAGCGCTGTATCTTGACCAGCACATTGGCGTAATCGGTGATGATGTTGGGATTGTCCGGGGCGTTCTTGAGGGCCTGCTCGAATTCGGAAAGCGACTCCTGTATGCGTCCTTCCTCAACCAATACACCGGCAATATTGTAATGCGCCAGTTTGTCGCCCGGGAAGATTTCCAATGCCTTTTGGAAATGGACGATGGCCTCGTCCGGTTTTTTTTGCGCCTGCATCACGAGACCGATGTTGTTATGAGCCAGCGGAAACTGCGGCACAAGGCGGATTGCCTCATGGAAATGTTCGAGCGCTTTCTCATAAGCCCCCTTGCGAAAATATTGATAACCGGCATTATTGTGTATGTTCGCGTCGCCGGGGGCGATTTGAAGCGCTTTTTCAAATTGTTCGATGGCCTCGTCAATTTTGTTTTGATCGGCCAGCGTCATTCCCAGATTGTTCAACGCCAGCACGAAATTCGGCATGATGTTCAATGCCTGCCGGTAATACCCGGCGGCTTTGTCCAGCGCCCCGTTTTTATAGGCCTCATAACCGAGATTGTTGTAGATCGTCGGGTTCTTTGGGTCCACGGTTAGCGCATATTCATACCAGCGTACCGCCTCGGCGGTATTGCCCTGATTTGAATAGAGCAGGCCGAGGTCATTGGGGATATTGGAATTGGACGGGCAATTGGCCATGGCCTTATGGAAAAAGGCGATGGCGGCATCGGGCTGTCCTTGGGCGTCCGCGGAAAGGGCAAGATTGTAATAGGCCAATTCATCCTCGGCGCGAATAGCCAGAGCCTGCCGGTATTTTTCGTCTGCTTCTGGATAGCGCCCAAGGTTTGCCAGCAAATTGCCCCAATTGTTGAGCGCCAGGGTAAAATCCGGTTTCGCCTTTACCGCCAGTTCATAATGCCGCAAGGCTTGTTCGGTATTGCCTAGGCGGCCCAACAGCAGCGCCATGTCGTTGTGGGCGCGCGCGTCTTCCGGATTGAGACGCACCGCTTCCTCGAAGTGCTGCAGGGCCTTTTCCATTTCGTTTTTTCGGGCCAGTTCCCGCGCCATCAGATAATGCACGTCCTGATTCGTCGGATTGATGTCCAAGGCCTGTTGATAGCGCGCAACGGCCTCGTCGCTGCGGCCCAACTCGACCAATAGCCGCCCCAGTTTGTCGAGAACATACCCGAATTGCGGATCCACCCGAAGCGCCTCTTCATAGTGTTGTATGGCCTCATCGATCTGTCCGCGTTCCGCAAGAATTTCGCCTAATTCATTGTGGGCGCGGGCATCGTCCGGATTCAGCCGAAGCGCTTCTTCGAACTCGGCGGCCGCTTCGTCCTTCTTGCCCTGCATGACCAGTTCCCGTCCCAGCAGATAATGAATATCCTGATTGTCGGGATCCGCCTCGCGGGCGGCTTGGTAATATTCAATGGCTTTTTGAGATTGGCCCTCGGCGGCCAGCAGGCGTCCCAAGCGATCCAGCGTGTAGGCATGTCCCGGATCGATTCGGATGGCTTCCTGAAACAGGCGCATGGCCTCTTCGGTCCGGCCCCGGTCGGCGAGGATGACCGCCAAATCCGTATAGGCGGTTTTGTCGTTTGGAGCCGTTCGGATGGATTCCTCATAGGCCGCAATCGCCTCTTCGGTTTGCCCTTGTTCGGCACGGATGGCGGCGATGGCGTTTCGCGCGCGCGGCTGGCCCGGATCGAGTGAGATGGCTTTTTCAAATGCGGCGATGGCTTCCGGAATTTTCCGCTGGGCCGTCAATTCCCGGCCATAATTGTAATAGGCTTCTTCCGATGACGGATCGGCGGCGATGATGGCCTCGTGGCGGGCGAGAGCCTCGTGCGCTTTGCCTTGTGCAACCAGCAGGCGGCCCATTTTTTCGAGCACTGCGCCGAAATGCGGGGCGATGGCCACGGCTTTGTCGAAATGCTCCATCGCTTCGTCCGTTTGACCGGCAGTAGCCAGTAAAGCGCCGAGTTCATGATGCGCCCGCGCATCGTTCGGATTGAGACGGAGCGCTTCCCGATACGCGGCAATGGCTTCGTCCGTCTTCCTGAGTTTCACGAGGACGTTCGCCAGCATATAATGCAGGTTCTGGAATTCAGGCTGGAGTTTCAGCGTCGCCCGATAGTGTTCGACGGCTTCTTCGAAACGGTTCTTCTGTGCGAATCCTTCGGCCAGCCGATGATGCATATAGGGCATACCGGTTCCCAAGTCGAGCAGTTTCCGCCCTTCGTCAAGCGCCTCCTGAACACGATTCTGCCGCAGATACGAATCCGCTCGCTGATAGTGCCAGCGCGCATGATCCGGAACATACGGAATATACTGAATGTTGCTCAATACGCACAGGATGGCCAGAACGCTTGCCGCAAACGCCGATCGCACATAGGCCCTGTCGGCGGCCGACTGCAACACGGCGCCAAGGGCATAAGCGCCGAAGAAAATGAGAAATGGCGCCACGGGTATGCGCGCCCGGCCATTGACGAAAAAGGGAATGAAACTCAGGTAATAGACCACTACAAAGGCAAGGGCCAGCGCCAACATCTCACCGGCGCCGTCGGGCCATGATTGGGTTCGGCGCCTGAAAAGACCCAACGCCAGCAAGCCGCATCCCCCGGCAAACAAACCCGTCAACAGGGAAAAACCCGGTAAATATTTTAGCGGACGGTAGAAATCCTTTTCGTCCTGTACCACCTTGTTACAGGTGATTTCAAGCGGAGACCAAAACAGCACGGCCTTTTTCAGCGCGAGTTTCAGCGTCCGCATCTTGTGTGTTTTGGCGTATTCGAGGCCTTTTCGGAAAAAATAGGAGGAGGCCTCGGCATGGCCCAGATCGGGCCGGCCCAACTGTTTTCCCAGACCTTTGACCACGTTGACGTAGACCCAAACCGACCAACGGCCGGTCCCTTCCAACTCCTGCAAATAGGGCGTCCACGGCGTGATGCCGTCCGAATCTTCTCCGTTGCCAATCAGAAAATTTTCGCCAAAATAGGACGAAATGGGCACAAATTCTCCAGAAACCATGTAATTGCGGATAGTAACGGGGGTAATAATCAGAAAGGGGGCCAGCGCCAACGCGATCCACGCGGGGATCATGCGTTTCCAGTTCTGCCGGCGCCATGCCACCCAAAGCATCCATGCCGCGATAAACGGCCCAAACAACAAAATGTTCGGCCGCATGAGCGCATAGGCCCCGACGATGAGTCCCGCCGCAAAGGCCCGTGTAAACGTCATTTTCTGTCGCCACAACCGCAACGCATGCATTAGAAGCAGTCCGAGAAACACGAAAAGGGCGGGATCGTTCAACTCCCCTTCCCAGTAAATGAAACCCCAATAAATGGACTGTAAAAAAGCCGCTGAAAGAGCCGCGAGACGCCCAAAGATCCCCCGCGCAAGCCAATACATCATGACGACACTGGCAAGGCCCATCAAAAACTGGACGATTCTCGGAACAAGGTAACTCCCGCCGGTAAAATAGTAAATCACCGCAAGATAATAAGGATACCCCGGTGGACGGAAGTAGGGTGTCGTGCGGATTTCGGGATCGTTTTCCCCGGGACGCACCGTCCAATCGCCTGTGGCCATGGCGCGCGCCTGGTAATCCTGAACATCCGCGTCTTGCTGAGGGGCGGCGAAATCGGGGCTATGCACGATTTCCGACAGATACCACGCCCGAAGTCCCAAGCCGATTAGAAGGATGATGCCCAGATAAAACCACTCATTCGTAAAAAAGCGAATAAACCCTTTCCTGAATGAAGAGGCTTTTTCTTCCGGTTCATGCGTTCCGGCAAAAGCGGTTTCCACGACGCACGACGATTTTGCCGGTACCTGTGCCTTATGCGTTTTCAAGTTTCCGTGAGGTGTAATACTACGGCCCTTTCCGTCCACAAAACGCAATCCGTGGCGCGTCAATCCGGATTCGGCAGTCTTGTGCGCAAACGGTGTTTCGGGTGAAGTCCACCCGGTCCAATATGTCTATCTCTTCCATCGCTTAGGACGCAGAAGTGATCTTGATTGCCGAATCCATAATCAAGATTACCGAATTCTTGTTTCCTGGCACAACTTGTCCGACCACCTGAAGTGTTGCATGTCACGGCATCATGTTCAAAACATGCGCCGTTTCCCTTTCCGTTTTTGCGCGGGCCTTCAGCGGATTGAAACGATCAGAACTTGGTCTTGCGCGACGATCGCCTCGGCGGCAAGCGTAATCGCAACCCGCGCCCCGTTCACTGCGAACGCGGATTCGACAGGGGCGTCGCCGATGGTGACATTGACGGCCGTAACGGGGGTTTCGGAAGCAAACTCGAACGAAAGCGTTTTGACGCGGAGGCGGCCCCAGCGCACCTCGATGCGGTCTTCCTGCGCTCCGCCTTCCCGTTTCTGCGAAAACATGCCCCAGCCTTCCGCGCCGGTAAAGGCGGACATGAAATTGCCGGGCGCAATGCGCGGGGCGAAGCCAATATGTCCTTTCGGACCGTGATATTCGAATCCCTGCAGGGCCGTATACACGCCCCAACTCGCCAGGGCGCGCGCGTAATGATCGCCGCATTCGACTTCATTGTATGGATTGCGTTTCAGCGGATGATAACGATCATGGACGGCACGGCACATCGCGAGACCTTCTTCGACCATACCTTCGGCGATCATACCCGATGCGACCTGGTATTCCATGCCGGTCCAGACTTCGTCTTTGTAGATGACGCCTTGGCTCAGATAGCCGCTCTTGGGCCATGTGCAGACGATAAGCCCCGTTTCGCCTGGATTCACAAACCAGCGCAACGGGCGGTGCGGATCGTTGTAGACGGCGATATCCGGCGCCCAGTTGTATTTCCAAATCGCCGCCAGCGCCCCGCGCACGTTCGTTTCAGGATAGAGCGTGCCCAGCCCCAGTTGCCGTGCCCATGTCTGGCCAAAGAGTTGATCCGATAGACAGCCGGTTGCGTATTGATTGGCCGGGAATTTGGCAAGGTCCACTTGTTGGATGAAATATTCGCCGTTCCACAGCCGTTCGACGCTCAGCCGGCTCCCGCTGTCGAAAACGCGGCGGCAGCGATCCGCGAATTCCGTATCGCCCATTTCGCGTGCCATTTCTTCGCCAGCGCGCAGGGCCGCGAGATACAGCGAACCGACGAAGGTGTTCGCTCCCTCGAAATTGATGTCGTAGGTGTTCGGCTGGGTGTTTTCAATCAGGCCGTCGTCGTTGCCGTCCTGGACAAGCAGGTATTCCATCGCTTTTTTGGCGGCGGGATAGATGCGCGAGAGGAAATCGCCGTTCGCCGACAGCAAATGTTCCCGGTACGCTTTGAGGATGGTTCCGCACTGGCCGTCGGCGGCGTAGTTGTTGTCGCTGCGGAAACCGACAAGGCCCGTATCGGGATGGAATCCGCCGCCGTCCGCGTTGAAATCCTGCATTTCGCGCGCGGACCGTTCGAGTTCAGGAAACAGTCTCGCGGCGGCATGGGCGTAATTCCACACGTGGGTGCAGGTGCCCGCGCAGCACACAACGCCTTCGAAGGCATAGAAGCGGCCATTCGCCCACCACTGCGCCGTGCCCGTCGAAAGATACGACACCGTCGAATGTAGCCGGTCCAGCAGCCAGCAGGGCAGCGTGCCGTCATAGTAGGTGTCGCGCCACTTGAACGTGTCGCCGGCGAGTCGCGGCTGGTTGTCGAAAAAGTAATGCGCGACGGCGGGCGCGTCATCGAAGCGTGTCGCGTATTCATGGCCGTTGGCGATGTTGGGGAAATGCCATGTAAGCACGAACGTGTACGTCCGTTCCGCATGGGGAGCCATTTCGCCGCGCGTCGTCGCCAGCGCCGCGATCCGGCGTTCCGGAAAGGGATACGGATCCCCGTTGGCGACGACCGTTTTTAGGCCGTGGCCATCGAGTTTTGAAAAAAGATCGTTTGCGGTAGCCGGATCGCCGCTTTCCTCGGCAATGCCCAGACACATCGTGCCGTAATCGTACAACGCAGAAACGGGGCCGGCCGGTCCGCCGCGCCGCACATCCGACATTTCAATCTGGTCCACGTTGATATGGGCCCAGCCGCCGGACCGCTTGTCCACAATCTGGATTTGCGCTTGCTTGCCTTCCAGATCGCCGACATTCCAGTAGGCAGCCCCCAGCGCCTCGCTGTTGCCGCCCACGGCCGTGCGCACCACGGCGCCGTCCACCAGAAGATTGACGCAGGTCTCTCCCGCATAATTGCCGCCGCCGACAAGGAAATTGATGTACTTGCGGGACACCGTGAAAGACGGCGACGTGAGTTCGCCGGCCAAGTCGTCGTTGCCATTCCACGAATTGACAAGGCCCTTGCCTTCGTAACCGGAAACCGGATTTTGTCCCGGAAATCCTCCCTTGGCCGGGCCTGATCCAAATGCCTCGCCGGCGACAGTCCACTCGCCATAGGTTTCGCCTTCAAAATCCTGCAGGAGAATCGGCGGCCGTTCCACGGGCGATCCGTCTATTTTGGGGGCGTCCTCGGCGGAATGAATGATAAAATTCCGGCCCCGGTCGTTGACGATGCGCGTACGGCGCAGGCCGGACATTTCAGCCGCGGTATAACGGCAGACGGCATTTTCGAGCCATCCGAGTATCCCGGCATTGACCGGCGCCGCGGATACATTCTTGATCGTGATGAGGAAAACCGTCGCGGGCAATGCGCTATCCTTGGCGTTGAGCGGAATAAACGGTGAGAACGCCTGCATTGTCGCTTCGAGCGGAAAACCGTCTTCCCAGTACGTAATCGTGCCCACGGGGTACTGTCCATTGAAGGAAATTTCGGTAAAACCGGTTCGATTCAACGCGCGCGCCGTGAATTGCCCGCTCTGTTCCACGACGATGGCAAATCCCTGTTCTACGGGATGATCCGGGATACGCGCGCGATAACTGGTATCGCCCGTTCCACGAAATTCGTGGCGGTTGAAAATTTCCCAACAACCGAGCGTCCCATCGCCGCACAGATACAACTGCCCCGTGCCGAACCCGCCCACCGGCATACCGATCGTGTCGAGTTCCTTGCCGGAGAACACTTCTTTTTCTCCCCGCGCGTAGAGGCCTTGCACCCATCCCCGCGCAAGCGCCTTTTCGGCCGGAATGGGATGCTCCGCCCATGCGGCGGTAAACAGCCCGAGAAATAAAAACAACCTGAAAATATCAATGCAACGCTTCGTCATAAAAGTCCTTCCGGCTGTCTTTGGGGTGCGCGATGGGATCCGAAGATGCAATTCGCGATCCCCGCCAAGCATTCCACGCCCGATAGTATGCACCATGCACCCTGTTCGCTGCACTATGCATTTCGCGCCATCTTTACGCTATGCATTATTCATCCTGGATTCGGCAGTCAAGATCGGATTCTACGTGCTATCCTCTGGATGTCGTGGACCTTGTGGACGAAATGGACAAGAAAATCAATCCCCTTGCGGGTGAAGTCCACTGGGTCCACAATGTCCATCTCGTCCATGGTTTGGTCGAAAGAGCCGCGTT
>Ga0101944_10000822_pt1 | contig 81623 bp, 60 predicted proteins | sample DewCreD2012metaG_FD_75245 | JGI IMG/M metagenome (GOLD analysis project Ga0101944, IMG submission 75245) | Hot spring sediment bacterial and archeal communities from British Columbia, Canada, to study Microbial Dark Matter (Phase II) - Dewar... ... | reverse complement strand
TGGCCCCAGCCGCGCCCGCTACAGCCGCGTGGTCAGGCGGCCTCCGACCACCGAGAAGGAGTTGATCCTGTGCAACCTCTTGGCGCGGCGGGCGGCGTTGCTGGCCGTGGGCGGTTTTGACGAGTCGCTGTATCCCAACGAGGAGAACGCCCTCATGGACCGGCTGCAGGAGCAGGGGGGGGTGTTATTGTATGACCCGGACTTTGTGGTGCATCGCCGGCCCAGACGCACGGTGTGGGCGTTTGCCCGGATGCTTTTCCGTTACGGACGCGGTCGGGCGGAGCAGTTCAGGCGACATCCCACGGTTGGCTCGGCGCTGAATTTCCTGCCGCCGTTGTTTTGCGTGTATCTGGCTGGCCTGGCTTCCCTGTGGGGGGTGGGCGGCGCGTCCAGCAGGTGGGGTTGGCACGGGTGGTTGCTGGCCCCGCTGGGGCTTTATTTGCTCGTGGTGGCGGTTCAGATGGTGGGGTTGCTGAGCCGCACATCGCCCGGGCGCGCCTTGTCAGCGGGCCTGTTGGGGGCGCTAAGCCACGTCTGCTACGGGCTGGGTTTTTGGCGGGGCCTGTTCACCCGGCTGGGTGCCGACGGGGCGGCGCGGGCTGGGGAGGTCCGAATTGAAGCCTTCCCGGTTGGGACATCCCGATGAGCGCGCCTGTCTGGTCCAAGGCCTTGGAGGCGGCGGCTGATCCCGCGAGGGCGCGGCATCATTTCGAGTTGCTGGCGGCCACCGAGGCCGGGCCGTGGCTGGCCGCTGCCACGGCCGAGCAGGCGCGCGTGTTGGCAGCCGTCTTCAGCGGTTCGGAGGCGCTGACGATGCAATTGGCGGCGCATCCGGACTGGGTGGAGTTGCTGGCGCTGGAGCGCTTGCAGACTGCCCGGTCCGTAGGCGGGTTGGAGGCCGAGCTGACTGCCGGGTTGAGGCCGCGCCTGGCGGCGGGCGATTTCGCAGGCGCGCTGGCGGCTGTGCGTTTGTTCAAACAGCGCCAGTTGCTGCGCATTGCCGCGCGTGACCTGGCGCGGCTGGCGCCGTTGCCGGAGATCCTACGGGAGCTCTCGGACGTGGCCGATGTGTGTCTGTCGGCCGTCTGGCGGGTGTGTCATCAGCAACTGGTCGGGCGGCATGGTCGGCCGTGTCATCGGGACGCTGGCGGGCGCTGGCAACCGACGCCGGGCTGTGTGCTGGGGTTGGGCAAGCTGGGAGGGCAGGAGCTGAACTACAGCTCGGACGTGGACCTGCTGTTTGTGTATGCGGAGGAGGGGGACGTGTTGGCGGAACCGCCGCGCGGCGGGGCAACCCGGCCGGCCGGGTTGAGTAACCACCAGTTCTTCCAGCGGCTGGTGGAGGCGTTTGTGGGCGAGGTGAGTCGGCTGACGCCGGAAGGCACGCTGTACCGGGTGGACCTGCGCCTGCGTCCGGAAGGTGAGGCAGGGCCGTTGGCCCGCTCGCTGGCCAGTTACGAGAACTACTATGCCCAGTGGGGGCAGACCTGGGAGCGGATGATGCTGCTCAAGGCGCGTTGTGTGGCCGGCGACGCGGCGTTGGCGGCCGAGTTCCTGGAGACCATCCAGCCGTTCCGTTACCCGCGCTCGGTGAGCGAAGACGTGTTGGAAGAAGTGGCCGCCATGAAAACGCGCATCGAGCAGGAGATCGTCAAACCCGGCGAATTGGAGCGCAATGTGAAGCTGGGCCGCGGGGGCATCCGGGAAATCGAATTCCTGGTCCAGGCACACCAACTGTTGCGTGGCGGGCGACAGCCCTTTCTGCAGCAGCATCAGACGCTGGCCGCACTGGACAAACTGGCTCAGTACGAGGTGCTCACCGCCGCCGAGGCTGCCCAGTTGCGGGCGGCTTATGGCTTCTTGCGCGAGGTTGAGCACCGTCTCCAGATGGAAGGCAACCGGCAGACCCACAGCCTCCCTACCGCTCCGGCTGCCCTCCGCCGGCTGGCGGCCCTGATGGGCGAGCCGTCCCCGGCGGCATTCGAGGCCGTTCGCCGCCGGCACACCGCCAACGTGCGTCGCATCTATGACAAGTTTCTCAAGAGCGGTCGCCCCGCCAGCCCGTCGCCGTTCCCCGCCGAGTTTTCGGGCCAGCAAGAGTCATGGCGGCAATTGCTGGGTCGGCTCGGATTTCGGCAGCCCGACGCGGCGGTGCGGCTGCTGCAGGAATTCGTGGAAGGCCCCGGCTATGTGCACGTGTCGGCCCGCACGTCGGCGCTGGCCCGCAAGCTATTGGCGCGGCTGTTGGCGCTGTGTCCGGGGGGACGAGCCGCGCTGACGCCACCCCCGGCGGCCCCCGGTTTGTTCCCGCGGGACTTGCCGGTGTTGTCGGACCCGGACCGTGTGGTCACGCGCTTGGACGGTTTCCTGACTGCCTACGGCGCGCGCGCGATGCTGTTCGAGACGTGGAACAGCAACCCGGCCCTGTTCGATCTGCTGGTGCTGTTGTTCGATCGCTCGGAGTTTCTGGCCGAGGCCGCCATCCGCACGCCGGACCTCATCGAGGATCAACTTGCCTCCGGCCAACTGCTTCGCAGCCGTGCCGCCGACGAACTGCTGGAGGACCTGCGGCGGGGCGCGGGCAACGCCGACCCGCATGCCTGGCTGCGGCGGTTTCATCAGGCCGAACAGATGCGCATCGGACTGCGGGACATTCTGGGGCTGGCTGACCCGGAGCAGTACTTGACGGAGCTGTCGGCGCTGGCGGACGCCTGCCTGACCTGCGCCCTGGAGACGGTCATGCGCCGTCACCGGTTGCGAACGGCGCCGTTTGCCATCATCGGCTTGGGGAAGCTGGGCGGTCGGGAAATTGATTACGGGTCGGATTTGGACGTGTTGTTTGTGGCCGGGAACACGGCCCGCGCCCTGCCGCGGTGGCAGACGTTGGCCGTCGAGCTGACGGACCTGTTGTCCCGCCGCACCGAGCATGGGGTGGTCTTCGCCGTGGACGCGCGACTGCGGCCGGATGGCGACAAGGGGCTGTTGGTGAATACGCTGCGGGCGTACGAGGCCTACTACCGGCGGCGGGCGCAGCTCTGGGAAATTCAGGCGCTGAGTCGCACCCGCGCCGTGGCGGGCGATCCGGAGCTTGGACAACGGTTTTGCGCGCTAGCGGCCCGGTGGACGGATTTTTCGAGCCTGTCAGGGATGTCGGTGGGTGACACCTCGGCGGCCGGGGCGTCGGACGCCGCCGCCGGGCGGTCCGTGGTGACGGGCCGGCGGTCAGCGCGGCGGGTGTCGTTGCCGGCGTGTGTGACGCCGGATTGGAAGCAGCGCATTCACGCCATGCGGCTGCGGATCGAGCGGGAGCGCACGCCTGCCGGAAAGGACGAGCTGGCCATCAAGACCGGCAGGGGCGGTTTGATGGATGCGGAGTTTGTGGCGCAGGCGCTGGTGCTGGAGCACGGCTGGGCCGAGGCCAACACCCTGCGCGCGCTGGAGCGGGGCCGCGCCGCGGGCGTGCTGCCGGATGCCGACCGGTTGATAGACAACTTCAGACGCCTGCGCCGGGTGGAGGGCATCCTGCGCCGGTGGAGTTACGAGGGCGAGACAGTGCTGCCGGACGACCCGGCCCCGTTCTATCGGGTGGCGGTGCGGTGCGGCTTTGCCACGCCGGACGAGTTTCGCGCGGCGTTGCGGGCCTGGCGGCAGACCATTCGCGAGGTTTACTTGAAGGTCTTTGCCCCGCCGCCGGGACAAGCTGCTGCGTAGGCGCGCGCCGGGGGTGCACGAATCCAGCCGCCGGCTGGCCGTGCAAAGGGATTGTCGCCGCCCCCGGCTGCCGCCACACTCCGGGCATGAACATCTTCGCATTGCGCCGGGAGTACGAGGGGCGTGCCCTGGGACGCGCGGACCTGCACCCGGATCCGCTGGTCCAGTTCGAGCGCTGGTTCGCCGAGGCCTGCCGGCACATCGAGCTGGATCCGAATGCCATGGCCCTGGCCACGGTGGGTCCGGACGGGCGGCCCGCCTGCCGGATGGTGCTCTTGAAGAGCTTCGATGCCAACGGCTTTGTGTTTTTCACGAACCTGGAGAGCCGGAAAGCGCGCGAGATGACGCAGAATCCCAATGTGGCGCTGTTGTTCTGCTGGCTGCCGCTCAGCCGGCAGGTCACCATCGAGGGCCGTGCCGAGCGGGTCTCGACGGCCGAGGCGGCGGCCTATTTCATGACCCGGCCCAGGGGCAGCCAACTGGGGGCGTGGGTGTCCCAACAGAGCAGTGTCATCAGTTCACGGGCGCTGCTGATGGCCAAATGGGAGGAGATGAAACGCCGCTTTGCCGACGGGCAGATTCCGCTGCCCTCCTTCTGGGGCGGCTACCGCGTGCATCCGGCGCAATTTGAGTTCTGGCAAGGTCGGGAGAACCGGCTGCACGACCGCTTCCGCTACCGACGCGACGAGGCGGGTGCGTGGGTGATCGAGCGGTTACAACCCTGATCCCACCTTGCACTTTATGCACCGCCTCGCGCACTACCCACTCATGACCATGAGAGCCGCCTCCATCCTGTTGTCCGCCCTGGCTGGCGTCACCGTCGCTGCGGCCCAGCCAGCGCGGCATCCCATCCCTCCAGCCTTCGGGCCGCACGTGAGTTTGACTGCGAAGGACTTCGCTGAAAGTCGCAGTTTTACCAGCCACGACCGGCTGGTCGGCACGTATTATTTCTACTGGTACGACTGCTACACCGGGGCGCACATCCGAGACGCCGACGGCACGGACGCGCTGACAACGCATCCGCCGACCCTGGAGGATTTCAGTTACAAATCCGTGCGTTGGCACCGGCAGCAGCTCCTGGACATGGAAGCCGCGGGCATTGACGTGGCGCTGCCGGTGTTCTGGGGGTCGCCGGCCGAGCACTCAACGGGGACGGCGTTGCACTGGAGCTTTGCCGGTCTACCGCCGCTGGTGCAGGCGCGCGACGAACTGCTCCGCCAGGGACGGCGGCCGCCCGCGCTGGGCCTGTTCTACGACACCAGCACCTTGCGTCACAATCACTGGGGTTATCACGCCGACCTGACGACCGACTACGGGAAGCAGTTTTTTTACGGCACCGTGCGCGACTTTTTCTCCTGCATTCCACCGAGGCACTGGGCGCTGCTGGACGGCCGGCCCATCGTGCTGCTTTACGCGGCGGCGTTTGCCAGCAAGTGGGATCAGGGATTCATCGAGTACACGAAGGCGCAGTTCGCCAGGGAGTTTGGCGGGCGTGTGCCGTGGATTGCGCCGCAGGACTCGTGGCGTGTGCGAGGGGACAGCACGTGCGCCTGGGGTGGAGCGCTGGCATTCAGGAACCCCGGCATCGGCGAGCTGGGACCGGGTTACGACCATTCGGCCGTGCCGGGGCGCGCCCCGCTGGTGCGCGATCGGGAGGGCGGCAAGTTTTACGAGGAAAGCTGGCTCAAATTCCTCCGCCGCCCGACGCCGATGGTCATGGTTGAGACCTGGAACGAGTTTCACGAGGGCACGGACGTCGCGGAGTCGCGCGAGTACGGCCGGCGGTACATCGAGCTGACCCGCAAGTACGCCGACCTGTTCAAGAAAGGCTGGCAGCCGCCGTGGCCGAAAGGTTCGTTTCACCAGGCCTCTGCTGTGACCGCCGCGCCAGGTCTGCCGGAAGCCCGGGGTGGACTGCGCCTGGTGCAGCCCGAGGACGGCCAAGTGGGGCTGGCGCAAACCGCCGCGCGCCACGCCTGGCAGCCCCAGCCATTCCGCGGCGCCGGGCACAGCTACCTGTATTTCGCCGTGGACGACTCGTTCAAGCGCGTGGGAAGCATGAACGTGACCGTGCAGGTCGAATATTTCGATGCCGCGCCGGGCCGGTTGGGCGTGGAATTTGACGGCAGCGACGCCGCTGCGCCTTTCCACGGGGCTTACAGCCGCTCGGACAAAGTCCCTCTTACCGGCGACCAGCGCTGGAAGAGCGCTGACTTCGCGCTGGACGCGGCGCGTTTCCTCAACTCCCAGAACGGGGGCGCGGATTTTCGGCTGGTGGTGGAAGCGCCCGCATTTGCGGTCGGCAAGGTCACGCTCAAACGGCGGTGAGTCGGCCAGCCGCCCGCACGTGGCCGGTTTCAGTTCGCCACCTGCGCGCCGCCGATCAACTGCCGCACCTCCTGAATGCCCTTGCGCTCCATGAACGCGCGCAAGCCGGCGACAACCTGCAGTGCCGTCTGCGGCTCGTAAAAGTTGGCCGTGCCCACCGCCACAGCCGTGGCGCCGGCCAGCAGGAACTCGAGGGCGTCGGCCGCACTCTGAATGCCGCCCATGCCGATGATGGGAATCTTGACGACCCGCGCCGCGTCCCAGACCAGCTTGATGGCGATGGGCTTGATGCACGGGCCGGTCAAACCGCCGGTAACGTGGCCCAGCCTGGGTCGGCGGGTTTCGATGTCAATGGCCATCGCCGGGAAACTGTTCGTGATGGAAAGGCCGTCACTGCCGGCCTCTTGCGCGGCTTTGGCAAAGGGCGCGATGCTTGGGACGTTCGGGCTGAGTTTGGTGATCAGCGGCAGCCCGGTTGCCTTCCGGCAGGCGGCCACGACCTGGCTGAGCAGCTTGCAATCCGTGCCAAACTGCGCCCCGCCTTCCTTGATGTTCGGGCAGGAGACGTTCAACTCCAGCGCGCCCACGCCGCCCAGGGCGTCAAACCGCCGCGCCACCTCGGCGTATTCTTCCACCGTCGTGCCCCAGATGTTGATGATGGTTGGCACCTTCAGCGACTTGAGAAACGGCCAGTAATCCCGGATGAACCCATCCACGCCCGGGCCTTGGAGGCCGATGGCGTTGAGCAGGCCGCTGGTGACCTCGACGGTGCGTGGCGGCGGGTTGCCCCGCACCGGGTGCAGCCGGATACCCTTGACGGTGACCGCGCCCAGTTGGTTCAGGTCGAGCAACGGGGCATACTCGATGCCATAACCGAACGTGCCAGAGGCAACCGTAACCGGGTTTTGCATCCGGAGCGAACCGATCTGAACGCTGAGATTCATGTGCCGGGGCGACCGGCGGCCCGCACGCGTTGCGCGTGCCGCTGGCCTGTTCCGCCCGGACCTTAACCGGCCCGGGCCACCCGGGCAACGGGCTTTGCGAAGGCGGCCAGCCAGGTCCGGGCTAATGTTGACCTTCTTCCTGCCGTCAAACACGGGTAAGAGAACTTTTGGAGCAACGCAATCACTCGCGTCCCCGAGTGCGGGTAACGGTTACTTTTGGCGCACTACGGGGACGCCCCAACCTCAACCCCACCCGCAGTCCGGCGCTCCGGGTCCAATCCTGAATTCAGAACGAAACACCCCCACAAACCAACTTGGGCGCAAATGGCAGTTGACTTCGGCCGGTGCTCTGGTAGCCTTTGCGCCCCCTGTTTCGGGAAAGGGTTGCATGAAGACATATTTGCCCAAAGTGGATTTGAACGCCCGCAAATGGCGAGTCATTGACGCCAACGGCGTGGTGCTGGGCCGCCTGGCGGCGCGGGTGGCCGACGCCTTGCGCGGCAAGGACAAGACCATCTTTACGCCCCACATGGACACCGGCGACTTTGTCATCGTCATCAACGCCGAGAAGGTGCGCCTGACGGGCCAGAAAGAGACCCAAAAGCGCTACATGACCTACTCGGGCTGGAAGGGCGGGGAGAAATACACCTCGGTGGCCGAGCTGCGCGCCCGGCATCCGGAGCGGTTGATCGAGCACGCCGTCAAGGGCATGATTCCGAAGAACCGGCTGGGCCGAGCCTTGCTGACCAAGCTCAAGGTGTATCGCGGGGCTGAACATCCCCACGCAGCCCAGAAGCCCGAGCCGATGGCCGTGCAGTCCTAGTTGTTCCAACACAAGCTCGCATGAACGAAACGTCACAGTATTGCGGAACCGGCAGGCGCAAAACCGCCGTGGCGCGCGTACGACTGCTGCCCGGGTCGGGCAAAATCATCGTCAACGGCCGCGCCTTCGACCAGTATTTTCATCTTGAGACCCTGCGGGTCCACGCCTCCCAGCCGCTGGTGACCGTGGGCGCGGCTGAGAAGTTTGATGTCCGGGTCAACGTGTGCGGCGGCGGCCCGACCGGCCAAGCGGGTGCGATGCGCCTGGGTATCGCGCGGGCGCTGTTGCAGTCGGACGCGGGGTTGCGGCCCGTGCTCAAGTCCGCCGGGTTGCTGACGCGTGACGCCCGCCAGAAGGAACGCAAGAAATACGGCCAGCCGGGCGCTCGGAAGCGTTATCAATACTCGAAACGGTAATTCGGTTGTCGTTGAACCGACCCCGCTGGCCGGCCCCAGCGGGGTTTTCCGTTGGCGTCTGGGCTGCGGCGGGCATGGCTGAGCGCGGTTCTCGGACAACAGCGCAGACTTAACCCCCAGGAATCAGAGCAGCATGAAAAAAGTGGCGGTTATCGGGGCCTCCGGCTACTCGGGCGAGGAACTGGTCCGATTGCTTCTGGGCCACCCGCACGTGGAGCTGGCGGCGGTGACTTCTCGGCAGTACGCCGGCCGCACGGTGGCGCAGGTCTTTCCACGGTTCGCCCATCACCCGAGGAGCAGTCAGCTCCGGTTCTGCGAGCCGAACGCCGAATTGCTGGCCCGTCAGGCCGAGCTGGTGTTCCTGGCTCTGCCGCACGGGGTGGCGGCCGAGTATGCCGTGCCGCTATTGGCACTGGGCTGCAGCGTCATTGACCTGAGCGCCGACTTTCGATTGCGCAGTGCCGCTGTTTACAAGGAGTTTTACGGCCACGACCACCCCGCCCCCGACCTGCTGGCCAGGGCCGTGTACGGTCTGCCAGAACATTACCGCCCGCAACTGCGCCAGGCTCACCTCGTTGCTGCGCCGGGCTGCTATCCCACCAGCATTCTGTTGCCGGCGATTCCACTGCTGCGGGCCGGCCTGGTCAAACCGACGGGCCTCATTGCTGACTCGCTGAGCGGCGTCAGTGGGGCGGGGCGGAAAGCGGAGCTGGATTACCTGTTCTGCGAATGCAACGAGAGTCTGCGCCCTTACGGCCTGCCCAAGCATCGGCACTTGTCGGAGATCGAACAGGAGTTGTCCCTGGCGGCTGGCGTGCCGATGGTGCTTCAGTTCACCCCGCATCTGGTGCCGGTCAACCGAGGCATTCTGACGACCCTGTACTTCACGCCGACCGAGACGTTTGCGGACCAGGCCGGCGCGGATGCTTTTGCAGACCGTGTGGCTGCGTGTTACCGCGCGGCCTACGGCAACGAGCCATTCGTCCGGCTGCTGGAGGGGCGCGCCCTGCCCGACACCAAGAATGTGGTTGGCACCAACGTGTGCGAGCTTGCCTGGCGCGCCGACCCGCGGACCGGCCGGTTGGTCGTGTTGAGCGCCATTGACAACCTGATTAAAGGCGCCAGCGGCCAGGCGGTGCAGGCCATGAACCTGATCGCCGGTTTTCCGGAAACAGCGGGTTTGATGTGACGGTGGTCGCGCAGTGGGACCCCGCCGACTACGCGGCCCATTCGGCGTCGCAACGAGCCTGGGCGCGCGAGCTTCTGGCGCGGCTGCCGTTGCGGGGGGATGAGCGGATTCTGGACGTGGGTTGCGGGGACGGCAAGGTGACAGCCGAGCTGGCGCGGGCCGTTCCGCGGGGATGGGTCACAGGCGTGGACAGGTCGCGCGCGATGATCCGGTTTGCCCGGGCAAATCATCCGCCGGCGGCGTACCCCAACTTGCGTTTTGTCGTCATGGACGCCCGCCGGTTGCGCACGCGGGGCTTCTTCGACCTGGTTTTTTCCAACGCCGCCTTGCACTGGGTGGATGACCATCAAGCCTTTCTGCGCGGCGCGGCCCGATGCTTGGCGCCGGGCGGTCGGTTGGTGGTCTCGTGCGGGGGCAGGGGCAACGCGCAGGCGATGTTTCTGGCCATCCGGGCCGTGTTGCGACTGAAGCCCTGGCGCGGCTACTTCCGGGGTTTGCGGCGTCCTTACCACTTTCACGGCCCGGAGGATTACGAGCGCTGGCTGCCTCAATGTGGCCTGCGACCGCTGAGGGTAGAACTTGTTCCCCGGCAGGCTGTGTTTGCCAACCGGACGGAGCTGGCGGGCTGGCTGCGCACCACCTGGCTGCCATACACCCAGCGCGTACCGGAAGTGCACCGACCGGATTTCATTGCCGCAGTGTGCGAGCATTATTTGGCGCAACACCCCCCCGACGCCGAAGGCCGGGTCTCCGTGGGCATGGTCCGGTTGGAAATCGAGGCAGTCAAAAACCTCCAGCCAGCCGAGCACTGAGCACTCCGCTCGCCGGCCCTCCTCGGACCGGGTCAAATCAGGTTTTCGGATTGAGATGCCGCATGATATCCGCACAATGGCCGCGTGTTAACAAGGGCGCGGATGTGGGCGGGCCTGCTTGCGATGCTGGCGGGTTGCGCCGCCCCGCGCCGCGCCGGCCCGCCGCCGGATTGGTCCCAGTCTTCCGGCACCGGCCAGCCTGTGGCTCTGCGCCAAGCGCCGCCGTCTGCATCCGCCAACTCCAGTGCCGCCTCACCCGGCCTGCCGGGCCAGCAGCCGGCCGCCACCTGGCAGGCCTTGGACGAGTGGAGCCTTGCGCACGGGCTGAGCAGCCCGGTCTGTCTGGCGCGTTCTCCCGTGGCGACATACGCGCTGGACACAGGCCGGGGAGTCCTGGTCCTGCAAATAGGCAGCCGCGAAGCCATGTGGGACGGCGTGGAAGTGCGCCTGGGTTTTGCGCCCCACTTGATTGATGGCCGGGTCTGGTTGCATGGTTTGGACCTGCGCAAGACCCTCGAGCCGCTCTGGCGCGGTTTCGCGCCCGTGACCCGGCCCGGGCGCACGATTGTCGTTGACCCTGGACACGGCGGCAGCAACCCCGGCGCCCGGAGTGTCGCCACGGGCGGCTGGGAAAAGGACTACACATTGGACTGGGCGTTTCGGCTGGCCCAGCGGCTCGACGCCCGCGGCTGGCGGGTGTTTCTGACACGCACCAATGACACGGACGTGCCGCTGCCGGATCGGGTGGCCCTGGCGGAGGCCTGTCAAGCCGACCTGTTTCTCAGCCTGCACTTCAACTCCACTGGCAACGGCCAGAGCCAGGCGGGAGTGGAGACCTACTGCATGGCCGCCGCCGGGATGCCGTCCGACATCACGCGGGGCTACAACGATGACCTCCAGACCGTCCATCCAAACAACGCCTGGGACGAACAAAACCTGCCGTTGGCCGTGGCGGTGCACCGGGCCGTGCTCCGCGCCACGGGCCAGACGGACCGCGGCGTGCGGCGGGCGCGGTTCATGACGGTGTTGCAGGGCCAACGCCGACCGGCCGTGCTGCTTGAGGGCGGCTACCTGTCCAATCCCGCCGAGGCGCGCCGGGTTGCGGACTGGCGTTTCCGCGAGGCGCTGGCCGAGGCGGTGGCCGCTGCTTTGCCATGAGACCGCGCAAACACATCCTGGTAACGGGCGGGGCGGGCTTCATCGGCTCGCACTTGGTCGAGCGCCTCCTCGCGTTGGGCGAGCGCGTGGTGGTGGTGGACGACCTGTCCACGGGCCGTCTGGAAAACCTGGCAGCCGTGGCCACGCACCCCGCCCTGCGCGTGCTGACGACCAAGGTGTCGGCGTGCCGCGACCTGCCGCGGCTGGCCGCCGGCGCCGGGGCGATTTACCACCTGGCCGCCGCGGTGGGGGTGGAACTGGTGGTCCAACGCCCCATCCACGTGTGCCGAACGAATCTCCGCGAAACCGAGGCGGTGCTTGAAGCCGCCGCGCCGTACGCCGTGCCGGTCCTGCTGACCTCCACCTCCGAGGTTTATGGCAAGAGCGCCAAGCGCCAGTTCTGTGAGGAGGACGACCTCCTGATTGGGCCGCCGACGCACGCGCGCTGGAGCTATGCCTGCTCCAAGTTGATGGACGAGTTTCTCGCCCTGGCTTACGCGCACGAACGCGGCCTGCCGGTGATTATCGCTCGCGTGTTCAACACCGTCGGCCCGCGCCAGACCGGGCGCTACGGCATGGTGCTGCCGCGTTTTATTGCCGCCGCCCGGGCCGGCCAACCGCTCCAGGTCTATGGCGACGGGCGTCAGACCCGTTGCTTCTGCTACGTGCAAGACACCGTGGAGGCGTTGATCCGCCTCCAGCAATGCCCCCGGGCACGCGGTCAGGTCTTCAATGTGGGCGGCACGGAGGAGATTTCCATTCGCAACCTGGCCAAGCTGGTGATTGCCGTACTGGGGTCGTCCTCGCGCATTCAACCCGTGCCCTACGCTCGCGCCTACGCCCCGGGGTTCGAGGACCTGCGTCGCCGCAAACCGCGCGTGACCAAGCTCGCCCGCTACACGGGATTCCGCCCCCGAACGCCCCTGCGCGAGATCATCCGTCTGACTGCCGCGGCCACCGGACCGGTCTGAGCCTTTTGGCGGGACTTGTTCCCTCGCGCGCCTCCCCGGGCGGACAGCGTGGCGCCTGCAACCCGCCCCGATTGGCTTGAGCAACCGGTTCAGAAAGGGGTTGTCGGTGCGCCAGAGTAACGGCAACTTGAGCGCCCGCGTATGGACGAACTGAACCTGGGCATGATTGGTGGCGGCACGGTGGGCAGTGGCGTGTTCCACGCCCTCCAGCGCAATGGCGAGCTGCTGGCCGCTCGGCTGGGCGTGCGATTGCGCGTCCGCAAGGTGGCCGTGAAGGCCTTCAACGAACCCCGGCCTTATGCCATCCCGCGCCGGTTCATGACGACCGATTGGCAGCAGGTCGTCCACGACCCGCAGGTGCACCTTGTCACCGAGTTGGTCGGCGGCACGGGGATTGCCCGAACGATGGTTCTGACGGCGCTGCGGCTGGGCAAGCCGGTGATTACGGCCAACAAGGCCTTGCTCAGCGCGCACGGGCCGGAGTTGTTTGCCGCCGCCCGGCAAGCCGGCGTCAATTTGTACTACGAGGCCAGTGTCTGCGGCGGCATCCCCATCATCAAAGCCCTGCGCGAGGGCTTCGTGGGCAATCGCATCCAGGCCCTCTACGGCATCGTCAACGGCACGTGCAATTACATCCTCAGCCGGATGCAGCGTGAGGGGGCGGATTTTCCCGCGGTGCTGAAGGACGCACAGGCACACGGTTACGCCGAGACGCCGCCGGACCTGGACATTGACGGCTGGGACGCTCAGCACAAGGTGGGCATTCTGGCCTCACTGGCCCACGGATTCTGGGTCAGGCCGGACCAGATTTACGTCGAGGGCATCCGGCACATCAGCGCGCTGGACATTCGTTTCGCCGGCCAACTCGGCTACACGATCAAGCTGCTGGCCATCGTCAAGAGCGCGCCCGGGCGGTTGGCCGCGGCCGGCCAGACCCACTCCATCCAGGTGTCGGTTTATCCGGCGCTCGTGCCCAACGGGCATGTGTTGGCGGGGGTGAGCGACGTGTTTAATGCGGTGTTTGTGCGTGGGGACGTGGTGGGCGACACGTTGTTTTACGGGCGGGGCGCGGGCAAGGACGCCACGGCCAGCGCCGTGCTAAGCGATTTGGCGGACGCGGCGCTGGACCTGAAGCATGGAACACGGCTGCGTCTGCCGCCATTGGCAGATCAGGCACGCGGCGGCCGGGTGTTGCCCATCGGACAGGTTGTCTGCCCGTACTTTGTCCGGCTGACCGTGGTGGACCAGCCCGGGGTGCTGGCCAAGGTGGCCGCCATCCTGGGCGCGGCACGCATCAGCATCGCCTCGGTCATCCAGCCGGAAGGCCACGCCGGCCGGACAGTGCCTTTGATTCTGATGTTGCACGAAGCGCCCAACGGCGCCGTGACCAGCGCGTTGGCCAAGATAGCCACGCTGCCTGTGGTCCGGGCCAAACCGGTCATGATCCGGGTGGAAAACTGCGCCTGAATCGCCCGGTTTGCAGTTTATGATTCAATTCTTCAGCACCAACGAGCAGTCGCCGCCGGTTAACCTGCGCGAGGCGCTGTTGATCGGTCAGGCGCCGGACAGGGGCTTGTATCTGCCGCGGGAGTTCCCGCGGTTTGAGGCGGCCGACCTGGCCGGGATGGTCGGGCTGCCCTACCCGGAAATCGCCGTGCGGGTGCTGAGCCGTTACACCGACGGCGTCATTGAGCCGGAGGCGCTCGTCGCGCTGTGCACGGAGGCCTACGACTTCGACGTGCCGCTGGAACCGGTGCGCGGGCTGGCGCACGTCCACGTCATGCGCCTGGACCGCGGGCCGACGGCGTCGTTCAAGGATTTTGCGGCCCGCTGGATGGCCCGGATGCTGGGCCGGTTTGTGCGGGAGAGCGGCCGGCAGCTTACCATCCTGACGGCCACCAGTGGCGACACCGGCTCGGCCGTGGCCAGCGCTTTTCACGGCGTGGCGGGCATCCGGGTGCTGGTCTTGTTCCCGGCAGCAGAGGTCAGCGACCGGCAGCGCAAGCAGATGACCACCCTGCGCGACAACATCCGAACCGTGGCCGTGGACGGCAAGTTTGACGATTGCCAGGCCCTGGTCAAACGGGCGTTCGCCGACCCTGCCCTGCGCCACATCCCGCTTTCGTCGGCCAACTCGATCAACATCGGTCGCTTGCTGCCGCAGAGCGTGTACTATTTTTACGCGGCCTTGCGCCTGGCCCGCCTTGGCCAGCCCATCGTCTTTGCCGTGCCCAGCGGGAATTTTGGCGACATGATGGGCGCCGTGCTGGCCGGGCGGATGGGCTTGCCGCTGCGCAAGCTGGTCGTGCCGGTCAACGGCAACGACGAGTTTCCGCGCTTCCTCCACACGGGCCGTTACGAGAAAATCGAGCCGTCTCGCAACTGCCTGTCCAACGCCATGAACGTGGGGCATCCGAGCAACCTGGCCAGGTTGGTGGCGGTCTATGGTGGCCGGATGGACGAGACGGGCCGTCTGCACCGCACGCCCGACCTGGCCGCCATGCGACGGGAGATGTTCAGTTGCAGTGTGTCGGATGAGCAGACGCGCGCCACGATTCGGCAGGCCTGGGAACGACACGGCCTGCTGCTCGAACCCCACGGTGCGGTGGGCTGGCGGGGTTTCCTGGAGTTTCTCGCCGCCGAACCGTTGGGCGACACCCCGGCGGTGGTGCTGGAGACGGCGCACCCGGCCAAGTTCCCGGAGGAAATCCGGCGCCTGCTTGGCTTCGAGCCGCCCGTCCCGCCGGCGCTGGCGGCTCTGGATCAATTGACCGAGGACTACGACCGGTTGCCGGCGGACTACGGGGCGTTCCGGGACTATTTGCTGAGCGGTCCGGCTGCCGGCTGACCCGCGAAACGCCGGCGGCGACGGCGTTGGCCCGGACGGCGGATTGACACAGCCCCGCTGCCGGTGCTGAATCGGGGCCGCACTGCATGAAAACGCTGTTCGCCCTGGTTCTGGGCCTGCTCCTTGGCGTGGCAGGCGCCTGGCTTTACTTCAACCATCCGGACGCAACCGGGTGGATCGGCAGCCGCAGGCAGCCATCCGCAGGCGGCACAAACCAGCCAGGCGCGGCGCTGCAGGAAAAGCTGCGCCTCCTCCACTTGGACACGGCCAATCTGCAAGAAGAACTGGCCCGGGGTGGTCAGGTGATCCGGCGGGCCGCGCGCGATCTGGGCCGCGCACTTGCAGACGCCACCGCCGACGCACGCATCACCGCGGCCATCAAGGCCAAATACGTGGCCGACCCGCGGCTCTCGGCCCTCCGCATTTCGGTCAACTGCACCGACGGGCGGGTGACACTTGCCGGCAGCGTGCCCGCTCCGGAGGACATTGGCCGCGCGATGCTGCTGGCTTTTGAGGCCGATGGCGGAGTGCGGGAAGTCGTGTCCACCCTGCAGGTGCGCCCGTAGGCTGCCCGGTCGCTACGGCTGACGCTTCATCGCCCGGGATGGCGGTGTGCTTTTTGATCAGCCCCGTGGCACGAATGAACGAACGCGGGAAACGCAGGCGGCTGACGGGGAAACACTCCAAGGCGCAGGCGGTTTGGGCACCGTAATAAGCGCCGGCAGGCACGCGAACCTCGCCCGAGGCGTCCACCTCAACACGGTTGTCGGTGGTCATGGGCGAACCCTGTCCGCACGCTCAATCCGGCGCGAGCCTAATGAAGCGGCCGCACGCGCGGGGCAGGCGCGCGCCGGGGATCGGCGGGGCACCCCGGCGAACCGAGGCGGTCAACGTGCGCCGCCGCTCTCGATCTTGTCCAGAGCCTCTTTGGCCAGAGCGGGGTCGCTGGCCTTGATTGCCGCGGCCATCCTCCGGACGGCCGCCATCGCCTCGGCCCGTACCGACGCCTGATTCAGGAAAGGCAGCGCCAACCTCAGCACGTCAGGGCTTGTGCTGCTGCCCATCGCCCCCAGGATCAGCTTCAGGTCCGCGTCGCCCCGCGCGCCGGCCAGCAGCAGGCGGTAGCGCTCAAGCTGGACCTGGCCAGGGCGCGCCCCTTCGCTGATCAGGCGCGTGAGGCTACGCAGGCTCAGGGCGTGCTGCGCGTCATTTTCGGGGGCGCGATACACAGCCGCCAGGGCTTCCCAAGCGGCGTCGTCAGGCCACTCGGCCAGGGCCTCCAGCGCCGTTTGGCGCACGACCGGGTTGGCGTCAGCACGGGCGGAGGCCAGGGCGGCCAGCGCCGCTGCGTCCCCACAAGCCGGCAGCAAACGCAGCAAGGCCATCTTGACCTCCAGGTCCGTGGCTGCGGCCAGGGCGGCCCGGACGGCCGCCGATCTGGCGGCAGGTTCATCCACGTTCAGAACGGCCTGTTCAACCAGCGTTTCAACCTCCGCGCGCCGCGCAGCGTCGCGGATGGCGGCGAACCGGGCCAACACCTTCGGCAGCGTCTCGGCGGTCGTGGCACGGGCAGCAACCCGATAAGCGGCCTTGGCCACGGCGGCGTCCGGGTGTTCCGTCTCGGCGAACACTGCGTCGAGCACCCGGGCGGTGCGCCGCCCGGCCAAGGACGCGATGAACCGCGCGCGCGCCGCGCCAGTGAGCGAGTTCAATCCGGCCAGCAGTGCCCGGTCGGTGGCCGGGCTGTCTGGCAGAGCCGCCAGCGCGCCTTCAATGACTTGGGCGTCAGCCTCGGCGCGGGCAGCGGTCAGGGCCTCGGCCAGCACGGGAACGCTGCGCGCGTCCCCGATGCGCCCCAAAGCCTGCGCGGCCGCTTGGCGCACGGCGGAGTCGGCCGAGGTCTTCAGCGCCTTGGCGATGGCCGACCGTGCGGCTTCGTCGCCCCGGGCCGCCAAGCTCTCGATCAGCCACACCTGCACCTGCGGTTCCAGTGTCGGCAGGAGGTCTCCGAACGTGGCGGAAGCCGACCGGGCGGGAAGGCGGCGGATCGCGGCAATGGCCACCGGCTTGAGCGTCTCGTCAGCGCCCCGCAACGTGGCCAGAATGCGCTTGCTGCCCCCGTCACGGTCCAGACGCAACAGGCCGGCAAAGGCGGCGCGGCGAATCCAGGCCGGTTGCGATGGAGCCAGCAGCTCTTCGTAAATGGTGGCGGCCTGGCGGTCGCCCGCTCCCTCGCGCTGGCCGGCCAGTTGGAGGCTGGCTTCGAGAACCGCCGACTGCAGCTCCGGCGTGGCCTGCTTGCGGAGCGCGGCCAGCAGCCGGCCCGCCGAGGGTGAGGCAATCCGCCCGATGGCCAGGATGGCAGCGCGCGCCACGGCAGGGTCCGACCCGCGCGCCAATTCGGTCAACGCGCCCAGAGCGCCGCGGTCACGCCGGTTGCCCAGCGTTTGAATGATTTGGATACGGGCCAGGCCGGTGGCTTGGTGGAGCGCGGTGCGCAGGACGACGTCCGCCCGGCCCGGCGGGTAGGTGCTGAGCGCGAAACAGGCCAGGCCGGCTGTGTCATCGGCGCGGAGCAAGGCAGCCAGCGCCGGCAGGGCCGCCGGGCCTCCGAGGATGCCCAGTTGCCGACAGGCAAACCGCTTGACTTCGAGGCTGGTTTCCGACGCCAGCAACCGGATCAAGCCGGTCTCCAATTCGGCCTTCAGCTCGGGCCGGTTGACGGCGCTGCGGACCAACGCCTCCACACGGGCCAGCGGTTCGGCGCTTTGGCCAGGCTCGTAGCCGGCGACGGCCGCCACAGCGGCAGCCACATCGGCCGGCGCGCCAGTGGCGCCGGTAGCCAGCAGACTGGCGCAGGTCAGGGCAAACGCGAGTCCGAAACGGAATGGCGATCTGTTCATGGCGTGAAACGGGCAGGTGGTGAGGAGTCGGGGGGCTTCAGATGTGCCAGGGCGCGCGCGGCTCACGCCACAGCATGCGGTTGGCGTCCGGGTTGTCGAAACGCTCGCGCACCGGGTCCCAACGCAGCTTGCGCCCGAGGCGCAGGCTGATTGTCCAAGCCTGACAGATGGTGATGGCGCGGTGGGCGACCTCCGGGTTGCAGGCGGGCTGGGTGCGGCTGCGGATGCACTTGAGCAGGTTGCCGATGTGCCCCGAGGCGTCGTCCCAACCGGCGCCTCCGGCGCTTTTGAGGCTGAGAATGGCCTTCGGGTGTGCCGTGACCCGGTCGGTTTCGTCGTCCACCTGAATCCAGCCCTCGTCGCCAATGTATTTGATGTAGCGCTCCTTGAACGCGCCGCGTTGGTACATGACGCCGGTGACGCCGTTGGCGTATTTGCAGCGGGCGGTGGCGGTGATGGGGGTTTGGCTCATGAACTTGGCCGGGTCGGGCCACTCGACCGCCTCGGTCTCGAATTCCACCGGGCCGGTGTCGTCGGTGCCCAAAACCCATTGCATCTGGTCGGTGTAGTGGCAGCCCATGTCGGTCATGACACCCTCGGCCGTGTCCCAGAAGTATTGCCAGGCGTTGACCCGGGCGGGGACGAAGGGCTGCCAAGGACACTGTCCCAGCCACATGTCGTAGTCCCAACCCGCCGGCACGGGCGCGGGCTTGTCGTGCGGAATGCCCGGGCCGGCCCAGACCTGCATCTCGACGGTGTGGAGTCGGCCAATCCGGCCCTGGCGGACCATGTCGCGGGCAAACTGGTAGGACGCGGTGGCGCGCCGCTGCGTGCCGGCCTGGTAGATGGCGCCGAAACGCTGGCACGTCTGCACCAGGGCGCGTCCCTCGCCGATGGTCAACGTGACCGGTTTCTCGCAGTAGATGTCCTTGCCGGCTTTGGCGGCGTAAATGGCGCCCAATCCGTGCCAGCGGTTGCCCGTGGCGATGAGCACGGCGTCAATGTCCCGACGCGCCAGCAGGTCCCGGAAATCGGCGTAGGTGGCGCAGTCCTGGTTGCGATAGTGGGCGTCCACCATCTCCTTGGCGCTCTTGAGCCGGTCGGCCCGAGGGTCGCTCACGGCGACGAACTGGAGTTCCTTGAAGGCCAGGAAATTCGGCAAAATGGCGCGGGCGCGGTTGCCGATGCCGATACCGCCGAAGACAATCCGGTTGGCCGGCGAGACAGCGCCGTTCAACCCCAGAACCGAGCCGGGCACAATGAGCGGACAGAGCAGACCGGAGGCACGTTTGAGGAAACTACGACGATTGCAGGCAACAGACATACTGGTTTTCATCCGACCATGACATGTTCTGACGAGTTCATGACCGACGGCTGAAGAATGCTGGCGCGGGCGGCGGCCTGTAAAGGCGGAATTGCGTCGGACGCTCTCTGCGCCGGGCCTTTATTTGCCCGCCAGTTGCTGACCGGCCGCCGGGCGCGGCTGCCTTGGCCGGGACGGCTTGATTTGGCGGGACAGACCAATCGCCAAGCCGAGCACGATGACCAGACTGCCCCAGAGTTGTCCCAGATGCAGACGCTCACCCAGAACGAACGCAGCGATGCACACCCCCACCACCGGCTGCAAGAACACTGTCAGGACGGTGACGTTGACCTCCGTCTCGCGTATGACCACAAACCAGACCACGTAACCCACCAGCGTGCAGATAACGACCAGATACGCCAAGATGGCCCAGGCGCGCAGTGGCAGTCGCTGCGCCGCATTCCAGGCTGCGGGGCCGTCCGTCAGCCCGTTGACCACCAAGGCGGCCAGCAGTGCCACCAATAACAGCTTCACCAGACCGACCCGGGTCAGCATTGGTTTGCCCAGCACCGAATACGCCGCTTCGCAGAAAAACGAGGCCACAAACAACAGGTTCGCCGTCAGACCCGGCAACTGAAACTCCGGTTGCCAAACCCGGGCCATGACCACCACGCCCGCCATGCCCAGGGCGAACCCCAGCCAGCGCCGCGGTCCGATGTGCTCATGCAGGAACAGGGCCGCCGCCACGGAGGTCACCAGTGGTTCGAGCGCCATCAGCACGGAGGCGTCACCGGCCCTGCCCAGTTGCACGCCGGCCACTTGCAGCCGCGGCGCCAGCACGAAGACCAAAATCCCCATGGCGACAGCCCGCCCCAGGTCAGCTCCGCGCGGCGCCGCGCCACGCAACCACGGCCAGCACGGCAGCAACAGCAGCGCCGCCAGACCGTAACGCAGCGTGGCCACCTGGCCCGCGTCCAAGTGCGGCGCCAGGGCTTTGAACGCGGAATAAGTCCCCGCCCAGAAGCCGTTCATCACCACCAGCACGATGAGGAAAGAAAGGCGCATGGGGCTTGAAGTCATCCTCCGAAGCCGCCCGGGCCGGGCCGGGCAAGCCCCGCCGCGCGCCGTCCGACGCGAACGGGCGCAAGGTTGGAAGGCGCGGAGGTCACGGGGTGGCTGTCGGGGCTGGGAAACGCGCCAGCTCGAACGCCTCCGCGTACCGGTCGGTTTGCCCCCACCGTTCCGCGACAGTCCGATTGACCCGCAGGATGCGTTCGTCCAGTCCGTGTCCGCGGGTGCGCAGATTCCGCTGGTGCTGGGACTGGTGGCAGCGGAGCAACTCGCCCTTCCAAGCGGCCTCTTCGGCGTCGAAGAAAGTCAGCACATCCTCGCGCATGGCAACGGTCTTCGGGTCGCGGTTGAACAGCGCCACAAACGGGTGGCCTGTTTGCGCGGCCAATTGGCGCAGAAACGCGCAGGCCCGCTGGTGGGCGGGGTTCGTGTCGTTGCCGTGCGGCAGAAACACCAGGTCGGCCGGGTGTGCCTGCCACCAACGCCCCAATCGCTCCAAATTCGTCTCGGAGGCCGTGAGATGTCCGTCCGGGCCTTCGTCCAGTCGCAGAAAGGTCAGGCGGTCTTCGGGCAGGCCAAAGAACCGGCAACTGGCACGCTGCTCGGCCTCGCGCAGAGCCGCCTTGCCGGCGGCGGTCAGACCGGGTTGGAAGCAATCCTCGACGCCGCTGGCGCCGGAGGACAGGACTGCCAGGTCAATGCGGTGGTTCTGCCGGTGCAGCAGCCGCAGGGTCACCGCGATCTCGTCGAAATCATCCGGATGGGGCGCCAGCACAACGACGCGTCTGGCCGGGGGCAAGCGCAATGCGGCGAAGAGCAATGGGCGCTCCGGACACGCCCACGGCTCGTGTTCGGAGGGCATGTGATGCGACTGCGACCGCGGTCCGGGAGATGTCATGGGCCTGACGTGGTCTGCGTGGTGCGTGCGCCGCGCCGTCCGCGCCTGGTGCGGGCAGCCGCGCGGCCGCCGCGAGGCTGGGGATCAGCCGCCCAGTTGGAGGCGTGTGTCCCGCGCCAGCAGTGCAGCCAGGTTGGCCCAGTTGACCTCGTTCATCTCATTGAAAGCATTGAGATAAACAGCCACCACCTCCTGCGGGTACTTGCCCAACAACAGGTCCACGGCCGCGTTCAGCTTTGCCTCGTCCACGGTCTGGGGCAGGCTTTCCACCACGCCGTCTTCGTGCCGGATTTCCAGGGCGTTGAGAAAGTCCACCAGCATGGCCTTGTGTTTCTTGAGCAGCCAGGCGCGGATGAGGGTGGCAGCGGCGGCATCCAGGGCCGGGCGCGTGAGGGTAGCCAGCATGGTGGCCTCGCGTTTCGGGCGCGGCTGGCGCTCCAGAAAGACCGGTCGCAGCCGGCGCGCCTCGGCCACGGCAGCCAGCGTGGCCTTGTAAGTGGGTTTGTCCGCCTCGAAGGCGAACGTCAAAATGTCCGTCGCCAGGGCCGGCGACATGAAGCCAATCAATTCGTGCGACTTGAGCATCGGTGTTCCCCGGTAAGAGGCGGTGTCAATCCCGCTCACCACTCACGGTGGTCAGGGCGATACTGTGCCGACGGGCCAGCGCGGCGCAAGCTTCCTGTTCAAGCACCAGGCTGCGCCCCGCCTCGAAGCCCAACACCGCAATCCGGGCATGGGTGCAGGTCTGGAGGGTCTGCGGGCCGATGCATGGGATGTCGAACCGCATGTCGTGCCCGGTCTTGGCCACCTTCACTGCCACGGCGCCTCCGGCCCGTCCGGCCAGCGCGCCGCCGCGCTCCAGACACGCATCCGTGCCTTCAAAGCCCTCCACCGCCAGGACCGTGCCCTCCTTGACCACCACCGTCTGGCCGATGTGCAGTCGGGAAACCTCCTTGGCGATGCGATAACCCAGGGCCAGGTCGGCCTGCTGGGCTGGCGATGGCCGCGGCCCGAGCAGGAAACCCGGGCCGGGCATGAGCGGTTGCAGCCAAGGCGTCGCTTCGATGAGCGTCACCCCGTCTTTCTGCAGCTCCTCGGCCACGCCTCCAAAGATCGTATGGGCGTTCCTTTCCCGCAGCCGCAACAGCAAGCGCATCGCCCGCAAGTCGGGCCGGACCGCATAGAGGTGTTTGGGGGACACCTGCCCCACCATCACGCACTGCTTCACCCCGCGCTCGGTGAAGGCGTCAATCAACTTTTGCAACTGGCCGACCTTCAGCCAGACAATCTCGTCCACCAGCCCTGCCAGGGCCGGGTCGGTTTCGCCCTCGAAAGCCACGGCAACCAGCCGGCGCACCCCGGCGGCGCGCGCCTGGCGCGCCATCAGCAGCGGCAAGGAACGGTTGCCAGCGATGATGCCCAGCGAGTCCATGACGGATCAGGCACTCTGCCGGACGAGGTCCATGACCCGCTGGGCGGCCTCGGCGGTCCTGACCGCCTGGACCGAACCTCCCCGCGGCTTGATTTCCACCTCGCCCCGGGCCAGCGACTTGTCACCAATGCTGACACGAATCGGAAAGCCCACCAGGTCGGCGTCCTTGAACTTGACCCCCGGCCGCTCATCGCGGTCGTCCAGGATGACTTCCACGCCGGCGGCGACCAGTTCCGCGTAAAGTGTTTCGGCCAGCACCATGCCCGCGCTGCCCGGCGCGACGTTTAGCGGCGTGATGCACACCTGATACGGTGCCACGCTCATGGGCCAGATGATGCCGTCCTTGTCGTTGCACTGCTCGATGACGGCCTGCAGGGTACGGGTGACCCCGATGCCGTAGCAGCCCATGACGGCCGGTTTGCGCGCGCCCTGTTCGTCAATGAAGGTCGCGCCCAGTTTCTCGCTGTATTTGGTGCCCAGCTTGAAGACGTGGCCCACCTCGATCGCGCGGCGGATTTTCAACGGCTGGCCACACCGGGCGCACGGCTCGCCCAGCTTCACGGTCCGCAGGTCGCACCACGCCGTCACGGCGATGTCGCGCCGGATGTCCACGTGCCGCAAATGGTAGCCGTCCTCGTTGGCGCCGGTGGTCATGTCGCTGCCGCCGCGCAGCCGGACGTCGGCATACACAGGGATGTCGCGTGCCTTCAGGGTGGCCCTCACGGCGCCCAAGCTGCCCGGGTGCGCGCCCAGGGCGGCGCAAATCTCGTCGGCCGTAGCGGCGCGGAATGTGGTGGTGCCCACCACCCCGGCCAGCTTGGCCTCGTTCAACTGGTCGTCCCCGCGCATCAGGACCAGCACCGGCCGGCTCTCGACGATGTAAACCAACGTCTTGATCTGCCGCTCGGCGGGCACGTGATACGGCGCGGCGGCCAGGGCCTCGATGGTCACCACGCCGGGGGTGGGGAACTTCTCCACGTCGCAGGCCGTGGGGCGAGTTTCCTCGGCCCCCACCGCGCTGGTAGCTTTCTCCAGGTTCGCCGCGTAGCCGCAGCCCTCGCAATAGACCACCTCGTTCTCCCCCGTCTCGGCCGGTACCATGAACTCGTGCGAGAACTGGCCGCCGATGACCCCGGTGTCGGCCTCGACCGGGAACGTCTTCAGCCCGCACCGGGCGAAGATGCGCTCGTAAGCCTCATACATTCTCCGGTAACTGACCTGCGCCGCCTCGTCGTCCACGTCGAAGCTGTAGGCGTCTTTCATGATGAACTCCCGGGCGCGCATCAGGCCGAAGCGCGGGCGGATCTCGTCGCGGAATTTCACGCTCACCTGATAAAAGTTTTTGGGCAACTGGCGGTAGGAATTGATGTCGGCCGCGGCCACCAGCGTAATGACTTCCTCGGCGGTGGGGCTGAGCACCCACTCGCGGGCGGCGCTGTCCCGGACCTTGAACAGCACGTCGCTGGCGGTCTGGTAGCGGCCACTCTGCTGCCAGATCTCCGGCGGCTGGAGCGCCGGCATGAGCACCTCGATGGCGCCCGCGCGGTCCATCTCCTCGCGCACGATCCGCTCGACCTTGCGCAGGGCGCGCAGCCCCAGCGGCAGGAACGTGTAAACCCCGCCGGCCAGTTTGCGAATCAACCCCGCCCGGAGCAGCAGTTTGTGCGACAGAATCTCCGCATCCGCCGGGGCTTCGCGGAGGGTCGGAATCAAAGTGTGCGTCCAACGCATGGCATGAGGTTAGAGGGCCGACGGCCCAAGAGCCAGCGTCTATTGGAAGGCTGGTCTGTGTTGCAACGGTTGCCGACCGCAGGCTGGTGGTCGCAACCGGCTGATCCGGCTCTTGAATCACCGTGCGCCGCCGGCTTGGCCGCGGCTCGGCAGGAAGTTGGGTTGGCTGGCGATGGGCGGCCTGCCAACCGCCCGAAACGCCGGCAGCCCATGGGACCGCGGTGCCACCGGTCGTGGTGGGCCGGGCAATCCAGCGGCCCAAACGGATGTTTCCGCCTTTACTTGGGCCGGGATCGCCGCCAGACTCGGGCGCATGTCGGACCACTTCCGGGACCTACGTCTCCCCGTCGCGCCGTCGGCCCGTAACGGGGACGGCGCGTCCTTTCGCGACCGGTTGGACGCCGCCATCAAGCGCGCGCAGGCGCATCTGCTGAGCCTCCAAAAGCCCGAAGGCTACTGGATCGGCGAGTTGATCGTGGACTCGACGCTGGTTTCCGACATGGTGGCGTTTCACCATTGGGATGGAAGCGTGGACCCGGCCTGGCAGCGCAAGGCCGTCAACCACATCCTCTCGCTGCAGCAGCCGGATGGCGGCTGGAACATCTATTACGGCGGCCCGGCCGAGATCAACGCTACCATCAAGGCCTATCTGGCCCTGAAACTGGCCGGCATTCCGCCCACGGACCGTCGCATGTTGCGCGCCCGCGAAATCGCCCGCTCCCTGGGGGGTGTGCCGCGGATGAACACCTTCTCGAAGCTCTACCTGGCCCTGCTGGGCCTGTATCCGTGGAAGTACGTGCCGACCATTCCCTGTGAGGTATTGCTGATCGGCAAGTGGTTTCACGTGAACTTCTGGGAGATGAGCAACTGGTCGCGCGCCATGCTCGTCCCCCTGTCTATCATCAACCACTTCAAGCCCACTCGCCCTTGCGGGGTGGACCTGGACGAATTGTATCCGGAGGGGTTTCACGAGCGGGACTTGCGCCTGGCCCGCGACCCGCAGTGGTTTACCTGGCGGAACTTCTTCATCCATCTGGACAAGCTGCACAAGTTTGCCGAGCTGTGGGCCCGGGCCGGCATCCATCCTTTCCGCCGTCGCGCTCTGCGCAAGGCCGAGCAGTGGATGCTGGAGCGGTTTGAAGGCTCGGACGGCCTGGCCGCCATCTTTCCGGCCATGCTCAACTCGCTGATCGCCCTCAAGGCCCTGGGCTACCGGGACGATCATCCGCAAGTCATCCGCGCCCGCCGTAAACTCAAGGAGCTGGAGCACGAAACCCCGGATGCGGTCCGCATCGAGCCGTGTTTCTCCCCGGTTTGGGACACGGCCATCATCACCATCTGCCTGCACGAATCCGGCCTGCCCGCCAACCATCCGGCCCTCAAGAAGGCCGTCAGTTGGCTGCTGGACCGCGAAATCCGCTTCCGGGGGGACTGGCAATACAAGAATGCCGTCAACGTTGAGCCCAGCGGCTGGGTCTTCGAGTTCGAAAACAAGTGGAATCCCGACGTGGACGACACGGCCATGGTGTTGATGGCCTTGCAGCGCGTGCCGACGGACGATCCGGCGCGGCGGGACGCGGCATTCCAGCGCGGTTTGAACTGGATGCTGACCTTTCAATGCAAGGACGGTGGCTGGGCCGCCTTCGACAAGGATTGCACCAAAAGCGTGCTGGAGAAGGTGCCGTTTGCCGACCACAACGCCATGTTGGACCCCGAGTGCGCGGACATCACCGCGCGCATCCTGGAGCTGCTCGGGCAGGTGGGGTTCAAGCCGGAACATCCGCAGGTGCGGCGTGCGCTGGCTTTCTTGCGCTCCCAGCAGGAAGCCGACGGTTCGTGGTACGGTCGTTGGGGGGTCAATTATATCTACGGCACCTGGCAGGTGCTGCGCGGCCTGCGCGCCCTGAACCTGGACATGCGCCAGCCCTGGCTGGTGCGCGCTCGGGACTGGCTGGAGAGCGTCCAGCACGACGACGGGGGGTGGGGCGAGCGCTGCAACACCTACGACGATCCGGTTTTCAAGGGCCAGGGGCCGAGCACGGCCTCGCAAACCGCCTGGGCTGTCATGGGCTTGTGCGCCTTTGACGACCCTGCGCGGCCCGCCTTGCGCCGCGGCGTTGAATACCTCCTTCGCACCCAGAACCCGGACGGGTCCTGGACCGAGGAGGAAACCACCGGCACAGGATTCCCCAAGGTCTTTTATCTCAAGTACGACAGTTACCGGAACGCCTGGCCGTTGCTGGCGCTGGCCACCTACCGGAACTTGCTGGCCAGGACAAACCGTTCAGCCCTGGCTCATCAGGACACCTCCGATGACCGCTCGAGCGTGGAAGCGCCGGTTGTGGAAGAAGGACGCGCCACCGTAATGGCCGACCGAACGTAGCCTGCCCGCAGCACCCGCAAGCTGAAAGGTCGGCGGCGTGTCGCCAACTTGGAGGCTCGCCCCACACTGCCCGCCGCTGCCGCCCGCACAGTTCGTCTGGCGCATTTCCACCAACCCGTGCCCACGGCGAGCGCGCGCTCCGCCTCATGCCGGAAAAGCGGCGTTTGTCCGGAAGGTCAGAAAGTTTTCTCGGTAGGCGGCTCAGAGCATGTGGGCAGCGCGGGCTTGCGCCATCCCTTTGGCGGAAACGCCCGCGCCGGGCGCGCGCTTGACCCTTGGCCGACGGGCGGGCTTATTGGAGGCCCGCGCCGCCCGTCATGAACGGGTGTTGCGCCACTGAAGAACCGGATTGTCCATGAAACTGAGCGCCTTGTTGTCCGTCTTGCCGGAAAAGAAAGTCTTTGGCGACAGCGATCCTGAGATCACGGGCCTGGTCTATGACCCCCTCCGGGTCAGGCCTGGATTCCTCTACGTCGCCATCAACGTTTACACGCAACTGGACAAGATCGAGATTCCGGACGGGCATCCGGGCGTGCCCGCGGCCGTTCAGGCCGGTGCCGTGGCGGTGATGCTGCAGCGGGACGTGCCTGTGCCGCCGGGAGTGGTGAAAATCCTGGTCCCGGACTCGCGCCACGCGCTGGCGCTGCTGGCGGCGGAGTTTTACGGGCATCCAGGCCGCACGCTCAAACTGATTGGCGTCACCGGCACCAACGGCAAGACCACCACCACCCACGTAATCGAGAGTCTCTTGATGACCCGCTATCGCGTCGGCCTCATCGGCACGCTTTACTCCAAGGTCAATGGCCGGGTTTGCCCGTCCAAGGACACCACGCCCGAGCCGCCGGACCTGGAGGCCATCTTCGCGCAGATGGTCCGGGACCGCTGCGAATACTGCATCATGGAGGTTTCCTCCCACGCAGTGGATTTTCATCGCGTCGCGGCCCAGGAATTCGAGGTCGGCGTGTGGACCAACCTGACGCAGGACCATCTGGATTGGCACAAGACCATGGAGAACTACCGCAACGCCAAGCTGCGGTGGTTCGGCAGCCTCGGGCCGGACAAACACGTGGCCGTCAACGCGGACGACCCCAACGCCCATTACTTCCTGGCGCAAGCGCGCGCCCGCAAGGTGCTCTACGGCCTGAAAAACCGGGCGGACGTCACGGCCCGCGATTACCGGTTCGGCCCGGACGGCACGGCGTTCACGCTGGTTACACCCCGCGGGCAGATTGACGTGCGCGCCAAGTTGCGGGGCGAGTTCAACCTCTACAACCTGCTGGCAGGCGTCGCGGCGGTGCTGCCCGCGCCGCTTTCTTTGGATGAGATCAAGGCAGGGTTGGAGCGGGACATCGTGGTGGCCGGCCGTTTCCAGCCGGTCGAGCGCGGGCAACCGTTTGCCGTCATCATTGACTACGCGCACACGCCGGACGGCCTGGACAAGGTCATGAGCGCCGCCCGCGCCATGCGGCCCCGGCGGCTGATCACCGTCTTCGGGTGTGGAGGCGACCGGGACCGCACCAAGCGCCCGCAAATGGGCGCCATCGTCGAGGCGCACAGCGATCGGTTCATCATCACCGAGGACAATCCGCGCACCGAAGACCCCAAACAGATCATGGAGGATATCGTGGCCGGGCTGAAGCAACGCGGGGCGGCTCACTACGAGATCATTCACGACCGGCGGGAGGCCATCCGCCGCGCGCTGCAGCAGGCGCAACCCGGCGACCTGGTGCTGGTGGCCGGCAAGGGCCACGAAAGCACCCAGACCTTCAAGGACCACACCATCCACTTCAACGACTACGAAGTGGCCGACGAGATCCTGCGGGAGTTGGGCTACAGCGGTTGACACGCCGCTGCGCGTGGCTCGAAGTTGCGCCGGCCTCAGCGCTTGTGGCGAGCTGGGAACGCCGGCCGGCCCGGTGAAGTTGCCCCCGGAGGTGCACCCTGCTACATGGCCAGGGCAGATGGGCGTTGGCCGGCTGGATAGGCTGCTCTGGCGTGCCTGATTGCGCCGGCCAGCCCGGAGCGCGCTACCTTGTCAGCTCCTCGTAAAGCCGCCGCTCCGCCGCCGCGTTGTCGAGGTTGTAACGCGCCCGCATCACCGCCACGCCCACCACCGGCGGGTAAGCTTGGTCTGCCTTCATGCGCGGTTCGATGTATTCGATGACCTCGAACAACAGCCGGTTGGCGGCCTCGTAGCTCAGCCCGGTGAGCCGTTGAATGTAGCGCGTGGCGCGGTCAATCAGTTTCAGGTTGCTGGGCACGACCCAGATCATGTAGTTGCCCATCACCCGACCCAGCCTGACCATCGTGCAGGTGGACAGCGCGTTGAGCAGCAGCTTCAAGCCGACCCGCAGCACGCCGTTGAGCAACAGGTCGCCCAGCGGCACGGGCACGAGCACCGCGGCGCAATCGGGCTGCCACCCGGCCACAAAGTCGCGCACTGCCAGGACCGACTCCGGGCGGCCCAGGAAGATCAGGCCGATCGAGGCGCCGGCCCGCCGCGCGGCATCCAGTTGCAACCGATGAAACCCGTCCGGCCGAAGCAGCGAGTCCTTCTCTGCTTCGACCACCAGGCCGACGGCGCAGTCGCCCGGGCCGAGCGGCCGGTCCGCCAAGCCGTCCAAGCCAATGCGGAAGCGCATCAGCTCCGCGTAACTGATTTTGCGCACGATCTCTATCGTGCGGTCAAACTTCTCGGGCGGCACCAACGCGCGCACTTCGGCCTCGGTCCATTCCACACACCGGGGTGTGCGCTTGCAGACGCGCTCCCAGGCCGTGGGCGAGTCGGGATACGGCACGTAAAGAAACGCCCACGATTCCGCGGCGGTGCGCTCGTCAAACTTCCGAAACGGCGGCGTGCAGTAGGTCGGCGAACGCTCGGTCGTGTCGGTGAGCATGTCGATGCCGACGAGGTCGGCGAAGTAGTTGTTCTTCCGGCCAGCCCGATAGACGCTTTCCTCCAGGGCGGTCAGCTTGGCCAGCCCGCGCAGGACCTCCGGGGCCTTGAGGGTGGCGTGCATCGCTTCGAGGCCCGCCAAGAACGCCTCCGGCACAACGGCTGGATCAAGGGCGCACGGTCCGTTGGGTTCCAGTTCCCTCATCAAATCCCGAATCACCATTTCCAGCACTGTCACCAGCACGGCCAGTTGGATGCTGGTGGCCTGCATGCGGGTCGAGCCGGTGATGGCCATTGGCCCGGTGGTGAGGTTGAGCTTCTCAATGCGAGGCTCGTGGATCACCTCGCGGCTGCGCTGCACGTGCGCGCACAACACGTCGTCCGGGTTGTTATAGACGAAATAGACCTTTGCGCCCGCCTCGACCCCTTTCCACGCCGTGCCGATCACAAACGACGTCTCGCCGCCTTCGGTAATGGCAAACACCACGTCCTGGCCGCACACGCCCAGGTCGCCAAGCTGCTTCCGGCCGAAATCGGTGAAGTCTTCAAACCCCTCGACGGCCTTGATGAGCGCGAAGTCCCCGCCGGCCATGACCGGGAAGGCGCGGTTTTCCCAATCTTGGGGCGTGGGGCGGCAGGCCAGACCGCGGACCCGTTGGCGCTGCCAAAAGTCGCGCCAGATGGAGACAAGCTGGATGCTCAGGCGGCCGGTCGAACCGCAGCCGGTGAAGAACAGCCTCCCGCCGTTGCGCAACGCCGTCAGCACCGTGTCGGCCATCGCCTGCGCCCGGCCGGACCGCGCAAATCGCCGGTACGCGTCCACCACGTCATCATCCACGTCGAACAGCAGGCGCAAGCCGGCGGCAAGGTCGCCTTTGGCGACGTCGCTCAGGTGGGCGGTGACCGGATGCGACGATTCGGTGACCAGCCCACCCAGCTTGAACTGGTCGGCAATGCGCAGGAATTCCGCCGCCCGCTCGTCCGAGGAATCACTCATGGAAGACCCGGAGTTGTCGCTTCGACCCAAGCTTGCGTTGGCCCCGCCGTCCGCGGCAAGCCGATTCTGCGACCCGTGTTGACCACTCAGGGGCTGTAGGCCCACGGGCTGGCGGCCCGTCCTCGCAGCACCTCGCCGGCCTGGCTGCGGAGCGTCCAGCGGCCGCGTTGGCAGATCAGTTGCACCGCGCCCGCTTGGCGGGTGTAAAGCACCGGGACGCCATGTCCGGCCAACCGCTGACGCAGAGCGGCCGGAGCGCGCTCGGAGGCGGGAAACTCCGAATCCAGAACCACGATGGCCCGCGGTTGGATCCGCTCCACCAGGGCGTCGCACAACGGTTCGCCGCGGGCCGGCAGACCGGTGAACACAATGTCGGCTCGCAGGTCCGACACCCGCTCCAGCAATGCCTCTTGCCCGGGCCGGCCAAGGTCGGACAGCATCAAAACTCGTGTCCCCTCCAGGTCGGCGCGCAGCACGACCGCAGCGTCGTCGGCCTGCTCGAACCGGTCGCCGGCCTGCGGATGCAGCACCGTAAACGGGCCAAGGGCTTGGCCGCTCTGGACCTGACAAAGCCGCTCCGGTTGGCTCGCCAACGTGCGGAGCAACCGACGATAAGTGGGCGAAAGCTGCGGCACCGGCCCGGCCAGAACGCATGTTACCTCGAACTGACTCAGGAGCAGTTCTGCGCCGCCGATTTGACGCAGGTCGCCGTGCGTTATGAGCAGGTGGGGCAGGCGGCTGACACCCTGGGCGCGCAGAAAGGGTTGAACCAGAAACTCGACGGCATTGCTGGGGCCGCAATCCACTAGCAGATCATGCGCGCGACCCGGCAGGTCGCAGAACACGGCGCTGCCTCCGTTCAACGGTAGGGCTGTGATTCGGGCGGCGCGACCATGTTCCCAGCGCAGCACCGCCAGGGTCAGGGCCGCCACACCCACGGCGGCTATTGCCCAGCGCCACCGTCTCCGGCTCAGAACCGTGCCTGATGCGCACCCGACCAACACCGCGTAGTAGGTCAGAATCTCTGGTAACGTGGGGGCGGCCACATGCGCAAACGACCACGGCAATTGCGTAGCCGTCTCGCTGGCGCGAATCATCCCCCACATCCACAACCAGGCGCCGTGGTTGAACAGCTCCGCCAGCCCCGGCGCCCATGCGCCGCAGACCAGACTGCCCAGGCCGCTCATCAAGGCCAGGCTGGCCAGCGGCACGACCACCAGGTTGGCCAGCAACGTCACCGGACTGAACAGATGGAAATACCAGGCCGTCAGAGGCAGCGAGCCGAGCCAGGCGGCCAGGGACGTAGCAGCGGCCGTGGAGAACCAGCGGGTCGGTCCGGCAAGCCAGCGCCGCCAACGAGGCAGCAGCTCCGGTGGCAGGAACGGGTCGGTGCGCAACCACCGGTTACGCCACCGCTCCAGCGGCGGCAGCAACAGCGCGATACTTAGCACCACGCAGAAGGACAGTTGGAAGCTGGCCTGGAACAGTTGCCGGGGGGCCCACACCAAAATCACGAACGCCGCCGTCGCCAACGAGTTGAGCAGGTCGCCCGGCCGCCGGAGCGCCCAGCCGCCCACGACCACGGTCATCATGACCGTGGCTCTCACTGCCGAGGCCTGCCAGCCGGTAGCGGCGGCGTAAAACCAAAGCAGGGGAATGACCACCGCCCCGCAGACCGCGCGCGGGACCTGGCAGACCCGCAGCAGGCTCAGGAAAATGCCGGCGATCAACGCCACGTGCAGCCCGCTGATGGCAAAGATGTGCATCGTGCCGGAGCGCATGAACGGCTCGGCCACCTCGCTGGTCAGCGGCGTCTTCCACCCCAGCATCATGGTTTGCAGCAGCCGCGCCGCCCGATCATCCGGCAACCCACGCGCCAGGGCGCGTTGCGCCCAGCTCACGAAGCGGTCTGTCAGCGGCGGCGAGGTGAGCGGTTGGAGGCAGGTCCAACTGTTTGTGCCTGCTGCCCGCAGTTGGAAGTAGATGCCCTCTCGCCGCAGGTGGAGACGGTAGTCAAACAGTCCCGGCGCGGCAGCGACCGGCGGCTGCGCCAGGATGCCCGTGACGGCCACGCGCTGGCCCGCATGGAACTCGGCGGGCAGTTGGCCCGGGGTGGTCACCAGCACGCGTCCCTGTGCCGGTTGCTCGTCACTGCCCCGGCGCAGGGTGTCCACCTCCAGCAACGCGACGCTGCGGTAGGATTCCTCCGCGTCCCGCACGAACAGCCGCAGGGTGGGGGTCTCGGGCAAACGACCGCAAAGCGTGACCTCCGCGGGGGTAGCGTCGGCCAGCAACAGGCGCAGGTCGTACGGAGACAGCGGAGCCATGTGCCTGCTGAGGTTCAGCCAACCGGTCAGCAGCAGCAGGGCGACCAGCAACGCCGGCCGGCCTCTGTCCCAGAGCCAGGCCGCGCCTGCCATCCCGAGAGCCCCGACCCAGAGCACCCCCGGCGACACCGGCAGGTACTCGGCCAGCAACAAACCGGCCGCATACAGCAGGGCCACTGGCACCATGGGCCTTCTCATCGCTCGAGAAAACCTTCGGCTCCGTTGCCACCCGCCTCCGGGGCGCTGGCGTGTCAGCGGTCGCCGGGCGCGGTGGGTGTGGACCGGCTATCCCGGCGCGCGACCAGCTCGAGCCGGCGCTCGCCCTTGTGGCCGAACTGTCGTTGTTGCCGCAGCCGGCTTGCGCGCCGGCCTGCGGGCTTAAAAGACCGGCTCGCTGCCGTCGAGCATCTTCACCTTGTTATGGGCGAAGTATTCTTTCGTGAGCGCGCGAACCATGGCCGCCCGCTGGTCGTAAAGCCGCCGCAGCTTGCGCGGTTTGTGTCGGGCCAGGGCGTAGTGGGTCAGCAACGGCATGGCGAGCGTGGTGTCGGTGTAGCAGACCACCGCGTCGGGTAACCGGGCCGGGTCCACCTTGCCCCAGCTCACGGCTTCGCTGGGCGTGGCGCCGCTGAGGCCGCCGGTGTCGGGTCGGGCATCGGTGACCTGGAGAAAGTAATCCTGACCGTATTCCTTGATGCGGAGGACCTCCTGAATCTGAGGCTCGGTTTGGAGCATGAAGTTTTTCGGGCTGCCGCCGCCCCAGAGGACCACGGCGCTCTTGCCCCCGGCGCGCTTGGCCGCCAGCACGAACGCGGTGGTCTCGTTGACGTCAATGCTCGGGTTGATGCGCAGCTTGTTGCCGCGCAGCTCCACGCCCGCCACGTTCATGCCGATGGTCGAGTCGCCCGGCGAGCTGGTGTAGCAGGGCACGCCGGCGCGGTAGGCCGCGGCCAGCACGCTCACGTCCCGTAGCCCGTTCTTGCGCTCCCACTCGGCGCAATAACGGCCCAGCAGATAATGCAGCTCCGCCGTCCCCATCTCCTTCTGGAACTCCGGCTGCACCAGAATCGAGCGCAGAATCTCGTCCGTGGCCATCAGGCAGTCACTGTAACCGATCAGCACATCGTAGATGCGGACGATGTCGTTGTTGCGCAGGTCGGTGTCATCCATCTTGAAGCTGCCCACCCGGACCGGGTAGTTCAGCGCGAAGTGCAGGTCGTGATAAAGGTTGGCGCCCGTGGCCACGATCCAGTCCACGAACCCGGCCTTGATGAGGGGGACGATGCTCGAACAACCCAAACCTGCCGGGGTAAGCGCCCCCGCCAGGCTCATGCCCACCGTCACATCCGGCTGGAGCATTTTCTCGACGAAAAGCTGGCAACCCTCCCGGAGCCGGGCCGCGTTGTAGGCGAGAAACGTTTCGTCAATCAGCTCCGGCAGCCGTTCGCGCCCGGTGATGTTCCGGGGCAAAATGCGTTTGCCGGACAGGTATTTGTCCCGGTGCGGGCATTTCTTCTTGCGCAGCCAATCCGGTAACTCGGACAGGTCCTCGCGATAACGTGACGTGCTTGATGCTTTCTGGGCCATAGATTCCGCCAATCTCAACTTGTTGCGAGCAAACGATACGCACCGGGCCGGGAAAGCCAATGCCGAAATGCGGGCCGGCCCGCCGCCCGCCGGCCGCGGCCGGGAGCACGCGTGGCCGCCACCCGTGCTGTCGGCGGCGGCCCATTCAACATTGCTCGGGGCGCGGTCGTGGCGTAATGTCCCGGCCCGTTATGGCTGCATCCACCGCTGATCTTCCTCCCGCCCGCGCCGACGGGCGGCTGCCGGGCCAGTTGCGCCCGCCGCAGTTCCAAAACGACATTGCGCCCCACGCCGCCGGGTCCACCCTGATCATCTGCGGGAACACGCGCGTCATCTGCGCCGTGACGGTGGAGGAGACCGTGCCGCGCTGGATGAAGGACCAGGGTGTCAGTGGCGGGTGGGTCACCGCCGAGTACTCGATGCTGCCCTACTCGACTCTGGAGCGCAAACCGCGCGAGAGCAGCAAGGGCAAGGTGGAGGGGCGCACCCAGGAAATCCAGCGGCTCATCGGCCGGGCCATGCGCGCGGCGGTGGACCTGGACAAACTGGGGGCGCGCACACTTTGGTTGGATTGCGACGTATTGCAGGCCGACGGCGGCACGCGCACGGCCGCCATCACCGGCGGTTATGTGGCGCTGGCCCTGGCCCTGCGCCGCTTGGTGGCCGCAGGCAAACTGGCCGAGAACCCGCTCCGTCGTGCCGTCGCTGCCGTAAGCGTGGGCCTGGTGAACGGCGAGCCGCGGCTGGACCTCTGTTACGCCGAAGACGCCGCTGCCAGTGTGGACTTCAACCTGGTCATGAATGCGGACGGCGAGTTGGTCGAGCTGCAGGCCTCCGGTGAGGAGGCCACGTTTACGGAAAGTCAGCTCGCCATGCTGATCGGCCTGGGCAAGGCCGGCATCCGCCAACTGCTGGAAGCCCAGCAGCAGGCCCTGGGCGACTGAGGCGCGGGGCAGCAACCGCACCACGTGACTTCGGAGGATTGCGCTGTGGCTGTCACCCGACTGTTTCTCATCCGCCACGCAGAGGTCGAGGCCCGGTATCAGAATGTGTTCGGCGGTCGTATTGACATGGACCTCTCTCCGCGTGGTCACCAGCAAGCCTGCGCCCTGGCGGCCTACCTCGACCGCCTGCCGTTGGAATCCGTGTATGCCAGCCCCATGCGGCGCGTGCAGCAAACGCTGGCGCCCTGGCAACGCAACGGCGCGCCGTCCCAAGTTGCGCTCGATGATTTGCGCGAGGTGGACTTTGGGGACTGGACGGGCCTGGCCTGGGAGGACCTGGCCGACCGGTTCGGCCAGGATGCCTGGCAATGGCTGAGCTACCTGGAGGCCGGCCAGGTGCCCAACGGCGAAACGGGCACGGCGTTCCGGGCGCGCATCGAATCCTGCCTGGCGCGCATTGCGCGCGACCAGTCAGGACGCCACGTCGCGGTCGTTTGCCACGGCGGGGTTATCCGCATGATCCTCTCCATCCTGCTGGCGATCCCGCTACCCCAGATGGTGACGTTTGCCGTGGATTACGCCAGCGTCACCCGTGTAGCACTGACCCGGCCGCGGCCGCAGTTGGAGTTGCTGAACTTCACGCCCTGGCGTCGGTTGCCCTGAGCGCGCCATGGCCCCCGGTCTGCCCATGCCGACGGCCTACGTTGCCCTGGGGGCGAACCTGGGCAACTCGGCTGACACAGTGCGTGCCGCCATCGCGCGTTTGCGGGAGGTCTCGGCCGGTCGCCTGCGGGTTTCCTCGCTCTGGCGGACCGCGCCGGTGGATTGCCCGCCCGGCTCGCCGCCCTTTGTCAACGCGGTGGTCGGCCTGCTGCCGCGGGCGGGCGAAACGCCCGAAACGCTCCTGGCCCGGCTGCAGGCGCTGGAACGTGAGTTTGGCCGCCAACCCAAACGCCTCCCCAACGAGCCCCGCCCGCTGGACCTGGACCTGATTGCCTTTGGCGCGGAAACGCGCCGCACGCCGGGGTTGACCCTGCCCCATCCGCGCGCCCACCTGCGGCGGTTCGTGTTGCAACCGCTGTGCGAGATCGCTCCCGACCTGGTGCTTCCCGGCCAGACGCGCAGCGTGAAGCAGTTGCTGGCGGCACTGCCCCCGGGAGAAACCGTCGAGCGCCTGCCCGACTCACTCCCAGGCGCAGAGGCTTTCGACGTAGGCGGCTGAACCGTCGCGCAGCCAGCCGTCCAGTTGCGCCGGGTCCTTGAGCTGTTGCCCGCGCAGCCGCGGCACGACCACAAACCGCGTTTCCAGCTCTGGCAACGCGCTCATGTCCACCCACAGTTTCTCGAACTGACAGACCGGGAACACGTCCTCTTGGCCGTGGCCCCAGCGCTTCTTGACGTCTTTGAGCGTGACGTAGGTGGGCATTTTGGCCGCCACGGCGCGAATGGCTGCCGTGATCTTGGCGTCAGCGGCGCGCAGGCGCTCCGTTGCCGAGCCCGCGGCAGAGGCGCCGGCATCCTGGTGGGCGGTTTCGTCGGCCGCGCCGGGCGCAGGCTGGAAGCCCGCGCTACCGGACAGGCTGGCAGCCTGTCCTACGGCTGCTTGAGACGCCATCTCGTTTGCGGCGGGTGCCGTGGCCAGGATGTCTTCGCGGGTCAGACCGAAGACGGCCAGCAGTTTGTCCAGGTCAATCCAGCACGTGTTCGAGTTGTAGTAGGCGAGGCGGAACTCGATTTCCTCGCGGGGCATGGCCAGGCCTTCGACCAGGCGCACCCGGCCATTGACGCGCGCCAGCCCGCCGCCGCGGTCCTCGATGCGCCGGGTGATGACCTCGAAGGTCAGGGCGGCGCCGCTTTGGATGTGCAGCCCGAGCAGGACGGGGTCAACGTCCGCCCCGAGCGTGTCAATGTTGTGCATCATCAGGTAGCGCAACTGGGGGTGCTGCGTGAGCAGCCGGCCCAGCACGCCGTTGCGGAGCAGGTTGGGAATCTCGTACCAGTGGCCGACGGGATGCAGGCATTGGAGGGGCAGGTTGTCGGTGTAATCGCTGGCCTCGCCGGTGCTGCGCGCCCAGTTCATGAGCGCGGCGCGCAGGCTGTCGCGGACCTTCTGGGCCTGTTCATCCAGCAACTGTTGCGGCAGTTCCTCCCACATGAACCGCAGGTCGCGCACCATCGGCACCAGCCGCAGCCCGATGAACCGGCCGGGCGACAGCAACAGCGGGCCTTCGTAGCCGTAGTTATTCTGGCGCGCGAGGAAGTCCCGCGTTGGCTCGTGGGACAGGTAGCTGGTGGTGACGATGTGTGGCAGCCACACGCCGACCGCGCGGGAGACGCGCCGGCTCTTGGCCAGGTGCGTCTCCAGGAACGTGCGGTGTTTGCCGGCCAGTCGGCAGAACGGGTGCAACGCCTTGACCACGCCCGCGCCCTGCGTCCAGCGCGAACCGGCCCCGGCAGCCAGCGTGACCACGGCCACCTCGCCACGCTGGAGGGCGGCCAGGCCCTCCTGGAGTAGCACAGGCATCCTGCCTGTGGCCGTAACGCAGACATCCTGTCTGCGCGGCCGACTACCCGTCGAACTGGCCGCCGCGCCCGCCGATGCCGCCCCTTTGCCGCAACCGAGCCGGAAACGACCTGGAGACAGTCGAGCCTTGACCGGGTTTTCCACGATATATCGGCGAAACCGTTCGAGTTGGGCCTCATCCCGCACGATGTGGTCGAATGATTCCTCCTGCCAGAAGGCGCCCGCACGCTTCAGCAGGCGGTTGGCTTGCGTCGCCGTAAACGACTTCCACGTATGCAAGATGTCGGAGAGACAATGGCCCGGGGCCGGTTGAACCAGCACGTGCACGTGGTTGGGCATGATGACGTAGCTGCCCAATTGGTAGCGTTCGCCGTCGAAATGTTTCAACGCGCCCTCTACCACATCCGCCACGGCCGGTTGCGCCAGATGACACGCGCCATGGCCCTGGTCAACTTGAGCCTCTTGCCACTCCCAGAGGAACTCCTGCTGCTCGCGCTCACGCTCGGGGGGCAGGCTGCCCGGATACCGCTTCAACCACTCCGCGCGCTCGCATTGCATCTGCTTGAGCAACTCTCGCGGCAACGCATCGGCAAGCCGGAAGGTCACGAAGTAGGTGGCCCCTTCTTGGCGCCAATGTGGCAGGTTGCGATGCAGTTGGGCAACCGGGCGCTCAGGATCGAACGGGATGAAGGAGGCAGGACTGCCCGGCGTCTGGCGCCCAGGCTGCGCAGGATGCGCAGGCTGGAAGCCTGCGCTACCACACAGGCTGGAAGCCTGTGCTACTTCGACGGCCTGCGCTGCCGTGGAAGCCTGGGTCGCCGCCGAGGCCGGTGCTGCCTCAGAAGCGCTTGTTACTTGAGAGGCCTGGCCTTCCTCGGAAGCAGGGGCGGGCTGAAAGCCTGCCGGTGCGGCCGCGACGGGGAAGCTGCTGTCGCTAAAGCTTCCGCCGCCAGTCAACCAAGTTGTCGCGTCGGTCACGTCCTCCGGCTTCACGTCCTCGATGACGGCGCTGGCGGGCAGGCGGTTCTGCGCCAGGCCGATGCGGCCCTCTTTCAGCTCGGCGCGGATTTGCTCGTGCTGGGCGCGGTCGAAGCCGTATTCGGCCAGGAGTGCTTCCAGCGACTTCCCTTCTGCGCTTTCCGCCCCGCCGCGTGGCAGCAGGGCGTCGAAGAGCGTCTGGACCATCCCGCGTAATTCCGGACGGCTGCGGCAGGCAGCGCCAAAACGGTCCAGCTCCGCTCGCCGCAGCGGCGAGAGGGTGTTGCGGTCCTGTTTGAGTAACGAGGGCACGATCAGCGCGTAATAGCCGGCGGGCATCAAGGCGGCCTGGCCGGTGAGCACGTCGGCAACCGTGCCGCGCTCGTTGATGGCGAAGTCATAGACCACCGGCTCCATGGCAAACGGCAGCGCGTGTTGCAGCTCGCGCTTGGTGGCGGCCATGATTTCCAGCAGCCGCGTCTGGGCCTCGGCTTTGCGCTGCGGGGCGAAGATGAAACCCATGCCGCCGCCACTCATGCCGCCCAGCATCCAGAAGCCCCAGAAATCCCCACCGAAGGCGGCTTCGGCCCGGGCGATCAGCGTCTCGGTGTAGAAGTTGGACGCCCAGGGGATGATCGTTTGGATGGGCTGGCGGAAGTTGCGGGTGGTCGCCGCGCCAATGGCCGGGACGTCGCCGCGCTTCAGCGCCGCGAGGATTTCCTCCAAGATGCCCAACATGCTCAACCGGGCCTGCCATTCGGCGTCGCACCGCAGGAGGTATTTCTCGGTGACCATCTCGAGGATTGGCCCGACGTTTTGGGCCATGCCGCCATGGACCAGCACGAGGCTTTCCTGGAGACGGGCGCGTGTGGCGGCCGAGCAATCGGCTTCGGTGAGGATACGATGCGTGGGCATCAGCCGGCCGCGGCTGACGCCGAACTCCGGGTCGCCCTCGGTGGCCAGCGCCCCTTCGATCAGTTTCATCCCCGGCCACAGGCCGCCGGAATCCTGCCAGCCGCCGCCCGAGCCGCTGAGCCATTCGCCCAGCAACGCGCGGGCGAGAGTCAACCGGCGCTCCTCTTCGCGCAGCGGGCCTTCGAGTGAATGGGCCTGTCCGGTGGCCCTCATGCACACGGCGATCAGCGCCGCCAACAGCGTGGTCGAAACCGCCAGGCGCGAGCCTTTGGGGATGTCGTTGACGCGGCTGACGACCTCGAGGCCGCGGCCCGGCCCGACCATGCGGGCCAGCAGGTCGGCCAAACTCTGGCCCGAACCTTCAATCCCTGGCGGTACCAGACCGGCGGCGATCACGGCCGCCTTGAGCAGCCCGAGGTAGTCCTTTGCGAAATCGAACACCTCGGCCAGGTTCGTGATGTCGGCCGCGCAACCCAGGTCCACACTGACCAGCCGGAGCAACGGCTCTTCGATGACGCGCAGGTAGGCTTCCACCGGCGGGCGTGGCGCGGCGTCGCGGCCATGCACGCCCAGGTCAATCGAAACGTTGAGCACCTTGGCGCCCTCCGGATAATCCATGCCAAGGAAAAAGATGTCGCTCCAGCCGCAGTGGGTCAGGTCCATGCGCACCGGCGTGCGCTCGCGCAGGATGGGATACGCTCCGTCCGAGCCGCGCCGGAGCAACTCGGGCCGCACCCGCAACGGCTGGTCGGCCGGGTGGCCCATACGAAACATCCACTGGTTGCCGCGCACAGTGCGGACGCTGCGCCGCACCTGGTTGGCGAGGGTTTGGAAACCGAGCCGGTGGTAGGCGGCGGCCAGCGCGCTGCACAGGGCGTCGCTCGGCCCCTGAGCCGCCTGAGCGGCGAGAAAACTCTCGATGGCTTCCTCGAAGCGCCGATTCAGCAGGTGTTCGTAACCGTGGAACGGAATCAACCCCGGGCCGCCCCGGGGCAGTTTGGCGGGCAAATGAAAGCGGTGGACGCCGTAGAGGAAGAACAGCGCGCGGACGCGCTCGTACAGATTGTCGCTGTGGCGGCGGAAGGCTTCCAGCGCCTCGCACTCGGCCAGCAGGTCGGCGGCGGTGGCGGGGGCGCAAAAGGCGTCCAGCGACCGGTTGCGCGTGGCGGGGTCGGACGCCGTGATGACCGGGACGAGTCGGCTGGTCATGGCAAGCGCGATGGCCAAACCTGGTGGCGCGGCGGATTCACGGTTGGGCCAGCAGTTCGACAAGCTGCGTCAGGACCTCGTCGCGGTCCTTGCCGCTGAGCGAGAGGGCCAGTTGGGCGATCAGCAGGCCGTATGTGGCGCCGATGTCGTATCGTCGCCCGCGCAGTTCACAGGCCAGGTAGCGCTCGCGTTGGGCGGCGCGTTCGAGCGCGGGGCTGAGTGACACGGGGCGGCCGGCTTCGGCGCGGGCGAGGTCCTCGGCCAGAATCTCCATCACGGTGGGGGTGAGCACGTGCATGCCGAAGAAGCAGAGGTAGTGCCCGGCTCGCAGCCCCGGCACGATGAGATGCTGCTCGGCTTCGGTGGGCGTGGGTTTCTCGATGACGCGCTCGATCTCGTAGAGACCCTGTCGGCCTTGGACGCGCCGTCCGCCCACGGTGCCGTAGTAGGGCAACTTGCTTTCGTGCGTGGCCTGGACCGCGGAGACGGCGCATGCCTCGGCCTGCGCCACTTCGACAAGTTGCTGGGCGCAGCCTTTGCCCTCGCGGCTGACGTAAAGATGGTCGCCCACCAACAGGAGAAACGGTTCCTGGCCGACGAACCCGCGCCCGCACAAGACGGCGTGGCCGTAACCGCGCGGCTCGGACTGGGGCAGGAACTGCACCCGCCGGGCGTGCGGCCCGGCAGCCGCCGCGTAAGCTGCCTGGTCGCCCGGGCAAATGACCACACCGATTTCTTCAAGGCCCGCTCGGAGGCATTCCTCCAGCAAGATGGCCAGGGCGGCCTTGGGCGCGCCATCGCGGTCCACGAGCGTTTGGAGCGGCAGCGTGCGCTGGGCCGGGCTGGCAGCGGTGATGAGGGCTTTGTGAACTTTCATGGTGCGGGGCCGCCGGGGGCGTCGCCTCAGGCAGGCGGCGCAGAGTGGCCTTCGGACGGTTGGGCCAGGCGCGGCGGATGGAACAGCGCCGCCAACGCCACAGCGGCCACCAGCGAAACGACCGTGGGCACGAGGAACAGCGCAGGGAAATTGGTCACGTCGTTGCGGGTGAAGACCGACTGCTTGAGCCAGGGGCAGATGAAATTGGCGGCGATGTTGCCGAAGCCGAAGATCATCATGTTGAACAGGCCCTGGGCGCTGGCGCGGGTGTCTTTGGGGAAATAGGTGTCCACGAAGATGTACACCGTGGCAAAGAAGAACGCGTAGCAGACGCCGTGAACGAGCTGCACCAGGATAATCAGTTCCTTGTGCTGCGGGAAGAACGCGTAAATGGCGAAGCGCGCCGTGTGCCCCAGGATGCCCATGATCATCGTCGCGCGCCAACCCAGTTTCTTGAGCGTCACGCCCAGAATCAGCATGGTCAGGATTTCCATCACCTGCCCGATGCTCATGACCGGCATGATCCAGTTGCCGGGGATGCCCGGTCCGCCGGCGCTTTGGGCCGTGCCGAGGAACGAGCCGGTCCAGTTGAAGTACGTATAGAGGAGGAACGAATCCACCAGCGTGATGATCCACAAGACCAGCACGAACGGTTGTTTGAGCAGCTTCATGGCCTCCAGCCAGGCCAGCTTCTCGGTACCGGCCTCGCCGGCCTTCTTGGGCGGAGTGTGCGGCAGGGTGAGGCTGTAAACAGCCAGGAGCAGGGAGGCCACCCCCGCCACGATGTAGGTCCAGCGCGTGGCGGCCTGCAGGGCCGGGCCGGTCAGCCCGCTGCCCAGCACCGTGCCCAGCCAGGCTACAACGCCCTCCGGCTTGGCGGCGCGCACCTTGTCCCAATCCGCCAGGATGAAAGTAAACGGCCACGCGGCCAGGATCCAACCGATCGTGCCGCCCATGCGCACGAGGCCAAATTCCTTCTGCGGGTCCTTCATGTGGGCGAAGGCGATCGAGTTGCAGATCGAGATCGTGGGCACGTAAAGCAGGCAGTGCACGAGCATGAGGGCGAAGAACCCCCAGAACGAGCGGGTGAACGCCAGGGCGAAGATGGCCAGACCGCCCACCAGGTGGCTGAACGCGAGAAATTTCTCCGCCGCGAAATTCCGGTCGGCGAACTGGTTGCTGAAGAACATCCCCACAATGGCCGCGATGGGGAAGGCATTCAGAATCCAGGACTGCTGGAGCGGGGAAAAGCCGAGGCTGGGCAGGTAACCGTAAATCAAGGGCAGCCACGCTCCCCAGATCACGAACTCGAGCACCATCATCCCGAACAGTTTGAGGCGAACTGGATTACTCATAACCCGGATGCGGCCAGCCTAGAAAGGGCGCAGCCAGGATGCAAGCGCCGCCATGCCCCTGTTGCGCAATGCGGCTGGCCGGCCGGGCTTGCGGGGACTGGACTTGAGCCGCACCTTGCCCGTAGCCTGCGGGGCGGGGCGCAGGCTTGCGTGGACCGCCTGGCGACCCCGGATGCATGACAGACGTGCCTCTGATTCTCGCTTCGGCGTCGCCGCGCCGCGCCGAGTTGCTGCGCCACTTGGGGCTTGCCTTCGACGTGGTGCCCAGCGCGGCGGTCGAGTTGGCGGCAGGACAGTTGTCCCCGCGGGAGTTGTGTCAGGTCAACGCCCACCGGAAGGCCCGTTCGGTGGCCAAGCGGTTTCCTGATGCCCTGGTGGTGGGCGCAGACACGCTGGTGTTTCTGGGGGAAGAGATCCTCGGCAAGCCGGCCAACCTGGCCGACGCGCAGCGGATGCTGGTGCGGCTGCAAGGACGCACGCACCAGGTCGTCACCGGCGTCAGCCTCATCCATCTGCGCCGCCACAAGGAAATTCTGTTCGCTGTGAGCACGGATGTGCGGTTTCGAGCGCTGTCACCGGACCAAATTCAACGATACCTGGCGGCCGTCAATCCGTTGGACAAGGCCGGCGCCTATGCCATCCAGGAGCATGGTGAGTGGATTGTCGAGGAGGTGTCCGGGTCCTTCACCAACGTCGTTGGCCTGCCGCTGGAACGGCTGGAGGCGGAGCTGGCCCGCATGAAGGCCTGGCTGGCCGAGGCGGCGACCTGACCGGCGCAGTCCGACGGCCAGATGGCCGTGGGTGTTGATGGCGCGGCCCGCAAGGTCGGGGGAACGTTTCGGCTTGCTTGGGCAACTGGCTGCTGGTGTCAAGCTCGGGGAATTGCCCCGGCGGCCCGATTTCCAGTGGCAGAGTGGCGGCCGCCGTGTAAAGTAATTGGCGGCGAGAACCGATGCAGCGTTGTCGAACACAGCTTGTGGAAAGGTCATGCCAATCGGCCTGCGCCAGAGGCTTGTGGCAGGCGGGCTTTACGCTGGTGGAGTTACTGGTCGTGATCGCCATTGTGGCGGTGTTGGCGGCGCTGTTGTTGCCCGCCCTGGGACGGGCCAAGAAGCGGGCGCTGGACCTGGCGTGCCTGAACAACCTCAAGCAGCTTCAAACCTGCTGGCATCTCTACGCGGTGGACTACGCCGACCTGCTTCCGCCGAACAACTCGGTGTACAGCCTCACGTCCGGCACGCCCCTGGCCGAGGGAGCATCCTGGTGCGCCGGCAACACGCGGTTGGACACCGACACGACCAACATCCGAAACGCCCTGTTGTTCCCCTACAACCGCTCGGTGGCCATTTACCACTGCCCGTCCGACCGCGCGACGGTCGAAGGCCACCCCGACCTGCTGCGCACCCGCAGCTACAACATGAGCCAGTCGGTCAATGGTTGGCCCGAATACGATCCCTGGTTGTCCAGCTTCATCCCCAGCTACAAGAAGCTCACCCAGATTCAGTCGCCGGGCAGCGCCCGATTGTTTGTGTTCCTGGACGTGCACGAGGACTGCATCTTGGACGCCCTCTTTGGCATCCCCGTGCCGGCGGTCTGGGGCCGGGTGCGGGAGTGGTGGGACATCCCGGCCAACCGCCACGGGCAAGCGGCCAATCTCTCGTTTGCCGACGGCCACGTCGAACGGTGGAAATGGAAAGTGCCCAAGGTGGTGCGGGCGCGACTGATTGCCCAATTCGTGCCGGACGAAGAGATGCCCGACTACGAGCGCGTGCAGGCGGGCGTCCGGCAGTCTTGGGAGTAGCCAACGGGGTCGCGCCGGCCGCTCCGGTGGGCGGGGCAGGGCAGGCTGGCCTGACAGCCGCCGCTGCCTTCCGGCCCTTGCCCATCCGTCAACCCGGCGGACGAAGTCCAACCGAAATGAGGGAGGCGGTGCGGCGTGGGCTTAGTTGTCCGTTCTGACTGCAACCGCCTGTTCGAACTTCAGGTCGGCGAGGTTGGCGGTGCCCCGCTCCGCCTTGCGAAAGCCAACCAGCGTGGGTTTGCCATCCTTCACCACGCGCACCCCGACGGCGGTGTCGGTTTCGAGGCGTTCGGCGCTCCAGCCGCCCTTGGGCCGCCCGGCTCGCTCCGGCACGATCACTGTCAGCATGCGCAGCTCGGCCTGCCGGCCCGGCGTGCCGGCCTCGACGTGCCATTGGTTGGGAAACTCGCGGCTGGGTTTGGGGTCGAACCCGTCCCACTGGCGGAATCGGAGGGGCGCGGGGGCGAGATATTGCACGGTGACCCCCGCCTTGGGCTGTTTGACCGAGAGCCGGGCCGCCTGCTCGGCCACCTCGAACGGGGCCAGCGCGTGCAGCATGAACTGGAACGTCACCGGCTTGGGCGCGGCCAGGTCGTCGCAAATCACCACCAGGTCGGGCTTCACGAACACGATCTTGCGACGGGCGCGCGTCAGCCGGTCGCCGTAGGCCGACACTGCGTCGCCCTCGACGAAGTCCCAAGCGGGAGTCAACTGCACGGCGGCGATGCGGCCGGTGGCCGTGGCGGAGTGGGGAATCTGGCCCTCGCCGTCCACCAGCACGGCGTTATGGGCGCGCGTGCTCCACGCCCAGCGCGTGTGGAACTTGCTGCCGTGCAGGTCGCGATAGACGCACGTGGTCAACAGCGCCTCGCCGTAGGCGTTGAGTTGAAAACTGTTTTGCGGATTGTGCCCGTGGCTTTGGGAACCGAACGGGCTGGACTTGAACAGCAAATGCACGTCGTCGGCGCTGTGCGTCAACGTCGTGTGCAGGCTGGCGACGCCGATGCCATGGAAGACTTTCGATACCGGCAGGTTGGTCGGCGCTTGCGCCGGCGGCAGCGGCGGCAGATTCGCGTCGTAGAGAAAACCCAGCACGCCGCCCTCGCCGGACATCTGCCACTGCTCGGTCCACCAGCGCCAGTAACCGGCGTGGTTGGCCTCGGGCCGATGGCCGCCCGCGCGCAGGAAATACTCGATGAACCCGCCCCAGCCCTGCGGGGGCGGACGGTAAGAGAGGTCGCCGAAGCCCATGTTCGGGGAGCCGGGCGGCGCGACGTAAAGCGGGTAGTCACCTACCTGGGCGAAGAACGGCTTCTTGAAACCGTCAATCTGCAGCGCGGCCCGGGCTACCTGCAGCCAGGTGACGACCTTGCTCATGTAACCGCCCCAGTAACTGACGCCTTCGTGCCAACCGCCGTCGTCATCGGCCCACACCGGGTAAGCGGCGTAGAACTTGTGAACCGCGTAGTCCAACCAGGTTTCGGCCTCCGGGATCTCACCCAGGAAGGCGATGGCACACTCAGCCAACTTGTGCCAGACGCGGTTGCCGTGGCTGTTGAAGGGACGGTTCAAGTGGCCGACGCCGCGTCCGATCTCGCCGCTTTCCCAGGCATCGGTCGCACGGCGGGCCATGACGCGGCGCACTTGCGCGCGGTCGGCCTCCGTCAACGTGTCCCACGCCCAATCGTAGGCCCGGGCCGGCCGATAGAGCATCACTTTGGCCGCTTCGCAGTTGAGCTTGAAGTTGGTGGGACCGTCCGGATTCCACGAAGCCAGGTGCAACACCCACTTGCGCGCCGCCTCAGCGTATTTGGGCTGGCGGGTGATCAGGTAAACGAAAGCGATGGTCTCGGCCTCTTGACAAGCGCGCTGGGCCTGCTCGCGGTTCGGCCACCAATACTTGACCAGCTCGGCGTTCTCCTTGTCGTTGGCCGAGCCGAGGTGTTCCGGCTCGGGCGTCGGGCCGGCGGCGATGTAGCGGTCGGCCGCCGCTTGCAACGCGGCGAACGCCTTCGCCTCACGTCCTTGGGCCAGTTGCCGCAGCCCCGGCAGGTCCTCCGGGCGCAGAAACAGCCGCGGGTGGCCCGATGGCACCCGCTCCCGTTGCTGGGCGCGCGTGGGCATGGGGAATTCGGTGGCGTCCGGCGCGACGGTGAAGCTGCGCGGGATGCTCCAGTCTGACACCTGGCCGTCCTTGGTCGTGAAACGGTAGCGCCAGAAGTAGCGGCCCGGCTGAAGGGCGGCGCAGTGGGTGTAAACATTGAAGGGCAGATTCGTGACGGTGCTTGCGCCGGCGAAATCGGCCCGGGTGCTCCACTGGACCTCGTAACGGGTTGCGGCGGGTTCATGCAGCCACGTCAGCGACGGTGGATTCAGGCGCACGGTCGCGCCGTCCGCCGGGCGATAGCCGATTTCGTCCGGGCGCGCCGGGCGGTTACTGATCGGCAGGGCGGCGGTGGCCGCAACCAGAGTGCAACAAAGCAAGGCCGTGGCGAAGCAATGTCGAATCATATCACACAACATGGGCTTGAAGTTGGGCCGCTGACAGCTGCCTCCGGCGCAAACATGGCTCCGGTCCGGTTGACGGCAGCGGGCGTCATGGCGTGGTGGGATTGGTATTGTCGAGTTCAAATCGGATGCCCGCGGCCTCGGCCAGGTCGAATGCCATTGCGCCATCGGGGTCGCGCGGGGGCAGGCTCTGGCCACGCAGCGTGGTGCCATCGGCCTTGAGCCAACAAGCCCCGTTTACCGCTGGCGGCAGCCAGAGCCGGAGCGGCTCGTCGCGCAGGCCGTCCCAGCGAATCTCGATGCTTTGGCGCGTCGCGCTCAGCCGAAGGGTCAGGCTTTGGAAGCGGATGCGGTCTATCGAAAGCTCCGGCCAGTCGGTCGGCAGGTTGGGGTTCAGCCGGAAACCGTCCCCTCGCGGCGCGAAGCCCAGGAAGCCGTAGAGCATCACCTGCGGTACCAGGACACTCTCGAAAAACTCGTGATCCAGCCCCAACCCGCCGGGCGTGCCCCCGCCCTGCAACGAGCCGTCCCGGCTCTTGCCGTCGTAGTATTTTCGGTAGCCCCCTGCCGTCTGGACCTCCGCGAACCAGGTCAGAATCTCCTGCAACCGCTTCCAGGCGTTGTCCGGCCCGAGCACGCGCAGGCGCGCCATCAGGTCGTGATAGGCAAACCCCAGCACCGCCCCGCCGTCCTGGACTTGGCCACCCCAAGGGATGCTTTCCGGATTGCTCCAGGCCCAGAAGTACCAATCCACGTTTCGCTTGGTGGTCGCTCGCGGTCCGAAGCGCCAGTGGTAGATGTCCGCGCCCTGTGCGGTATCGCCGTCCACGACACGGTCGCCGTTGATCCACGCCAGAATGTCCCGGGCGTGCTCCGGCGTGGCGAAGTCGTAGTGAACCGCTTCCAGGTTGAGGAAGGTGAACCCGTAGTCGTGCGGGTTGCCGTCCGCGTCAATACAGGCATTGAAGCGCCGGGTTCGGCCATTCCAAAACACCCGGTTGCCTGCCGCCTTCACGTCCGCGGCCAGGCGTTCAAGCATGGCCGGATCAAAGTGCGGCACCCCGCGCGGGATTTGCCACTCGGGGTGGGCGCGGATTTCGCGCTCAACTTGCGCCAGCACCCGCAGTGCGTCGTAGTATTGGATGGTCGCGTAACAATCCAGGCCGCCGAAGGGCAGCAGGTCCCAGTAATTGTTGCCGATGCCCTCGCCGGTGAGGATGGTCTTGGTGCCGTCGGCGGCGCGCTGGAGGCCGCTGCGGCCGCTGTGCCCCACCCAATCGGTGTACACCGCATTCCGCTCCAGCGTCCGGTGTTCGGTCATCATGTAGCTCAGGGCGGTGCGCATTCGCTGGATGTTGGCCCGCAGGAAAGACAGGTCGCGCGTCCACCAAAAGTACTTGGCGCAGCCGCGGATGAAGGCCTGGTTGTTGATGTTGTGGCGCGTGTCGTATTGCGAGAAAAAGGCCTGAAGCGTCACGGTGCCGGGCGCGGTGTTGCCCAGGCCGATGCGCAGTTGCGTCACCTCGCCGGTCCATTGCGGGTGCCGGTACATCGGGATCATCGTGTAGGTCATGCCCTCGCCCCTGGCCGGCTCGAAGTAGAACCGCCGGGCCACGCTGAAGTTGGTGGCGGCGGGGGTGGTCCATTCGATGAACGGCTGCGGGCGGCCCAAGCCCGTGGTTTGCCAACGCAGTTGCAGAAACGGCGCCTCCAAGGTGTGGCACCGCCACGGCTTGGCGGCGATGACCGTCAGCGCGTTGGTGACTTCCAGCCGCCAACCGTCCTCGTTGAGACCGGCGTCCCGCGCCCCGTGCAGTGTCCAGCCATCCGGTTTCGAGAGGTCGGTCGGTCGCCAGCCTGGTCCGATGGTGTTTTTGAACGAGAAGTGCCAGCCGCAGCCGCGCCGGCCCTGGCTCCAGAACGGAAACGGCCATCCCAGTTGATGGGCGATGCTGCCGTGCTGATGCGTCGCCACGTAACCTTCCGGGTCCATGATCCGCCCCTGCAAGGTGCCGGCCCAGTCCCGCCACATCCGGTCGGCTTGACCGTCCGTGTGGACCGCTGGCCAGAGCGAGGCCTCCGTCAGCCACTCGTCCCACAGCGTGGCTTTCGGCCCGGCGCCCGGGTAATGCAGCCAGAACAGGTCGCGCAAGAGGCTCATTTCCCGCTCGTGACCGGGCACGTGGAAGCGCGGAAAATCCTCCGGCGGCGCCGCGCCAGCCACCAGGACAGCGGCAAGCAGGACCAGCCCGATACCGCCAAATCCAGTGCTTCCACGCAACACCCGGCGCAGTTCCCAGAGACACTCCTGCCGCGGTCGCACCTCGCTGGCGCTCCGCACAAGCGAAGGCCGTCGTGACGACCGCCTGGTGATTGCCAGAATCAGTAAGCGGAAAGCCTGTGACATGTTCGTGTCGGCTTTCAGACGTTGAACCTGAACAGCAGCACGTCGCCGTCCTGCACCACGTAATCCTTGCCTTCGTGCGAGTAATGGCCTGTTTCCCTGGCATGGGCCACCGAGCCGGCGTCCACCAGCGCCTTCCAGTTCACCCGCTCGGCCTTGATAAAACCGCGCTCGAAGTCGGTGTGAATGCGGCCCGCCGCGCGCGCCGCGCCCGTGCCCGCCGGCACGGTCCACGCCCGCACTTCCTTGTCATTGAATGTAAAAAAGGTGCGCAGGTTCAGCAATTGATAGGTGGCGCGGATGAGCGCCTCGCCGCCGGTCTCTCGCACCCCCAGTTCGGCCAGGTATTGTCGGGCCTCCTCCGGCGAGAGATCCGCCAGGTCGCTCTCCAGTTGTGCGCAGACCACCACCGTGTCGCAGGCGTGATGCGTCCGGGCGTAGTCGCGGACCTTTGCGACGTGGGGATCGTTGGCCAAGTTGCCGAGCTGGGCCTCTTTGATGTTGGCGGCAAACAGGGTGGGCTTGTCGGTCAGCAGGGGGCAGGCGGCGATCAGGTCGTGTTCTTCCTTGAACAGGTGGGCGGTGTTGGCCGGCTTGCCCGTGTTCAGGTGCGCCTCCAGCTTGTCCAGAACATGGCTTTCGGCGACCGCGTGTTTGGCGCCACCCTTGAGTTCCTTGGCAATCTTCTCGCGCCGCCGGTGAATGGCTTCCAGGTCCGCCAGCACCAGTTCCGTTGTGACGATGCCAATGTCGCGCACGGGGTCAACGCCGCCCGTCACGTGGACAATGTCCGGGTCCTCGAAGCAGCGCACCACATGGACCAGCGCGTCCACCTCGCGAATGTGGCTGAGAAACTTGTTGCCCAGCCCCTCCCCGCGTGACGCTCCCTGCACCAACCCGGCGATGTCCACGAACTCGATGGTCGTGGGGATGCGCGTGCCGACCCGGACCACTTGCGCCAGGGCATCCAGGCGCGAGTCCGGCACGGTTACCACGCCCAGATTGGGTTCGATGGTGCAGAAGGGGTAGTTTTCGGCCGGCGCTTTGTGTGCCCGCAGCAGCGCGTTAAACAACGTGGACTTGCCCACGTTGGGCAGGCCGACGATTCCGGCTTTGAGCATGGCGGCAAATTAGGCCCGATGCCCCGGAGCGGGCACAAGAAAAATTCTCGCCTCGCACCGCTGACGAAACCCCCGGCGCAGTTGGAGGCGGGTTGGGCCACCTCCCGTCCTCCGGACTGCCTGCGGACGGAGGCCGGTCGCTGAAGCCAGTCAAGCAACCCCCGGTCGCTCGCCAGCCCGAAACCGGCAATGCACCGGTCCACGCCCGGCTTGCCGGATCAGCGCCGCCCTGCCGGAAACGCCCCTGCCTTTCCGACCAGCCGATCGTTGTGTCGGCATGGTGCCGACAGCGCTTTGCCCGCGCGAGTTGGCCTGCGCAAGCTGGTGGTAGCGGCGGCGGGATTCAGAACTTGTAGCGCACGCCGGCGATCAGGCGCAGATCGTTCTGCTCCCGCCCGGCGGCCGGGTCGTTGTCGTAGCTGTCTTGGAGCACGACGCTGAGGCTGGCTTTTTTGGTGATGGCCGCGTCAATGCCCACTTCGCCCAACAGCAGGAACTTCTCCTGCCAACGGTCCACCTGGGGAATGTATTCGAAACTCTGCCACAGCCGCGTCGTTTCAGTCAGTTTGTGCTCGAAGCGCTCGCCGGCGCGAAATCCGTAGTAGGTGTCCGACGGCTGGCTCTCAAGATTCTCGAAGATGACCGAAGGACCCAGTTCGCCGCTGAGCGTGGTCTTGGGGCGCTTGATGAAGTAATAACCCACCAGAGGGCTGACGCGAACGCGGTAATCCACGCCGGCAATCCCGTCGTACTCGCCGTCGGCCCGCAAGCCGGCGTAAAGCCGCTCGTTAAACAGCCGGTTGTACTGGCCGAAACCCCGGACGTATTCGGTGTTCTTCTCGGTGTCGCCGTTGACCTCGGATTCGCCGTAGCCGGCGCTGGCGCCGAAGGCCAGTTCGTCCTTGGTCCATTTGCGCTTGGTGTCCAGGGTCAGATTCGCAAGGAATGTCTCGCTGTTGCCACGCGTCAGCGTGGCGCCCAAAAAGGCGCTGGTTTCCCACCCCGGCTTCTCAGCGTCCTTGTCTGCAGCGGTGGCCCATGTGGACAACAAGCCCAGCGCGGCAAACGCGCTCAGCCATGTGCCAATCCTCTTGGTAGTCGCCATTCGTGTGTGCATCGTCAGTCGTCGGTTTCAGTCCGGTGTGTTTGTCAAGCCACGGCGGCCGGACAATCCGCCGGACTGTGCCAAGGCCGTGAGCGGCGGCCCGACCGCGACACCGAAGTGCTGCCGCAGGCCGCCCACGCCAGCAGGGCGGAGCGTAGCGCAGAGGCTTCCGCGGGGCAAGCCAACTCCCCACCAGCGCGCCCGGGCGGCCACAAGCGCCAGCTGCCGCTCAGGGCCGGCCCTGGTCCTTGGGGGCGCGTAACCGGCCCGGTGGGGGGCCTGGCGGCTGAGGAGGCGTTTTGTCGCGGAAGGCCGAGCGCAGCAGCCAGTGGCGCTTGAGGCCCTGCACGAATTCATCCGTGTGGCGAATGGCATTCGAGAGGGCAGACAGGATGTTGGTGTTAACCTGGACCTGCTGGTTCAGGTTGCTGGTGATGCCGGCCAGGTTGTCCAGCGACCTGGCCAGGTTGTCGGTCAGGCTGAGCAGCGAGGCGTCGGCGTGGACGACCAGAAGATTGGCGTGGGTGAGCAGGTCGCGGCTGCCGGCCAGGGCAAGCGCCAGGTTGGTGCGGGATTCGGCCGGCAGCAGCCACGCGCCCAGGGCGCCCTCACCCTGCAACTGCGCGCCCAGGGCGGCCAGGTTGCTGACTGCCGGTCGGGCCTCCAGGGCCAGGGTGTTGAGGTGGGCGGTCAGCTCGACCGCGTTGCTCAGGGTCAACGCCAAAAGGTTGGTCAAGCCCAGAAAACCCGGCAGCGCCTGCTCGACGTGCTCGACCAGTTGGTGGAGTCGCTCGGTCAGGGCGGGCGTTTCGTCCGCCCGCAGCCAGTAGGGCTTGGAAGTCCGGGTGAACGGCTCGAAACGTCCGGCGCGGTCGTTCCAGACGGCCGTGATGGAGCTGCGCACCTCGCGGCTGTCCAACAGCCACACGTTGGTTCGGCCCAGCGCCTTGAGGCGGGCGACGACCTCCGGTGTGACCACGGTTTTCTGCGCCGGCAGCTCGATGTCCAGCTCATTGGTGGCGTAAACGTCCTCGGCCAGCAGCCACTTGCCGGGCGCGGGCAATTGGGCCAGTTGGTCCACCGGAACTTCCTTCAGCGGGTGGGACATGTAGGTGGCCGTGCCGCCGTTGCCTTTGGTGACCTCCAGCTCGCGCTTGCCCAGGAAATCCGCCGCGTTTACCCGCACCCGCGAACCGGCCGTCCACACGTAACCGTAGTGCGGCGCGCGGATCTCGAATTCCACATAGACGTTGTAGTAAAAGTCCTCCGGCGGCTGCGCCTCGATGCGCGTGATGCGACCCACCTCGAACCCCATGAGCTTAACCGGGTCGCCCACCTTCAGGCCGGTGGCGCGGTCAATCAACGTAAAGTAGGGCACCCGGGTGACGAACCAGCCCTTGCGCTGGGCGGTGTGGTAAAGGTAGTAGCCAAAGCCGAAGAGCAGGCACGCCGCCGCCAGCAGGACAAACCAGCCCACCATCAGCTCCAGCCGGCTGAGTCGCGTCCGCAACTGAGGCGTGAGGTCCTGCAGCGGCATGGTTAGCGGCTGACACCCCGAGTAGCGGGCGCAGACGGACGGTCAACGCAGAGCAACTCCGGACGTTTCATCGGGCGTTGACGATTTCACATTCCCACGCTGGCGTCAATGCAAGCCCAACCCAGGCTCGGCCGCGCTCGGCGTTGACGTCAAGACGCGCTCTTGTGGCCACCCGACGGCTCGGGTAAGGCCTGCTGTCCCACCCCGCCGCACGCGGAAGCTACGGTGACGCGGCTGGTCCTCGCCCAAAGCCAAGCGTCGAACGCGAAAAAAGTGGCGGTGTCCGGTCAAACCCGGTATTCGGGATGCGGGTGGCAATGAAACGAATGACACCAGCACAACGGGTTACCGGACTCCGACAGAGCAGTGCGCGTGTCGGCCTGGCGGCCAGCCTGATCCTGTGGGCTGCGCAGTGGTTGAGTGCCGCGGCCCCGAATGCAGTCCTGATCGAGGCCGAGCAATTCAAGCGGCTGGGAGGCTGGGTGGTGGACCCGCAGTTCATGGAGGTGATGGGGTCGCCTTACCTATTGGCGCACGGCCTGGGCACGCCGGTGGACGACGCCGTCACCGACGTGACCCTGCCAGCCGCCGGCCGGTACCGCGTTTGGGTGCGTACCAAGGACTGGGTGGCCCGGTGGAAGGCGCCGGGCACGCCGGGCAGGTTTCAGGTGCTGATCAATGGGACTCCGCTGGCCGCGGTGTTCGGCACGGAGGGCGCGGAGTGGCACTGGCAAGACGGCGGCGTGACCGACCTGACCACCAACCGCATTACCCTGGCCCTGCACGACCTGACAGGCTTCGAGGGCCGCTGCGACGCGGTGTTGCTGACGCGTGACCTGCAGCTTGCCCCGCCGGATGGCGGCCCCGAGCTGGCGGCGTTTCGACGGCGGCTGTCGGGTTTGCCCGTGCGGCCCGTGCCCGGCGGGCGGTTCGATTTCGTGGTGGCCGGCGGTGGCATGGCCGGCACATGCGCGGCGATTGCAGCGGCACGACTGGGCTTGAGCGTGGCCCTGGTGCAGGACCGTCCCGTGTTGGGTGGCAACAACAGCTCCGAGGTGCGCGTCTGGTTGCAAGGCGCGCGCAACAAAGAACCTTTCCCGCGCATTGGGGATGTCGTGGCCGAGCTGGAGCCGTCCCGCCGCGCTCACTACGGGCCGGAAAACACCGCCGACATTTACGAGGACGACAAGAAACTGGCCATCGCCCGCGCGGAAACGAACCTGACGTTGTTCCTGGAGTACCGCGTGGTGGGGGCGCAGACCGCGCGGGGACGCATCCAGGCCGTGGTCGCTCAAGAGATTCGGAGCGGACGACTCGTCCGGCTGAGCGGGCGTTGGTTTGCCGATTGCACGGGTGACGGGACGCTGGGCGCACTGGCGGGGGCGGACTTCGAGCTGACTCGCACCGGGCACATGGGGCCGTGCAACCTCTGGAGCGTGTGCGAGTGCACGGACACCAACGCCCTGAACCTGGCCACTGCCCGCGCCGCCGGCCCGGTGCCGTTCCCGCGCTGCCCCTGGGCGCTGGACCTGAGCGACAAGCCTTTCCCGGGCCGCTGGCCAACGCCCGACCCGCTCAAGCTGGGCGGCTGGTATTGGGAGAGCGGCTTCAACCGCGACCCCATCACGGAGCTGGAATATGTGCGCGACTGGAATTTCCGCGCCATGTATGGGGCGTGGGACGCGCTCAAGAATGTGGACCGGGTGTTGCCCAACCACCGCCTCCAGTGGGCCGCCTACATTCTGGGCAAGCGCGAGTCCCGCCGGTTGCTGGGTGACGTGGTGTTGACACGGGAGGACCTCGAGACGGGGCGGGTGTTCCCCGACGGGTGCGTGCCCACGGGCTGGAAGATTGATCTGCACCTGCCCGATCCGCGTTATGCCGACGGTTTCCAAGGCGACGAGTTCATTTCACGGGCCGAATTCGGCGAATATCCGCAGCCGTTTTGGATTCCGTACCGCTGCCTGTACTCACGCAACGTGGCCAACCTGTTCATGGCCGGTCGGGACATCAGCGTCACGCACGAGGCGCTGGGCGCCGTGCGGGTGATGCGCACCGGTGGCTGCATGGGGGAAGTCGTGGGCATGGCCGCCAGCCTGTGCAAGAAGCACGACACCACCCCCCGCGGCGTCTATGAACGGCACCTGACTGAATTGCAGGACCTGATGCGCCGCGGCGTGGGCCGCCATCCGCGCGCCACGACCGCCTACGTTAACCAGGGCGAGCCGGCCGACAGGCCCGGCGGCATTGATCCCGCTGCCCTGCCCGGCATGGTCGTGGATGATGTCCGCGCCCGCTTGAGCGGTCGCTGGAACAGCGGCAGCGCCCTGGAGCACGTCGGGCCGCGCTACCTTTACGCCTCCGCCGGCAGCGGGGCGACCGCGCGGTTTGAATTCACCGTGCCGGACAGCGGCACCTACGAAGTCCGCCTGGCTTACCAGCGACACGAAAACCGCGCGGCCCATGTGACGGTGACGATTCACACGGCCGAAGGCGACCGCACCGTGCAGGTCAACCAGCGCGCAGCGGCGCCGATTCCGCCGCTGTTCCTCTCTCTGGGTGTCTTCCCGTTCAAAGCCGGCCAGCCCGGGGCGGTCACTGTGACAAGCCAGGACGCCGATGGAATTGTGGGCGTGGACGCCGTGCAGGTGTTGCCCGGGCAGTGACCGGACGGCTGAAACGCCGGCCCCATGCCGGCGCGCCACCCCAAACGGACCGTTCACGCCCCGGCAACCGGCTGGGACGGATCAGGTGACGAGGGGACACCCGGCCACAGGCCGTACCGCAGTGCCCAGCGACGCCCCCAGCCTGCGAGCAGCCAGAGGCAGATCAACATCAGCACCCCGTTCTCCGCCAGTTTGTGGCAGATATACACCTCGCCCAGGCCGCAGCCGCAGTCGAATTTGACCGCGCAGAACGCCAGTGTGGATGCCGCGTGCAGAACCAGGGCGCGTTTGAGGACCAGGGCGGTGAACGGCAGCAGCATGGCCAACAGCAGCAGGGCCGTCCCGCGCACAGCCACGCCCAGCAGCAACAGCAGGCCGCAAAACGTCTCGAACCACGGCAACAGGGCGGCAATCGAGTTCAACAAGACCGGCTGTTGCACCAGGTCGTACTGCCGCACCAACTTCAGAAAACCCACCGGCTCGAGCGCCTTGACCAACCCCATGTAGATCAACAAACCGCCCACCGCCCAGCGGGCCAGGACGGCCAGGACTTCCCCCCGGGGGTAATGTTGGGCGCGCGTGGGCAAGCTCATTGGACCTCTCCCCCGGCCGGGCTGCCGCGGTGCGCGCCACGCTCGACAGGCAGGTTGTTGGTCGCCCACTCGCTGAAGCCGCCCACATAGACGGCCAGCCGCTCCAGAGGCACGCCCGCCTCATGCAACAGCGTCGCCGCGAACTCCGCGTCCTCGCAGTCCCCGCCGTGACAATACACTACGACCGCCTCGGCGTTCAGGCAGACCGGCAATACAGTCGGCAGGTAGGCGGGGGCGCGGTAGTGGTCCAGTTGGTGGGCGCCCGGGATGTGCCCGGCCTGGTACTGGGCATCGTCGCGCGCATCCACGATCACCACCAACCCCTGCGCGCGGCGCGGGTCGCGAAACAGCGTCTCCATGCCCGCGCGGTCCACGACCCGCAGTTGCCGGGCCTGCAGTCGGGCGGCGACAGAATCGGCCGGAAAGCCCGCCGGGCTGCCGGCAGCGCCGACTGGCGCAGTGTTCGTCCCCGGCGACGCGACCTTCGGGGGGCGGGTGGCGCCGGGGAAATAATTGCGCGTCAGAGCCAGTCCGCGTGGGGACAACGCATTGCAGGCCCAGGCCAGGAGAGCGCCGCCAAGCGCCACCACAGCGCCTTCCACCAACACCGTTTTGAATTTGGAAGGCATCGCTTGGTAACGCGGCTCACGCGGCCCGCGGCGGATGGCCAAGCCGAGGTCGCCTCACGGCGACAACAGGCCGCGCCCGGGCCATGGTCAGCGGACGGCTGGGCGATTGGTGACCAGGTTGCCCGGCGGCATGGGCGGCAACTCAGACGGCGCGGCCGGTGGACGCGCGTTGGCGAGCGAGCGGGCCGCGGGCCGTGCCGGCACCGGTTGAGGCGGTGGCGATGCCGGTTGGGGGACTGGCACGAGGGGCGGCGGCGCAACCAAGCCCGTGGCCTGCCGCCGGCTCGCCGCTCGTATCGGCACTTGGAACTGCGGAAACTGCGGATGGCTGGACTGGGCGGTCAACACGGCGTTCTGGCCCGGTTCAAGGTCAAAACCAGCCGGGAAGGTGACTGCCAGGCTGTATGTCCGACCGGGCGTCACCTCACGCACCTGCACACTCACGCCGGCGACGTTCACTTGGGCGTTGGACAGCACCAGGCTGTTCGTGCCGTTGTTGAGGACATTCACCATCACGGTCTGGGGGGTGGGCAATGGCACGCTTGGCAAGTGAATGAACTGCGGCGCCACGACCACGGCCGGTTGTACCACCAACATGGCGGTCACGTTCAGCAGGGGCGCGTTGGTCGAAGAGGTTCTCAGCGTGATGACGCCCTGGGCATTGCCGGGGGGAGCGCTCGGCGACGCTGCCACCAGCAACTCGTAGTCCGTCCCGGGCTGGTTGGTCCGCAACTCGACGGTGAACACCGGGTTGATGCTCTGCACCTGCTGGACAGTGAGCGGCGTGTCCTCGTGGTTGATGATGCGGACGGAGGCACGGGCCTGCGTCAGCGTCTCGGAGTTGGCATGCAGGATGGCATACATCGGGTTCACCTCAACCGGCTTCCAGATGTCTCCCTTCAGTTGGAGCGTGGTGGTGGGCTGCTGCCGGTCGTTGCTGTGCACGGTCACGGTCTTGAATATCATGCCCTGAAACCCGCCGCTGTTGAACTGGATGGGGATGCTGCCGGTCTGGCCGGGTTCGACCGCGCGCGACCACTGGCCGGCCGTGGTGCAACCGCACGAAGCCACCACGTTGCTGAGGTACAGAGTGGCGCTGCCCACGTTGGTGAAGATGAATTCGTGCCTGACCGACGAGCCCGAGACAATCCGGCCGAAGTCGTGCACGGGCGAGGCGAACTGCATCCGCGGCCCGCCGGCATCGGGCATGGCCGGCGGGGGCGTACCGGTGGGCAGAGGTGGGATGAGCGACGCGGGCGGGGCGGGTGGCTGAGGTTGGGCCTCGGCAACCGCCACGCAGAGCACCATGACCAGGACTGGAATTGCAAGAAACGATTTCATCGCATTACCGGCGTCTGTTATCGCCGCTGCATGACGCCTTCTTGTACCGCAATTCGCCTCCGGATGCAAATCCCCAGGTCGGGCGTGCCGCAACCTCGGCAGGCAGCGGGTTGCCCAAGTCCTGTCGGCAGACTTCGCCCCCGCGATGTCGCGCCGGGCACCGGGTTGCCGGTGTGGCGAGCACCGCGCCTGGGGAGGACAACCGGCCTGGCGCTGGAGGCGCGGTGTGGGCCAAGCCCCCGGGGGCAGACGGCGGGTTGTGGCAACCAGAGACCGCCGGCTACGGCCCCGGCGTCACCCCGCCCAGGACACAGCGCGCCAGCTTGGTGTGCTGGGCGCCGGTGGGCAACAGTTCGCTGCGCATCAAGACCACTTCATCCACGCGCCACCGGCCCAGCTCGCCGCAGACCTGGCTTTGCGCAACCAGGGCCACTTGGCGGACCACCGGCGGCGGGACGGGCTTGACCCTGCCGAGAGTCAGGTGCGGATGGAACGGGCGGGTCTCGATTTCTCCCCAGGCGGCGGTTTCACGTGCCACACGCGCCTGCAGATCGCCCAGCGCGGTCAACTCACCTCCCACGCCCACCCACAACACCCGTGGTCGCGTAGCATCGGGAAAACAGCCGCTGCCCGACGCAGCCAGCTCGAAGCCGCCCATGCCTGCGGCCGCCCGGGTCAAGGCCTGTTCCAGCGCCGGTAACGCCTCGGCCGCCACGTCGCCCATGAAGCGCAGTGTGAGGTGAATCTGCTCGGGCGGGTTCCAGCGGACCGCGTGGGGCGGCATGGCGCACTGCCAGCGCGACTGGAATTCGGCGATGCGTTGGCGGACGTGTTCCGGCACGGCCACGGCAATGAACAGGCGCAGCAGGTTGGAGTCTTGTTGCATAATCCCAAACCAGATGGAGAACCGACCTGGCCCGGCTGGGGCGGGTTGCCGGGCCGAGGCGTTACTGCGGCGCGGGGGCGCGCTTGGCCCGCTTGGCCTTGTTGGCCGGCTGCGGCCCGGCTCCGGCGACGCCTCCGCCCCACAGTGGGGCGACATTGGCGGCGTTCCATGCGTCCCACCTCGCCTGCAACTCACGCACCTTGTCCGGCATGGCCGCCGCCAGGTCGTTGGTCTCGCCAGGGTCCGCGACCAGGTTGTAAAGCTTGGCGTCGGTGACGGCTTGGTTGCGTGCGCCGGTCAGCGTGTCAGCGTTGCTGTCGTAGCGGACCAGCTTGTAATCACCCACGCGGATGGCCATCTGCCGTCCGAACCGCCAGAACAGGGCCTCGTGCGGCGCGTCGCGTCGCCGGCCCTGCAGGTAGGGAAGCAGGTTCACCCCGTCCAGTTGCCAGTCGGGGCGCAGCCGCAGCCCGGCCGCCGCCAGAGCCGTGGCGGCAAGGTCCAGTTGGATGACCGGCCGTTCGTAGAGACCCGGCCGCAAATGCCCCGGCCAGGACACCACAAACGGCACCCGAATGCCGCCCTCGAGGGTGGTGCGCTTACCGCCGCGCAGCGGCGTGTTGCGCGACGCGTTGACCGAGGTACCCGGCATGACCGGACCGCCGTTGTCGCTGATGAAAAAAACCAGCGTGTTTTGCTCCAGCCCGGCTTGGGCCAACGTGTCGAGCACCCGACCCACGGCCTCGTCCAGGGCCAGCATCATGCCGTTGTAAGTGCGCCGCTGGGGATCGGCGACGGCCGAGAACCGAGCCAGGCGCGCGTCGGTGGCCTGCATCGGCGTGTGGACGGCGTTGAACGCCAGATATAGAAACCACGGGCGGGCCTTGTGCCGTTGGATGAATGCGGCTGCTTCCCGACCAAAGGCGTCCGTGGTGTAGTCCAGCTCGGTCACGGCGTTGGTACCGCGCAACACGCCGGCCGCCTGGAAGTAATCGTGCGCCCCGCCCAGGAAGCCGTAAAACTCATCGAAACCCCGCCGCTGGGGATGAAAGTCCGGCGCTTGGCCAAGATGCCACTTGCCCACCAAGCCGGTCACATAGCCGGCCGCTTGGAGATGCTGGGCGATGGTCTGTTGGCTCAAAGGCAGGCCATTGGCAGAGGCCGACGGGTTGAACTCGTGTCCGAACCGCGTTTGGTAACGGCCTGTCAACAGTCCGGCGCGCGTGGGCGAGCAGTACGGTCCGGAAACATACCCACTGGTGAATCGCACGCCTGACGCCGCCAGCTTGTCCAGATTGGGGGTCGGGATATCTTGGCAGCCGTGGAAGCCCACGTCGGCGTAGCCCATGTCATCGCCTACGATCAGCAGGATGTTGGGCCGGTCGGCGCGGGGCGGTGCTGCGGCCCAACCGGCCATGGTGCCAAGCGTCATGGCCGCGCCCACCAGCAGGCGGAGACGACCGAAGCGGGAGGTTCTGAAGCTGTGCATGGGTTGTCGTTGCATGGCTGTGCAGCCCGCGCGTGACGGGCCGAACACGCGCAGCGTAGCGCGCGGGCCAGTCTGGCCGCAAGGGTTTCTCCGCCCCCGTGAGAACGTTGACCCGGACACAGTTTGGGCTTGCAAAAGGGCGGGCAAAGCGGGACTTTCCACCTGCCGGACAACGGCGGAGGACCGCCCGAGGTCAGCCGACTTCAAGGTCCTTCCACCCGGGCGCGCGGTTAGCTCAGTTGGCAGAGCACTACCTCGACACGGTAGGGGTCGCAAGTTCAAGTCTTGCACCGCGCACCACGGCCGCGCCCGGGACGGCTGGGGGTGGACAAGCTGCGGTTGCCGGTGACCTTCAGAACTCGGACTCCAGCAGCGCGATGGTGCCGTCAAAATCCGTGGCCAGCACCCGTCGGCCATCCAGTGGCGCCAGCGTGTTAACCAGGCCCGGGCCGAGCCGGTGCCGCCAGAGCAGCGCGCCGTCCGCGCCCGACAGGGCAAACACCAGGCCGTTCTTCGTGCCGTAAAAGACCACCCCGTCCTTCTCCACCAACATGGCCGAGTTGATATCGTAGCCGAAGCCGCCATTTCGCTGCCACAGTGTTTCGGGCCGCGCGGCAGCAGTCGAAAGGGCATAAAAATGGTCGTTCATCGAGCGGACATAGACCCGGCGGCCGTCCTCCGACAGGCCGATGGACTCGCGCACGACATAGTCCCCAGTGCGCCAGACTACCGCCCCGCTGCGCGCGTCCAGCGCGGTCATCATGCGGTCGGGGGCAACGACGAATACCTTCCCCGCAGCCGCCACCGGCCAGCAGGCGGCCGGTGACAGCAGTGCGCCCGGTTTGTCCCCGCGCCAGGTCCAGACCGGGGTGCCGGTTTCAGCATCCAACGCATAGAGCCAACCGCCCCACGAGCCGAAGATCACCTTCCCATCGTGGATCAGGGGGCGCGTCTCCACGAAGCCCGCCACGTTGCCGAATTCCCACTGCGGCCGGCCGTCGGCCAGACGCAGCGCGCGGAACTTGCCTTCGCTGGAGCCGACATACACCACGCCGTTGGCGATGCGCGGGCAGGCCACGATCGGCCGGGCGCTCTTGAACCGCCAAACCAACCGGCCGCTCGAGGCCCTCAGCGCATACACGCTGCCGTCCGTCGAGGTGCACACCACGATGTCCCCGCCCACGTCCGGTGTCGCGTACACCGCACCGCCGGTCTGGAACTTCCAACGCGTCTTGCCGGAGTCCAACGTCAGGGCGCGGACCGTGCCCGAGCCGTCGCCAACGATGGCCAGGTCGTGCCAGACCGCCGGTGTGCTGGCGATCGTGAACCCGGTTTGCACCTGCCAACGCCGCCGCACATGGCTGTAAACGTGATTGAGAGTGTAGTCCGGGCGCGGATACCGGTTCGTGTCCGACGCGTAGTCTCGGCGGCCCAACTCCAGCGCATGCCACTCTCGGGCGTTGGGCTGGCCGTGGGTGCATTCGCTGAAGGTCATCCGACCGTCCGCGACGTCCACCAAGGTGAAGCCGCCCCGCGGCGCGCGCGCCCGCAGGTTGGAGCGGCCCATGACGCCGGGCACGCCCTCGAAGCTGAGCTTGCGGTTGGCGTGGCCGGCGTCATGGGCCGCTCCAACCTGCGTGTTGACCTGTTTGAGACGGTCCAGCACCTCGAACCAGTTGGCAATGCTGGAGTCCAGCGGATAGTGCGTGACGAAAACCACCGGCTGCCGCGGGCTGCGCAATCTTGCCAGCGTTGCCTCCAGCCACCGCACGTCTTGCGGCGCAAAATGGCCGTCGCCCATGCGCATGACCGGCCCCTGGTGCAGGCCGATGAACCGGTAGCCCCCGTGGTCAAACACAAATCGGTCGCCCCCAAACACCCGCCCGAAATCCGTGCCGCCGGACTCCGACCATTTTGTGTCGTGATTGCCCGGGATGATGTGAAAGGGGCTTTTCAGCCCGTCCAGGATGTCCTTGGCCAGGCGCAGATGCGCCAGTGCGCCGTACTCCGTGATGTCCCCCGACACGAGCACAAAACTCACGTCAGGCGTGGCATTGATGTCCTGTACGGCCGCGCGGAGGTCCTCGGCCGCCGTCTCCGAGCCAATGTGGGTGTCGCTGAGCCAAGCAAAGCGAAAACGGTCCGCGCCCTCCACACGTGGCAGTAAAGCCACCAGCGCGACGGCGCAGAGCCAAACAATCGGGGCGTGGCGCGGAAGGCGGGCACGCGACCAGGAACGGCTGTTCATCGAATGCATCGGTTTGAGCCGGGGACTGTCTGGCCGACCTTTGCCCCGGCGGGTTGTCGGCCCGGCCGGGCCGGTTTCAGGCGCGGCACCACCCGCGCCCGCGGGCGGCGCGCCGGACGCGCGAGCAGCGGTTGGCCGGCTGGCATCCTGCCGTTGCAGGCCGGGCTGGCCGACGGCTGCATGATGGACAAAGACGATTGGCCGGTGTCAAATGAATCCGATGTCTGGAGCGCCCAACCAAGTTCAACCCGAGCCCCTTCGTGAGGTATTCGAGCTGCCCATCAGGGTGCAGCCGGCCGACATTGACCAACTGGGGCATGTCAACAACGTGACCTACCTGCGCTGGGTGCAGGACGTGGCGGTGGCGCACTGGCAGGCCGCAGCCCCGCCGGCTGAGCAGGCCCGTCTGCTGTGGGTGGTCGTGCGGCACGAGATTGACTACAAACACCCGGCTTACTTGCGGGACGACATCCTGGCGCGGACCTGGGTGGGGACGGCCTCCCGCTGGCGCTTCGAGCGCCATACCGAAATCCTGCGGGCTGCCGACCGCCGGTTGCTGGCGCGCGCCCGCACGGTGTGGTGTCCCATTGACCGCCAGACCGGCAGGCTGACGGAAGTCAGCCCCGAAGTGCGTGCCCGCTTTTCCCGGGCCGGACCATGCGGCGCAACGCCCGGGAAGGCCTGAGCGGAGACAAGACAGAAGAAACGGAACCGCCACGCCGCGCGGCCCGCCGACTTACGGCCAGACACCCCACCTGCACAGCAGGGTTTGCCGGTCCGCCCACGAAGGCCGGTTTGTCCGCCTGAAATAAGACTGGCCATGGGAACGGCCGTAAGTAACCTGAGCCTCCGTTTCCAAAACTTTCGCACAGTCATGAAGACCCGGAAACCGATCAATTTGACCGCGCTGACTGTTGTGTGGCTGATGGGTTTCACGCTGGGCCGTGCCGCGGCCCAACCGTTGCAGTTCACCCGCCTCCAACGGTGGACCAACGGCGAAATCGTTCTGACCCTCAGCGCGCCGACTGGACGCTCCCATCGGGTCGAAGCCTCGACCGATCTGATCACCTGGCACAGGCTGGTCACGTTCCCGACGAATCTGACCGCCACGCTGCAGCACACCGATTCGGCAGGCCCGTTGCTGGCTGCTCGCTTCTACCGTGCCCTGCCAGTGCTGGGCACCAACATTGTCAGTGGCGATCATTTGCCGACGGCTGAGGGGGATGTGGTCATCCTACCGCGCAACCACGCCACGCTCGTGATGCAGTGGAACGGGAAGATGATCTACTGCGATCCGGTGTCCACTGCCACCTACGGCGGCCTTCCGAAGGCCGATCTGATCCTCGTGACCCATACGCACAGCGACCATTTCAGCACCAGCACGATTGACGCGGTGCGCGGTCCGGGGTGTATCATTGTCGGGCCGGCGGCCGTTTACACCAGTCTGACCGCCGCCCAGAAGTTGCGGGCCATTGTCTTGACCAACAACACCTCGACGAATGTGCTCGGGATGACCGTTCAGGCTGTCCCAGCCTACAACTCGAACCATCCGCTGGGCACGGGCAACGGCTACGTCCTGCACATCGGCGGCAAGCGCCTCTACATCAGCGGCGACACCGGAAACCAACCGGAGGTTCGGGCGCTGACCAACATAGACGTCGCCTTCCTGTGCATGAACCAACCCTGGACCATGAGCGTGAGCGCGGCTACCAATTGCGTCCGAGCCATGCAGCCCCGCGTAGTTTACCCGTACCACTACCGCGACCAGAGCGGCGCCACCACCAACGCTGCCACGTTCAAGCAGTGGCTGGGGAGCGAGTCAGGCATCGAGGTGCGCCTGCGGCCGTGGTATTGACCATCCGCCCGGCCATTAGACGGTCTGAGCCGCAGCCGGTATGGGCGCGGATGGCCCGACACGCCTTCGGCCGCTGCCGGCTTTACTTGGCCTGCAATTCGCCGTCCAGGATGTAGGCACGTCCCGGCGTCGTCCGGAGCGTCAGCGTCCGGTCGCCGTAACGCACCCGGCACTCACCGCCTTGCGTGGCGCGCACCGTGGCCGAGCGCAACCTGCCATCCCGCCAGGTCATGTCCACCACGAAACCGCCCCGGGCGTGCAGGCCGCGTACCGTTCCTTCGGGCCAGGCAGTCGGCAGGGCCGGCAGCAACTCGATTTCGCCCGTGTGGGACTGGAGCAGCATCTCGGCCACCGCCGCCGTGCCGCCAAAATTGCCGTCAATCTGGAAGGGCGGATGGAGGCAAAACAGGTTTGGGGCGCTGCGACCGATCAGCATGGTCAACAGTTTGTGCGCGCGGTCGCCGTCGTGCAGTCGCGCCCAGAAATTGGCCTTCCAAGCCATGCTCCAGCCGGTCGAAGCGTCGCCGCGTCGCTCCAGCGTGACCCGCGCCGCGTGGAACAAGTCCGGTGTGCCCGTGGCCGTGATCTGATTGCCCGGGTGCAGCCCGTAGAGGTGCGAGACGTGGCGGTGATGCGGCTCCTGTTCGTCGTAATCTTCCAGCCATTCCTGGAGCTGGCCGTGTTTGCCGATCTGATGCGGCGCCAGGCGGGCGCGGGCGGCCTCCAGGCGCGCGGCAAACTCGGCGTCCACGCCCAGCGCGCGGGCCGCGGCAATGGTGTTGCCGAACAGCTCGCGAACGATTTGTTGATCCATCGTCGGCCCCATGCAGGTGTTGGCGGCGCCGCCGTCCGGCAGCAGAAAGGCGTTTTCAGGCGAATTAGAGGGCGCGGTGACCAGCCACTTGTGCTTCGGTTCTTCCACCAGCAGGGCCAGGAAGAACCGGGCCGCCTCCTTGAGAATCGGGTAAATCCGGCCCAGGTACTCCCGGTCCGGATGGAACGCGTAATGTTCCCAAAGATGCTGGCACAGCCAGCCGCCGCCGGTGACGGTCGAGCCCCAGTTGGCGCCCTCGCCCGGCGACGTGAACAGCCAGGGGTTGGTGATGACATGCGCCACCCAGCCGTCGGCATTGTAGTAGGCGCGGGCGGTCCGGCGGCCCGGCTCGACCAGCCGCTCGGTAAACCGCAACAACGGCAGGTGGCAATCGCCCAACCCGGTGACTTCCGCCGGCCAGTAGTTCATCTGCACGTTGATGTTGAGGTGGTAGTCGCCGTTCCAGGGCGTCTGGTATTCCTGCGCCCAGAGGCCTTGCAGGTTGGCCGGCAGCGGCGAGTCGGGCCTCGAACTGCTGATCAGCAGGTAGCGACCAAATTGAAAGTAAAGCGCGGCCAGGTGCGGGTCGGGCCGGTTCTCGGCCTGCTTCACCCGCTGGGGCGTGGGCAGGGCAGCGGCGTCCCCGGCCGGCAGGTCCAACGCCACGCGGCGGAAGAAGGATCGGAACTCGCGCAGGTGCCCGTCGCGCACCCGGGCCAGCGGTTGCCGGACAACGGCGGCCAATTGCCGGGCCGTCGTGCGCTCGAACTGCTTGTCCGCGTAATCCGTCCCGGCCGTCAGGTAAAGCGTCGCTGCCGTCGCGCCGCGGATGACCAGGCCCTCGTCGGGTTTGCCGGCGGGCTGGACGCGGCCTCCTTCCACCCTGACCTGCAGCCGCGCCAGGTAGCGCATCCCGGCCACATTGGACTGGCCGCTGGGCAGTTGGCCCGACATCACCAGCCTGTCCGGCCCGTCAAAACGATACTCGGCGTGCTTTTGCCGGTGGAGGCGCACGGTGAAATCCAGCGCGTTTGGCCGGCTGGCCGTCAGCCGCAGCACCAGCGCCTCGGCCGGCTTGCTGGCGAACAGCTCGCGCGTGAAGGTGACCCCGTCGCGCTGAAAACTCACCCGCCCGATGGCGGCATCCAGGTCCAGCTCGCGCCGGTAACCAGAGATGCCCTGGGCTGGTCCGCCAAAGTCCAGCCACAAGTCGCCCAAAGTTTGGTAGCAACCATACGGCACGTCGGCACCACGGCCGTGGCCCGAACCCTGCCCCTGGCAGATGAAGTGACGCGACAACAGCGCCTGGGCCTCGCGGTTCTTGCCCTCGAAGAGCAACCGGCGAATCTCCGGCAGCACCAGATGGGCGTCCGGCCGGTCCGCGTCCTGCCGGCTGCCGGACCACAGCGTCAGCTCGTTCAACACCACCCGCTCCCGGTCCACCCCGCCAAACAGCATGCCCCCCAACCGCCCGTTGCCCACGGGCACTGATTCCAGGAACGACGCTGCAGGCCGATCAAACCAAATCAACAGCGGGCCGCCGCCAACCTCCACTTCAGTGGCCTGCGCACCCCGGGCCAACCCGGCCGCAGCCAGTTCGGCCCCCAGCACCGCCACAAGCACCCACCAACCACGTCTCGCAATCACAACCCCATGATGCAGCGGGTCAGCACGGGTTCAATCTGAAACCACCCTGGGCTGAGCCGGACGGCACCAGCCCACTGCGGGCCTGCCAGCCCACAGCCGCAGTCCCCCGGGCTGCGCCGCGGCCCGCCTTCCGCCGCGGGCTCGCGAAGCCCCGCCACTGGGCCGGCCCCCGACCTCATCACAGTTTGATTTGCAATTCCACTGCGCCCTGCCAAACCTGCCGCCATGCCTGACCCTGCCAAACACACCGTCACCCGCCGAAAAGCCCTCACCAGCTTGAGCAGCCTCGGCGCCGCCGTGTTCGCCCTTACCCCGCAAAGCGCCCCTGCCGCCGAAGCGCCCGCCCGGCCACGCCGCGCGAACCCACGGACGCAGGATGTCTGGGAAACCATTCACGCGCGCGTCACGGCTACGCCACTGGTGGACACCCACGAGCACCTCGTCGAAGAACAGGAGCGCCTCCAGCCCGCCCCGCGCCCGCACCTGCCGTGCGATGATTGGGCGCTGCTCTTCGGCCATTACCTCGACTCCGACCTGCTCGTGGCTGGCATGCCGCCGGCCGAGCTAAGCCGGTTTCTTTCCCCAAACGTCGCGCCATTGGACAAGTGGCCGCTCCTGTCCCCCTACTGGCCGGCGGTCCGTCACACCGGCTACGCCCGGGCCGTTCGGCTGGCCATTCGCGAACTCTACGATGTGGAGGAACTTTCCGCCGCCACGGTGCGCCAGGTGCAGGCCGGCTACGAGCGCACCCGCCGGCCCGGCTTCTACCGCCGCCTGCTCCAAGAGGTGGCGAACATCGAGTCCTGTCAGGTCAACCACCTCGGCAGCGAACCCTTCCGCCAATCCGCCCAGCCTACCCTGTTGATGCAGGACATCAGCATCGTGGGCATGTTCGCCGGGCCGCGCCTGGAGGCCTACGCCGGCCCCGCCGGCATCCGCGTGCAATCGCTGGCCGACTGGCACCGCGTCATCGCTTGGTGGTTCACCCGCTACGCCCGCTACGCCGTGGCCGTCAAATCCCAGCACGCTTACAGCCGCGATTTGGACTACGCCCGCGTGCCGGCCGAGCAGGCCGAACCGGTGTTCAACAAAGTCCTCCGACACGACCCGGTGTCGGCCGAGGAACGCAAGCGGCTGGAAGACCACCTGTTTTGGCAGGCCGTGGACGCTGCCACCGCCCACGGGTTGCCGGTCAAGCTACACACCGGCTATTACGCCGGTCACAACAGCATGCCCCTGGCCCGCCTTCGCTCCAACGCCGGCTCGGCCGCCGAGCTGTGCCGGCTGTCGCCGCAGACCCGTTTTGTCTTCATGCACATGAACTATCCGCACTACGAGGAGCTGCTGGCCCTGGTGAAGCATTACACCAATGCCTACCTGGACCTGTGTTGGGCGTGGATCATCAACCCCGTTGCCGCCAAGGATTGCCTCAAGAAACTCCTGCTCACCGCCCCGGCTAACAAAGTGCTGCCCTTCGGCGGCGACTACATCCCGGTCGAGCCGGTCGTGGGCCACGCGGCCATCGCCCGCCGCGGCATCACGCAGGCCCTCACCGAGCTGGTCGAGGAAGGCTGGATGTCCCTGGACGAGGCCCTGGAATTGGTCGCCCCGCTGCTTCACGGCAACGCGCGCCAACTGTTTCAACTCGAACAGAAGACTGCCGCGCTCCGCCAGGCCGACTGGGCCCGCGGAGCGGCCTGCCGGTCTGCGACCCGCCCCTGGTGCTGCCCGCCCACGCTCCCGGGTGCATCTGGCCGTTCGGCAACCACGGCTTCGCAGCGCGAGCAACCCGCCGAACCTCCGGCGACATCCGCGGGCAGGCAGCCCACCGGGCCTGTGGCAGACTGCGGCCTGTGAGACGCATCCGCACGGAATCAGCACGTGTCGTGGCGCAAGCCTCCAACTTGCGGCAGTGCCGGCGACCTTGCAGGTTGGCGCCCAAACCAAAGCGCTGCTTCGGGAGAGCTGCAGGCCACGGGCCGGCCGCCCTGCCGAATGGTGGTTCCGTCAAGATTCGTCTCGAGGTGTGCAGGCTCGCAAAAACCGCTTGCCGTATGGGCGCTCCGGAGCAGACTGTCGCGCCAACCAGGCACCGCCAACCCGAATTGTGAAAAGGCCATGACTGACTGGAAACGCAAACTCGCCGCCTACCTCCATGACCCGCCGCATAAACCGGTGGGCATCCGCGACCATGAACAACAACGCGAATCGTTCTTGAACCGCTTCGGCCTGTCTGCCGCAGACATGGCCGACTTCGAGAAATCCGCCGATTGGCAAGCTGCGGCCGCGGACCGATTGACCTTTCCAGACCCGGCCAAATCCGGCCTGCGTGTGGACTGGAAGGAAAGCTGGATGGAATTCCACCACCCGCTCGGGGGCGGGCAACTCCACGCCAGTGCTTTCCCACCCACCGCAGCACAACTGGAGACCGAGCTGACCCGCGCACTTGAAGCGGTGGCGCTGAAAGATGCGCAGGACTGGCGGGCCAAGTTCATCGCCGGCTGGCGGCTCTGGCCGGAGCTGTCCGCCCGCGAGAAGAACGCCCACTTTGCCTACCTCGTCGCCGACACCCGCATTCCCGACCACACCCTCTGGCATCACAATGCCTTGGCCGCCGCCTTCACGGCCTGCGAGGGCAAACCCGCGTTCCTGCTGTTCCAACTCGGGCCGGTGCAGGACTTCATCAAACAAGCCCGCAAGACCCAGGACCTCTGGGCCGGAAGCTACCTGCTAAGTTTTCTGATCGCGCAGGCGATGCTGGCCATCGCTGAGCAAATCGGTCCGGATGCCATCGTCTATCCCCAACTGCGCGGGCTGCCGCTGGCCGATTTCCATTGGTGGAAACGCGGCTACTTGGGCGGCCTGAAATTGCGCGCCAGCCATGCCAACGAACTGCTCACGCCCAACCTGCCCAATCGTTTTCTCGCGCTGATCCCCGCCGGGCAAGGGCCGGAACTGGCCGAGGCCGCCACCGCCGCCGTCCGCAAGACCTGGAGCGACATCGCGGCCAGTGTGAAAGCCTTCCTGGATGCCCTACTCAACGGCCAGTGCCCCGGCTGGGACAAGCATTGGGAGGCGCAAATTGCGCGTTTCCCGGTGATTGACTGGGTGGTGCATCCGTGGGCGGATACGCCGACCGCTTTGGAACAGGCGGCCGCAGGCACGCCGCCGCTTCACGGCGGTTGGGAAGCCCATCCGCTCCGCCTGGCCCAGCGTTGGGCTGAGGAGTTCATCCCGAGAAATGAGCGTGAGTCCTACGGCCCCAGCTCCAACGCGGCCTTCGCTTGGGCGCTGCATTACGCCGCGGCTGATTGGAAATTCGTGGCGGCCAAAAATGCTCGGTCATTCGCTCAGTGGCATTCTCCCGGGTTGTTACCCGCCGAGGGCGTTCCCAAGGACCATCTGAATGGACGCGATGAAGTGCTCGGCGGGCCACAACATCAGCGGTTCTGGGAACTGCTCCGGCAGCGCTGTCCACGCCAGTTCAAGGGTGCACAACTTTACGGAGCCATCTCGGTCATTAAGCGATTGTGGGCCGACACCTACCTCACCGAAGCGTTCGACCTGGACCGCGCCAAACCTCTCTTCGAGCCGGTCAACGCAATCGCCCAGCTTGAGGCGGTCATAGACAGCCAAGACGAGGAGGCCGAAATCTATTACGCCGTGCTCGCCATGGACGGTGACGACATGGGCCAGTGGGTTAGCGGCATTAAAGCTGCCCCGCTGCTCAATAGCCTTGCCACGGCAGCCCAGGAATACTTCCGGCGCCACTGGAACGCACAGCAGGCCGGTGTGCCTGCCGAAAATGTCCAGCGCCCCCTATCGCCCGGGTACCACGCGGCGCTGTCTGAAGCCCTCTCGAACTTCAGCCTCTACTGCGCTCGGCTCGTTGTGGAGGCCTTCGATGGCCAGCTTATCTACGCCGGTGGCGACGACCTGCTGGCTATGCTACCAGCGCGCACCGCGCTGGATTGTGCCCAGGCGCTTCAACTGGCGTTCTGCGGTGTCAATCCCGACGCCAGGGACGCGCATGCCTCGGCCAAAGTTAAAAGCGTGCTCACCGACCTGTTCGATTACTCGCGGCATGCGGACGGTTTTCTCACCCTGCGCAAAACCGAGCGCGCGGACGTCGGCCGTGCTTCGCATCTGAAGCCCAATTGGCCCATGTTGGTCATGGGGCCCCGGGCCACGGTGTCCGCCGGCATCGCCATCGGCCATGTGCACTCACCCATGCAGGATACCATTCAAGCTGCACGCGATGCAGAGCAGGCCGCCAAGGATGTCCCCGACAAGGGTGCGTTTTGCTTGAGCGTTCTCAAGCGCTCCGGCGAGGCCGTCGGCTTCACCGCGCACTGGCAATCCGGGGTGGCCGCGGTCTGGGGCGAACTCGAAGCCGGCATCCACGACCTCAGCGGACGGTTTGCCTACCGCTACGCCAATTTGGTCAAAGCCCTTGTCGTCGCCGGTGGGGGATCTCACGGTGCCACCTACGCGCCCGCTTGGGACTATACCCTCAAAGCTGCAGTGGAAGCCGAGTTGTGCCATGTCCTCCAGCGCCAGGGCGGCCACAAGCCAGCCAAGGCGCGTGAGCTCGCCCAGCATTGGTGCAGCCTGCTCACCAACGAGCTGAGCCCGCGCGACTACCTCCATTTCTGGCTCACTTGGGCCTTTGTTAACCGACTAGCTAAACCGCAAGCTGTCATCTAACCATGGAGATCGTCATCATCGAACCCACCGACGTGCTGTTCTTCCGCGACGCCATCCCCATGTCTGCCGGTCAAGGCAAGGGCGCTGGCTGCCGCCTGCCCTTCCCTAGCACCCTGCACGAGGCTTTTCGCGCCAGCTTGTTGCAGGCCCGCGGCGAAATCGGCCAAAGAAAGGAAGCTGCCGGACGGCCTCGCGGCGCTCCTCGCAAAGGCAACTGGCACGCAACAAGCCACGGAACCGACGTGGTGATCGCCAGCAAGGCGTTTCGCTCCCTTCGCACCATCGGACCGTTTCCCTGGCTTGCTGAAAAGGGATTGCTACTGCCGGTGCCCTTGGACGTGGCATTCACGCCTGATCAGTCACAATTGGCCCGCCTGCAACTGGGCGCCGAGCCGCTCGCCCTTCGCGGTTCGACTGAAGCAGCCGAGTTCCGACCGGTTTGTTTGCCTTTAAGGACAACACCCCCCCGACAAACGGGGCCAACCGCACGGCTGGTGGACCGTTGGGCAATACCGCCGTTATCTCGACAGTGAGACAGCCACCGCGGATAAAGCTTTCGACCCCGTCCCCACCACCGACCTCTGGCAGGCCGAGCACCGCGTCGGCGTGCAAATTGACCCCGGCTCCTTCGCTTCCGCTGAACGCCAGCTTTACGCTGGCAGCTACCTGCGCGCGAACAAAAAGACCCGCTTCGTGGCTTGGGCAGAAATCGCCGACCCTGCCAAGGCTCGCGGCGGCGAGGCCGACACCCGCCATCGCGAACGTGAGGAGCTTGCCCGGCTCGACTGGCTCCTGCTCGGCGGCGAATTCCGCCTCGCTCGCCTCTGGCATAAAGCCGAGGAGGATCAACCGATTCCCGACCCGCTCGGCGCGTTGCGCCGGCCGCCTGAACCGCCCTCGGGCAACGGCCCCTGCCTGCTCAAGTGGGTGCTCGTGACCCCCGCCATCTTCGCCCACGGCAGCCTGCCCGGCTGGTGCGTTGACACCACCAACCCCCAATCCCGTCCAATCGGTCGGGTCTGTCTGGAACTCACTGGCCGCGCCCACCTCATCTCGTGGTGTTTGGGCAAACCGCGCACCGTTTCAGGCTGGGACGTGGTCGAAGGCCGCGCCAAACCCACGATGCTCGCCGTGCCCGAGGGCAGTGTGTACTATTTCCTATGCGAAAACCGCGCCACTGCCGCCGCGCTTGCTCAAAAACTCCATTGGCAGCCTCGCTCAGATTTCTACGGCGAGAAAGGCTGCGGCTACGGGCTGGTCAGCTTCGACGTACAACCACCGGCCACGTCCCCGGACGTCCAGGGCCTGGCCAAGTCGCTTTTCTCAACGAACGATCCGTCTGATCCGTCCAATCCGTCCGTTTCTTGAAAACCAACAACACACATCACCTATGAAAAAACACCTCCTCACCCTCTACACACGCGCGCCCCTGCATGTGGGCAGCGGCACCTCCGTGGACGTGGTGGACCTGCCCATCATGCGCGAGCGTATCACCGGCTTCCCGGTCATCCCCGCCACGAGCCTCAAGGGCGTGCTGCTCCAGCTCGCGCGGGAGACGTTCGCCAACGGCAAGCACGCCCGATCAAAAGAAATCCCCGATGAAGCCAAGCTGCTCTTCGGGGCCATTGAAGGCGAAGGCGAGAACCAGAAGAGCAACGCCGGCTGCGTCCAGATCATGGAGGCCAAAGTCCTCGCCTTCCCCGTCCGCTCCCTGGCGGGCTGCTTCGCTTGGCTTACTTGTCCCGCAGCGCTCGAGCGATTCCAGCGCGACACCGGTCGCAAAGTCACTATTCCGCCTGTAAACAAGGACCGCGTCGTTGCCGGAGCTGAACTACTCGTCGGCAACCAGGTTGTGCTGGAAGAATACGCCATGGAATTGCAACCCAATCCTCCAACCAGGCAGCCAAGCTTGCTGAGGAGTTGAAAGATCTTTGTAACGATCCCCTCTGGCAGGACAAACTGCCGGTTCGCCTCGCTATGGTCCACGACGAGAATTTCCAGCATTTCGTCACCACGTGCACCGAGGTGGTCGCCCGCATCGCCATTAACCCCGAAACCCGGACCGTCAAAGGCTCGGGGGGCGAGGGCGGCGGCGCGCTGTTCAACCAGGAAAACGTCCCCAGCGAGACGCTCTTCTACAGCGTGCTCACGGTCTTGCCCCCACGCCGCAAAGGAAACGGTGATCCGTCCGCCCTGCTCACCCAGCTCCTACCCGCCGAAAACCCGCCCATCCTCCAAATCGGCGGCGATGAAACTACCGGCCACGGACTTTGCGAAACCAAACGCATCGAACTCAACCACGAGGTGAAACCATGAAAACCCTTGCCCAAATCCGCGCAGCCAACGCACTGAAAGCCGCCAATCAGCCCGGCATGGGCTTGGGCCAACAAGGCGGCGATGCTTTGAGTGGGTTCCCCATGCTGATTAAGTCGGACGGCCTGCTTGCGGCATTGGCGTTCGCCGTCGAGCGCAAGTCCAACGGCCAACGCAAGCAGCCCGGCGCATTCTTAATCGCCAGCGCCATCGCAAAACACCTCGCCTCGGATGGCCTTCGCATTGTGGCTGCAGAGGACGCGGATGCGCTCGTGGACGAACTGGCCCGGGCGTCCGACGCTTCCCAGCTCCGCCGCGCCACAGCCGAGGCGCTCGCCTTCCTTAGCTACCTCAAACGCTTCGTCGCCTGACCTATGCTTGCCATCACCAAACCCGTCCAAGCGGCGCTGAACAAACGCTGCGACGCCTGGCACCTGCGCCTCGACAAGTTCAGCTTCGAGCAGGACGGTGGCCCCGAGGCCAAGACTGAGTCCCTGAAGAAGGTGCGGGATTGTTATCGGCAAATGGCGCCGAATCATCTCCAACCCGCCGTCCGCCGCACCCTCGCCTGGCTCGACCGCCTCCAGCGCCAGCACGGCGACCGTTTCGGTTGCGTTGAGCTGGTTGCCGAAAGCCGCCTCCTCCTGCACCTCGGCCGCGCCAACGTCCTCGAAAATGTCGGCCTCTATTGCGACCGCACAACCGGCCTGCCCATCATTCCAGGCACGGCCCTCAAAGGCGTCCTCAGCACTTGGGCCTGCTGGTACGAGCACTTCAATGCCACAGACGGCTCATTCCGTCAGTTCAGCAGGGAAAGCACCCAACGCCGCAACTTCACCGCGGCCGAAGCGCACCTGGCCCGTCGCATTCTCGGCGACGACAACCCTAATGGCTCCGAAAGCGCCGGCGAAGTCATCTTTGTAGGCGGCTTCCCGCTCACCGCCCCCGGGCTGGGGCTGGACATCGTAAACCCGCACCACGATGCCCAAGGGAGCCCGGTGGACCCCAAACCCAATACCTTTCTTTGCGTCGAGCCGGGCACCGTATGACGCTTTGCCTTCTACGTCCGTCCCGGCGCACAACAGGCCGGTGACTTGATCGCCACCACCAAACGCTGGATTGAGGAAGCCCTCACCCAGCTTGGCATCGGCGCCAAGACCGCCGCCGGCTATGGTCGCTTCCGCCCTCCCACAGACGCCGATCGGGAGGCTGCGCAACAAGCTGCTGCCGCTGCTCAGGCCGCCGAGGCCACTGCTCGTGAACAAGCCCGGCAAGAGGCCGAGCGCGCCCGGCAGCAGGCTGCCGCCCAAGCCAGCTTGCAGAGCGATTACCCCAATGAGGCGACCTTCCGCAATCGCGTTCTCGCCAAGCTCAGCCCCGGCCAGCTCGAGCAACTGAAATCGGAGATCGAGTTGCTCAAGAAACCCGAGAACGCAGCCTGGCTCCAGAAACTCAGGAGCACGTTGGCCTCGAAGGACTACAAAGAGATCCGCAAGCGCCTCCGCGACAAAGACTGGTTCCCCAAAGACTGGCTGCCCCCGCAATAAACCCTCGCCATGCAACTGCAATTCCAGGATTACACCTTCACCTTGCTCACGCCCTGCTTCAGCGGCACGGCGCTGGGCAAACACGATGACCACGCCGAAATGCGCATCCCGCCCATCCACGGCCACATTCGCTTCTGGCACCGGGTCTTGTTTGGCGCCAACGACTGCAACCGCGTTTGGGGCAGCACCAGCGGCAACGAAGGACAGGGCAGCCGGGTATCTGTCCGATTCGTCGGATCCGTCTCAACCAAGCATGCCGACCCCAAGCCCACGATCCTTCCGCACAAGAAAAACCCCAACCAGAGGGGTCCCCGCCCCGCCCTGGCCACCGACGAACGCTTCACCCTTCGCCTCCAACGCCTCGTCGGTTGCACTGGCGCCGACTGGGACCACGCTCAACGCGCCGTGAAACTTTGGCTTCTGCTCGGCGGCCTAGGCCTCCGCTCCAACCGCGCCGCTGGCGGCGTGTGGCCCGAAGGCGATTGGGTGCCACAAACCGCCGATGATCTTAAACGCACCCTGCAAAACCTCGGCCTCCGAAACTGGGCTGTTGCCCTCGTGGGCGAAGGCAAGCGCAAGTCAGCAGACGAACTTCGCGAAACCGCTTCCGACACCATCCAAGGCAACCCGCATCGGCAAATATTCGGCGGCATTAAACCGCGCCACCCGTCGCCAACCAAATTCAAGGTCATCCGCTTGAATGACGGCTTCTGCCTGCTGGCCTGCGCGCCGAGTTCCCAGATCCTGCACCAGGCCGAGCGGTTGCTGAACACTAAGCCCGAGCCCGTCCGCTGGAAGGCACTGGGCAACTGGAACTACATTCTGCCATGAGCACCACCACACCTGAACCATCCGCGCGTTCCGCCGGATCCGTCCCGTCCGCCGGACCCGCCCGTTCTGGCAAACGCCTCCGGCCTGCCGGCGGCTACCGCAGCGCCGCCAGTTTCCAAACCGCCACACTCATCTACGACGCCACCTACTGGTTCTGCGAAAAGTTCCTCGACCCGCGCTCACGTCTGGCCGACCAAATGGTCATGGCCGCCCGCAGCGGCCGGCAGAACATCGCCGAAGGCAGCCGGTTCGCCGCCACCTCCTCCCAAGCCGAACTACGCCTGCTTAACACCGCCCGCTCCAGCCTCGAAGAACTCCTCCTCGACTACGAGGACTTCCTCTTTCACCGCCACCTACCCCAGTGGTCGCCCGAGAGCGCTGAGGCTCGGGCTGTGCGCGCGGTGGGCCAGCAGCTTGGCCGGGATCGGCCGAATCCGTCGGATCAGCCGGATTCGTCCGATCCCCAAGCCCAGCGCCGCGCCCAACACGCCCTTTACGCCCGCTGGCTCGACCACGCCGACCCCGCCACCCGCGCCAACGCCATCATCTGCCTCATCCACCAGGCCAACTACCTGCTCGACCAGCAGCTCACCGCCCTCGAGCAAGCCTTCATCGAGGAGGGCGGCTACTCCGAGCAACTGGCTACCGCCCGCCTCGCCCGGCGCAGCCGCCGCGATCCGTCCGATCCGTCCGATCCGCCCGATCCCATCCCCCACTGCCCCCGCTGCGGCAAGCCCATGACCCTGCGCACCGCCAAGACCGGCCAGCACGCCGGCCGCCAGTTCTGGGGCTGCACCGCTTACCCCGAATGCAAAGGCACCGTCGAGCTATGAACACTGCGGCCACACCGGCGCCTATGACCCTCCTGATCCTGACCGTTGGCACCGGCACCAGAGGTGACCACTCGAACCTCGCCCAGGGCCTCGTCAACACCCTGCGCCAACTCCAGCCACGCCTGTTCTGGCTGGTGCCCAGTGTCAGCCCGGATTCCGTCGCGCTCGCCGAGATCGTTCGCGATGGGGCCCCGGCCGGCTCCACCTTTCAACCTTGGAGCCCCGCGCAACCCTTCCTGCACATCAAGCACCACGACGACCTCTTCGAGTGCCGCACCGTGCTGCGCGAAGTCATCTGTGCGGCGCGGCAACAACTCCGTCCGGGCGAGCGTCTCCTGGTCAATCCCACCAGCGGCACCAAGCAGATGAGCGTTGCCGCCACGCTGGCCGCGCTCGATGAGGAGATCGGTGAAATCGTCTTCACCGTGGGCGAGCGGGCCGACGGCGTCGTCAAGACCGGCACAGAGCGCCTCGCGTCGTTCAGCACCAGCCAGTTCTTCCTCGAACGCGACCTGCGCACCGCCGCCGAATTGTTCGCCGCCGGCGCCTTCTTCGCCGCCGCCCGTGTGCTCAAAGGCTACCCGGACACCGAAGCCCTGCGCGCCCGCGAAACCGCCCTCTGCCTCCACGAATGGCAACGGATGAACTACGCCAAGGCTGCCAGCCACGCCGCAAAATTCTCCGAAGCGCTGCGCGCCCACCTCAGGCACTTGGCCGACGCCGACGAGTTCAGCCCGTCCCGCCTTGGCGACCTGCTGGCCAGCGCCGATGAACTGGCACGTTGGGGCGATCACGAGGAAGCCCTTGCCCGCTACTACCGCGCCGCCGAGCAAGCCGCCAAGGTCCGCCTCGCCGAGGCCCACGCCCTGCGCCCACCCTATCGGCTAGATGCAGTTCTGCAACTGCTCCCTGCCGGTTGCCGCCTTGCGGATGACTTCCGCCGCAAAGCCAGGCAAGGTCGCATCCTCCTTACCGCGCAGGCCGCATGGGAGTTGCTGGACTGTATTCAAGATCCCATGGCTGCCGCCTACTTTGACGACCCCCCTCTTCAGCAAGGCCTGAACCGTCGCAACGAAACCATGTACGGCCACGGCCAGTCCCCCGTGGACGCCGAGCAGACCCACGCCGTCGCATCCCGGCTGCGCGCCTTGCTGCGCCAGTATTTGCCCGCCGCCGAAGCCTGCTGGAACACCCGCCACCGCCCACGCACTTTACGCTGAAGCCCTCGACACTTCGCCCTGACCTCCCCGGACCTCCCAATGCTCGTTTCCTTTCCAGCACGTGCCACCCTGCCGCCATGCGCACACGCAACCGCCCATTCACCCGATCCGCCCGATCCGCCCGATTCCTCCATGAAAACCTCCCCCGCTCGCCAAACCCCATCCGTCACCCTGGCGATGCCGCAGCCCAAGCCTGACCGCTCCCCCCCCATGGAAACCGCCCCGTCTCACTCCGAAATCACCCTCCTGGCCGTCACCGGCATGTCCCCGGCCATCCTCACAGAAACCCTCTGGGCGCTGGCCAACCCGCCCGACAACACCGAGCCGGTCCTCCCCCACCGCATCATTGCCGTCACCACCACCGAAGGCCGCGCCCGGCTCGAACAACTCTTCCAGCCCTCGCCCCAACTCGGCGGCGTCACCCCGTGGGACGCCCTGCGCACCGCCCTCGCCGCCCACGGCCACGACCTCGCCGGCCGCCTCCGCTTCGGCCTCACCGGCGACGACATCCGCGTCATCACCGCCGCCGACCCCGCCACCGGCCGCACCCGCGAACTACCCGACATCCGCGACCGCGCCGACAACGAAGCCGCTGCCGACTTTCTCCTCGAACAAGTCCGCGCCATCGTCGAAAACCCCGACACCCAACTCATCGCCTCCATTGCCGGCGGCCGCAAAACCATGAGCGCCCTCCTCTACGCCTGCCTCACCCTCGTCGGCCGCGAAACCGACCGCCTCACCCACGTGCTCGTCAGCGAACCCTTCGAGACCCTGCGCGACTTCTGGTTCCCCGCCCAACCCGGCGGCCCGCTCCCGCTCCCCACCCGATCCGTCGGATCCGTCGGCTCCGTCCGATCCGTCAGCTCCCCCTCCCACGACCCCGCCTCTGCCGTCGTGGACCTGGCCGACGTCCCCTTTGTGCCCCTGCGCAACCTCTTCGAGCGCGAGCTGGCCCGCAAACCCGGCACCTTCCGCCGCCTGATTGAAGACTGCCGCCAAAACCTCATCCAACGCGCCGCCGAACTGCTCCGCCTCACCGTCGAAACCGCCCGGCCCGAAATCGAAGTCAACGGCACGCGCGTCCGGCTCGCCCCGCTCGAACACCTCCTCTTCCTCTTCCTCGCCCGCCGCGCCAAACACGGGGAACCTGCTTTCCACGCCTACAAGGACGCTCTGGACGCCCTGAACACCTTCCGCGAACAACTGCTCGCCCAACCTCGCAATCACAACGACTGGCGCCACGCCGACTCCTTGAAGAACCCGTGGCAAGAAGACCACGAAATCGCCAAGGCCGTCTCCGGCATTCGCGACAAACTCAAGCACGCCGGCCCGGACGCCGCCCTCCTCGCCCAATGCCTGCCCCGCAAGGGCTGCTGCGCCCTCTCCGTTGTTCCCTCCCTCATCCACATCAAATAACCCGCCGACCTTCCCGGACCTCCGCCCGCTGGTATCGCCGCTGCCACGGCCGCACATTGCTCCCGTGCTGAAGGTCGCTTCAGTCACACTGGCGGGCCGCCCGCGCAGCCCTCGCGACGCGGGTGCCAGCGCGTCTCCACCCGAGCGCGCCCGGGAGGCGGGACCAAGGAGCCGCCTCCCACCCGCCTTCCCCCGATCCGCCCGATCCGTCCACTCCGTCCGATCCGTCTGATCCGCCACCCCATGCCCACTGCCATCCTTAACCAAGACCGCTGCCGCGTCGCCCTCGTCAGCGAACGCCTCGAAATCTACGGCCCGGCCCCCGACAACCCCGACTGCGAACAACTCCTCCGCACCATCCCGTTGCTGGACCTGGACCGCATCGTCGCCGGCGAAAACTGTCACTTCAGCGCCCCGGCCCTGGCCGAAGTGCTCCGCCGCGGCATCCCCATCCAATTCTTCTCCTGGAACGGTCAGTTCCTTGGCAGCTTCCTCCCCGCCCAAAACCACCACGGCCTCACCCGCCTCCGCCAATACCAGCGCACCCTCGACCCCGCCTTCGCCCTCCAAATCGCCGGCCGC
>Ga0101944_10000821_pt1 | contig 81753 bp, 66 predicted proteins | sample DewCreD2012metaG_FD_75245 | JGI IMG/M metagenome (GOLD analysis project Ga0101944, IMG submission 75245) | Hot spring sediment bacterial and archeal communities from British Columbia, Canada, to study Microbial Dark Matter (Phase II) - Dewar... ... | reverse complement strand
ATCGCGGCGAGGAGAGCCTGCCCGCGGGCGCTCTGCGCCGCCAAAACAAACCACGGGATAAGCATGTAGGGATGCCGGTCGGATCACTTCCGGACGCGGGTTCGATTCCCGCCGCCTCCATATCTTGCCAGCCGCGCTGGCCTCGGGGCTGCCGCGGCGCGCCGCCCCGGCGGCCCCGGCGCTCTGCCCCAAGTCAGCAGGTTTTTCTGTATTCTTGTGGGGGATCCAAGGGGGTTTTCCCCCTTTCCAGGATCTCTTCTTCGCGGCGAAAAGGGTGTCCCATGCGCGCGATTGCCGGGAAGGAAATACCCGGCGTGAAATATCACGCGCTCTTTCGCTCGGCCGCCACGACCCGGTTGCGGCCTTCACGCTTGGCCCGGTAGCAGGCGGCGTCGGCCTCGGACAACAGATCGGCCGCGCTCATCCGGGGCGAGTCCAGGCTGGATACTCCCAGCGAGGCGGTCACGCGAAGGAGCTTTCCGTCCAGCGGGATCTTGTGCGCCTCGATCCGGGCGCGGATCTTCTCGGCCACCTCGACGGCTCGTTCGCCCGGGCACTCCGGAAGCAGCGCCACCAGTTCCTCTCCCCCGATCCGCGCGGCGAAATCAGTGACCCGCAGCGCGTCGCGCAGGAGCCGGGCGACCGCGGCCAGCACCCGATCGCCGGCGCGGTGCCCGTGGGTGTCGTTGACCCGCTTGAAATGATCGAGGTCGAGAAACACGAGCGACAGGCCGTGCCGGTAGCGCTGTTCTCGCTCCACCTCCCGCCCCAGCCGATCCTCGAAGCTCTGCCGGTTGAAAAGCCCGGTAAGCATGTCGCGGGTCGCCCGGTGGTAGAGCCGGCGCAAGAGCCTGCCCTCGTCGGGATGGTTGCGGCGGAAGGCGAGCAGGCAATCGCCCAGCATCACACAGTCGCCGTCGCCGAGCAGGGCCTGCCGGATGCGCCGGCCGTGGCAGAGAACGCCGTTGGTGCTGCCCAGGTCCTCGATGAGCAGCCGCTCCGAACGCACCCGGACTCGCGCGTGCTCGCGCGAGATGCCGGGATCGGAAAGCCGCACCTGGGCCCGATCGCCGCGGCCCAGGATGCACGGATCGCTTCCCAGCGCGATCACCCGGCCCGCTTCCCGCCCCCGAAGCACCACCAGGCACGGGACGCGCTCGGTCGCCGCACCCGGATCGGCCCGCACTGGACAGGTGTGTTCCATCAGGCCTCTCCCGCCGCCGGCTGGGCCAGCAGACCCTGGCGGATCCGCTCGAGCAGCTCGGGATTGCCGGCCAGGGCGTCCCGCACGCCGTCGCGGCCCTGGCCCAGCTTCTCTCCCGCGAACGAAAACCAGCTCCCGCTCTGCTCCACCACGCCGGCAGCGCAGGCCAGGTCCAGGATCTCGGCCGGGCGGCAGATGCCGGTGCCGTAGTGGATCTCGAACTCGGCCACGCGGAATGGCGGGGCCAACTTGTTCTTCACCACCTTGACCCGGGCGCGGCTGCCGACGATCTCCTCGCCCTTCTTGATGGCGCCCGCCGGGCGGATGTCGAGGCGCACCGAGGCGTAGAACTTGAGCGCGTTCCCGCCGGTGGTCGTCTCGGGGTTGCCGAACATCACCCCGATCTTCTGTCGGATCTGATTGATGAAGATGACCGTCGAGAGGTGGCGCGACATCTGGGCGGTGAGCTTGCGCATGGCCTGGGACATGAGCCGGGCTTGCAAACCCATGTGGGCATCGCCCATCTCGCCCTCGATCTCGGCGCGCGGCACCAGCGCCGCAACCGAGTCCACGACCAGAAGATCCACCCCGCCGCTCCGAACCAGCGTCTCGACAATTTCCAGCGCCTGCTCCCCGCTGTCCGGCTGAGAGACGAGCAGGTCGTCCACCTTCACCCCCAGGCGCGCGGCGTAGCGCACGTCCAGCGCGTGCTCGGCGTCGATGAAGGCCGCCACCCCGCCGGCGCGCTGGGCCTCGGCGATGGCGTGCAGCGCGATGGTGGTCTTGCCGGAACTCTCCGGGCCGAAGATCTCGATGACCCTTCCCCGCGGAAATCCGCCCACTCCCAATGCCCGATCCAATCCCACCGACCCGGAGGGGATGGAAGGATACGATTCGGCCATCGGGCCGTCCCCGAGCCGCATGATGGTGCCCTTGCCGAACTGCTTCTCCACCGTGGCGATGGCGGCCGCCACCGCCTGGAGGCGTTGCTTCAAGTCCACGACATGCTCTTTCATTTTATCGCTCCTTTCATGTGGTTGAACCTGCAAGCCAAGCCTTTGCAACATTCGCGCCACGAACGCACCTCACTGCAACACGTTGTGACACCACTGTTTTCTTGCCGGCCGAAAGTGAGAAAACGGCCAAAATGAAAAAATCCGGACAGCTTGTCCGGATTTCGACAGGCCGGCATCGAAGATGCGCAAAGGCCGCGCCGGCCCGGCCGGCATCGTCCGCCCCGGGGATTTTTCTTGTATTTCGCGCCGGTCAGGTGCTGGCCGGCGTCATGAGCCACAGGTCGGACGAACCCTTGACGGTGAAGAGCACCAGCTCGTTTTTTTCGCTGGAGAAGGCGATCATCCCGCCGGCGGCGTCGGGGCCCAGATCCCGCAGGCCCTGCCGCTCTCCCGTCTCGCTGTCGATGAGCAGAAGCTTCTTCTCCCCGACCCCGACCAGCCGCCGGTTGTCGGCCAGCCAGTAGAGCGACTGGGCCTCGAGGTCCAGAAACCGGATGCCGGCGCGGCGCAGGTCGAGGACAAAAACCTTGTTGGAGCCGCTCTGGGCCATGAACATTCCCACGATTTTTGTGCCGTCGGGAGACCAGTCGGTCGGGAGTAAGAAGCCCTCCGGGCGCTCGCCGGAAAAAGACAGGGCCGAGACACCCCGGCCGGGTTCGGTCAGCCGGATGAGCCAGAGAGGCTGCTTGCAGTCCAGCCTCGCCGCCACCAGGGTGTCTCCGCTCGGAGACCAATTGGGGTAGATCATGCGCTCGGTATCGGGCCCCAGGCTGGCGAGCCCCGTCCCATCCACGCCAATGAGCCAGATCTGAAACTGCCCGCTGCGGTTGGAGTAGAAGGCCAGCCTCTTCCCGTCCGGCGAGAAGCGGGGCCGCCGGTCTCTGGCGGGATCGTCGGTCAGCGCCCTGCGGGAACTTCCGTCCGGCGCCATCAACACGAGGTCCTCGGCGCCGGAGAAGGTCGAGGCTGCGATCCATTTCCCGTCGGGGGAGAGATCGGCCTCGCCCTGGGGCCGAGAGCTGCGCAGGAGAAGCTGGCCCTCGCCGGAGAGCTTCCCCGCCTCGGGGTCAAACCGCAGCTGGTAGGAGACCCACTCCGAGCGTGTTTGGACGAAAGCCATGCGCCCGTCCCGGGCCATGGCCACATCCCGAAGCTGGGTGGCGCCGCCGGAGATCGCCTCCGGTGGGCCGAGCAATCGGCCCGAGGCCTCGTCGATGGGGACGCGCCACAGGCTCATCACGCCGGTGCGGTCGCTGAGGAAATACAGCCGCTTTCCATCGGGAGACCAGATCGGGTTGTAGTCGGTGGCGGCGTCGTCGGTGACCGCCTGCGCGCCCTTCCCGTCCACTCCCGCCGTCCAGATGTCGCGCTGCCCGCCCGTCGATGACCAGTACGCCACCCGGAGGCCGTGGGGCGAGACGCACGGTTGAATGGCGTCGCGATCGACCACCTTGCGCTTCTCTCCGCTGGCGGGGGCGATGGCCCAGATGGCGGAGTCCGCGGCCCGATCCAGCGGATCGTCGAACCCGGCGGTGCTGTAGAAGATCTCCTTCCCGTCCGGCGACCAGGCGGGGTGGAAGGCGCGTTCCAGCAGGCGCCGCGGGGTCTCTCCCATGGCCCCCATCAGGTACAGGGCGACCTCTCCTTCCCGCTCCGCCACGAAGGCAATCTGGCTCCCGTCCGGCGAAAAGGCCGGCGAGAAGCTCTTCCCGAACGCGGCGCTGGTCAGTTCGATGGGGCGATCTCCGCCCAGGCGCAGCAACACGATGCGGGCGGACTTTCTCCCCTCGGTCTTGTCGGCCACCTCGACAAAAGCGAGGAACTTCCCGTCCGGCGAGAAGGCCGGCTGCACCTCCCACGCCTGGTTGTCGGTAAGCTGGGCGAGCACGAACTGCCGGTCCGCCGCGGCCGGATGCCGCTCGGCGATGCCGAGCAGCGAGTAGATCAAAAACGAAAGCGCCGCCGCCAACGCTATCCCGCCGGCCAGAAACCAGGCCAGGCCGCGAACGCGCCGCCGCTCGGCAAGGCGTTCGCGGGACGGGTCCGTCCGGTTGATCGGCGCAAGCCCCATCTCGTCGGAGCGATGTTCGAGCAGTTTCACCGCGTCGCGAACCTCGCGGGCATCGGCCGGGCGCTCGGCGGGGTTCTTGGAAAGGAGCCGCAGGATCAGGCGCTCCAGGCCCTCCGAAACCTTGACCGGCGGGTCGAGCGACGACAGGGGCGGCGGCGGGTCGGTCACGTGCTTCACCAGCACGCCCACCGGGGTGTCGGCGATGAACGGCAACCGGCCGGACAGGCACTGGTAGGCCACCACCCCCAGACTGTAGAGATCCGAGCGCGCGTCCAGGGGCTGGCCCTGGGCCTGCTCCGGCGACATGTAGGCCGGCGTGCCGATCACCGTGCCCTGCTGGGTGCGCAGCGCCTGGGTCGGCCCGCGGGCGATGCCGAAGTCGAGGATCTTGCACTCCTCCTGCCCGCCCACCTGCTCCAGGAAGATGTTCTGCGGCTTGAGATCCCGGTGGATGATGCCCTCCTGGTGGGCCTCGACCAGGGCCTCGGCGATCTGGCGCAGGATGCGCAGGGTGCGACGCTCGTCGAGCGGGCCGGCCGCGAGCAGGCGGTCGAGCGGGGTGCCGGTGAGAAGTTCCATCACCAGATACAGGCGGCCGTCCTGGGTGCGGCCGAAGTCGTGGAGCTTGATGGTGTGCGGGTGGCGGAGGCGCGAGATGACCCGGGCCTCGTTTTCGAAACGCGCCATCACCTCGGGCAAGAGATCCTTGGGCACGTCGTCCAGGGAGAGCACCTTGACCGCCACGTCGCGATCGACGTTGAGCTGCCGGGCGCGAAACACCGCTCCGGCGGCCCCGTCCCCGATCGCCTCCAGGATCTGGTAGCGGCCGTCCAGCATCATGCCAACGAGTTCTTGTCGAGACCGTTCGTCCAAGGGACGCGCGCCTTCCGCTGATGGGATGGGTTTGCCGCCGGGGACAGTAGACCACGAAGGGAGCGGCCGATCAACCATGGCATCGGCCCCGGCCGGAGACGGCGGCATCGGTATGAGCCTGGCGCGCGCCACGTCGCTTTCTCCCGGACGCTCTCAGGACGCCGCCCGCGGCTACAGGCCGCGGCACAGCACGGTGAAATCGTCCAGCACCTCGCAACCCGGCACGGCTCTGGGATCGGCGTCGAAGCACACCAGAACCGAGCCGGCGGTCACGCACTGGAGCGGCTCGACCTCGACGGTGGGCAGACGGTTGGGCCCGGCCCAGACCAGGACGGCGGCTGCGAGAGTAATCATCATCGCCGCGGCCAGAAGAATCTTTCCTATCTTGGTCATCATGGTCCACCTCCGATCGGTTTTTTTCTTCGCGAAGTCGTCGTCTGGAGTTGATCGCCTCACGATGCTTTCACCAAGCAGGCTTCGTGCCAGAGTGGGCATTCACTGCATCGCATTGTTATTGTTTATTTTTTTCAAAAAGCCCCTGGGCCTGTCCCCGTACCGCACGCCGGTTGCCGGCGGGCGTCTGCGCGCGAGTGCAAAAAATTGCTAAAATGCTGGCGGAGGGGGATAAAGGCGGCATGGCCGGCAAGCCCAACGATTCGGACCGGGTACAGCAAACCGGGCGCCTGTCCGAGGACGAACTGCGCAAGGTCCAGGAGGCGGCCGCGCGCTCGCGCTGGCAAGGGGAGGCCTGCTCGTTCGTGATCTTCCACCGGGACGGGATCGAGGTCCTGCCGCTCCTTCCCGGCCGGAGCGTGGTCATCGGTCGCAACAGTCCCGCGGACGTGACCCTGCGCGATCCGTCGCTATCCCGGCAGCACGCCGCCTTGAGCGTCACGGACGGCGCGGTCTGGATCGAGGACCTGAATTCCACCAACGGCACCTGGATCGCGGGAAAGCGCATTTCGCGAGCGCGCCTCGAGGCGGGCACCGAGGTTCTCCTGGGAGCCGTGCCCGCCGCGCTGCACTCGGCGCGGACGTTCGACGCCGCCCACGCCGCCCTCATCAACCACGATCGGTTCCTCGCCTTGCTCGACGCGGAGATCGCCCGCGCGGCGGGATTTTCCCGGCCGCTCTGCCTGCTGATGGTAAAAAGCTGCTCATCCGGCAACTGCTGCGTCTCGCACTGGTTCCCGCGGGTGCAGAAGCTGCTGCGGCCGTTCGACCAGCTCTCGCTCTACGGACCCGAGACGCTGGAGATCCTGCTGCCCGAATGCGGCGCCGACCAGGCCCTTCAGACCGCTCGCCGCATCCGGGAGGGAAGCGAGGCGTTGTGCTGCGCCATCGGCGCCTTTCCCGAGCAGGCCCGCTCGGCCGAGGAGCTTCTCTCGGTGACCCGCGCCGCCTTGCAACAGGCGGGCCCCGACCGACCGCTGGTGGCGGAGCCGGACCGGGAACGGCGGCCGGAAGCTGGCTCGGCGGCTCACCGCTCGCAGGTCATGCGCGACCTCTACCTCGAGGCGCAGCGGCTGGCCGCCTCGCCGCTGCCGGTCCTGATTCTGGGCGAAACCGGCACCGGCAAGGAGGTCCTGGCCCGCTTCATCCACGAAAACGGCCCGCGCCGGGACCGCCCCCTGCTGTGCGTGAACTGCGGCGGCATCCCGTCGCAGCTCGTCGAGAGCACGCTGTTCGGCCACATGAAGGGCGCCTTCACCGGGGCCGCAGCCTCCGCCGCCGGGCTATTCGAGTCCGCGGACGGAGGCACGGTGCTTCTCGACGAGATCGGCGAGCTTCCCCTGCCCGCCCAGGCCGCGTTGCTTCGAGTCCTCGAGAACCGGCGGTTTTCCCGGGTCGGCTCCAGCCAGGAGATCGAGGCGGACGTGCGCGTGCTGGCCGCCACCCACCGCGACCTGGAGGCCATGTGTCGCGAGGGCCGCTTTCGCGAGGATCTGTTCTACCGGCTCAACGTGGTGCCGCTCCGGGTGCCGCCGCTGCGCGAGCATCCGGAGGACATCGAGCCGCTGGCCCGGCACTTTCTGGAGCAGGCGTCTCGCGGTGCCGGGCGTCCCGTCCCCACCCTCCAGGCCGAGGCTCTTTCGCTGCTGCTCGGCTGGCACTGGCCGGGAAACGTGCGCGAGCTCCGCAACGCCATGGAGCGCGCCGCCCTCATCGCCGAATCGGATGCCGTCCAGCCATCGGACTTGCCCGAGCGCATCCGCGGCAACCGTTCGCTGCCGCCTCCGCCGCCAAACGCGCCGCCCGCGCCCGCCGGCCCGGTGCGCCTGCGCGAGGAGCTCGACCGGAAAGAGGCGGAGCTGATCCTGGCCGCCCTGCAACGCAACGATTTCAACCGCGAGCGGGCCGCGGCCGAGCTGGGTCTTCCGCTGCGTACCCTGGCCCACAAGATGAAGCAGCACAACATCCGCCGCGTGCGCTACGAAAAGGATCCCCCCAAAGACTGACCCGGCGCCGGCCCCTCATGCCGCGGCGGCGCCGCTTCCCAACGCCCGGTCCAGCGAGCGGTACTGGATGGCCTCGGCCAGGTGCTCGGTGGCGATGGCTTCGCTTCCGGCCAGGTCGGCGATGGTGCGGGTGACCTTGAGGATGCGCTCGAAGGCCCGCGCCGAAAACCCGAGCCGCCGCACCGCCTGCTCGAGCAGCGCCGCCTCCGCCGGGCCCAGGCGGCAGTACCGCTGCACCTGGGCGGCGGCCATGTGGGCGTTGCAGCGCACCCCGGGCAGCGAGGCGAAGCGTCGGGCCTGAACTTCCCGCGCGCGCACCACCCGCTCTCGCACCGCGTTCGAGTTCTCGCCCGGACTGTGGTGAACCAGGTCGCGGTAGGGCACCGCCGGCACCTCCACCTGGATGTCGATGCGGTCCATGAGCGGCCCGGAGACTTGCGAGCGGTAGCGCTGGATGGCCGCCGCCGAGCACAGGCACAGATGGGTCGGATCGGCGAGATAGCCGCACGGACAGGGGTTCATGGCCGCCACCAGCATGAAGCGCGCGGGGAAGGTCACCGCCATGGATGCCCGTGAGATGGTGACGCAGCCGTCCTCGACCGGCTGGCGCAGCACCTCGAGCACGTTCTTGCGAAACTCGGGAAGTTCGTCGAGGAACAACACCCCGTTGTGGGCCAGGCTCACCTCGCCCGGATGCGGGGTGGTCCCGCCGCCGACCAGGCCCGCGTCCGATACGGTGTGGTGCGGCGCGCGAAACGTCCTGTTTCCGATGAGCGCCGCTCCCGGCCGGAGCAGCCCCATGATGGAGTAGATCTTGGTCGTCTCGACCGCCTCTTCGAACGTCGGCGGGGGCAGGATCCCGGGGAGCCTTCGCGCCAGCATGGTCTTGCCCGAACCGGGCGGCCCGACCATCAGCAGGTTGTGGCCGCCGGCGGCGGCGACTTCCAGCGCGCGCTTGATGTGCTCCTGGCCGCGCACGTCCGAGAAATCCAGGCTCTCGCCGCCCGCACGCGCCAGCGCCTGCTCGGGTTCGACCCGAAGGGGAGCCAGCGGCGAGTGCCCGGCGAAGTGATCCACCACCTCCCTGAGCTTTCGCACCGGCAGGACGTCGAGCCCGCCCACCACGGCGGCTTCTGCCGCGCAGCCCTCGGGACAGACGATGCTGGCGAGCCCCTCGGCGCGGGCCATCACCGCCATCGAAAGCGCTCCGGGCACCGGGCGAACATCGCCGTCCAGGCCCAGTTCCCCGAAAACCAGTGTCCGGTCGAGCCGCTCGCGATCGAGCGGCTCCGAGGCCGAGAGCAATCCGAGCGCGATGGGCAGGTCGAAGGCCGTTCCGCCCTTCCTGAGATCTGCCGGCGCCAGGTTCACGGTGATGCGCCGCTGGGGAAACTCGGCATCGGAGTTCTTGATGGCCGACTCCACCCGGACGCGCGCTTCCTTGACCGCGCCTTCGGGCAGCCCGACGACCGAGAAATTCGGAAGCCCCATGGACATGTCCACCTCGACGTCGACGCGCAAGGCATCCACGCCGAGGACAGTGGCTGATATCACTCGTGAGAGCATGTTTCCTCCCTTCTTCTCAAATTTGATGCAAGAAAAACGCCATGCCCCGCGATGACGACAACTATATGATGCAGAAAAACAATCTTTCGGCAGCGCCAGCGCCTGAGGCGGAATCTGTTCGAAATCCGGACAATACGTTCGATTTTCGGACAAGCCGGGCGGGGACTTCAGGGAAGAACCACGACTTCTCGCTCCAGAGACACTCCAAACATCGAGCGCACGGACTCCTCGATCTCGGAAGACAGGGAAAGCAGTTCCGCACCCGTCGCGCCGCCCAGGTTGACGAGAACGAGGGCGTTCTTTTCGTACACGCCGCAACGGCCTCGGCGGGCGCCCAAAAATCCCGCCCGCTCGATGAGCCAGCCGGCGGATAGCTTCACCCGGCCGTCTTTTTCGGGAAAGGACGGAACATCCGGATGGATCCGGGCGATCCGATCCGCCGCGTCCGGCGGCACGATGGGGTTTCTGAAAAAGCTCCCGGCGTTTCCGATCCGGGCCGGATCCGGAAGCCGGCGCCGCCGCACCCGGATCACGGCATCGAAAATATCTTTTACCTTGGGCGAAGCGACGCCCGCCGCGGCGAGTTCGTCCGAGAGCGCCCGGTGCGCCACGGGGACAGGCCCGCGCTTTCTCAGGCGCAAATACACGCGGCAGATGATGATTTTGTTGCACAACTCGTGCTTGAAGATGCTGTCGCGGTAGCCGAGCCGGCACTCGGCGCGCACCAGCCGGATGGCGTTGCCGGCCGGGACGCCGAGCCCCTCGACGGCCTCGAGGACATCGGCGGCCTCGCAGCCATAAGCGCCGACGTTCTGGACCGGAGCCGCACCGGCGCTTCCCGGAATGAGGGCCAGAGACTCGAGGCCCGACAACCCCTGCTCCACGGACCAGGCAACCAGCTCGTGCCAGCCGACCCCGGCGCCCGCGCGGACGAGGCAATCGGTGTCTGTCTCCGAGACGATCTCGATACCCGGAATGGCCACGGCCAGGGTGAGGCCCGGAAGATCTCCCGAGAGAAGCACGTTCGACCCTGCGCCAAGCACGAACAGGCCATGTTGGTAGAGTTGTTTTAGGCGCAGCAACTCGGCGAGGTCTTTTTCGCTGAAAACCCGGCAGAACCTCTCCGCCCGGCTGTCCAGACCGAAGGTATTGAACTCCTTAAGCGGCTGGTCGGTCTTTACCTCGGCCATGGCAGCACCACGCATCTTACGGATATTCCAAAAGAAACATTGGGGACAGGCCCCGGGTGGCGCGGGATGGTCCGGCTGGCCGAAATCGGTTTCTCATGGTCAGACATGATACGTTCCGTGCGTTCTGTCCGGCCTCAGGCTTGCTTCTCCTCACAAGCCTTGATCTTGGCGATCTCCTCGTCGGTGAGCTTGCGAAAGTCGATCTTTCCGATCCGGGTGCAGGGAAGCTCGCAACGGAACTCGATCTCGCGCGGGCAGCTCCACTTGATAAGGTGATCGCGGCAGTGGGCGATGAGCTTCTCCTGCATCGCGGGCCCGGCGGCGGCCGGGTCGCGCAGCACCACGAAGGCCTTGACCCGCTCGACCTGGGCCTGATCGGGGACGCCGATGACGCAGGCCTGCACGACGTCCGGGTGGCGGCACAGCACCTCCTCGACCTGGGACGGGTACACGTTCATGCCCGAGCTCTTGATCATCCGCTTCAGGCGCAGCTTGAAATAGAAGTACCCGTCCGCGTCCATGGTGGCGATGTCTCCGGTGTGCAGCCACACCCGGCCGTCGGCGTGGCGCCTCAGGGTGTTGGCCGTCTCCTCGGGCTGGTCCAGGTAGCCCAGCATGACCGCGGGCCCGGAGACGCAGATCTCGCCCTCCTCGCCCAGAGCGGCCTCCTCGGTGGTGCCGATCTTGACCACCTTGGCCAGCATGTCGGGAAATGGAATTCCGATGCTCCCCTCGCGGTAGCCGGTGACGGGCATGCACATGATGGCCGTGACCGCCTCGGTGAGCCCGTAGCCCTCGAGCAGCTTGATGTCCGCGCCCGAGCGGCGGCAAATGTCCTCGAAGGCCTCCTTCACCGCGCGCGGCAACCGATCCGCGCCGCAGAACGCGCCCCGCAGGCAGCGGAGATCGGCCTTGAGGAAGTCCGGGTTGCGGGTGAGCGCCTCGTACAGCGTGGGCACGCCCACGATGAACGATGGCTTCTTCTTGCGGATGAGCTTCGCCACCGTCTCGGCGGTGAAGGTCGGCACCAGGATGGATTTTCCGCCGCCCATGAGCACCGCGTTGACGCACACCCCCAGGCCGAACCCGTGGAAGATGGGCAGGATGGCCAGCATGGAGTCGGCGTCGCCGATCTTTCCCCAGGCCGCGGACATCATGCCCTGGGAGATGAAGTTCATGTTGGAGAGCATGATGCCCTTGGGCGTCCCGGTAGTGCCGCCGCTGTAGAGGATGGAGGCCAGGTCGTCGGTTTGCATGTCGTTGGGTGGCGGCTCGGGGTAGGCCGCAGCCATGAGCGGCTTCCAGAAGCGCACCCTCGGATCGGGCGGGACCTTCTCGATCTTGCGGCCCTTGGTGAGCGAAAAAAGCGCGTTCAAGGGAAACGGCAGCTCGTCCGGGATGCGGGCCAGAATCAACGTCTCGATGGGCTGCTCGCGCATGGCCTCGGCGAACACCGGATAGAAGGCGTCCAGCGTCAGCGCCATGCGGCTTTTGCTCACCTTGAGGTAGAAGGCCACCTCCTTGGCCGGCGACAGCGGATGGATCATGCTGGAGACCGCCCCCAGCTTGTTCGCGGCGTAGAAACACGCGATCCCCTGGGGCGAGGTGGGCATGGAGATGGTGATGCGGTCGCCTCTGCGCAGGCCGAGGGCATACAGCGCCCGGGCGCACTGGTCGATGGCGGCCATCAGTTGCTCGTAGCTTCGGGTCTTTCCGAAGAAGTCGGTGGCGATGGCGGCGGGATTCTTCTCGGCGGTGGCCCGCAGCGCCTGGTACAGGGTGACGCGGGGATAGGCGATGGATTCGGGCACGTGCCCGTAGAACTTCAGCCAGGGCTTCTGCTCGTACATGCTCTGCCTCCGGGCGGGTTCGCTATGACAAGCCCATATCAGCAAATCCGCCCGGAGACAACCGCGCGCCGGGTCCGTCAGCCCTGCCCGTGCCGGTGCTGGGCACAGGCCATGCCGGGGTCGACTTCCTTCAGGGCTCCGGCGGCGCAGGCCTTCACCACCTCGGCCACCGTGTCGTGCTCGGCGAGGTACACCCGGATCCCGGCCGCCCGGAGTTTGTTGAGCGCGCCCATGCCGATGCCGCCGACCGCGATTGCGTCGAAGGCCTCGCCTTGAAGGGAAGCGAGCGGCATGCACATGCCGTGGCCGTGGTGCTGGTTGCGATTGGGCACCGCCCGGCACGCCGAGCTGTCGGTATCCACGATGAGGAACACCGGCGCCGAACCGAAGTGCTCGCACACCGGGCTTTGCAGCCCCTGATCCTCTTCGACGGGGATGCAGATTTTCATTCTTTGCTCTCCTTGTCTTCGATTTTCGTTTTTTGCAACAACCGGCCCCGCCGGCGGCAGCGCCCGTGTCCCTTTCCCTTCCCGAGAAAGTGCACCGGGCCACCCTCGATGCGCAGGGCCTTGCCATTCACCAAAGCGTCCGCGACCTTGCGGCGGGCCGATTCGAGGATCCGGCCCACCGTGGGCCGGGAGACTCGCATGCGCCCGGCCACATCCTCCTGGTACAATCCGTCGAGATCCGACAGGCGCAGCGCCTCGAACTCGTCCAGCGTCATGACGATTTCTTCCAGTTCCACCACCGGGATGCCGATGGGCTTGAAGATGGACGCCGCAGGCGCCTGTCCGACCCGGCGATAGCAGAACGGTCTCGGCATGCCTTCCACCTCCGGAGCTTATTATGAGCAAATGTTCATAACTGTCAAGGAGAATCTTGCCGCCCCCCGGCCCTGCGCTACGGCATGGCGAACACCGCCACCATCACCGTGGCGCCCCGGGCGCTGCGCGGCCGGCCCGCCAGCCAGTCGATGAGCCGGCATACCGGCCGCGAGGAGGCGCGCATGTAGCCGGTGATGATGACGAGCGCCATCCGCCTGGATTTTCTATGATGGCCAACAGGAACCCGCGGGACATTCCGGGCGAGGCGGCGCCGAATTGCCCCGAGCGCGGCGGCGTGGTATCCGACTCGCATCGCCCATGCTCTTCACTTCCTTCACCTTCGCGCTGTTCTTTTCGCTGGTGTGGGCCTTCCAGCGGCTGCCGCTACCCTGGACGGCGCGCAAGGCGTTCTTCCTTCTGGCCTCCTACGGCTTCTACGCCGCCTGGAAGTGGCCCTACCTTTCGCTCCTTCTCGCCTCGACCACCGCCGACTGGTTCCTCGGCCACGCCCTGGCTCGCCAGACCTCGCCGCTGCGCCGCCGCCTGCTGCTCTTGGCGAGCCTGGTCTTCAACCTGGGGCTGCTCGCCGCCTTCAAGTACTCGGGGTTCCTCTTGGAAAACCTTTCGTGGCTATTCGGCCAGATCGGAGTGGAGTTCGCCGCCGAGCCGCTGTCTTCGGTGCTGCCGGTGGGCATCTCCTTCTACACCTTCCAGACCCTCTCCTACACCATCGACATCTACCGCGGCCGGCTCGCTCCCGCCCGCTCGTTGCTGGACTACGCCCTGTATGTGGCCTTTTTTCCTCAGCTCGTGGCCGGCCCCATCGTCCGGGCGGCGGATTTTCTGCCTCAAATCACCGAGCCGAAGCGGCCGTCCGATCAGGCGCTCGGCCTGGGCCTGGCGCTCATCACTCTCGGTCTGTTTGAAAAGTCCGTGCTCGCCGACGGGGTGATGGCTCCGGTGGCCGAGGCGGTCTTCGACGGCGGGACGGTGAGCGCGACCACGGCCTGGGCCGGGGCGCTCGCCTTCGCCGGCCAGATCTACTGCGACTTCGCCGGCTACTCGACCATCGCGCTCGGCGCGGCCGCCTGCCTCGGATTTCGCCTGCCGGAGAACTTCCGCGCGCCCTACGCGGCCATCGGCTTTTCCGACTTCTGGCGCCGCTGGCACATCTCGCTATCCTCCTGGATGCGCGACTACCTGTACATCCCGCTGGGCGGAAACCGCCGCGGCGAATGGCGCAGCCACATCAACCGCGTGCTCACCATGCTCCTCGCCGGATTGTGGCACGGCGCAAACTGGACCTACGTGGCCTGGGGCGGCCTGCACGGGCTGTGGCTGGTCCTGGAGCGGCTGGCCCGGCGGGCCCTGGGCAAGAGCATGACCTGGAGCCGCCCCGCCGTGCGCGCGCTTCTTTGGCTCGGCACGCTGGCGGTCGTGTGCTGGACCTGGGTGTTCTTTCGCGCAAAGACCCTGCCCCGGGCGCTGGACATGGCCGGGGCCATGCTGGGCACGGGAGAAACCCCGGGCGCAGGGGCGCCGGCGCGCGAAGACATCGTGGCGATGTTGCTGGTCGCTTTGGGGATCGTGGCCAGCCACTGGTGGCTGCGCGGGCGTTCCCTGGCCGAACAGGCCGCGCGCGCGCCCTGGTGGCTGCGCTCGCTTCTGCTCGCGATCATGATCTTCTTGCTGTGCACCATGCCGGGAAGAGACCGTGCCTTCATCTACTTCCAGTTCTAGAGCATGCCATGACACCAAACGACTCGATTCAGCCGATGGAACCTTCCGCAGCGCGGGCGGACGCGCCGACTTCGACACGACCTGCCTCTGCCGCCCGCTGGGGCAAGACATGGTGTCTCGCCCTCTTGCTGGCCGGCTCGGCGCTGGCCGGCTGGGAGGCCTGGCTGCGCTCGGCCGGACATACGCCTTCCCTGGTGGACGATCCGGACCTGTGGTGCCAGTCCTACCAGCGGGCGGGCGGAGACGCGGTGGTGCTGCTCGGCAGCTCGCGCATCCAGCTGGGCGTCGTCCCGGGCCGGCTGGCCAAGCTCCTGCCGGGCCGGGAGGTGCTCCAGCTCGCGGTGGACGGCCGCGCTCCGTTCGCTTCACTGGAGGATCTGGCGGACGACGAAGAGTTCCGGGGCCTGGTCCTTCTCTCCATCGTCGAGTCCACACTCACCGCCAGAGACTGGCCGGGCCAGGCCGAGTACGTGGCGCACTTTCACAACCAGTGGTCGTTCGACCGCCGGGTGCATCGCCGCCTTTCCACCGCCCGGCAACTGCTGTTCGCCAGCGCCAACCCCAACGTCAGCCTGCTGCGCGTGCTGCAGTTCCTGCTCGACGAGGGCCGCCCGCCCCCGCCGTTGTGGCTGCACACCCATCCCGATCGCTCCCGCGAGGTGGACCCGGAGCGGATCGACTTTTCGCGCCTTACCGCGTGGCGTCTTGAGCGCTTGCGAAAGCTGTACGCCGAAGCGGGGCCCGTCGACGAGACCGAGTGGTTTTCGCTGGCCGATCGCCTGCGCAGCGCGATCGAGCGGTTGCAGCGGCGCGGCGCTCGGGTGGTGCTGCTTCGGCTGCCGACCTGCGGCGAGCACTGGCGGCTCGACGAGGAGCGCTACCCGAGGGCGCGCTTCTGGGATCGGCTGGTCGAGCGCTCCGGCGCCCCGGGGATCCACTTTTTGGACGTGCCCGAGATGGCCGCGCTGCCGTGCTACGACGGCTCGCACCTGGCCCGGCCGGAGGCGCTCCGCTTCACCGAGGCGCTGGCCGGGGAGCTCGAGCGCCGGAACATCCGTTGAGCGCCAGAGTTCCTGGTTGCGAACCAAGGATGGTTCGCACAAAAATCAAGCACGCCAGTGCGCGATTTTTGGAGCGAGGCGCGGACACGCGCCGCGCCGAAGCGAGTTGAAAAACGCCAGGGACGGCGTTTTTCAACCACTCATTGATGCTCCCACTTGCCGGAGTAGTTCACCACCACCGAGCACGGAAAGGTGATGTTCAGGTAGGTGGCCGCGGCGGCGCACTGGGTGCCGGTGCAGGTGACCGAGCCATTCTGCGTGCCGCTGGTGTGCTCGGTATCGGAGAAGGTTCCGCTCACATCCACCGCGCCGTGCAGGGTGACGTCATAGTTGGGCACGGTCTGGGTGACTTCTCCACGATGGCAGGTATAGCTTGATCCGCTCACGGTGCAGTCGAACTCCTGGGAGTTGTCGCCGGGGATCACGTGGAAAGAGGGATCGGCAACGTTGTTGATGACGAAGCCACCCTGCCCCGTCCCCAGCGCCTCGAACTTGCAGGTGTTGGTGCCATACTGGAACTGGCTGTAGCTCCACACCCCGGCCTTGGGCATGGTGTTGCCGCCGCCGACGCAGGTGCCGTTCTGACAGGTCTTGCCCGAGGCCGCGCAGTCGGTGCCGTTCACCCACTGGCCGTTGGCGCAGGTCTGGATGACGTTGCCGCTGCACTGGGTCTGGCCGGTGGTGCAGCCGCCGCCGACGCAGGCGCCGTTCTGGCAGGTCTTGCCCGAAGCCGCGCAGTCGGTGGTGTTGCTCCAGACATCGTTTTGGCAGGTCTGGACCCAGTTGCCGCTGCACTGGGTCGTGCCGTCGTCGCACTTTTCCTTGTCGCCTCCGCCGCAGCCGGAGATCGCCAGGACGAGAGACAGCAACCCGCAGAAAACCACGCTCGTTCCCTTATTCATTTTTCCTCCTCGATTGGGCTACGGACCTGCTGGACTCTGACCGATCTTTCCGGTCCGGTCAAGCTCGCCTCGGGCCAATCCGGAGGCGGCAGGGATTCTCCGAATGATTTCTCGAATCCCTCTCGCAACCGCCGGAAGAACTCGACGAGCGCCCCCGGCGGCACGCGGCGGCGCGGTGGCGCAACCGGCCGGTCGTCATCCGGGCAGGAGCCCTCGGCGAGCACGTACTTGCGAAAGCGCCGGTCCTTCACCACCAGGAGGTCCCCCTCGGCGCTCACCGCGCCGAGGAGCGAGGAGTTGGTGCAACCGACGTAAGCGCTCACCCGGCGCGGCGCGGGCGGCGGCGCCTCAACGAGTTCGGACCACAGCAGGGCCGGAAAATCGCTCTGGTTGTAGAGCCCGTCCACCTCTCGGCGCTCGAAGCGGGGACTGATGAACCACAGCGGCAACCGCAACGCGAAGCGGCGGGTGCGGTAGTCCCAGTCGCGGATGCCGTGGTCGGAGGTCACCACGAAAAGCGTCGAGTCGAGCATGCCGCGTTGGGCCAAGCCGTCCCAGATCATTTGCAAATAGTCGCCGTAGTATTCCACCGGCGTCTTCCCGGTGGCGTCCTGGTAGTCGCCGATGTGGCCGTACACGCCCTCCTGGAGCACAAACACCTTCGGGTGCGCGGCCAGCTCCTCGATCAGGCGCGGCAGCAGGATGCGGTCCTCGCAATCGTGCTCGAACTGGTACGGGTTGAAGCACAGGAAATCACCGTGGTTCTCGAACTGGCCCTGCGACAGGATGAGCCGCTGGTTCCATGGCAGTTCGAACACCACCAGTTCCACATCGGTCTGCGAGGCGGCCACCGCGGTGTGAAATCCCGCCCGAGCCATGCCGTCGACCAGCGACGGGCGCTGTTGGAGAAAGAGGTAACGCCGGGCGTCGCGCTCGCTGTAGGCCTCGAAGGGGATGAGCCGGCCGAAGAGCATGGCCAGCAGGCCGGTGCGGCTGTCCTGATTGGTGGTGAAATAGGAGGTGTAGGCGTGGGCCTGGGAGCGATGGCGGTTGAAGAAATGCTCGGGCGGAAGCGCCGCCGCGTCCTGATCGAGGATGCGCGAGGGCACGCTCTCCATGACAAAGACGACGACGCGCTCGAAGCGCGGCTCCCCTTTCGGGGCCGTCCGCCCCCGATCGGCGCCCGCGAGTTCTTGGGCTTCGCCGACCAGGGCGACGGCGGGATGCGACAGGGCCTCGGCCACGTCGCGGCCCATCTCCCACAGCACCGAGGGGAAGAAGGTCACGTTCGCCTGGTGGATGAGCGCCGTGGCGCCGAGCGAGCCCGCCGCCAGCGCCACCCACCGCAACCGCGGCAGCCACAGCCGCCGGGCCAGGAACCCGGCGGCCACGAAAAAAGCAACCAGAAGCAGGCCCGCCGCCACCAGCAGCGCGGGCGGGACGACCTCGGTGACGAAGAATTCCACCGCGCCCCATGACGAGTCCAGCAGCGAAAACTGCCGGGCGGTGGCCTCTTCGAGATAGTAGGAATGCGCCGCGATGACCAGCAGCGCCGGAAGTTCCAAAAGCACAAAGACCACCCTTCCCAGGACGATCCGCCCCCGCGTCTTGCCGCCCGCGGCGATCGACAGCAGGCACAACCAGAGCAAGAACGAGGCATCCAGCATCCAGGCGGAAAGGAGCGCGAGCGCCGGCTCCGCGTTCCAGCCCCGGATCAGCTTGAGCGGCAGGAGGATGGCGCACGAGAGCCCCGTGAAAAGGAGGCGGCGGGCCCCGACCGACGTCATGGACGCTTCACCTGCGCCACCGGGGCCAGCGAGGAAGAGACCGTTCCCTTGCGCTCCAGCTTGCGCCAGCCGTGGCGCATGCCGCGCAGGGCGGCCAGCATGGACTTGAGCGAAACGTAGTACATGATCTGCCGGTAGCTGAAGCGCTGCACGAGAAGCAGCAGCAGCCACCACTTGGGCTTGCGATCCAGCCAGAAGGCGAGCAGCGAGGCGCACACGTCCATGAACAAAAAGGCCAGGTAGCCGGCCAGGAAGGCCGACCAGTCCCCGCGAATGATCGAGGCCACCATCACCAGATCGCCGATGGGGCTGAGCGCCGGGAACAGGATCTGGAACAGCACCATGTTCGGCAGGCCAATCCAGCCCAAGGTGCCCCGAAAGAAGGCTCTCTTGTGCTTCCACAGGCACTGGTAGGTGCCGTAGGTCCAGCGGAAGCGCTGCTTGAGGAAGGCGCTCAGAGACTCCGGCGCCTCGGTGCGCCCGATCGCCTCCGGCTCGTAGATCACGCGCCCGCCGGCGCGCAGGATGGCCAGGGTGAGATCGGCGTCCTCGGTGAGGGTGTCGTGGCTATAGCCGCCCGCGTCCAGCACCGCCTGCCGGCGCCAGGCCCCCAGGGCCCCCGGCACCACCGAGATACAGTTGAGCGCCGAGAAGGCCCGGCGGTCGAAGTTCTGGCTGGTGACGTATTCCACCGCCTGGAACGCGGTGAGCCAGGAGTTGACGTTGCCGACCTCCACGTTGCCGCACACCGCCGTGACCTCGGGATCGGCGAAATGGCGCGCCAGTCGAGAGATGGCCGGGGCCGAGACGATGGTGTCCGCATCCACCGCCACCACGATCTCGCCGCGAGCCTCGCGCAAGCCGTGGTTGGCGGCGGCCGCCTTGCCGGCGTTCTCCTGGCGCAGCAGCCGCACCCTCGGATCCGCGGCGGCGATCGTCTCCACCACCTCGGCGGTGCGATCTTTGGAGCCGTCGTCGATGACCACGAACTCCACCCTGGGCCAATCGGTGGCCCGCAGCGCCTCCAGGGTGGCGGCGATGACCTTCTCCTCGTTGAAGGCCGGGATGATGACCGAGACCATCGGCGTCTCGCCGCTGTTCGGGTTGGCGGCACCGTTCTCCCTGCGCCTGCGCTGCCAGTAGCGGTCGATCAGGGTGACGCCACCGAGCAACAGGATGCGCAGGGCGGCCAGCACGGTGCAGGCGAAGAACAACCCGCCGATGATGGCGAAGCCCCACGACCGCAGCCAGGCCGTCACCGCGCTGCTCCAGGAGATGAAGCGCTCGCCCCAGGGCAGCGCCTCCTCCAGTTCGCGGCGCTCGATTTCGAGGAGTCGATCCAGAGAGACGATCTGGAAACCGAGCGCTCGCAGGCGCGGAATGAGCAGGCGCAGCGCCTCCACCGTGGCCCGCCGGTCCCCCCCACCGTCGTGGAAGAGCACGATCTGTCCGGCTCCACGCAGAAGCTCGTAGACCACGTGGTCGGCGATGGCCTGGGGCTCGAGCAGTTTCCAATCCTGGCTGTCCACGTTGGCCCCGACCACCAGGTAGCCTTCCTCCAGGCCGATGCGCATGGGAGCGAGCCCGGCCTCGTCGTCGATGATGACGTCCGCGGTATAAGGAGCGCGGAACAGCGGCGAGCGCCTTCCCGTCAGCCCTTCGATGAGGCGCTGAGTCGAGTTGAGCTGCACCCGCGCCTCCGCCGGAGTGATTTCATCCATGTGAGGGTGGGAGAACGAGTGGTTGCCGACGAAGTGCCCGGCCTCGGCGACCGCCTCCACGAGTTCCGGGTAGCGCAGCACCTGCTCGCCCACCATGAAGAACACCGCCGGCGCCTGGAATTGCTCCAGCACCTTCAAGATGGCCGGGGTCCACTCCGCCGACGGGCCGTCGTCGAAAGTGAGCACCACCTGGCGGCCCTCCCCGCCGCGCCGCTCGACCAGGTAGCCGGTCGGCACCAGGGAATACACACCCTCCCGGATCAATTCCTGCTCGTCCGTGGCGAACTCCCGCCGCCCCGGCTGCGGGCGGGTCCGCACCGTGAGCACCTCCCCCTCGCCGTAGAACTCCACCGTCTTGGCGGCAGGCACCTCTTGCAGGAGATCCGGCCGCTTCGGCGGTCGATCCTGCCCCAGGAAATGCCACAGCGTCTCGTCCTCCGTCCCCAGGCGCCATATCCCGAAGCGGGAGATGTTCCGCTTTTCGGCGCGCCGCACCTGGTTCCACAACGCCAGCGAATCCTGGAACCACACCTCGTGGACGGCCTCGTCCTCGTCGCGGTAGGCGAAGTGGCTGTTCTCGATGCCCTCCACGAAGTGGGGCAGGCTGCCCGCGGCCCGGGCCAGGTTCACCGTGTTGGTGAAGGTGATGCCCTCGGCGAGCTTCTCCCGGCGCTCGACGTTCCAGTCGTAACCATAGGCGCCCAACACCATCACCATGCGGTCGGGAATCAGGCGCGGGATGACGTAATCGAGCGACTGTTCGAGCCAATCCCGGGAGGCGATGGGCCCGGGGAGCGACGAGGGGAAGTGCTCGTCGTAGGCCATGACCATGACCGCGTCGGAGACCTTGGCGATGTACTCGTAGTCGAAGGCCGGGTCCTGGAACGGCACGTCCACGGTCAGGCGCATGCCGAAGCGGCGCAGTTCCTTGCGCAGATCCACCAAAAACTCGAGAAAATACTCGGAGTCCTCGGGAGCCAGGTCCTCCAAGTCCACGTTGAGCCCGTCGGCCGAAAGCTGCAAAAGCCGCGCGGAAATCTTTTGCGCCAGGCACTGGCGCGCCTCGTCGCTGCGCAGAAACTCGCCGGTCTCGGCGCCCCGCCATTTGCCCTGATGGAGGTTGGCCAGCCGCGGCAGCACCAGCACTTCGGCGCGGGACAGCAACCGGCGCAGTTTTTCGCTGCTGCGTTCGACCAGCTCGCAGCCGGCGCCGGGCAGCTCGAACCAGTCCGGCACCACCACGTCGAGCTGCGCCAAGTGGTGTTCCAGCGAGGCGACCGAGAGCGGGTCGTCGTCCAGTACGAAGGCCACCACCGATCCCTCGGCGAAGGGCATGGCGCCCTCGATGGCGCCCTTCACCAACCGGTCCAGGCGCCAGCGGTTCTTGGCCCGCATGCGGGCCAGCCGGGCGAACTGCTCGGGTGTGAACCGGGGCTTGATGCGCCGCTCCATGTCCTCGCGGATGGCCGCGGCCGAGAGCAGCTTGCGTTGCGACAGGGTGTCGGGGATGGGCGGCGGCACCAGCAGCCCCGACACCACCAGGGCACCGATGAGCAGCGCGGTGGCGAGAAGCGCCGAGAAGAGCAGCAAGGAGTACCGCCAGCGCCGTTGTTGGGGGTCTTCGAAGATCATCGTACGCTCGCCGGGCGCGGAATCTACGCCTGGCAATTTCACAAGTCAAAAAACCGCTCGGCGTTGAGCGATTGATCCCGGGCACCGAGTATGGCAAGTTTCCTTGGGCCTCGTTCTTCGACCCTGGAGGCAAAACCATGAAAAGAAGCGTGGGACGCATCGATCCCGCTTTCGCTACGCCTGGCCAGACAGCGCGAGCGTCGATCCCGACCCCCGTCGGCCGGATGATCGCCGAGGCCACCTCCCGGGGTCTGGTTCGACTCGAATTCTTGCGTGGACCGGGCCGGTCCGAGGCCCGGCGGACGCCGGACGCCCCGCCCGCGGCCCGGCGCCTGCTGGCCAGGCTCAGGCGAGAGCTGGGCGAGTACTTTTCGGGCCGGCGAAAGAGGTTCACCATCCCGCTGGTGCTTTGCGGCACCGCCTTCCAGGTCCGAATCTGGCGGGCGCTGCTGCGCATCCCCCACGGGCAAACGCGCTCGTATGCCGAGTTGGCGCGCGCCGCCGGGTCTCCCCGCGCCTGCCGTGCCGCCGGCAACGCGAACGGCAGGAACCGCATCGCCATCCTGGTTCCGTGCCACCGCGTCATCCGGGGAGACGGAAGCCTGGGCGGCTACGGCGCCGGACCGGCGCGAAAGCGCATTCTCCTCCGCCTGGAAGGCGCGGCGCCGAAAAAAAATTTGGCTCGCGCCCGCATTGTTGATACAAAGAACCGCGTACGAACAATGACCCAGTCCGATCCAAGGAGGATATCGTGAAAAAAATCCTGCTGGCGCTGCTCTCGCTCGCGATCGCCGCGATGGTCTTCTCGGCCTGCGGAGGCGACGGCGACGGCGGCAACAAACACTGCAATCCGACCGGCCAGGACATCGGCACCTGCACCAACATCGTGGCCTGCTGCGAGGGCACCAACCAGTCGAACATGCAGTGCTGGTACGAGTCGGGCACGCGCAAGTGGGACTGCGACGGATCCAATTGCCAGGCCGCCGCCCAGCGGATGGCCGCCGACTGCGCCGGGACCTGATTCGGATCCGCCCGACCCCTCCTCCGCCCTTCGAGGGCGGCCGCTGGATCGATCGGCACGATGACCAACCTCCCACCGTTGGGCCGGCGTCTGGACCGGTTTTCGAGCGCGGCCGAGGCCCCGGCGGACGCCATTCTCGATGAATTCGTCTCCTATGTGGCCGAGCGGGGGCTTTTGCTCTACCCGGCGCAGGAGGAGGCCATCCTCGAGCTCCTGGCCGGAAAGCACGTCATCCTGTCCACACCCACCGGCTCGGGCAAGTCGCTGGTGGCCGAGGCGCTGCACTTCCAGGCGCTGGCCGAGGGCCGGATCTCCTGGTACACCGCCCCGACCAAGGCGCTGGTGAACGAGAAGTTCTTCGCCTTGTGCCAGACCCTCGGCCCCGAACGGGTGGGCCTGCTCACCGGCGATGGCAGCGTCAACGCCGGCGCCCCGGTAATCTGCGCCACCGCCGAGGTGCTGGCCAACCTTTCGCTGCGCGGCGAGACGGACGACGTCGACTACGTGGTGATGGACGAGTTCCACTACTATGCCGACGCCGAGCGCGGAGTGGCCTGGCAGGTGCCGCTGCTCATCATGCCCGACGCCATCTTCCTGCTCATGTCGGCCACGCTGGGCGAGGTGCGAGACATCCAGGAGCGCCTGGAGCACGCCACCCGCCGCGCCGTCCGTGTCGTCACGAGCGGCGAGCGCCCGGTGCCGCTGCGATTTTCCTATCGCGAGGATCTGCTGCAGGACGCGGTGGCGGAGCTCACCCGCGCCGGCGAAACCCCGGTGTACCTGGTCAACTTCACCCAGCGCGCGGCGGTGGAGACGGCCGCCGATCTCGCCTCGCTGAGCGTTTGCTCCCGCGAGGATCGCCAGGCCATCGCCGAATCCTTGTCGAAAGAGCGGCTGAACACGCCCTTCGGCAAGGAGTTCAGCCGCCTGCTGCGCCAGGGCATCGGGGTGCACCACGCCGGGCTGCTGCCGCGCTACCGCCGCATCGTCGAGCGCCTCGCGCAGACCGGGCACCTCAAGGTGATCTCGGGGACGGACACGCTGGGCGTGGGCGTGAACATCCCCATCCGCACCGTGCTCTTCACCCAGCTCTACAAGTACGACGGGCAGAAGACGGCCATCCTCTCGGCGCGGGACTTCCACCAGATCGCCGGGCGCGCCGGCCGCCGCGGCTTCGACGACCACGGCAACGTGGTGGCGCTGGCTCCCGCCTGGCAGGTGGAGAACCAGCGCATCGAGGCCCGCATCGCGGAAAACCCGGCGCTCAGGAAAAAACTGGTCAAGAAGAGGCCTCTGCCGGGCGCCCCCACCTGGAACGCCGAGACCTTCGCGCGGTTGCAGCGGACCGCGCCGGAGCCGCTCTCGCCGCGTTTTTCGGTGACCCACGGCATGCTGGTGGACCTGCTCCAGTCCCAGGACGAAGGCACCCCGGGCGGAGGGTACCGGCGGCTGCTCGAGCTCATCGGGCGCTCGCACCAGCCGGACCACGAAAAGCGCTTCCTGCGCCGCCAGGCGGCCATGCTGTTCCGTTCGCTGGTGCGGGCCGGCATCGTGGAGCTTCTGCCCTTGCCCCACGGCCGGGGCCGGCGCGCCGTCATCCGCGAGGGGCTGCAAATCGACTTTTCGCTGCACCACACGCTGTCGTTGTTCCTGGTGGCCGCCATCGACCTGCTGGACCCCCAGGCGGAGACGTACGCGCTGGATCTGCTGTCGCTGGTGGAAGCCATCCTGGAGGATCCCGCGGCCGTGCTGTACAAGCAGGTGGACAAGGCCAAGGGCGAACTCATCGCCCGGCTCAAGGCCGAAGGGGTGGAGTACGCCGAGCGCATGGAACGCCTGGAGCGGGTGGAGCACCCGAAACCGCTGGCGGATCTCCTGTACCGGGCCTTCGATGACTTCTCGCAGGGGCACCCCTGGCTGGCCCAGGACCGCATCCGTCCCAAGTCGGTGGCCCGCGAGATGGTCGAGCGCTTCATGAGCTTTGGCGAGTACGTGCAGGAATATCAACTTGCCCGCAGCGAGGGTGTGCTGCTGCGCCACCTGTCGCAGGTCTACAAGACGGCCTTGCAGAACGTGCCCGAGGAGCGCTGGAACGACGAGTTCGAGGACATCCTGGTGTTTTTGCACGGCGTGGTGCGCCGCACCGACGCCAGCCTCCTTGCCGAGTGGGAGGGCATGCGGGATGACGCGCCGGAGGGCCCGCGGATCGAGCGCGAGAGCCCGACGGCGGCCCGATTGCGCGCCTTCCGCGAAAATCCGCGCACACAGAACGCTACGCTGCGCAACGAGCTCCACGCCTTGCTGAAGGTTCTTTCGCAAAAGGACTTTGAGGGCGCGCTGGAACTGGTACGCAATACCGAGGCGCACCCGTGGACCGCGGCGGAGCTGGAGCGCGCGCTGGCGCCGTACTTCGCGGAGCACGGCGCCATCGACGTCTCCGCCCGCTCCCGCCTCGGCGAGTACACCATCATCGAACGCCAGCCCGACGGCCGGGTGCTGCTGCGCCAGCGTATCCTGGACCCCGAGGGCGTCGGCCACTGGGTGATCGAGGCGATGGCCGACCCGTCCGCCACCCCGGGGCCCGAAGACCCGGTGCTGGAGATCATCGGCATCCACCCGTGAGGCCTGTCAGGGTGCTCCAGCCAACCGGGGCACCCGGGGTTTTTTGTTGGCACGGAGATTTCAAAAGCGCCTAACCCCATGTAAAGCAACCAGAAAACGCGGAGAAACCGGGGCGCCTGGCACCGGAGTCGGCACCGGAGTCGGGGCGGAGGAACCGGGGTGGAACCGGGGTGCCTGGCACCGAGGGTTAGAATCCCAAATGTGCCCGGGTCAAACAGGACCCGACCAAGAGCATGTATCGATGGCTATGGAGGACTCACACTTTATTCTCGCCTGACCTCATCGAGCGAGTACACCTCGAACCCGAGCTTCTTCCTGAACAACCGCCCCTTCTTCTGGAGGTGAGGGTCTTCCGTGATGAGCGGGGCACGCATCGCCCGGGCAGCCTCGACGACCGGCCTATCATCCCTCACGTTGCGGTGCCCGCGCCCGAAGAGCAGCTTCAGCTCGTCCTCATCGAGCTTTTCGATTGCACTGGATGGGGGGCGAACCAGCTTCTTTTGTTTCTTCCGCGCCTCATACTCCTCCAGTTCCCTGAACAGGGTTGCTTGTTGCGCGGGGAAGCGAATACCGGCCCTTCTGAGATGAGGCTTCGCCTCGTCTGCCAGATCGCCTGTGAACACGATTATTGGGCAGACATCGATGATCGACTTGACCAGACCGAGGGCAGGCTCATCGTCGCTTTGCGTTGGGACCCTTGGGTCGCTTTGGTGTTCTCTTGCCCGTACCGCTTTGACTAGCAGGTGAGTATCCAGGACCAGATGCATCCCGCGCTTCAGGCAAAGAGTCCGCCCACTCATGGAATAGCTCCCGTTCGACCTCGGAGAAGCTCGCCACCCAGGAGTCCAGGTAACCCTTGTCGCTGACGTTGAGGCGCTTGCTGACAACGCGCCCCTCTGGGTTCCTGTCCAACTCGTGGATGACGACCTGATCGGGCTTCAGCCCCTTCGCCCCGGACCTCACCGCGTTGCCCAGGGCTGCGATCAGCACCTCGCTGTGGGTCGCCGCGATCACCTGCTTGCCCAGGCCGACCGCCTCGGCGAACAGCTCGGGCAGCAGGCGCTCGAAACCCGGGTTCATACTCACCTCGGGCTCCTCGATGAGCAGGCAGGAGCCCTCGGGGGTGAAGAAGAGCTGGGTGGCCAGCATGAGCCCGTTGATCGCCCCGCCGGCCGCCGCGTCGAGGGTCAGCTTGGCGCCGCTCGGCCCGTCGCGGTAGGTCACCTTGAGCAGTTGCTCCCCGGCCCAGCCCGCCACGAGGTCCTTGAGGCCGAAATTCTTCGCCCAGTTCCGGAGCGAATTCTGGCGCTTGTCGCTCTGCTTCTGGATATCGGACAGGAGCCGGATCGTCATGTCGCCGTGCTTGCCGGCGAACCGCACCTCTGGGCCGACCTCGTGGTGGATGAGCTGCCGGCCGCGAAGCGCCGATAGGAAGCTGGTCCTGGCCAGGGTCTCGCGAACAGCCCGGTCGATGGCCTGCAGCACGAAGTCTGCGGCCTGGAAAGCCTTGGCGTTCTGGCCATTCTTGGGCGTGAAGTTGTTGGGATCGACGTTCGCGAGCAGGTTCGGCGGCAGCACGCAGTCGAATGGCTGCTGGAAAGGCCCCCGGAATTCGCTGGGTTCCCTCCAGGGAAAGCGGACGAACTGTCCGCTCGATATGCCGGTCCCTCCCTCGCTCTCAATCCGGCTCTCCACCCGCAGCGCCGGCTTGCCGGCTATCCTGTACTCGTGTGCCCATTGCGGAAACCTGTGGTGCTTCCTGTGCCATGAGTACCCGACGGAGACCTTGCCGGCACCGCCGATCGTCGCCTTGAGCCACTCCTTCATCACGTGGGCGAGCGGACCGTCGAGCTTGCTCGAATCCAGGTCCACCTCGATGCCGCAGGAGAGTTCGCCCTCGCCTCTGGCACCGTAGTAGATGGTCGCCTCAGAGTCCTTGCCTTCGGCAGCCTCGTGCGGGATGTCGATCAGGTCTCCCGAGAGCACGAGGTCGCGCCGACGCTCGGTATTTAGGGCGCTCTGGGCGGTCAGGGCGATGGCTTCGAGGATGCTCGACTTGCCCGTGCCGTTCTTGCCGACCAGGATCGTCAGGGGCGCCAGGTCCAGCTTGAGTTCGCCAGGCCCGATGGCCTTGTAGTTTTTGACCGAGACGGACCTCAACATGGCTCACCGCCTTTTACGCGCTTTCAGGCCTGCCAATCGTAGGAAACTCGAACCCAGAACACAAGACATTCAGGACGCCCCACTGGTTTGCAGGTGACCGCCGGTGCCAGGCACCGGAGTTGGGCACCGGAGTTGGGGCTGCCGTTTTCACCCACATAAACGGCAGGAGAGGCATAAGGTCGAGTCCGAACCGAACCGCCGCAGCTTGACGAAGGGCACCCACAGACGGAGTCATGAGACATGGCAAGCTGGCGGCTTGCTTGACAGCCGCGCCGGATTGCCCTACCAAGGCGCGTCGGCCGGGAAAGGAGTTCTCATGCTGGTCGCGGTGACGGGCGCTTCGGGACACGTGGGCGGCAACCTGGTGCGGGAACTGCTCGCGCGCGGCCGGATGGTCCGCGCCATCGTCCACTCCGACACCCGGGCGGTGGATAACCTTCCGCTCGAGGTGGTCCGCGCCGACGTGCTCGACGCGGCATCCATCGAAGCGGCCCTGGCCGGCGCCGAGGTAGTGTACCACCTGGCGGCCAAGATCTGGGTGTCCGGCGACCTGGGCGGCCTCATCGACCGCATCAACCGCGAGGGCACCCGCAACGTGGTGGCCGCCTGTATCAAGCACAAGGTGCGACGCCTGGTTCACTTCTCATCCATCCACGCCTTTTCCCAGGAGCCGCGCAACGAGCCTCTCGACGAGACGCGCGAATGCGTCGCCCCCGGCGAGGGCCTGCCCTACGACTGCTCCAAGGTGGCCGGCGAGGCCGAGGTGCAGGCGGGGGTGCGGCAGGGGCTGGACGCGGTGATCGTCAACCCCACCTCGATGATCGGGCCGCTGGACTTCAAGCCCTCGCCCATGGGCGAGGCCATCCTGGGCCTGCTGCACGGCAAGTTCCCCATGCTGGTGGACGGGGGCTTCGACTGGGTGGACGTGCGCGACGTGGTGGCCGGGGCCATGGCCGCCGAGGAGAAGGGCCGGCGCGGCGAACGCTACCTGCTGCCGGGACGCTGGGCGCCGTTTGCGGAACTGGCCCGCTGGGTCGGCGAATACGGCGGGGTGAAGGTCCCCCGGCGCGCGGCGCCGCTGTGGCTGGCCGGGGTGGGCGCGCCCTTCGTCACCGCCTGGTGCCGGCTGCGAAAGCGGCGCCCCATCTTCACACTCGAGTCGCTGGACGTCTTGCGCCACAGCAACCGGCGCATCAGTGGCGAGAAGGCCCGGCGCGAGCTGGGCTACACCGCCCGGCCGCTCGCCGACACCATCCGCGACACGGTGGTCTGGTTCCGCGAGCACGGATACTGAAGGACGCGCCATGAGCGAACGCCAGATCTACGACGTCGTCTTGTGGGGGTTTTTGGCAAGCGGCGTGGTCATCTTCTTCTCCCTGCTGTTCATCACCGCCCCCTACGGCCGGCACCTGCGAAAGAACTGGGGGCCTGTCCTGCCGGCGCGCTTCGGCTGGGTGCTGATGGAGATTCCCTCTCCGGTCCTGATGGCGGCGTTTTTCGTGTTCGGCGATCGGCACACCAACGGGCCGGCCATCGCGCTGCTTTCGCTGTGGCTGCTGCACTACGGGAACCGCACCTTCGTGTTTCCCTTCCGGCTCTCCCCGGGCAGCAAGCCCATGCCGCTGGCCATCGCCGCCTTCGGCTTCGTCTTCAACCTGTTCAACGGCTACCTCAACGGCCGGTATCTCTTCTCCTTCGGGCCACCGCTTCCAGAGGACTGGCTGCTCGGCCCGCAGTTCATCGGGGGCGCGGCGGTGTTTTTTACCGGCTTCGCCATCAACCAGCACAGCGACGCCGTGCTGCGCCGCCTGCGCAAGCCGGGAGAGACCGGTTACCGCATCCCGCACGGCGGCCTGTACCGCTGGGTGTCCTCGCCCAACTACCTGGGCGAGCTGATCGAATGGCTCGGCTTCGCGCTGGCCTCCGCCTCTCCCGCCGCCTGGGTGTTCTTCGCCTGGACCGCCTGCAACCTGGTGCCGCGCGCCATCGCCCACCACCGCTGGTACCGAAAGACCTTCCCCGACTATCCGCCCGAGCGGCGCGCCATCCTGCCCGGCCTGCTCTAGCGGAGCGAAAGAGACCGGCTTGGTTTTCCCCAAAGATAGCGCAGTTGAGTTGCGGCCGCAGGCCGCGATAAGGTGAGGCCGTGGCTTCGCCGCTCTCCATGGGCATCGTCGGCGCCGGCGCCATGGGCGCCAAACACGCCCGCACCCTGGCCTCCTTGCCAGGGGTGAGGGTCGCCCGCATCATCGACCGGGACATCGAGCGCGCCAGGGCTGTCGCGGCCGAGGTGCAAGCGCAAGCGAGCGCGACCTGCCGCGACCTTCCGGGAACGGCATCCGCGGCGGTGGTCGCCGTCCCAGCGTCGGAGCATCACGCCGTGGCCTGCGAACTGCTTCGCGCCGGCGTTCATTTGCTGGTGGAGAAGCCCCTGGCGGCGGATGCGGCCCAGGCGGAGGAGCTGCGCTCCCTGGCGCACCATCACGGCTGCCTCCTCCAGGTCGGGCACATCGAGCGCTTCAACCCGGCCTTCCACGCCTTGCACAAGGCGATCGTGGGCCCGCGCTTTCTCCGGTTCGAGCGGCGCAGCCCCTTCACCGGGCGCGGCACCGACGTGGACGTGTTCTGCGATCTCATGATCCACGATCTGGACCTCGCCCTTGCGCTGACCGGCGCCCCGGTGCGTTCCGTCGAGGCCCGGGCCTGGCCCCCGCCGCCCGAACTCGCCCACGTGGGCTGGGCGCGCCTTGTGTTCGAGGACGGCGTGGCCGCCGAGTTTTTCGCCACTCGGCTCGCGGCCGCGCCCGCCCGAACCATCCAGGTCATTTCCGACGGAGCCCTGGGAGAGGCGGATCTGCTCACCCGCGCCGTCCGGATCCTTCGCGGCCCGGCCGATGGGCAGGTCGCTTTTCGCGCGGCCGAGGGAGAGGACGCCCTGCGTTCCCAGGACCGCGCCTTCCTCGATGCGTTGACCGGACGGGGACCGGTTCCCGTGGACGGCGAGGCGGGCGTTCGCGCGGTGCGGCTGACCGAGCGGGTCCGGAGCGCCGCGGGGGGGAGCCGGTGAGCCGTCCGCTGCGCCTGCTGGTCGTGGCCGGCGAGGCCTCGGCCGACGCCCACGGCGCCGAGGTCGTGCGCTGCCTGACTGAGCGGCGGCCCGACATCGAGTGCTTCGGCCTCGGCGGCGAACGCCTCGTCGAAGCCGGCCTGCGCCGGATCGCCGACCCCGGCGTGCTCAACGTGGTGGGGGTGAGCGAGGCGCTGCGGCGATTGCCGGCCATCCGCCGGCTCTTTCGCGCCGTGCTCGCCGAGACCGAGCGCCAGCGCCCCCGGGCCGCGCTGCTGCTGGATCTGCCGGACTTCAACCTGCGCCTGGCCCGGCGCCTGCGCCGGTGGAACATCCCCGTCGTCTACTACATCGCCCCGCAGGCCTGGGCCTGGCGGCGCTCGCGGGTGAGGCAGATCCGGCGGCGGGTGGCCCGGCTATGCGCCATCTTTCCCTTCGAGGCGGCGTTCTTTTCTTCCTTCGGCATTCCCACCGAATACGTCGGCCATCCCCTGGCCGGGCTCCCGCCGGCGTCGCCCGAACAACCCCCGAAGCTCGCCCTCCTGCCGGGCAGCCGGCCGCGCGAGGTCGAGCGGCTGTTGCCGCCGATCCTGGGCGCCGCCCGCATCCTCGCCAGGCGGCACCCCGAGCTGCGGCCGGTGCTGGCCGTGGCGCCGGGAATGGACGGCGCCATGTTGAAAGACCGGGCGCGCGCCGAGGGTCTCGAGGTCGAGACCGCATCCGGCGGACAGGAGGCGCTGCGCGGCGCCACCGTGGCGCTCTGCGCCTCCGGGACGGCGACGCTGGAGGCCGCTCTGCTCGAAGTGCCGGTGGTGATCTGCTACAAGGTGTCCTGGATCACGTATGCCATGGTGCGGCCGATCTTTCGCCTGCCCCACGTGGGCATCGTCAACATCCTGGCCGGCCGGGCGGTGGCGCCCGAGCTGCTCCAGTCCCGGGCCCGGCCGGAGGCGCTGGCCGCGGCCGCCGAGCGCCTGCTGGAAGGCCCGGACCGAGAAGCGGCGCTGCGAGCCTTTGGCGAGATCCGGACCGCGCTGGGCGACCGCCGGCCCGCCCCGCGGGTGGCCGAGATCGTCGAGTCCTTTCTCGTGTCTCCGGCGGGCCCGGCCGCAGCCGCAGAGGTGGGCTGACATGGACATCGGCCATCCGGACGAACGTCGAACCGCATGGATGCTCGGCATCTTCCTCTTGACGCTGAGCGGCCTGCGCCTTCTGCTGGCCGGACGGCTGGAGCTGTCCCCGGACGAGGCCTACTATCTCGCCTGGGCGCGCCAGCCGGCCTGGGGCTACTTCGATCACCCGCCGCTGCTGGCCTGGCTCATCCATGTGGCCGCCGGCCTGCTGGGCGAGTCGGAGTTCTCGGTGCGCCTGCCGGCGATCCTGCACGGAGCGGCCACCTCCTGGCTTCTGTTCGAGAACGCGCTGGCGCTCTCGGCCACGGCGCGCCAGGCATTCTGGCTGGCCGTCCTGGGAAGCGCCACCCCGCTGCTGTCGGTCGGCTCGCTCATCGCCACGCCCGAGACGGCGCTGGCCTTCTCCTGGTCGCTCTTGCTGTTCTTTGCCCTGCGGCTGCGCGCCGATCGCCACGGCCCGTGGCTGGGGCTGGGGCTGGCGCTGGCGCTGTGCGTGCTGTCCAAGAACACCGGCTGGCTCGCGGTGCTGGGCCTGGCCCTCTATGCCGCGGCGTCCCGGCCGGGCCGAGAGGCGCTGCTCTCGCCGCGCAGCGTCCTTGCGGGCACCGTGGCCCTGGGCCTCATCGTGCCCCACCTGGCCTGGAATTCCCTGCACCGGGGCGGCTCGCTGGCCTTCCAGGCGCAGCACGCCTTCGGCGGCGTCTCTTTCGCGCCGATGCGGTTTTTGGAATTTCTCGGCAGCCAGCTCGGCGTACTCGGCCCGGTGGCGGCCCTGGCGGCGGGAACGTTTCTGGTGGTCGGCCTGTCCCGGCGCGTCATCACCACCCGGCCGCAGATCTTCCTCTGCTGGTGCCTGGCGGCGCCCCTGGCGCTCCTCTGCCTCGGGCTTTCGCTGTTCCACAAGGTGGAGGCCAACTGGCCGGCGGCGGCCTGGGCTGCGGCCCTGCCGGCGGTGCCCTGGATGATCTTCGGCGGCCGGTGGTATGTGCGGCGGCCGGCCGTGTGGACCGCGCTGGCCGTGGGCATCGCCGGGATCTTTTCGGTCCTCATCCATGTCCAGGCGCTGGCGCCATGGATCCCCATTCCGATGGAGCGCGACGCCACGGCGCGCCTGCGAGGCTGGCGGGAGCTCTCGCGCGAAGCCGCGGACGACGCCGAGGCTCTGGGCGCGGCGCTGGCGGCCGAAGGGTATGCAACCACCAGCGTCCTCTCTTTTTACACCGGGCACAGCGTTCGCTACCTGCCCGTGCCGGGCCGGCGCTCCCAATACGACCTCTGGGAGGAGGAACTGCCGTCTCGCGCACTCCCCCCCCGCCTGTTGGTGCTGCAACCCGCCGGGGATATTCTGCGGCCGCCCGATGTCTGCCGCCAGGCCGCTCAACGCTATCTGCTGCTCAAAGAAGGTCCGGACGCTCCCGCGCGGGCGCCGTTCTACCGCTTCTGGGTCTGCGAGGGAATCGAGTCCAGGGTCGAGGGCAAGCCATGAGCGCCGAACCCGAAAAAACCCCCGAACCCGGCGGGCGGTTCGACGAGGGCGAGCACGAGGGGACGTCGTTTGCCTGGGTGGGCGGGATCGCCGGCCTGGCCGCCGGAACCACCCTGGCGCTGGTGCTGGCCGCGCTGCTTCACCGCGCCGGCGCCTCGGCGCGCCTGGCCGAGATGGCCTGGAGCGTGGGCGGACCGGTGCTGGCCCTGGGCTTGCTCATCGGCGGCAGCATGCTGTTTCAGCGGCTGCGCCCCACGCCGCTCCAGGCGGCGCTGGTCTTCGGAATCGTGTTTGCCGTGTGCCTGGGACTCATCTTCGGGCTCGACCTGGTCCCGTGGGTCTCCGGCGTCTGATGGCGCGCCGCTCAGGGGGAGACGCTGATGTCCTCGCGAGAGGTCCACTGCAGGCCCGGGCCGCAGCCGATGCGGCACTCGACTTGGGCCGTGCCGCCCTGGCTGGAGCGGATGCGCCCTCCCAGGATGCCGCCTCCCAGGTCCGTGATGGGATCGAACCCATCCACCCATTGCGGCTCGACCTCGGACAGGCGCACGTTGTCGATGTACACCAATTCGGCCGGGCCTGAACTGGCGGTGTCCGGGGCGATGAAGCGGATGCGCAGCGACTGCGTGCCGTAGGCCTCGCACGGAAGCAAAACCGAAAAGCGCGAGTAGGCCGCCGGTGGCTCGTCGTGACCGGTGGCGGCCAGCGGCAGCCAGGTACCGCCGTTGTCGATCGAAAACTCGACCAGCCAGTAGCGGTTTTCTCTCACGTCGCCGGCGGCCTTCCAGTCCCAGGACAGGCGCAGCAGGTTCTCTCGCGGGACGGCGCTGGTGTCGATCAGCGGCGAGAGCAGCGAGCCGTTGCGATTTTCCTTCAGGCGCACGCGGCAGCTGCCCTCATCCAACATCGGCGTCACGTCGCCGGCGTTGCCCGCGGCGGAGAAGGCGCCCAGGGTGCAGGGCGCGCCTTCGAAGTCCGCCTCGAGCAAGTGTCGCGTCCGGGCCGCCGGCAGCAGCGAGTAGATGCGCACGTCGTCGAGCCTGGCGCAGTCACTTATGCCGAGATTGTTGCCCAGCAAGAAAAAGCTGAGCTCGACGTCGGGTTGGTTTTCCGCGTCGGCGGGCAGAAAGACGAAGAAGTCCCGGTAGGCCTGCGGCTTGCCCTCGCCGAACATGAACAGGCTCACCCAGTCGCTGCCGTTCGTGGTGTAGTCGAGAACGAACATCTGGTCCGTGCCCAGCGACTCGTTGGCGGCGGAAAAGGTCACCAGCACATCGGAAAGCCCGCTCAGGTCGAGCGAGACGGCCACCGAGGACATGTTCATGCAGATGCGGGCGCCCTTCTGTCCCGGCCGGCGCGGATTCTGGGCCGAACTCTCCAGGGTCACCTCGCCGTTGACCGAGCCCAGGTTGCCGAAGCCTTCATCCAGATCCTCGTCGAGCAGCGCCACCGACAGGTTGCGGCTCGACTGGCACAGCACGCTTCCCGCCGCCACCGCGCCGGGGCAGGTATCGATCTCGAAATCCGCCTGCCCGGGCTGCGAGCCGGGCTGCGCCTGCACCTGAACGCAGCGGCTGTCCGGGCAGGAATGGAAGCAGGACTGGTTCTCGCAACGATCCTGGGTGCAGACGTTGCCGTCGTCGCAGGCGCCGTTGTCCTGGCACTCGTTGCACCGGCCGGCGGATGGGTTGCAGCCAAAGGGACAATCGGGGGGCTCGGTGTGGACCGAGCAGGTGCCGTCGCGACACGTGTCCTTGCCGTTGCAAAAATCCCCGTCGTCGCAGGCGGCGCCGTCGTTGTTCATGGTCCGACAGGCGCCGGCCGCACCATCGCATTTTTGCACAAGGCAGGCCTCGCTCGGCGCGGGGCAGTGCTCGTCGCGCAGACACTCCGCGCATCGCTTCTGCGGGCTGTCGCAGATGGTGCTCGCCGGGCACGGGTTTCCCGAATGGCGGCAAGTTCCGTCGGGGCCGCAGGTGTCGAGCCCGTTGCAGTAGTCGAAGTCCTCGCAGTCGGAGTCCCGCTGGCAGGACACGGGCGCCATCACCTGGAGCAGAACCGCATCGCGTGCCGAGAGCCCCCCGGGATCGCGGACCTGCAAGCCGGCGATCCACACCCCGGCGCGATCGGGGACGATCTGGGCCGAAAGGGAGTCGGCACCCAGAAAAGCCAGCGCCGCCTCGGCGCCGTCGGGCGTCACCAGCAACCGCCAGGTTCCAATCAGGGGATCCCCGTCGGGGTCATGGCTCTGGCTCCCGTCGAGGATCACCGTGTCGCCGACCTGGGCAATCCGGTCCGGCCCGGCCTCGGCCACGGGCTCCCGGTTGGGGCCGGCAACCTTGGAGGAGCAACCGGCGCAACCGATCGCGATGGCGCAGATCAGAACCCTGAGCGCTGCTCTTCTCATGGAAGGCATTATAGCAGAATCGGGGCCTCACTTCGGCGAGATTTCCGAAAGCAGCCGATCGGCGCGATAGATCCGCTCCAGGGCGTGCCGGATCCCCCGGCTGCTCACCGCCACAGTGCGATTCTGGCTGCCGTCGTAGAAGAAGTCCCCGCCCAGACTCTGGATGTTGCCGTCGAAGACCAGTCCGACCAGCTCGGCCTTCGCGTTGATCACCGGAGAGCCCGAATTGCCACCGATGATGTCGTTGGTGGTGCAGAAGTTGAGCGGCGCGTCGAGATCGAGCCGGTCCTTGGCTGCCAGCCACGAGGCTGGAAGCGCGTACGGCTCCCGCCCGGTGTGGCGCTCGAAGGCGCCGCCAAAGCTCGTAAACGGTCGTATGTCGCGATCGCCCTCGCGGTAGCCCTTCACCGCGCCGAAGCTGATGCGCAGGGTGAAGGTGGCGTCCGGATACACGGCCGTCCCCTCCAGGGCGAAACGCGCCGCGGCGATGGCCTCGCTGGCCCGCCGCACCGGCGCCACCACCCGTTCCCACACCTGCTTGCGCGCCTCCCGCCCCGGCCCGTCGAAGCGCCGGGCGAGCTCGATCAGCGGGTCGCGGCACTCGGCCAGCGCATCCCTGCCCCCGGCGAAGAGAGAGCGGCGGAAGGCGAGATCCTTGAGCCGGGTCTCGCGGATGGCCCGGCGGGCCAGCTCCTCGGGCGACGCCGGGCCCAGGATGGACTTGACCACGGGGTCGTTCGGCCCCAGGGCCTCGCGCAGCTTCGAGAGCGAGAAGGCGAGCAGCACCTCCTGCATGTCGTCGTAGAAAGGCGCCGGGGTGAGGATCTCCTGCTCGAGCGCCGGCAGATTCGCGTCGGAATATTCGCTCAGCCGCTCCTCGTTGGGCTTGCCCCGTTCGTCCGCCAGGCGCACCAGGTGCAGGGCGATACGCAGCAGATCCTCCCGGCTGCCCAGCCCGCGCAGAAGCGGCGTCTTGGGATCGGCCTCCAGGAACATGGCCCGGGGCAGAAGCAAGCGCAGGGCCTTCTGGGCGGCCTCGATCTCCTCGAAGGCCTTCCCCACCCGCCGCGCCAGATCGGGCCGGCGCCGGATCCGCTGGCGCAGCTTCTCCTCGGCAGCGGCTTTCTGCTGCCACACCTGCGGATCCAGCAGCGCCTGCCACATGCCGCGCCGGGCCTTGACGCCGTTTTCCACGTAGAAGAGGTTGGCGGTCGAGATGCGCTTGTGCTCCTCCGAGGAGCGGTTGAACTGGGACAGCACCCCGCGCAGTTCGAGCAGGTAGTGCAGCACCGCCGGCAACACCACGTCGCGCTGGATTGCGAGTTCGGCCAACGTGAGCTGCCGCTGCGTGGCTCCCGGATGGCCGGTGACGAAGGTCAGCTCTCCCTCGGCCGCCCCGGACGGCGACCAGCGCAGAAAGTGCTCCACTCGGGCCGGCCGGCCGTCCTGGTACACCCGCACGAAGGCCATGTCGAGATCGTAGCGCGGGTAGGTGAAGTTGTCGGGATCGCCGCCGAAGAAGGCGGCGGCGAACTCCGGGACGAACACCAGCCGCAGGTCCTGGTAGCGCCGGTAGCGGTACAGGTGGTAACGCCCGCCCTGGTAGAGCGTGACCACGTCGCAGCGCACGTTCGCCTCCGCGCCGCACTCCTTCTCGATCTTGGCGATCTCGGCCCGGGTGGCGTCGTTCCAGGCCGCGCCGGTCTTCTTGCCGCCGGCGTCCAGCACGCGCCGGGTGACGTCCTCGATCTCCTCGAGCACGTTGGCCTCGAGCTCGGGGCATTTCTTCTCGTCCGCCGCGGCGGCGGCGTAGAAGCCGTCGCGCACGAAGTCCTTGTCCGCGCTGGAGAGCTGCTCCACGCAGGAGTGCACGCAGTGGTGGTTGGTGAGGATGAGGCCCTCGGGCGAGACGAAGCTCCCCGAGCAGCCCTGGGCCAGCCGCACCGAGGAGAGCCGCACGTGCTCGAGCCACTTCTCGTCGGGGGCGAAATTGTAGCGCTGCTTCACCAGCGCCGCGGGAAAGTCGTTGAGCAGCCACATGCCCTCGTCGGCGGCGGCGATCGCCGGCAGCCACAGGACGAGCCCGCTCCAAAGAAGGCGTCTCATGGGTCTTCTCCTCTCTTTCGGCCTAGCGGCCGCAAAGGCACCAGCGGATGTTGTCCTTGGGGATGGCCTTGACCTCGGGCGGCGGTTGCAGGGCGAAGGTGACCTTGCGCGCCAGCCCGCCCACGGCGCCCGTGAGCGCCCGGACCAGCGGTCCGCCCACCGGCCGAGACCCCAGCGTGCGCCCGAAGTGGCGGCACACCAGATCGGTGTACAGGCTCACGGTCTGGGCCGCGGTGCAGAAATCCAGGCAGGAGAGCAGCTCGTCGGCGAGCCCGAACGGAATGGACAGGGGCAGCGGCCCGCGCTCGTATTCCACCGCCCATACTCCGTCGGTGAAATTCATGGCCCGGGCCTGTCCCGGACCCACATAGATGCGGTCGCCCGGGCGATAGACGGTCTTCTCGAACTGCCCCTCGCCGTAGTACCAGGTCTCGCCGTCGATCACCGTGTCCCAGAAACCGCAGAAATGCCGCCCGGAGTGGCCCTCGGAGCCGATGGGCGTGCCCCAGATCATGATGTACTCAAACAGCGAGGCGTAGTAGAGCTTCATCTGGATCATGGCGCCGCCGGCGATGGAGTAGATCCAGGGCTGGCCACGATCCAGCACGCCGGGATAGTGCTTCTCCATGGCGTCGGCGAAGGCCTCGAACATCTCGGGTTTTTTCTTGCCGATGGCGGCGAGCGCGCACTGGTGGACGACGTCGGGGTCGAAGATGTAGCGGGACATGGTTTTCTCCTTGGGTTGACTCGGGGGCCACCTTATCCGCCACGCGGGCCGAGAGCAAGAGGCTGTGGCGCCCCGGAAGCTATTCCTTTCGGCGGCGGATTCGGTTAGATTGTGTCCGGAGTGCCAAGGGAATGGCAGCCGAAACCCACGCACATGCGGGCCGACACCTGAGCCGCCGGGAGTGGCTGCGCCTGCTTTTCGGAATCGGCCTCGCCGGCGGCGGCGTGGCCTGGTTGTTGTCGCGCCGGGCGGGCGTGTGTCCGGGTTGCGAGCGCGCCTGCCGGCTTCCGCTCGATCGCTGCCCCATCTGGAAGAAAAATCCTACCGGGGGGATGCCATGACGCGCTGGACGCTGCTGGCAACGCTTCTGCTGTCTTCGGCCGCCGCCGCCGAACCGCCGTGCAGGCTTTCCTCCTCCATGAAGGGCTGGACGTACCTGGAGGGCGGCTGCGACAACGGCCTGGCCGCGGGAAAGGGCAAGGCCCGCGGGCCGCAGGGAGAGGAATACGAGGGCGCCTTCGCGAACGGGCTCCCCGAAGGCGAGGGCACGATCAAGTCGGCTGACGGGAGCCGATACACCGGCCAGTGGAAGGCCGGCCTGCGCCACGGCCAGGGGACCGAGATCTCCTCCACCGGCACCACCTACACCGGCCAGTGGGAGCGCGATCGCCACCACGGCCAGGGCACGCTCACCACTCCCACCGGCATCAAGTACGAAGGCCAGTGGAAGGACGACGAGCGCGAGGGCCGGGGGGCCGAGACGCTTCCCGACGGCACCGTCTACACCGGCGAATGGAAGGCCGGCGAACGGCACGGGAAGGGCCTGCTGACCACGCCCCGCGGCGAGCGGTTCGAGGGGACGTTCGAGAAGGGCCTGCGCCAGGGCCCGGGGAGCGAGACGCTACCGGACGGCACCGTGCGCGCCGGAACATGGAAGGACGACCGGCTCACCGGGGCCGGTACGGAGACCCGAAAGGACGGCAGCCGCTACGAAGGCCAGTTCCTCGACGGCAAGCGCCACGGCCCGGGCAAGGAGACGCTGCCCGACGGCACGGTGTACACCGGCGCCTTCCAGGCGGGTTTGCGCCACGGCGAGGGCAAGGAGGTCTCCCCCCGGGGCGTGACGTACGAGGGGAGCTGGGACGCCGGCGTGCGCTCGGGCAAGGGCACCCTCTCGTCCAAGGACGGCACGCGCTACGTAGGCGAGTGGAAGAATGGCAAGACCCACGGGCGCGGCATGCTCACCACCAAGGCCGGCATGTGCTACGAGGGCGAGTGGCAGGACGGCAAGATGCACGGCAGGGGCAAGCTCACCCAGCCTGACGGGAGCCTGTACGAGGGGGACTTCGTGCAGGGCAAGCGCCAGGGCAAGGGCGTGGAGGTCCTCAAGGACGGCTCGCGCTACGAGGGGGACTGGAAGAACGACCTGCGCTACGGCAAGGGGAAGGCGACCACCCCCCAGTGGACCTACCAGGGCGACTGGATGGACGGCAAGCCCCACGGAGACGGGGTGCTGGTGATGAAAGACGGCAAGCGCCAGGAGGGCGTGTTCAGCTACGGGAAGTTCGTGGGCAAGCGCTGATGGGTCCGAGAGATGGCGCCGACGAGTGGCCTACCGCCATCGGGAGGGAAAGCATGTGCCAGCCGAAAAAAAAGCGCCGGGTTTCGTTGGGGTTCTCCAAAGAGCGAGTCGAGGAGGGCCAGCATATCTGCTACCTCTACAACGATGACCGGGAGCGGCTCTCGGTCCTGGCGAAATATCTGGAGAGCGGCCGCCGCGATGGGGAGAAGATCCTGTACCTGGTGGACACCATGACCCCGGAGAAAATGCTCTCGGAGCTTGCGAATCTGGGGCTCGACACCCGCGCCCACCCCGAGGCCATCTCCGTGGCCGAAGCCAGGCCAACCTACTGCGCGGGCGGGGCCTTCGATGCCGACCGGATGTTGCAGACGGTCAAGGACTTCTACCTCCAGGCTGTGGAGCGCGAGGGCTTTTCGGGGGCCCGCGGCACCGGCGAGATGAGCTGGTGCCTCGGCGACGGCATGGCGGACCGGACGCCCTTGATGGAGTACGAGGCTCGGTTGAACGACCTGCTCGCCGAGTGCCCCTACACCGCCTGCTGCCAGTACGACACGCGGCGCTTTTCGGGCGACGTCATCCTGGACGTGCTCTCGGTCCACCCCCTGGCCATCATCCGCGGCCAACTGGTCAAGAACCCCTTCTACGTGACGCCGCAGGCGTTCCTGTCCGACCTGCGGGCGCGCCGGGGAGGGGAGCCGCATTGAACCCACCGGCCACCACTGACCGCTACCTGCTGGAGCGGATGCTGTTTTTGCACTCCGCCATCCAGGCGGCCCCCGACGAGCGCCGCCTGTGGGAGATGATCGGCCACGGGTTGTGCGGCATCCCCGGCGTGGAGGAAGCCGCGGTGTGCGTGGAGGGCCGAATCTACCGTCCTCTCCAACCGGAATCGGTTGCCTGTCCGGCCTGGACCGGAAAGAACGGCGCCTGCCACGCTGTTTGCCCCTTTCCGCCGGAGCGTTTTCAAAAGACCTGGCTCGCGACCGCGCAGGCGCAGTACGGCAGCCTCTTCTGGCGCAAGACCGCCGAGGCGCCCGCCGAGTTCGATGATCTGGTCGCCAATCTGGCCAACCTGGCCGCGCTGCGCATCGAGCACGACCGGATGCAGGATCGGCTGCAGCAGCTCAACCGGAGCCTGGAAGACATCCTGCGCGAGCGCACCGCCGATCTGCTTTCGCGCGAGCGGGAGCTTCGCGCCGCGCTTTCGGAGATCGACCAGAAGCAGGCGCTGCTGTCGCGGCTGATGGAGACCGCCCCGGTGGCCTTGGCCGTGGTCGATCGGGACGGCCGGATCGCCTTCGCCAACCCGCGGGCCGAGCAGCTCCTGGGCATCTCCCACCAGGAAATCAAGAAGCGTTCCTACAACGCCCCAACCTGGCGCATCACCGATTGGGACGGCGGGCCGTTCCCGGACGCCGAACTCCCCTTCTCGCGGGTCAAGGCCGAGCAGAAGCCGGTGTTCGACGTGCGCCACGCCATCGAGTGGCCCGACGGCTGGCGGGTGCTGCTGTCCATCAACGCCTCCCCTCTCTTCGACCGGCAGGGCGGGTTCGACGGCATGGTGGCCTCGTTCGAGGACGTCACCCAGGAGGTCCTCGCCCGGCGGGAGCGCGCCGCACTGGAGGAGCAGCTGCGCCACTCGCAGAAGATGGAAGCCATCGGGCGACTGGCCGCCGGGGTGGCCCACGACTTCAATAACATGCTCACCGTGGTGCTGGGATACGCCGAACACATGTTGGAGTCTCTCCCGCCCAACGATCCGCTGCACGAGGGCATGAGAGAGATCCTCGATGCCAGCCGGCGCAGCGCCGACATCACCCGCCAACTGCTGGCCTTCTCGCGGCGCCAGCCGATGAAAGTCCAGACCGTGGACGCTGGCGGGATCATCGGGCGCATGCGGGTCATGCTGGGCCGCCTCCTGGGCGAGGATATCGAGCTGGTTCTGGAGGTGGCGCCGCAATGCCCGCCGATCCGGATCGATCCGTCGCAGTTCGAGCAGGTCATCGTCAACCTGGCGGTCAACGCCCGCGACGCCATGACCGAGGGAGGCCGACTGACCATCGCCGTCCAGCCATCGAGCACGGAAGGCCCGCGGAGCGAAAACGTCCTGGGCATTCCCGACGACAACATGTTGTGCCTCTCCGTCTCGGACACCGGCTGCGGCATGCCGCAGGAACTGCTCGACAAGATCTTCGAGCCCTTCTTCACCACCAAGAAGAAGGGCACCGGCCTGGGGCTGTCCACGGTCTTCGGCATCGTCAAGCAGTCCGGCGGCGAGATCTCGGTCGAGTCCCGTCCCGGAAAGGGCACCACCTTTCGCATCTATCTGCCGGCGCTGCCGCCCGATGCCGCTGCAGAGCCGCTCCCGCCGCCCCCGATTGCCCGCAGCCCCGGCCGGGGCGAACTCATCCTGCTGGTGGAGGATGAGGCGCCCGTGCGCCTGCTCCTCGCCCGCATGATCGAGAAGATCGGCTACCGGGTCGTCACGGCGGAAAACGGCGGCGCCGCACTCTTGCTGGTGGAGGAGGAAAAGCTCGCCCCCGACCTGCTCATCAGCGATATCGTCATGCCGGGGATGAGCGGCTGGACGCTGGCGCAGCGCCTGCGAAAGACGCTGCCGGAGCTCAAAATCGTCTTCATCTCCGGCTACACCACCGAGGCCATCGAGGAGCGCAGCTCGCTTCCGCCCGACATTCCCTTGCTCAACAAACCCTTCGGGCTCGACTCGCTCTCTGCGCTGCTCGGCGAGATTCTGGGGCGGCAACGCTCCTAGGCGGCCCGGCGCGCCGCCTCACTCCCACTCGATGGTCCCGGGCGGCTTGGAGGTGAGGTCCAGGGCCACCGCGGAAACCCCGCGCAGCGAAAGCAGCGAATCGCGCAGCTCCTCGAGCAGGCGCGGGGGAAGCTCGGCGGCGGCCGCGGTCATGGCCCGCTCGGACAGCACCGGCCGGATGACCACCAGCTCGCCGGGGCGCGGGCCGAGCGACAGCGGCACCAGCACGGTGGGGCATTGCCAGATGGCGTCGTACACCCCGTGTCGCCGCAGGCCCTCCATCACCACCGCGTCCGCTTCGCGCAGCACCGCAAGCCGCTCGCGGTTGATCGTCCCGGCCACGGCCTGGGCCGACTTGGGGGCGATGGGGGAGAGGTTCCAGATGCAGCGGTTGACGTGGGGAACCTCCGCGGTGATGGCGTTCATGGCTTGCTGAAGCCGGCTCCACTCCGCCGCGCCGGAGAGCATCACCGGGTGTTCGTAGGCGCGCAGGTCGGCTTTCACTCCCACCGAGCGGATGGGGAGCGCCAGGGTCTGAAGCGAAAAGCGTCCCGCCACCGCGGGCAGCGCCGCCTCGATCTCGGAAAAGTGGGACCGATCCTCGCGGCCATCGCTGCATAGCAGGCGCACGCCGAGTCCCGGGCCGGGGAATGGGTGGCGGTTCACCGCCTCGCGCGGCAGGCCCAGTTCCCGCCCCAGCGCGCGCACCTCCACCTTGTAGAGTTCAGCCAGCGGCTCGACCACCTGTCCGGCGCGGATCATCTCCTCGATCACCGGCACCCGGTTGTGGTGGGTCTTGATGACGTCGGCCCGGCGCGTGCCGCCGGTCTCGATGGTGTCGGGGTAGATGGTCCCCTGGGCCAGCAGATGATCGCGGATGCCCAGCTTCTCGGCCTGCTCGTTGAAGACCCTCACGAAGGTCTCGCCGATGATGCGGCGCTTCTGCTCCGGCTCGATCACGCCCTCCAGGGCGGACAGGAACTGCTCGCTGGCGTCCACGAAGTGCAGGTTGTGGTCCAGCTTCAGTTGCGCGAAAGTCTCCAGCACCTTGCGGCTCTCGTCCTTGCGCATCAGCCCGTTGTCGACGTGCAAAAGGTGCAGGCGCTCCGGGCCCACCGCCCGGCCCAGCAGCACCGCGGCCACGGTGGAATCCACCCCGCCCGAGGCCAGCAGAAACACGCTCTTTCTGGTGAGGCGTTCCTTGAGCGAGCGCAGCTGATCTTCCAGGTATTGCTTCATGTTCCAGGTGGGCCGGCAGCCGCACACGCCGAGCACGAAGTTCTCGAGCATCTTCTCGCCGTGGACCGTGTCGTCCACCTCGGCGTGGAACTGGAAGCCGTAGCGCCTGAGCGAATCCGAGCCCAGGGCGGCGAAGCGGTGCTCCTTCCCCGCCGCGTCCACGGTGTAGCCGAGTTCCTCGAACCCCTCCCCCACCGCGGTCACCGAGTCGAAATGGCTCATCCACACCTGCTCGACCGGGGAAAGTCCCGCAAACAGCGGGTGTTCTCGCAGGCGATGGAACTGGGCGCGTCCCCACTCCCGTCCCCCGTGGACCACCTGGCCGCCGTAATGCTTGGCGATCTCCTGGTGGCCGAAGCACAGGCCCAGGATGGGGATGGGCAGATCGTAGATGGCCCGGGTGTAGTCGCTGTCCTCGCCGTGGGACGAGAGCGAGGGGCTTCCGGAGACAATGATGCCGCGGTAGCCTTTGAAATCTTCGATGGGGTCTTCCGGCTGGCGGATTTCGGAGTACACCCCGAGCCGGCGCACCTTGGTGGCGATGAGGTGGGCGTACTGGCCGCCGAAATCGACGACCGCGATACGATCGTGCCCTGGGTTGCCGCGGGCCATGCGAGCCTCCGGGAAGAGAGGACGCCTTTTCGTACGCGGACCCGCAGGCGCTGTCAAGCAGAACTCCCGGCGCGGGCGCCGAGTCGGCGCTTGCATTCCCCGCTCGATCGGGGTACAAAAATCCCCGGACGCCAATGCGGCCACCGGGGCCGCAAACCGAGAGGTGACGTATGCCTTCGCAAGCCTACATTCTCATCGAGGGAGCGGCGGGCACGGTGCCCAGCATCCTCAAGCGCCTGGCCACCATCGAGGGCGTGAAGACCGCCCACGCCGTGACCGGCCAGTACGACATCATCGCACTGGTCGAGGCCGACGACGTCAACTCGGTCGGCAAGGTGAGCTACTCCAAGATTCAGATGATCGAGGGCGTCATCCGGACCATCACCTGCAACGTGATCGATCTGGACTGACCGGGCGGCAACGCCATGGCCGCGAGGCCGGACACCGCGCGCCGTGAGTTCCCGTGGTCGGGAGAGATTCCGGCCGCAACCCCGCCGGGCATTCCTGCCGAGGGGCGTTTTGCCGCCGTACCGCCTGCGGGGTCTCATCGGCCAACATGGCCAGGGATTGGACGCTGGTTCTGGGCGCTGTGGGCTCTGCTGGCGGCCGCCGGGTGGTTGCCGGCGGCGCGGGCCGGCGATGGCGAGGATGTTCGTGTCGAGGTGGAACTCATCAAGGTGGTGGATGGGGACACGCTCCAGGTGCGGCTGGACGGGAAGAAAGAGCACGTCCGCGTCATCGGCATCGACTCGCCGGAGAAATGGTCATCCAAGAAGTTGGACCGGGATCTGGAGCGGACCGGAAAAGACCGCTCGGCCATGATCGCGCTGGGGCGCCGGGCCTCCCGCCACATGGAACAACTGGCGCGGGTCAGGAAGCTTTCGCTGATATTCCCCGCCGGCCACGAGCGGCGCGACCGCTACGGGCGCTTCCTGGCGTATGTCGAGGGAGACGGCGAGGACCTGGGCGGGCGCATGCTGCGGGACGGGTATGCCTATCCATACCGCCGCTTTCCGCACCCCCGTCTGGACGCCTACGACGAATTGTTCCGGCAGGCGGTCGAGGGCAAGGCGGGCCTGTGGGCGGACGAGGACGCCGAGACGCTTCGCGACAAGAAGGAGCCGAAGTCAGCGTCGAAGCGCAAACGCAGAAAGTCCCGCCAGCGCTGAGGGCGGAACCGGCCCTTCCGGCAAGAACCGAAGGAGCATCCAAGTGCAAAAAATAATCTGGTGGGGGGTCGTGTTGTGTCCGGTCTTGTGCATCGACGGCTGGCTTCTCCGAGCCGGCGCAGGAGAAAAGACCTCCAGGGTGGAGCTCCAGGTCGGGGAGCAGCGGTTGCTGCACATACCGGGCCTTGGAAAAATCGTGGTTGGGCAGTCCGCCATCGCTGACGTGAAAGTCACGGGCCCGGAGGACGTGGTGCTCTATGGCGTGTCACCGGGCTCGACCACGGTCAACCTGTTCCGGGCAAAGGCGGCCCGCGAGACATGGGAGGTGACGGTGGTCTCGGGCAAGGTGGAGGAGTTCTCGCGCAAGTGCCAAGAGCTGCTGGGCGCTCCTTGCGTGGGCATCTCCGTGGTCGAGGCAGGCGGAAAGCTCGTCTTGCGGGGCGCGGTGCGCGATCTGGAGATGTACCACCGAGTACGCATGATCCGTCGGGCTTTCCCAGAACTGGTGGTCATGGTGGATGTCGAACCGGCCATTCTCGACTCCCTGGTCGCGGTCATCAACGACGAGCTCGCCCGGGCGGGCCTTCGGGCGAAGATGACACGGGTGGGGAAAAAGCTGCTGCTGGAAGGCACGGTCGCCGACGAACACGAGAAACGCCGTGTCGAGGCCATCGTGGAAGGCATCTACGAAGCGGCGCTGGGCGATGATGCGAGCGATCGATGAGGCTCTGGACGCTGCATCCGAAGTATCTCGACGCCAAGGGCCTGGTGGCGCTCTGGCGGGAGGGACTGCTGGCGCGCTCGGTGCTGCGGGGAGAGACTCGCGGTTACCGCAACCATCCGCAACTCATCCGTTTTCAAAAAGCACCCGACCCGATCCGCGCCATCGACGCTTTTCTTCTTGCGGTGTTGATGGAGGCCAGGGCCCGCAATTACCGGTTTGATGGGCGCAAGGTAAAAAAGACCCAGCTTGGCCATCGGATTTCGGTTCAAAGGGGACAGATTGCGTTCGAACTGAGACACCTGAGAAAAAAACTTCTCCGCAGGGACCCAGCGCGCGCCAAGAAGCTCCCCAACCTGTCCCATGTGGAAATAAACAATGTTTTTCAAGAAGTTGCAGGCGGAATAGAGCCCTGGGAGCGCCTTTCTCCGGTGCCACCCACCCCGGATTCGAAAACGAAAAAACGTCGCAACAGATTGTAACAAAATAACTTTTTGCATCCGGCAACTCGCCGCCACTCCCGGTCTTTCTTGTAACTCATTGTAATTACAAAATAATCATTGGGGACAGGCCCTCGGTTTTTTCTCTCGCTCAATCAATCTCACTTTTTATTCTTCAATCAGCGTCAGTTTGCCTCATGTTGGTGGTTAATGATGATGTAGCGGCCGCTGGGCCGGAGGGCCAGGTCGTTGAACGGACAACACCAGCAATCGAGCGACGCCGCTCTCATGACTCGCACCGCCTCCGGCGACGAGGAGGCCTTTCGGATGCTGGTCGAACGCCATCATGCCGCGATCTACCGCCTGGCTTTTCGGCACTTGGGCTCGGCCGCGGATGCCGAGGACATCGTCCAGGACACGTTTCGGCGGCTGTTCGAATCCTCCTCGCGATACCGCCCAGATGCGAGCTTTCGGACGTACCTTCTCACCATCGCCGCGCGCTTGTGCCTCAATCGAAAGAGAAAAGGCAGCGCAAGCCAAACCGACCTCGTGGTGCCAGGGGATTTGGATTCGCTCCCCGCATCCACCGGTCTTTCGCCGGATGCGGCCTTGGCCCGAAAAGAACGAGCGGCCGAGATCCGGAGGGCCCTGGCCGAAATGCCCGCCGACCAGAGGCTGGCGCTCCTGCTGCTGCGGTACGAGGAGGCGAGTTGCGAGGAGATCGCCCGTATTCTCAATCGCTCGATCGAAGCCGTGCACTCGCTGCTCTATCGGGCTCGCAATCGGTTGGCGCAGCTCCTCGAGAAGACCGGACCCTCTCGGGAGGAAGAACCATGAACGACGAATGCCTTCGCTGCCGCATCCGCATCTCCGGCACGCCGCCGGCCGCGGCGCAGAGTCCCGAGGACGCGGCCCATCTGGCCGCATGCGCGGAATGCCGCCGGTGGGCGGAGCACGACTCGGCTATCTGGCACGCGCTGGGAGACCTGGACGTGCCGGTTCTCCCGGCGAGTCTGCCCGGCCGCATCATCGAGCACGCGCGCCCGCGCCCGGCGTTGTTCCTCCGAAGGTTCCTCCTCGGCCTGGCCAGCGCCGCCGCGCTGGCGGCGGGAATCTTCTGGGGCGCATGGGTGGGCCGGACGCTCTCGACCGGCGCTCCGACAACGGCCTCCCCGGAGGCCATCGAAGTCGCCTACGCCGAGCTGTTCGACGTCGCGCCCCCCGGCAGCCTGGAAGCGCCGGCCTCGCTGTCGGGCGGGAGGATGCCATGAAGTGGAAAATCATGACCGTATTGCTCATCTTCTCGCTGGCGGCAAATGCGGCGGCGCTGGTCGAGGTTCTTCGAGACCGCCCGAGTCCCGGTTGCCCGGGGCTGGCCCCCGCTTTGGCGGACCCGACGGCTCTCGGCCTCACCCCGGACCAGATCGAGCGGTTTGAAAGGCTCGATGGCGACTTTCGCGATCTGCGCAAGGAAGTGCAGCAGCGTCTGCGCGTTTTGCGCTCCGACTTGCTCGAATGCATTGTCGCCTCCCATACCTCTCTCGCCGCATGCGAAGAAATCCTCTCCGCCATGAGCGCCGAGCAACTGTCCTTGCAGAGGAGGCTGGTTGAGAACATGAGGCAAAAACTCGATCTGCTCTCGCCCGAACAGCGGGAACCATACCAAAAGATGCTCCGTCAACTCACCGGCGTGGGCGGATGCGGCTGCATCGGCTGCACCGGCTCATGCCATTGACAGCGGCCGACCGAATCGTCGGCAAGGAGGAAGTCATGAATCGGCTCATTCTCTCGCTTCTGTTGGTTCTGATCTTCGGCTTGGGCCTGGCCTGCTCGGGGGAAGTTTCAGATTCGCAGATCTCGGCGGCGACGACGCAGGCCGTCGGAAACGCCAATCAACAAACCGCAGCCTCCGCGGATCTTCCCGGCGCAGGCTGCCCGCACGCGCGGGGCATGGGCGGCGGCTGTCCCCACATGCAAGGCGCGGGGGGCTGCCCGCACATGCAGCAACCGGCCAGCGCCGATCCCGCCGCCCCGGCCGCCAAAGATGGCGCCTGCCCCTGCGCCAAAGACGGCAAGTGCGCCTGCGGCAAGCACGAAGGCGGCCCGTGCCCCTGCATGAAGGACGGCAAGTGCGAGTGCGGCAAGCACGAAGGCGGCCCGTGCCCCTGCATGAAGGACGGCAAATGCGAGTGCGGCAAGCACGAAGGCGGCCCATGCCCCTGCATGAAGGACGGCAAATGCGAGTGCGGCAAGCACGAAGGCGGCCCGTGCCCCTGCATGAAGGACGGCAAATGCGAGTGCGGCAAGCACGAAGGCGGCCCGTGCCCCTGCATGAAGGACGGCAAGTGCACCTGCGGCAAGGACGGCAAGCCCTGCCACCCGGCCGCTTCGGAGCAGAAATAGCCGCGAGCCCGCTGCCGTCTAGTGCAACGATTCTCTCGAACGCGACCGGCGCGCCCAGAACCAGAATCCAATCGCCCCGATGAGGGATCCGCCTGGCGAACCGGCGGTGGCGCAACCGGAACAACCGCCGACGGGATTTCCAGACTGTCGATCGCCCCCGCCCTCCGACGGCGGGCCCTCGTCCGCCGCTTCCGAAAGAGAGGTTCCATCCGCTCCATCCGCGCCGGCGTCTCCACCCGCGTCCTGACCAGCATCAGCGCCGGCATCCCACCCGCCGTCCCCGCCATCAGGGCCGCCGTCCGGATTGGGGCCGGTCCCCGCTCCCGGAGTGAGCCGGTAGGCCCACACCGGCCCGTCATAGGCGCTGACCAGGACGAAGGCGTTGACGGAGGGAGCGTAGCGGAAACGCCCGTATGTCCCGTTGGGGTTCCGTCTCGGGACGACCGTATTGGAGGCGTCGGGCGGAACGCGAGTCCATCGCCAGACACCCGTGGCCCAGTCTCCCTCGGGCGGCCGAAGAACATACACCTCGGCGCCGTCGTACCAGGCCACCACGCAGTCCTCCTGCGGAACACGCTCGAATCCCAGCGCCGAACCCGCCTCCTGGATCTCCCGATCACCCTCGGTCCTAAGTTCGACCAGCCCGCCGGACGGGTCGGCCAGCGGGATGGCGTAGAGTCTGCCGGTCCCTCGCGAATCCAGGAACAAGAAGAGATCTCTCTCCGGATCGACCAGACCGGCGCCATCGATCTCGAACGGCGTATCCACCGTGCCGTACTCGCTCCAGGCATCGGTGTTCGGATCGTATTTGGAGAACCCGCGGGTGTAGGCCGACAAGAGCCAGAAGACATCCCGCTTCTCGTCATACCCGGTGGCGCCGGCATACATGAGTGCCGAGGGTTTGCGCGCGCCCAGGTGCCAGGTGCCGTCATCGAAGTCGAAAAGGTGAACGCGATCGTCGACACAACCGCCGCACACCGGATCGGGCGTGCCACCGATGATGACGAAGCGGTTCGTGGCGGCGTGGTAGTCCACCTGGTCGTAGGTGTGCGTCGGGCAAGCCGAGCCGTCCGGGTAGACGCCATCGTCGCTGCACCGCGCCGCCACCGAGGACGAACCGTCGTCGTACGGGTCGGTCCGACGCAACCACCGCCCCGAATCCAGATCGAAGACGTAGAGTTCGCTACCGAAGTAGCCGTTGTGCCCCCCGCCCCACGTCACCAGTCCGCCGAACCGTCCGTACCTCGAGGCGAAGGCGCCGCCGCACCAGTCGTCGATCAGGCCGGACAGGCCCTCCACCGCGCTGTAGCTGCAATCGCGTTGCGGGCACGGATCCAGATCGCGGATGGTGTTCTCCGAGACCACCGCCCAGCGCCCGGGTTGAAGCGCATTCCAGTCGGGCGCCGCGTTCGCAGCGGCCGCGAAGGTCACGAGCCAGCCGGCCACCACCGTTCTTTTCATATACGCTCCCTTTCCCTGGAAAGCCATCGAACAATCTCGCAGCGATTATCCGCCGAGTCTGAGCGCCAGATCAACCATGGATGCGCCGGCGCCGCTTTCGAGTCAGAGGCGGCGGCCCTGGCCTGCGCCCGCGCCGAAGATCCCGGTGCCGCGCTCGGCTTGACACGCCTGGCAGCGCCACCTAGTCTCGACACTCGATCAGGAGGACATCGATGTGGACCGTGGCATGGCTGGCAGGCATCGCGCTCGCTCCCCGGGATTCTCCGCCCGCCGGCGCCGTCCCGCCTCCGCCCGCCGGCGAATCCGCGCCCTTCGCGCCCGACCTGGGCCTCGAGGAGCTGTTGCGTCTTGCGCTGGCCCACGACGGCCGGGTGCTGGCCGCGGGCGCCGAACTGGACGCCTATCGCGCCCGCTATGCAGAGGCCCAGCGCGCCTGGTTCCCGGTGATCCGCATCGAGGCCCTGGTGGGCGGCCCGGTGAGCGAACGCCGCATCGACCGTGACGCCTGCGGTTCCATCCCCGCCGACGAATGCCTCAAGGTCAGCCACGCCTCCGAGCGGGGCAACCTGGACTTCGGCGACCTCGGGGTGGCCTTCGGCGGCAAGATCGAGGCCGCCCTTCCCATCTATACCTTCGGCAAACTGGACGCGGCCCGCAGCGCCGCGCGCGCCGGTGTCCAGGCGGGCGAGGCCGGCCTGCGGCGGGCTCGGCAGGACATCGCCCTCGAGGTGAGGCGCGCCTACTACGGCTGGCTGCTCGCCGACTCGGCCTGCGAGATTCTGGAAGACGGGCGGAACAAGCTCAAGGAAGCGGAAGAAAAGCTCAAGAAGATGCTGGACGAGGGCAACGAGGAGGTCTCGGACCGCGATCAGTTCAAGCTGCGCTACTATGCCTCGCAGGTCGAAGTCATGGCGCAACAGGCGCGCCAGGGGCGAGAGGTGGCCGCGGCCGCCCTGCGCTTTTTGACCGGCCGCGACGATCTGGGAACGTCCACCCCCATCCGCGCCGAGCCGCTGCAGGCCCCTCCCCTGCCGGCCGAGTCGCTGCAGACCTGGACGCAGCGCGCCCTATCGCAACGACCGGAGGTTTTGCAGCTTCGGGCCGCGCGGGATGCGACGGAGGCGCTGGTGGAAGTGCAACGCGCGGCCTTCTTTCCCGACTTCTTCCTGGCCGGATTTCTCAAGGGTTCGTACTCCCCGGTTCACGACTTCATCCGCAACCCGCTGCTGCAGTCTTCGCTGACCGCTTACGACGGCGGGGTGGCGCTGGGAATGCAAGTCACCCTGGACATTCCCCAAAAGTTGGCCCGGCTGGATCGCGCCCGGGCCGACCTGGCGAAAATCTCGGCCCAGCTCGACCAGGCCGAGGCCGCGCTGCGCCTGCAGATCGAACAGAAGCTCCTGGATCTGCGGGTCGGAGCCGAGAATCTCGCCCACCTCTCCCGCGGCGTACGCGCCGCCAAGGCCTGGATGCGGGCCAACATGATGGACTATGGCGTGGGCATCACCAATACCCGTGATCTGCTGGACTCGCTGGCGGCGTACGCCAAGGCCCGGATGGACCGGGAAAAGGCGATCCACGATCAGCGGCTGGCGCATGACGCCTTGCGCTCCGCCGCCGGCGACGACCTGAGCCGCACCCCGTGACGGGGCGCTGAATCCCGCGCGGAAGGCGGCCGTCCAAGTTGCGTTGCCGGCGGTCGAGGCCGCCCGATTTTCCGAGGAGAACATCATGCGATCCATCGTGATATCCCTGGCCCTGATGTCGCTTTTGCCCTTGTCGACCCGCGCCGCCCCGTCCCCGCGGCAGGTCATCGAAAGCAGCGCCGAGAGCGTCAAGGAGGTCCTGCGCCAGAAAACCGCCAAGGGCTCGCGCGAGGAACAAGATCAGAAGGCGCGCCTGCGCAAGGTGGTGGACGGCTTTTTGGATTTCGCCGAGCTGGCCAAGCGCGCCCTGGGCACCCACTGGGAAATACGAACCGAACAGGAACGGACGGAGTTCGTCCAGCTCCTGCGCGACCTCATCGAGGCCGCCTACGCCAACGCCATCCGCCAGAACGTCGACTTCACCCTGCGCATCGACGAGGAACAGCTCGCCGAGGACGGCGCCACCGCCTCGGTCGTCGCGGTGGCCAGCGCCCAGACGAAGAAGAAAAAAACGGTCAGCGAGGACCTCGTCTTCCACCTGTTTCTCCAGAACGGGCGCTGGATGATCTACGATGTGGAGTTCGGCGACGTGAGTCTGGTGCGGCACTACCGTTCCGAGTTCAACCGGAAGATCAAGAAGGAGTCCTACCCGGCGCTGGTGGCCGCCATGAAGAAAAAGCTCGATGAGGTCAAATCCGGCAAGGTCTCCGAAAAGGACACCGGCATCCGTTAGCCCAACATCGACAGTTCAGAGGGTCTGCTCCCGCATTTATGCAAAGTCACGCCCGAACGTCGCCGCCGCGTTTTCCAGCGGAAGGGCCCCGCGAAGCCGTTCGCCTCTGCCCCCATCGGCGTCACCTGTTCAGATACTTGTCCTCCCATGATCCGAGGCATCCGCGTCTTGTCTGGGCATCCGGGGGAAGAGGGTCTCGGACAACCGCGGGCTCGCGGCTCCCGCCGGTTCACTCCGCGTCGTACTCGCGCAGCTTGAGCTTGGCGTTCTTGTAGGGCAGGCTCTCGGGCCGGGTGATGGCCACGACCTGACGCCATTTTTCGATGGCACGCGTATCGTTGCGCTGCTCGAAGGCCGCCGCCGCCTGCAGCAACTGCTCGGCCGCGTTTTCCAGAAGCTGCATCCCGCTCAGACAATCGGTGTCGTCCGGCTTGAGCTTCAGACACTCGCCCCAGGAGGCGAAGGCCTTTTCCAGCATCTTGGCGTCGCCGTTGTCGGCCGCGCGGTTGAAGATCTCCAACCCTTCCTTGTACAGGCGCAGCGAAAGCTGGCGCCCCACGTCCTCCCGATAGTAGCTGCGCAGGTCGCTGCCCATGAGCTTCTGATCGTTTTCCAGCGCCACCCGGAACTGCTCCCGCGCCGTCTTGATGTCGCCCGCCTGCACCGCGGCGGTTCCCTCCTTGAACTTGCCGTTGACGATCTTCATGGAGAGTTCGATCTCCTTGGCGCGTTCCAGGAGCTTTCCGTTGTTGGTGAGTGCGATGAGCTTGCGCAGGGAGAGCAAGGCGGTGTCGGCCTTGCCCTTGAAGTAGAGCTTCATGATGTCGTACAGCTCGCGCTCGGGATAGGCGGCGCGCAGGAGTTCTTCGGGGGTCGCCGTCGGCGCCGCCGGTTCGACGTCCGGTTTGTCGCAGCGCAGGGTGTAGGCGGTGAATGCCTGCCGCTCCACGCGCAGGTTGTTCTCGGTGCGCTTGACCCAGTTCTGGTAGGTCTTGCGATCGCAGCGATTGTCGTCCGACAGTTCCATGTACTTGGTGAAATGCCGGTGGGCGGCCTTGAAGTTGTTGGCCTTGAAGTAGGAGATCCCTTCCTTCAGGTGATAGTCGCTGAGTTTCTTTTCCAGCTCTCCGATCTTGTACTTGCACTTCTGGAAATACGTGCTGTCCTTGGGCACGCGGCGAAACTGTTCCAGCGCCTCGTCCAGCCGGCCCACCTCGTAATTGGTGGTGGCGTCCTCGAAGAGCACCTTGTTGGCCCGCTCGGCCTTGATCTTCTTTTGCAGCTTCTTGCCCTCCGGGGAGATGGGGTAGTGGTTGAGGGCCTCGTCCACCGCCTTCTCCGCCTCGTCCCAATTGAGTTCGGCGATGAAGGTGCGTGCCCGCATCAGGGCCTGCTCGGCCAGCACCTCGTCCGGCACCTGCGGCTCTATCGTGCCGCCGCCGGTCTGCTTGGGCGGAGGCGATCCGCAGCTCTTGGCCGCGATGCCGATGACGAGCAGAAGCGCGACCGCGCCGCCGCCGATGAGCATGAGTTTCTTGCGCCGCGGCATGCCGGCCGGCTTGACCGGCTCACCGTAGAGGAAGCGGAACTCGATGTTGCCGAAACGCAGTACGTCTCCACTCGCCAGATCGACCTGTTCGATGCGCTGGTTGTTGACGAAGGTCCCGTTGCTGCTGCGCATGTCGATCAGGGTGAAGCGGCCGGCCCGGATCTGCAAACGGGCATGCATGCGCGAAATCGAGGGATCCTCGATGGCCACCGTGGAATTGGGATCCCGGCCGATGCTGTTGTCGCCCTCTTCGAGCTCGATCTCGATGTCCTTCGTCGGGCCGCGCGTGCCCACCAGCAGCGGGATCGGCGCCTGCTCGGCGGAGGCTTCCTCGGTGGCCACCGGCTCCGGAGCCGGGATCTGGAAGACGAACACGCCGACTTCCATCGGCACGCCGGGTGGGAGTTCGAAGGAGCCGGACACCAGCTCGCCCGCCAGCTTGGTCGCCTGGCCGTTGGTGAGATCCTCCACCATCACCTTGCCGGCGTCCTCCCAGATCCGGACGTGGTGGCGCGAGACGCTGCGGGAGCCCAGCACCACGTCGCTGTCCTCGCCGCGCCCGAAGACCTGCGGCTGCGTGGTGATGTTCACCTCGCGCTCGCGGCCGCTGGAATCAATGATCTTGAGTGTCGCCATCGAACCGCCGCCTGCGGGGTTATTGTTCGCGGAAGATGTCCATGTTCACCGGGATGCCGCGCCGCTGCAGGTCGTCGTAGAACTTGGGGATGAAGCCCGTAGCCACGTAGCGGCCCAGCACCTTGTTGTTCTCGTCGAAGCCTTCCTGCTTGAAGTAGAAGATGTTCTGCAGCGAGATGATGTCCTCCTCCATGCCGGTGACTTCGGTGATGAAGGTGATCTTGCGCGTTCCGTCCGAGAAGCGCGTCTGCTGGACGATGATGTTGACGGCCGAGGCCACCTGCTCGCGGATGGCGCGCACGGGCAGGTCCATGCCCGACATGAGCACCATGGTCTCGAGGCGGGACAGGCAGTCGCGGGGCGTGTTGGCGTGCAGTGTGGTCAGCGATCCGTCGTGGCCGGTGTTCATGGCCTGCAACATGTCCAGCGACTCACCGCCGCGGCACTCGCCCACCACGATGCGATCCGGCCGCATGCGCAGGCAGTTGCGCACCAGATCGCGGATGGTGATCTGGCCCTTGCCCTCGATGTTCGGCGGGCGGGACTCGAGCGCCACCCAGTGCTCCTGGCGAAGCTGCAACTCGGCGGCGTCCTCCACGGTGACGATGCGCTCGTCCTCGGGAATGAAGGCCGAGAGGCAGTTGAGCGTGGTGGTCTTGCCCGAGCCGGTGCCGCCGGAGACGATGATGTTCTTGCGCGCCTTCACGCACATCTCCAGGAACTCGGCCATCCCGCGGGTCAGGGTGTTGTACTTCACCAGTTGGTCGACGGTGAGCACGTCCTTCTTGAACTTGCGGATGGTGATGGACGGGCCCTTGATGGCCAGCGGCGGGATGATGGCGTTCACCCGCGAGCCGTCCTTGAGACGGGCGTCCACCATGGGCGAACTCTCGTCGATGCGCCGTCCCAGCGGGGCCACGATGCGCTCGATCACGCCCAGCACCGCCTGGTCCGAGCTGAAGGTCTTGTCGGACAGGTGCAGCTTGCCGCCGCGCTCGATGTAGATCTGCTTGGAGTGGTTGACCATGATCTCGTTGATGCTCGGATCGGCCAAAAACTCCTCGAGCGGGCCGAGGCCCAGGGCCTCGTTGAGCACGTCCTTGACCAGCAGTTCCACGTCCACCCAGCCGGGCACCTCGCTGTCCTTCTCCATCTGCCCGATGATGTCGCGGATGGCGCGCTCGGTCTGGTTCCAGAGTTCTTCGTCGCCGAGACGCTCGATCTCCATACGCCGCAGGTCCAAGTAGTCGATCAGACGGTTGTGGACCTCGCGCTGCAACTGGCTGTATTCCTCGGTGCGGGGATCCCGCTCTTTCTTCTTGGGGGCCTCGGGGGCCTTGGGAGTGGCCGGACGGGACGGCGCCCGGGGCGGAGGCGGCGCGACCGGCTCCGCCTCGGCGGACGTCGCCGAAACCTCATCGTCGTCGGCGATCTCCTCCGCCTCGTCGATCTCCTCCGCTTCTTCTTCTTCCTCGGGCTCCACGTCGAGGCGCTTTTTCACCCCGCGCGTCGTGCCCAGGGACGGCCGCGAGGACGTCTCGGCGATGTCCTCGGCCGGCGGACTCACCTGGATGATGAAATCGCCCACCTGGATCTTGTCGCCCGGCTTCACCACCTGGGGCGCCGAGATGCGCTTGCCATTGACGTAGGTTCCGTTGGTGCTCTTGAGATCCAGCACCACCACCTTGCCGTCGCGCTGCACGATGCGGGCGTGCTTCTTGGAGATGTTGCCCCGCGGCAGCACGATGTCGTTGCCCTGGATGCGGCCGATGGTGATCTCGTCCTTCTGGAAATCGCGTCCTTTGCTGGCCCCCCCTTTTTCCGCGATGGTGATGCTCAGCATGCGGGTGCCTCCGCCATCTCGAAGCCGGCTCTAATCGAAAATTCCGAAGCTCACCTCGTCCCGGGCCCGCTTGTAGCGGCTCTTCACATCGGAGATCATCTTGAGGATCTTGGGCGTCTCCGGGTTGACGATGCGCGGGGTGACGAACACGCACAGCTCGGCCTTCTTCTCGCGGAAGGAGCGGGACTTGAACACCTCGCCGATGATGGGGATATGTCCGAGCAGCGGGACCTTGGACAGGTCCTTTTCCTCGACGTGATGGAAGAGTCCGCTGAGCACGATGGTCTGGCCGTGCCGCACGGTCACGTTGGTCTTGGCACGGTCCTTGACGAAGCCCGGGATGTCGATGCCGTTGGCCACCACGCCCAGCGAGCGGTCGATGTCCGAAACCTCGCTGTTGATGTCGATCTGGATGTTGCCGTGGCGGTCGGCGGTGGGCGTGATCTTGAGGATGACGCCGAAGGGCTTGAAATCGACCTGGATGGACGTGGCCGTGACGGCCACGATGGGCACCTCGCCGCCGGCCAGGAACTCGGCGGGCTCGCCGCTGGCGCACACCAGCTTGGGCTGGGCCAGCACCCGGGCGTAGCCGTTGGTGAACAGCATCCCGAAGCCGAAGGCGGTCTCGCCGCTCATGGCCAATCCCGAGGTCCCCACCGGCGGGCCGCTCGGTTTGAGCGGGAAGCTCCAGGTCATGTTCCAGTTGGCGTCGCCGCTGAAGCTCAACGGCCAGCGGATGCCGATGTGGTCCTGGCCGCTCTTCTTGATCTCCACGAAATCCACCTCGACCAGCACCATGCGCTTGATGCCCACGGTGAGGAGGTTTTCGACTTCCTCGCCCACGGCCTTGGTGATCATCTCCGCCTTCTGCAGGTCCTGCTTGGACTCCACGGATCCTTCGAGGAAGATCTTGGTCCCCACCACGGTCGCTTCCACGTCCTTCAGGCCGGCCTTTTGCAACTCGACGTTGAGCTGATCGGCCACCAGCTTGCGCGCGTTGGGGTTGATCTTCACGAAGGAAGTCACCTGGGGATACAGCTTGGTGATCTCCTGGACCCGGGTGAAGTCATCGCTGGTGAACGCCCGCCCGTCCAGGATCACGCGATCGCCGATGGGTCGGATGGAGATGCCCTCCCGATCGCCGAGCAGCTTGCGCACCTCGGCCATCAGGGTGTTCACGTCCTCCTTGGAGACCACCACGGTGTAGGAAATATTGGGCTTGCCATGGCGCATGACCATCATGGTGGTCCGGCCCGATCCGGTGGCGAACAGGATGATGCTCTCGGATCCGACCACGCGGACATCGGCGATGCTGGAGTTGCCCATCACCACCTTGGTCATGCCCGGGAAATTGAAGCTCTTCTGTTCCCCGACCACCAGGCGGATGGTGCGCTCTTCTCCCTGGGCATTCGCGGGCCGTTCCTCGAACCCAAGACACAGAAGACACGCCCACGCCACGCACAACCAATTGAATTGCTTGAGCATTTTCGCAATCCTCCCTGGCAAGGGATCCGCCTCGCCGAGTCGTTTCAGATCGGAGGCAAGGACCCGGACCAACACTACGCAATCATTTATCGCCTCTCTCTGTCAAGGGAAAACCTCCGCCCTATTGCCATCGTTTGCTCGCCGGGATATAGGACAGCGAACAGGGCGTGAACGCCATGTGGCACCGAATCCGACAATTGGCGAACCGGCAGGCGTCCACCGACCAGGTGTCCACCGGCGAGGATGTCGACTATTCCCTGCTGGAGAACACGCTGCGCCTGCGGCTGCTGGCGCTTACGGTGCGGCTGTGCCTCGTCCTGGGGACCCTCTGGGGGATTTCTTTTTATTGGTACGGCTCGGTCCAGCTGGCCGTCGTCTTCATCGCCGGCGTCGGGGTGCTCGCGGCGGTCTATGCGCTCGGCCGGCAACTGGGACAGCCCCCGCTCATCGGGCACCTGATGCTTTTGGAATTCCTGCTCGGGGTGGTGGTCGCAAACTACGCCACCGGAGGGCTGGCGCGGGCCAATTCCGTGCTCTATTTCGTGGTGGCCCTCATCGGGATCTTCTTGCTCGGGAGGGCCGGGCTGGTCTGGGTCGGCTTGTCCGGGCTCGCCTTGCTTGCTTTTCTCGGCCTGCATGAGACCGGGTTCGAGTTCCCGGATGTGGTTCCCCCCGAGCAGCGGCTGCTGGACATGGGGTTTACCCTGCTCTTTTCGCTGCTGACCCTCCTCGGCGTGGTTGGCTTTTCGGAGTCGTCCCGGAGGCTTGGGGTGCTTCAGCTCCTCGACGCCAAACGCAAGGCGGAGCAGGCCAGCGAGGCCCGCAGGGTGTTTCTGGCCAAGGCCAGCCACGAGCTGCGCACGCCCCTCAACGCCATCCTGGGCCTTTGCGACATCATGGAGGCCGACATCCCCAACCCAAGATGCGCCGAGCATCTGGCCGCGGTGAGGCAGAGCGCCCTGTCGCTCCGGCGCCTGGTGGAGGATCTGCTGGACGTGTCGCGCATCGACGCGGCCAAGCTTCAGCTCCACGCCGTGCCCTTCGAGCCCCGCCCGCTGCTCGAAGAGGTCGTCGCCGAACTCCGTCCGCGGGCCCGGGCCCAGGGCATCGAAATCGTCTTCGAGACCGAGCCCGACGTGCCGGCCCGGCTGCTCGGCGATACGCTGCGCATCCGGCAAATCGCGGTCAATCTGATCGAGAACGCCGTAAAATATTCCGGCGGCGGGCGGGTGGCCGTGAACCTCGCCGCCGCAACCACCGTGGGGATACGCCTGCAGGTCCTGGACTCCGGCCCGGGGATACCGGCGGAGCTGCTCCCCCGGCTCTTCGAGCCGTTTCAACGAGGGCAGGAATCCGGCGGAGTGGACGGAAGCGGCCTGGGCCTGCACATCACGCAACAGTTGTGTCAGATCATGGGCGGATCCATCCGGGCCGAGAACCTGCCGCAGGGAGGCGCCCGTTTCGAGGCGGTCCTGCCTCTGCCGCCGGCTCCGGAAGTCGCGGCCGGGCACCGCATCCTGGCCGCCGAGGACGACCCGATCTCGCGCATGCTGGTCAAGACCATCCTGGAACGAAAGGGCTACCGGGTCGAAACCGTCGCCGACGGCAACGCCGCAGCCGAGGCCGCCGAGTCGCTGAAGCCGGATCTGATTCTCATGGACGTCAACCTGCCGGGAATCGACGGCCTTGAGGCCACGCGCCGCATCCGCAAGGCCGAAGCCGACAGCGGCGGCCGGCGGGTCCCGATCCTGGCCATGACCGCCCATGTCCTGAGCGAAGAACGCGACCGCTGTTTCCAAGCGGGCATGGACGATTTCATTGGAAAACCCGTCCAGGCGGCGCAGCTGCTGCAATCCGTGGCGCACTGGCTATCCATGGAAGTTCGGAACGCCCCAAAGACGCCGGCGATTCCGTCCAATAGCAATTGACATGCTCGCGACGCTCCCAATGCTGCTGCTGCTTTCGGCCCCGATCGCTCCCGCGCCCGCGGAGCAGGCCGCCGAAGCTCGGGAGCTCTACCGCCGGGCGGCCACCCGCCTGGGAACGGCGCTGGGCGAGCGCGGGGATGCCCGGGATCCGGCCCTGGCGGCGCTCCGCTCGGATCTGGCCGATATCCAATGCCTGCTCCTGGATGTGGAAGGCTGCCTGGAGAACTCCCGGCTGTCCGGCCGGGCACCGGGGAGCTACGTCCCTCCGCTCGGGGGCAGCTCGCTGGCCCGGGATCAGCTGGCGCGATTTTTGGAAGAACTCGCCTCGCTTCGCGATTCTTCGTCCGGGGACCGCTCGCTGGCGTACGAGGTCATGGCGCTGCTCGATCGGGATGCCGCCGATTCGCTCCGAGCCGCGGCGCAGGCCACGGTGGCGCCGCAGCTTGCCGGCCTGCTGGATCGGGCGCAACGCTCTCCCGACCCGCCGCTGGAACTTTTAGCCGCTTTTCGACTGGCCCGGATGTCCCTGGATCCCGACTCCGCCGCCAAGATCGTCCTTCGACTGGGAGAGGCCCTCCAGCGGGCTCGCGGCGCCGGCAGCCGGTCCGCCGCCACGCCCGAGGAGCTGGCCGAGGCCCTGCGGGACGGCGCCGACATGCTCCGCATCGCGGGCCGGGAGCAGGACGCCCTCGGCGTCGAACGCTGGATCCAGGAATTGGCCACCAAGGCTCTCACGCCCCCGGAGTTATCGTTCGAACTGGCGCCCTCGCCACAGGATTTCACCGCCGATCTGGCGCGGGCGCGGGAGCAGGGTCTGGCGCTGGCCCGGCTGGCCCCGCTGCGATCCCGGGCCAGCCTGGTGCTCCACTTCGCCGCCGCCTTCGCCGGCGTTATCGCCGGCGATTCCGAGGCGCCGGATGAGCTTTCCGACATCCTGGAGGCGGCCCGGCTCTCGGATCCGTACCTGGGCGCCCGCATCACCGTGCTGATGGGATACGGGGCCTTCCAGCAGGGCGATTTCGAGCGGGCCGCGCAGCTGCTGGGCCGGGCGGAGGACGATCCCGCGCTCCCCTCCGTCGTGGCGGCCCGAGCCCAAGCCGCCCGGGCCCAGGCGTTGCACTACCTGGGCGACTACGGAGCCGCCGCCGAGGCGTTTGCCCGGGCCGCCCGGGCCCTCCCCCACGGCTCTGGGGCCCGGCTGCGCGCGCTGGCCGGGTGCAGCCACGCGCTGGCCTTTGCCGGACGCGCCAAGGAGGCCGTCGAACAACACGCCGTCATCGCGAGCGAGCTGCCGGCGGCGCCCGAGGCGGAGCGGGGCGAGCTGGCGCGCATGCTGGAGCTCGAGCGCGCGCTTTCGCTGCTGCTGGCCGGCCGGGGCCCCGAGGCCGAACGAACGCTGCTCGATCTCGCCGGCGCCGCCCTGGCGGCCGGAGATCTCGCCACCGGGACCATCGCCCGCATCAACCTCGCAGAATGGCTCAACGACACCGGCCGTCCCGGACCGGCGCTCGAGCAGGCCACGGGCGCGCTCGCCTTCATCGATGTCGGGCGCCAGCCGGACGCGGGCTGGCAGGCGCTCACCGAGAAAGGCCGAGCCCTGGCCGCCCTGGGCGATCCTCGGGCGGCGCAGGCCGCCTTCGCCGCCGCCATGGATCTGGTGGAGCGACTGCGCGCCCGCATCGGCGCCGAGGGAGCGCGGCGGAGCTTCCTGGCGGCCAAGACTCGGCTGTACCAGGCCGCGGTGGCCCTGTCCGCTTCCGGTGGGCGGCCCGAGGCGGCGTTCGAGATCAGCGAGCGCGCCCGGGCCAGGGCCTTCCTGGACCAGATCGGCGAGCGCCGGCTGCGCCTGGCCCGCCCGGAGGATCAGCATCGCTTCGAAGAGGCGCGCCGCCTCCGGCTGCGCGCGCTTCCCCCGGCGCTCCTTTCGGTCGAGAGCGCCTTCGCGCTGGCGCCGGCGCCGGTTTTGGCCGGAGGCTTGGACCCCGACCCGCGGAAGGGATGGCTCTCGCTGGCCCAGGTGAACCCGGCGCGGCTCTTCGATGTCCAGAAGGCGTTGCACGCAAACGAGATGCTGCTTTCCTATTTTCACGACGGCCAGCGGCTGCACCTGTTCGCCGTGGGCCGCCGGTCGCTCTCGGCGGCGGCCGTCGAGATACCGGCGCCGGAACTGGAAGGCCGCGTGGCGGGCTTGCTGCGCAGCCTGCAACAGCCGCAGCGCGGCACCGAGCTGCTGCGCGAGAAGGCCCGAGAGCTGCACCGGCTGCTGATCGAGCCGCTCGACGCCAGCCTGGCGAAGACGACGCGGCTGACCATCGTCCCCTGGGGCCCGCTGCACCGTTTGCCCATGGGAACGCTGTGGGACGGAAAGCGCTATCTGGCGGAGCAGTTCGAGATTTCGCTCGCGCCCTCGGCCTCGACGCTGGTGTTGATCCGCTCCCGTCCCGCTTCCGCCGGCGGCGAGGTACTGGCGCTAGGGAACCCGCGCACCGACCTGCCCGACCTGCCGGCGGCCCAGGAGGAAGCGCGCCAGGTGGCCCGGAACTTCCCCGGCGCGGTTGTCCGTCTGGGAGAGCAGGCCACCAAGCAGGCGCTGGTCGAGCATTCCGGCTCGGCCCGGCTGCTGCACCTGTCCGCGCACGGCGTCTTCGTGCCGAAGCGACCGCTGGATTCGTACCTGGCCCTGGCGGGAGCGACGCCCGAGACCGGCCGGCTGAAAGGAATCGACGTGCTGGGCCTCGACCTGGCCCGCCAGCCGCTGGTAGTGCTCTCGGCCTGCGCCAGCGGCCAGGCCGAATCCCAGGGAGCCGAGGAGTGGCTGGGCCTTTCGCGAGCCTTCCTGCAAGCGGGCGCGTCGGCATTGCTCGCCTCCCTGTGGAACGTCGCCGACGACGGGACGGCCGAACTGTTCAGCGCCTTCTATCGAACGCTGAAATCGGGCCGGGCCCCGGCCTCGGCTCTGGCCGCCGCGGCCCGCACGCTCATCCGCAGCCGGGAATTCTCCCATCCTTTCTACTGGGCGGCCTTCCAGGCCATCGGCGGTTGAGCCCGGCGCCGGCGCGGCCCGTTTCGCCATGACCCGCGAGCGCGAACCCGACGTGATCATCCGAGAGCTGGCCGAAAGCGACGGTACCGTTTTGGAACGCTTCCATCGAGAGTGTTTCGGCCGGACGCTCGATGGGCCGTGCCATCGCTGGCTCCACCAAAGCGGTCCATGCGGGCCGGCGCTCGGCCTGGCCGCGGTCCACTTTGGCGGCATCGCCGCCGTGTATTCCTGTCTGCCGATGCGGGTTCTTTTGGACGGCGAGACGTTCCCCGCCTCGCTGGCCGTGGGAGCGGCGGTCCATCCCGACTTTCGCAGGAAAGGGCTGTTTGCGCGCATGGGGCGGACCATCCTGCAGCGGGCCGCGGCCGCCGGCCACGCCGCCACGTTCGGCAAACCCAATTCCCACGCCTTGCCCGGACACCGCCGGACGGGCTTTGGCGTCCTGGCCGATCTGCCCGTATGGCGCCGCGAGCCGCAGCGCTGCTTGACCCACGCCTGCCGCGAGGTGGCGGCCTTCGATGAGAGGCTGGACCAAGCCTTTGCCCGGCTCTCCCGAAACCTCCGCTTCGCCGTCGCCCGCGACGCCGCCTGGATGAACTGGCGTCTGTCCCGGCCCGGTTCGAGCTACCGGCGCCTGGTGCTCGAGGACGGCGACCGGCTCGCCGGCTGGCTGGTGGTCAAGATCTACCGCGGGCCGAGAGGCCCGGTGGCGCACATCCTCGACCTCTGGGCCGAAGCGGAGGATGCCGTCGAGGAATTGCTCGCCGGCGCGTCCGCGCTGGGGCGCGATTGCCGGGAGCTGAACCTCTGGGTGAGCGACCGCGATCCCCGGCGAAGCACGCTGGCGCGGCAGGGGTTCCTGCCCGCCGGCCGGGTCCGCGACTGGTGGATCGGATTTTTCCACCGCGAGGAGGCCCGCCACGTTCTGCGAGAGCCGGGCCCCTGGCTGCTATCCTACCTCGACAACGACATCCACTGAGGGGCGAACCCGGCTACGGCGAGAGCAGCCGGGCCTTGTGCACGGTGGTCTTGCCGGCCTGGATGGTGATCGATATTCTCTGTTCGAGCCCTCGCGCCTCGTTCACCAACCGCAGGGTATGCGTCCCGGCCGGCAGGCGCTGATCGATGATGGGGGTGGTGCCGAGTTTCTTCTTGCCCAGGTACACCTCCGCCCAGGGCACCGAATCGAGCCGCAGCCAGCCGGCGGCGGGGGCGGGCGACGCCCGGGATGCCGGGCCGCCGGCGTCGGACGGGTCGCGGGCGCCGGCATCCGGGGACTGCGGATCCGCGGCCGAAGCCGTTTCGGCGTCGCCTCCGGCCGGTTCGAGCGGGTGGTCGCTGTCCGCCGGCGGTCCGCCGTCGCTCGGGCCCGCGTCGCCGGGCGCCGGCACGGGCACCATCCGGCCCCAGTCGTCGCGTGTGTGCGGCCGCATCCGAGGCGGGCGATCGGCATCCATCGGAGGAATCCAACCGCCGGAGCCCGACCCGTCTCTGCCGAAATCGCGGTCCATGATCTCGGGATACAGGACGCGGATGACGCCCGGCAAAAACAGCCACAGCCCGGCCACCAGCACGACCAGCGCCAGCGAAAACACCACCAGGCGCGGCAAGCGGGCCCGGGGGCGGAGCGCGGGTCTCGGCAGTCCCCGGGACACGGTGGGGACTTCCAGGTCCGCCTCCTCCCCTTCGTCCCGATGCGGCAGCATCCGGGTGGTCGCATTGGCCAGCCTCTGGGACACCGCCGGGTTGGAGCGGGAGGGCAGCGACTCCTCCGTGTCCGGCTTGAGCACCCGCAACAGGGCCGTGTCCTGGCTGCCGGCCTCGATCTCCTCGATCAGCTTCTGCTTGGTGCGGGCGCGCTCGCCGAATACCGAGCGGACGAACGCCGCGATCTCGGCAGGGCCGGCCGGCTGGCCCAGGCGCAACGCGACCTCCCGCAGCGCCGCGCCCATGTCCGCGGCGCTGTCGAATCTCTCCCGGGGATCGCGGCGCAACGCTCGCAGCGACACCGCGGCCACTTCCCGGGGGAGATCGGGCCGGATGGTCTTGGGATCCGGCACGTCCTCGGTGACGATGGCCGAGATGACCGCCGCCTCGTTGTCGCGCTTGAAGAGCCGCCGGCCGGTGAACAGCTCCCACAGCACGATCCCCAGCGAGAAGACGTCCGAGCGGTGGTCTACCGCGGCCGAGCGGCACTGTTCCGGAGACATGTAGGCCAGCTTGCCCTTGAGCGTCCCCACGCGGGTCTCGTGCATCTGGCTGGCGGCCTTGGCGATCCCGAAGTCCACCAGCTTCACCATGCCCGAAAACAGCACGATGATGTTGTGCGGACTCACGTCGCGGTGCACGATGCGAAGCTCGCGGCCCTTTTCGTCCCGCAGCCGGTGGGCGTAGTCCAGCCCATCGCACACCTGGGCGATGATGCCCGCGCTCACCGCGAACGGCAGCGGCCGGCGCAGGCGCACGGCCTCGCTGGAGAGATAGCCCAGCGATTCGCCCTCCAGGTACTCCATGGCGATGAACGACTCCTCACCCTCCTGGCACAGGTCGAAGATCTGCACGATGTTGGGATGATTGAGCTGCGCCGCGATGCGGGCTTCGTCGAAGAACATCTCCGTGAAACGCCGCTCGCTCGCCAGATGGGGCAGGATGCGCTTGACCACCACCAACCGCTCGAAACCGTGGATGCCGGTCTGGCGCGCCAGGTAGATCTCGGCCATCCCCCCCGTGGCCAGGCGGGCCAGCAGGCGGTAGCGTCCCAGTTGCCGCGGCTGCTCGGGCGACATGGCCCGAGCATACCGCAAGGCGCACAAAGGACAAGAGTCTCGTCCGGACAGCGGCTCCGCGGCCGGCGGCGATTCTTTCGCCCAAGAAAACCGTTGTTCGCCCCCGGGGCGGATGGTATTTTGATTCCAACCGGGGGGGCGAGGTTGGCCTGGGATGAGGGTTTTCTCATCACTCGTCCGTCCCGCTGTTTTCGGCGTCCTGCTCTGGGCGCCGGCCATCGCCTGCACACCGGGAGACTCTCCCCTGCTCCTCAGCACCTCCCGGCCCATCATGAACGGCGTCCCCGACCGCTCGCCGGCCCACGGCGCGGTGGTGGCCATCAGCGACGGGGGAACGTTGTGTTCGGGCACCCTGGTCAGCCCTCGGGGAGTGCTGACCGCCGCCCATTGCGTGTACGGAAGGAATCCGGCGGCGTTCACGGCATACTTCGGCTGGAAAATCGACGGCGCCATCGAGCGCCGGGTGGCCGAGGGACAGGTCCATCCGGCCTACGATCCCGGCACCCCGGACCCCTGGAGCCCACCGGTCAACGATCTGGCCATCCTGCGCCTGGCCGAGCCACCCCCGGCCGGCGTGGAACCCATCCCGGTGCTGCCGGCCTCCCTCGGACTCACCAGCGCCGATTTGGGAACGATGCTCACCTTCGTGGGATTCGGCGAGGACGAGGCGGGCCAGACCGGAGAGCGGCTCCGGGTGGACAACGATCTGGGTTGGCTGTGCCCGGGTCCGGCGCCCTGCGCTCTCTTTCCGGGAGCGCAGGCCGCGCCGCGCAACCTGTGCCAGGACCAGAAGCCGGGCGGCCCGTGCAGCGGAGACAGCGGCGGTCCGGCGCTCATCCAACGCGACCACAAGGAATACGTGGCCGGCGTGACCTCGTTCGGCGATTCCGACTGCCATTTCTTCGGGTGCAGCACCCAGGCCGACGCCTTCGAGCGGTGGATCGCCGAATACGCCGCCGGCGAGCTGGGCTCGGCCTGCCAGCAGGGCACGGACTGCCAGTCTGGATTTTGCGCCCGGGGAGTGTGCTGCGCCACCCCCTGCGACCGCCCGTGCGATTCGTGCGCCCTGCCCGGCTCGGCCGGGAAGTGCCGTCCGGTCATGGACGGGACGCCGTGCCCGGACGGAAATGTCTGCAACGGCGAGGAGATCTGCCAGGGCGAGGTCTGCCAGCCGGGCACGCCGCTTTCCTGCCAGGACGGATTGATTTGCACCCGCGACGAGTGCGATCCGGCCGCGGGGTGCATTTTTGTCCCCTTGCCCGACGGCACGCCCTGTCCCGACGAGAACCGCTGCAACGGGGAAGAAACCTGCCAGGGGGGCGCCTGCACGCCGGGGGAAGCGCTGCGCTGCGAGGACGACGAGATCTGCACCCTGGACGAATGCGATCCGAAGGATGGCTGTCGCCACACGCCCGCCCCCGAGCAGACGCTGTGCGGCCCCACCCATCGCTGTCTCGCCGGCGTGTGCGTCGAGGAAAAAATCGAGTCCGACTCCGGCTGCGGTTGTTCTGGCGCGGGCGGATCCGGGACGATGCTGTTTGCGCTCGGGCTGCTGCCGGCCGCGCTGCGCTTGACGCGGGGCCGAAGAAACGATTGATTGCCCGGTCGCGGGGTCGAGGAGCCGGCGTGGACGTCATTCAGACCTTCTTCGAACAGTACCTCACCCCCTTCGCCGGGAACCCTCATCTCGGGCTGTTTCTGGTCGTATGGTTTTCGGCCGTTTTTCCGCTGGCGCTGCCGGAAGAAGCCTTCACCCTGCTCGGGGGCGCCTGCATCGCCCACGGGCTGCTCGAACCCATTCCCACCGCACTGGCCATCCTGGGCGGCATCATCGCCACCAACGACACCCAGTACTGGATGGGGCGCGGAGTGCTCGGATTGCTGCAGACCACCCGCCTCGGCCAGCGCATGATCCGCTCGCACAGCTTCCAGAGAAGCCAGGATCTGATGCACCGCAAGGGCCTGTGGGCCATCGTGGGATGCCGATTCTTCTTCGGCACCCGGGCGCCAACCTACATCGCCGCCGGCTTCTTGCGCTTTCCGTTTCTCAAGTTCTGGCTGGTGGACACCTCGGTGGTGCTGCTGCACGGCATCCCGTTCTTGCTGGCGGGCTACTTCTTTTCCGGCGGCATCGCCCGCATCCTGTCCGCCATGGAACAGCTCGGCTACTGGAGCCTGGTCCTGCTGGTCGCCTTCCTGCTCCTGTGCCTCCTGGGCCGCCACCTGCTCGGAAGGCGACGGCGCGGCCCGGCCGCCGCGCCCGCCGCTCCTCCGCCCGCCAACGAATCTCCCGCGAGCGACGGCGTTCCTCCCGCCGCGGTCTGACGAATGACGACCATCATCCAACGACTGGCCGATTGGGCCGCCGGATTGTCGCTGGAGCGGATTCCTCCGCGCGTCATCGCCAAGGCCAAGCTGCAACTGCTGTCGACGCTGGCCGCGGTCTACGCCGGGTACCCCACCCGGGCGGTCCGGGCCATTCGCGAGGTCATCCTCTCCACGCGATCCCAGGGCCGGGCCCGGGTGTTTCCCCAGGGAGAGGCGACGTCGCCCACGGTGGCGGTGGTGGCCAACGCCGCGGCGTCCATGGCGCTCGATTTCGACGACTACCTCTTCCTCGGGCACACCGGCCATTCGGCGGTGCTGGCCTCTCTGGCCATGACCGAGGAGCTGGGGCTTCCGGGCCGCGAGCTGCTCGTCGCCCAGGTGGCTGCCAACGAGATCGCCGGCCGCATGGGCGCGGCGGTCTTCCTCGGCCCGCAGAACGGCCAGTTGTGGACCCACCTGCACGCGCTTTCGGCGGCCTGCGCCAGCGCCTTTCTGCTCAAGCTTTCGCCCGCCCAGCACGCCCAGGCGCTGGCCCTATCGCTCTACCAGCCTCCCTTCGCCACCTGGCCCGGGTTCATGGGCCCGGACAGCAAGTTCCTGTCGGCGGCGCTTCCCGCGCGCGACGGAATGCTGGCGGCCCGCCTGGCCAGCTGGGGCATCACCGGTCCGCTGGACACGCTCGACCGGCCGGACGGGTTCGCCGCCCATTTCGCGTACCTGTTCCGGCCCCAGATGTTCTCGGGACTGGGGCGGGCCTGGGTCAGCGACACGTTGAGCTTCAAGCTGCACCCGGGCTGCGCCTATGTCAGCGCGGCGCTGGACGCGCTGGAGGAGCTTCGCGCGCAGTTCGCCGAGCGTCACCGCCGGGAGTTGCAGCCGGCGGACGTGGAGGAGATCAAGGTATCGACCACCCTTTTTTCGGTGGCCATGGAGCGCCTGGCGGCGCGTTCGAGCGGCGAACGCCTCGGCGCGGTGCGGGTCAATTTTTCCATCCCCTGGTCACTGGCCCTGGCCATCCGCGACAAGGCGCTCACGCCGCACTCGCTGCACGACGAGGCGGCCCTCGCGCGCAGCGCCGAAGAGCTGCAACCGCTCGCCGATCGCATCCGGGTGGTGCACGACTGGGAACTCACCGCGGCCCTGGTCGAGAGCCTGATCGAACAACTGCCTCTCGGAGCGCTGTTCTCGGCGAGGGACGTGGCGCACCTGCTCCGCCACCGGCGCCTGGCCAGCCGGGATCTGGGAGCCTGGCCGGCCATACGACCCGCGGAAATCCAGCGCCTTACGCGAATGCTGCTCCAATACGGCCCGCGCTGGGCAGGCGGCGCCGGTCGCTGGCTGGCCCGCGAGCTGGGACAGGCTCTCGGTGTCGACGCCCAGGCAGAATTCGATCTCGGCCAGGCCGATCTCTCCCGCTTGCGCCTGCCGCTGGCGGCGCGGCTGGACCTGCGGCTGCGGGGCGGGCTGCGCCTTCGCTCCCAGGTGGACATCCCCGCGGGCGCGGCCGGACGGGATGAGGCCGAGACCGCCGGGAGGGTGCGCCGGAAGTTCCGCGATCAGGCCGAGCCCTTCCTCAAGGGCCACGGCGTGGAACGGGTCCTCGATTCGGTGGAACGGTTGGAATCGCTGCCCCAGATCGCCGAGTTGACCTCGGCCCTGTGCGTCCCGTGAGCCATCCATCGACAGCGCCGCAGCGTCATTCCTTGGCCCGGGGAACGCGCGAGAGATAGGACGCGACCAGGCGCTCGACCGGAACGCGGTACACGCAAGCGAGGAGCCGGAGGTAGCCGCGCACGTAAACCTCCGCGGGGAAGTTGGCAAACGCATCCTGCTCGATGGCGCGCAGGTAAAACAGGTTGATCTTGGTCAGTTCGCTCACTCGCTCGAGCGAAAGCCCACGCGCCTCCCGCAGGCTCCGCAGCAGCTCGCCGGTGAAAACCGTGTCATCGCCGATGTCGGGCGACGGAGGCTGGGTCGGGGCGCTCTGCGGACACCCGGCGGCGGAGGCGGGCGGGGACTCCTCCGCCTCGACTCGCGCGGCCGCGGCCGGGGGAGACGCCGGCGGCGGCGATGGCGCCGGCGCCGCCGCAGGGCTCTCGATGGCGGGCGCGGCGCCGGCCGGTCCGGGGGCGCACTCGGGCGCGGACGGCGCGGGTTCGGCGACCGGTCCCGGAGCCGCCGAGCCCGCGGGCGGCTGGAATCCCGCGCGCACCCGCTCCAGATCCCGATCGTAGGCCTGGCGCCGCTCCGGCTGGCTCAGCACCCGGTAGGCTTCCTCGATGCGGCGGCGCAACAGGTCCAATTCCTCGCCCTGGAACAAGGCATAGGTGGCCACCGAATCCGGGCTGAGCACCCGGCGCACGGTCTGGTAGCGCAATTCGACTTCCTCCGCCGTGGCCCGCGGGCTCAGCTCCAAGAGCTCGTAGAAATCCTGTTCGCGAAAGTCTTTCATTCCGAGACTTCCCATCGGCTCCGCTCCGGCGCGCAGGCCAATCGCTGGCTCACCTCGCGCGCCAACGACCACAGGCTGCGCGCCAGCTCCGATTCCGGGCTCGACGACTCGAGCAGCGGCGCCCGGCGGCGCACTGCCTTCCACACCACGTCATCGTACGCGATGGTTCCCAGGTAGTCGAGATCGATCCCGAAGTACTTGCGGCATGCCAACCGTACCGACGGGCCCAGCTCGCGGTCGTCGGCGGTGCGCGCCTGATTGATGACCAGGAGCGGCCGAAACTCCCGCAGCCAGCGCTGATACTGGGCCCCTCGGTTCGGATCCATCTGCGCGATCACCCGGATGAGATCGTAGGGAGTGCGGATCTCGCGAGGGTTGCGGATCTCCATCGCCTCCTCGATCACCCGCCGCAAGGCCTGGTTCTTCTCGCGGTGCCGCAGCAGCCGGTAGAAAGCGCTCTTGATGAAGCGGTAGCTGTTCTCCAGGGAGGTGGGCTCGGGCACCATCATCACCACGCCCAGGTCGGAGACGAGAAAGAAATCGAGCACGTTGAACGAGGTCCCGGAGCCCAGATCCATCAGCACCAGATCGCAATCCAGGCGACACACCTGCCGCAGCAGGCGCATCTTCTGGGTGTACTTGATGTTGGCCGAACCCAGGAAATCCTGGGCCCCGGAGATCAGGCTCAGCCCTTCCACCCCGGTGTCGACGATCACGTCCTGCATGCGCTCCACCCGGCGCTGCACGAAGTCACCCAGCGAAACGGCGGGAAAATCGATCCCCAGGCAGGTGTGGAGGTTGGAGCCGCCCAGATCGGCATCGACCAGGATCACCTTCCGCCCGCTGCGGGCGAAGCAGATGCCCAGATTGGCCGTGAGCAGGGTCTTGCCGATGCCGCCCTTGCCGCCGCCCACCGCGACCACGCGCGCCTCGCGGGCGCCGCGGTCGACCCGGGGAAACTCCAGCGGCATCTGCTGTTCGCTCACGGACTCACCTCGCCCCGGGCTCCAGGGCGCCGGCCACGGCCCGCGCCAGAGATCCCAGTTCGGTCTCGTCGATGAGGGTGCGCACGTCCAGGATCAGGCGATCCTTCTGCAATCGTCCCAGCGCCGCGGGCTCTCCCTGCCGCAGCCGCCGGGCCAGCTCCCGCGCGGAACACGCCTTCGGCTGCAGGGCCACCCCGAACCCCGGCAGCAAGAGCTCCGGCATCGATCCGCCCCCAACCTGCCCCTCGGTGGCCACCAGTTCCGCTCCGAGGCCGGGCAATCCGCGCAGACGGCGCAGCAGGGCGCGGGCCCGCCGCCGCAGCCGCTCGGGTTTTTCCAGCAGCATGCGCAGCGTCGGGATCTCGCGGCAGGCGCGGGCGGGATCCAGGTACAAGCGCAGCGTGGCCTCCAGGGCCGCCAGCGTCAACCGATCCACCCGCAGCGCCCGCGCCATGGGATCCTTGGCCAGCGCGGCGATCAGGCTCGGATCGCCGAGCAGGATACCGCACTGAGGCCCGCCCAGCAGTTTGTCGCCGGAGAAGCACACCAGCGATACGCCGGCGCGCAACGCCGGCTGGGGCGAGGGCGCGCGTTCGATGGGCGCGGGGGCCGGATCCAGCAATGTGCCGGTTCCCAGGTCCAACGCCAGCGGCATCCCCCGCGAGCGAGCCAGCGCGACCAGCTCGTCCAGCGACGGCTCCTCGGCGAATCCGATGAGCGCGAAGTTGGAGCGGTGCACCGACAGGATGAGCGCGGTGTCGGGGCCGATGGCCCGCTCGTAGTCGAACAGATGGGTCTTGTTGGTGGTGCCCACCTCCACCATGCGCGCGCCCGACGCCCGCATCACGTCCGGCACGCGGAACGAGCCTCCGATCTCCACCTGCTGGCCGCGGGAGACGATCGCCTCGCGCCCGCTCGCCAGCACCCGCAACAGCAGGTACACCGCCGCGGCGTTGTTGTTCACCACCAGGGCTCCGCCGGCTCCGGAGATCCGGCACAACAGGCCCTGTACCGCGACCTGGCGCTCTCCGCGCTCGCCCTCGTCGAGGTCGAGTTCCAGGTTGCAGAATCCGCCCGAAAGGAGCGAAAGGTGCTCCACCACGCTCGCCGCCAGGGGGCTGCGGCCCAGGTTGGTGTGCAGCACCACGCCGGTGGCGTTGATGACGGGCCGCAAGATCGGCCGGGCGGCCTGGGCCAGGACTTCGGCCACCTCGCCGGCCGTCACCGCGATCCGGGCCCCGCCCGGACTTCCATCCCGTTCCCGCAGCAGCCGGCGCCGAATCTCCAGCACGCGCCGCACCGCGTCCCGAACCTGTGCGCGCGGATGCTCGTCGAGCAAGCGCGCCACCTCGGGCTGTCGCAGCACCGCATCCACGGACGGCAACCGCCGCAACCGGTTCCGCAGATCGGCCACCGCCACCTCCATTCTTCCTGTGGGTTATCGAAAAGCGCGAAAAATATCAAGAAAACAGCGGCGGCCGGGAGCTCAGCTCGGATTCTGCGAATCGAGGAGGGCCAGTTTCTCCCGAGCCTGGACCGAAAGTTCATGGGCGGGGAAGGCCTGGATGAGGTACTGGTACATGGCCTTGGCGTCGGCCGGTTTCCCCATGCGCTCGACCAGCAGGCGGGCGGCGGTGAAGATCGCCCGGGGCGCCAGCGGTCCTTGCGGCTGGCGCTTGGCCGCGCGCCGGCACGCCAGCACCGCTCCCCGGGTGTCCCCGCTCTTGTCGAGGAGCATGGCCAGCTTGAGTTCCTCGGCCGGCTCCAGGTCCGGGGTCAGGCCGCTCTGCGCCATGCGCCGGTAGGCGGCCAGGGCTTTCTCCGGCTCGACCGAAAGAGCGCTGCGGAGCTCTCCCGTCGCCGCCGCCGCAGCCGCCGGCGCCGCCCCCGCGGCGGCACCCGCGCCGACAGCCTCTCCTCCGCCCGCTGCCGTGATCGGCGCCGTTCCGCCGGCCGCCCGGCTCCGGCCCCGGTCCTTGGGAAATCCGCCCGGAGGCAGCACTCCCGCCGGGCGCGCCTTGGGCTGGGCCTGGATCCAGAGATCGCGCTCGCTGAGCACCCCCAGCACCTCGCCGTTCTGGTAGATCACCCATCCCAGGATGAAGGCGCTGAGCACGGGCAAAGTCAGGCAGACCGACTGGATCAGCCACATCTTTCCGATCATGCCCGTGATGGAGAACGCCGGCATCAGGGCGGAGACGAGTTTCGCCTGCAAGAAAAACCGCCCCACGAACAGCGAGCCCCACAGCAGCGTCGCGCCCAGGTAGTGCCGGGGAATGCGCAGGATGATGCCCAGGATCATCAGCGGGTTGAGCATGGCGATGGTGGATTCGGTCGTGGCGGCCGTGATCATGGCCGCGGGGAAATACAGCAGGCCGAATCCGGCGATGAGCAACAGCACCGGGTCCGCGAGCGCGCTCATGGGATCGACCGCCAGCAAGGCCATCCGCGGGCCCCAGAGGTAGGCGATGGCCGGGACCCACACCACGGCCGCTCCCACCAAAAAACGCATCGCGCACAGCAGGACGTCGATGGCGTTGTCGGTAAAATGGGTGGCCGGGGGCACCTGCGGGTTTCCGGCCACCGCCTCGCGAATGACCAGGAAATAATAGGTCGCGTACAGACCGAAGTACGCCGCCAGGGCGGCCAGCCAGCCCAGGAACGGAATCACGGTCAGAAACGTGCTCAGGGTGAGCAGGAGTCCCAGCACGGCCACGTGCAGCAGCCCGCGCCCCGAGAAGATGGCCAGCAAGAAATCCGGGAGCATGGCGACGAAGGACTTGATCTCCCGCTTCGCCATGATCGGCTGCGCCACCGCCCCGCAGTTCAGGCAGCGCACCACCGATATGCGCTGGACCACGTCCTCGGCCGCGCACCGGGGACACAGATGGGCTCCGCAGCCGCTGCACTCCCAGGCGGCACGAGCGTCGGCGTGAGAGCTGCAACGGATGACCGAAGAGGTCCGGGAAGGCATGATGGCCCCGATTCCAGGGACCGCAGCGACGCTAGCGTGTCTCGGCGCCGGCGGGAGGCTGCGTTCCCGCGGCGGGAGTGGGAGGCTCGGGGGGCTTCTCCTCGCTCCCTCCATCCTCCACCACGACCGCCGCGTCGTTTACCACGCTCTCGGCGCCGAAGCGCTCCAGCTTCACCCAACCGCCGGTGAAGCCCGAACGGGCGTAATAGTCTTTCTTGCCGGCGGCATTGTCGACATCGGACCTCGCGATCTCGATGTCCTCCTGGCCGTCCCGGCCCCCCGGCCCGGCCTGGAGCAGCACCCGGAGCACGCTCTGGGCCGGAGGCAGATCCTTTTCGGCAAGGTATTCCAGCGCGGAGAGGCGGAAGACCTTCCCCACCCAGACGCGAAAGCGCTCCTCGCGCAGGTCGGGCCGGTCGTTGGGCACCCAGGCCTCCGCGTCCGCCTTGCCCTTGTCCTGATGGACCAGCTCGCGGGAGAGGTTGCCCCGGGTCACCACCAGCCGGTCCACGTCCTTCTCCTTCAGCGAAGTGAGGCGGCGTTCCAGGTATCGGGTGCCCTGGACGTCCAACGCGCGCAGGTTGGCCGAAGAAACCAGGATCACGCGATCTCCCGGCGACAAGCGCACGTAGGTGGAAGCTCCGCCGAAGCTGTCGTTGCCAAGTTCCAGGGTGAAGTTCCCCCGCGAGGTGGTCAGGCGGATCTTCCGCTGGGGCTGTTGCAGACCGAAGGCGGCGATCTTGTCCGCATCCACGGCGCCGAGATCGCGTTCGGCCCGCAGCGGCAGCAGCCGATCCAGCGCGCGGTCGAATTCCTCCCCGGCCCGGTACCGCGTCACCATCGTCTCGACCGACGGCGGCGGGGCCGTGTCGCCAGCGCCAGTTTCGGCGGCGGCCCGGTCGCCGCTCGATCCGCCATCCGGGGTCGGGGCCGCGACCCCGCCGTCCAGAGCGGCCAGGCCGGCGTCCGTTGCGCCGCCATCGGGAAGACCGCCGTCCGCCGGCCCGCCGTCGGCGCGGGGAGCGGGGGCCGGAGCGGATCGCTTTTTCTGCTCGGTGACCACGAGATCGAAGCCGCCGCCGGGTCGCGCGACGGCCTCGCAGCCGTGATCGGCCGCCTCGAAGGCCATCCGGGACAGCTTCGTCCGATCGACGTCCAACACCACCTGCCCGCCGCTGGGAGGACGCTGAGGGCGCTGGAAGGCCCACCAGGTCGCCGCCGCCGCGAGCGCCAGCACGATCAGGTGGATGCCGAAGATCTTCTGGGGCTTCATGACGCGCTCCTCCGTGCCCGCCCCCGCCCGAAGCGGGTGGCGAAGCCCACGCCCAGGATGATGATCGGAACGGCGAACACGGTCCCGTAGAACCAGAACGCCTCCTGGCCCCGGGTATGCTGCACCCGCACGTCCTCCTCGGTGGTGGGGGGGCCGGCCACCTCGCCCTCGCCCACCAGCCAGCGCAACACGTCGGCCATGAAGAACCGGTTGCCGTAGAACGGCAAGAAGGTGTCGCCGAAGGCGGCGGCGTTGGCCAGCGCCACCACGCGCATTTCCTTCTGGGGGGCCTTCGCGACGCTCCCGGCGGCCTCCGGCGCGGCCGGGGCGGATTCCACCGGCTGGCTCAGCGCGGCCGCGAGCTGGAACACCTGCCGCTTCTCGTCCGGGCCGGGTTGCAGATCCCCGTCGGCGTCCGCCCAGACCGAGGGCAGGCTGCGGCATATGAAATCGACGCGCCGCTGGCTATCGGGAAGTTTCTCCAGAGCGCCGCTCTCGGGCATGGCCACCGGAAGTTCCCGGCTGTAGCGGGAGATGAAGTTGGTCGCGCCGTGGGATGAGAACTGGTCGGTAATGATATTGCGCCGATCGGCAAGGTTCTGGCGGGCGACCACATAGCCCTGATCGCTGGCCAGCATGGCCGGACGGAAACGCAGGCCTAGCTCCGACAGCAGCTTCTCGGGCTGGGCCTGGGCCGCAGGGTCGAGCGCGAGCAGCAACCGGCCACCGTCCTTGAGGTAACGCGCCAAGGACTCTTCTTCCCCGGGGAAGAACGCCGCCGTGGGACCGATCACCATGACCAGGGCCGCGTCCTCGGGCACGGCGCTGGCCAGCCCCTGCACCGCGCCCAGCGGCTTGACCAGCAGGTTGTTGTTGGCCAGCACGGTCTTGAGCAGGCTCATGCGGTCGCGCGCGTCGCCGTCCACGCGGTCGGCGCTTCGCTCGCCGTGGCCGGTCACCCAGTAGACCGTGCTCTGCTTGCGCTGCAGTTTCAGCAGCGCCGCCTGCACCTCGCTGTCGAGCTTGCGCAACTTGGTCTTGGCCGAATCCAGTTCGACGCCGAACTCGATGGTCTGCCGCTGTTCGCCGCGGGCCAGAACCACCGTCCCGTCGCGCGACACGCGGTAGGCGGCGACTTCCTCCGGGGCCATGGCGCGATCGATGACCTTGACCTGGAGGCGGCCCGACGAGCGGGCCAGCGACTGGAAGTAGCCCTCGACCTCGGTGAGCACGTCATTCGCCGGCGGAAAGAAGAGGAGCGCCGCCGTGTCCTCGGTGAGCCCTTCCACCAGGCTGCGCGTGCTCTCGCTGGGCGAAGTGGTGCGAAAGTAGCTGAGGTCGGTATTGATGTCGAGCCGGTTGGCCAGGGCGTTGACGAAGAACAGCGTGCCGAGCAGGGCGGCGACGATCCCGCCCGCGCCCGCCGAGTAGAACACGCGCCGCGCGTCCGGGGACTGGGACTGCGAAACCGTCAGGGCGCTCCACTGGGCGAAGATCAGCGGGCCGCTGGAAAGCGCCAAAAGCAGGATCCAGGCCACCTGCAGCACCTGGCGGCCGGTCACGCCCGACTCGCCGGCCTTCGGCGGCAGGGCCGGCGGCAGCACCAGATCCGACGAGAGCCAGTACAGCACCAGCGCCGCGAAGCCGCCGAGGGACCAGAAGAAGATCGTCCGCTGGATGCGTCGGTGTTCGTCCCGGCTGCACCACCAGGCGAGCTTCCAGGCCAGCCAGGCGGCCAGCAGCAGCGCGACCGCCAGTCCGGACACGATCCAGCGCGCCTTGCCCGGGCCGCCGATGAGACGTTCGCCGACGTACAGGAGCGCCCATCCCGCCAGGTAGAAAAACAGCACCCAGCGGGCGTTGCGCGCGCCCCAAGGCCGAGAAGAGGTCGCTAGCGCCATCGCCGTGACTCCAGCATGCGGGTGGCCGCCGAGAGAAAGAAGACGGTCACCGAGAGGTAGTACACGATATCCCGAAGATGAATCTTGCCCGCCATGAAGGGACGGAAGTGCATGTTGTGCAGGGCCAGAAACGAAAACACGTCATCGAGCGGCTTGTCGGCGGCGCGTCCCAGCAGCCAGAAGAGGAGCAGCGCCACCACGATCGCGCCGGAGATGAAGGCGGCCACGATCTGCGAGCGCGCCAGGGCCGAGCCGAAGGTGCCGATGGCCAGGGCGGCCGCGCCGAGCAGAAGCAGGCCGAGGTACCCTGCGAACACGTGGCCCCAGGAAACCTTGCCGTGCACCATGACCAACAGCGGCATGTACAGCGTGACCAGGGTGAGAAGGGCCAGGAACAAAAAAGCGCCCAGGAACTTGCCGATGACGATCTGGCTCTCTTTCACCGGAGAGGTGAGCAAGAGCGGGAAGGATCCGATCTGGTGCTCCTCGGCCAGAAGGCGCATGGAAATGAACACGCTGGCCACCATGGTGGTGCCCGACAGGGTGTAGAAGAACTGGGCCAGCACCTCGCTCGAGTATTTCTCGCCGCCGCCCAGGGCCAGTAGATTGAAGAGCAATCCGTCCAGCGCCAGCACCATGGCGGCCACCACGAATCCGAGCGGAGAGCGCAGGGTGGCCAGAAGCTCGCGGCGCGCGATCAGCCAGATGGTTCTCATGCCCGTCCCTCCTGGCCCCCGGTGAGCCGTAGGAAGACGCCTTCCAGGTCCATTTCCTTTCGCGAGAGTTGGAGCAGGCCGAGACCGGCGCCGATCACGGCCCGGGCGGCCTCCTCGCGCACGTCGGAGGCGGAATCGATCTCGGCCTCCACCACGCCTTCCGCCTCGCCGAGGATCTCGACGCCGGACACGCCGGCGACCTTGCCCAGGATATCCTTCACCCGCTGTCGATCTCCCCGGACCTGGACCCATACGCGCCGCCGCCGCCCGAACAGCTCGGCCAGCTCGTGCTCGGAGCCTTGCTGGATGATGCGGCCATGATCCATGACCAGGAGCTTGTCGCAGGTCTGGCTGATCTCCGGCAAGTTGTGCGAACTCAGCAGCACCGTGTGCTCTCCGCGCAAGCTGCGAACCAGCTCTCGCATCTGGACGATCTGGCGCGGGTCCAGGCCGGCAATGGGTTCGTCGAGGACCACCAGCGCCGGCTGGTGCACGATGGCCTGGGCGATGCCGACACGCTTGCGATAGCCGAAGGAGAGGTTCTCGATGCGGTCACCGAGGCGATCGGCGAGCTGGCAGCGCTGGGCCGTCTCCTCCACGCGGGCCTCGACCCCGACGGCAGGCACGCCGCGGAGCAGGGCGGCGAAGCGCAGGAAGGCGGCCACGGTCATCTCCGGGTAGAGCGGCGGGTTTTCGGGCAAGAAGCCGATGCGCCCGCGCACCGAGAGGGCCTCTTCCGCGGCGTCCAGGCCATCGACGAGGATGTCGCCTTCGCTTGGGGTGAGCAGCCCGCATAGCATGCGCAACAGCGTCGTTTTGCCGGCGCCGTTGAGGCCGAGCAATCCGACGCACTGGCCTCGTTCGATGGACAGGCTCACGCCGTCCACGGCTCGCAGGTCTCCGTAATCCTTGGTCAAATGCCGGATTTCGATCATGGTTTTCATGGCGTTAGTGCTTCAAACACACAATTTTTCGAGTGTCAAGATACTCTCCCCGACGATGGCGCGACAACCGGCGCCGTCAGCACGCGCCCCAACCACCGAAGCGGGCAGAACATTCCCAAATGCGCCGCTTGCCATCGGGCACAGGGGTGGGTACCCTCATGGCGGTCGCGCCGGAGTGGCGGAATCGGCAGACGCAAGGGACTTAAAATCCCTCGGGAGCGATCCCATGCGGGTTCGAACCCCGCCTCCGGCATTGCCTACGTCCTGCGACTTGATCCCGCTCGCGGGCTGGTCTATGGTCGTGGGTGGCCCCTAAACCGGGAGTATGGGCGATGAAGAACTGGGAATTGACATTCGGGTTTTTGCTGCTGACCGGGTGGGTGGCGGCGTGCGGCGATGTGTCGGTTGCCGGTCCCTCCGAGAATATCCTCAAGGTCATCCGGGTGTATCCCGCGCTGGCCAGCGCCGACGTTGCGCCGGACGTGCTGCCGGTGATCGTCTTCTCCGCAGAGGTGGAGTGCGCCAACGGCGGCGCCAACGCCAACACGTCCACGATTTCGCTTCACGCCGGCGCCGCCGATGGAACACCGGTGGATCTGGCGGTGAACCACCCAACGGTCAAGAACGCCCAGGGCCAGGATCAGGTCACACGCGAGGCGGTCATTTTACAACCGGCCCAGAACCTCTCCCGGGGCCAGACCTACTGGATCGTCATTGCCCGAACGCTGTCCGGGATGAGCGACGGCGAAATGACGCGCGAGTTGGGCAGCGAAATCCAGTCCTGGTTCAAGATCGAGGAGAACTAGCCATGCGCGCCCTCTGGATCTTGCTGCTTTCGCCCGCCATTGCGGCCTGCGGGTCGCCCGGCGTGCCGATGCCGTCGGGGATGGAGGTCGTTTACCTGGCACTGGATGGGCAATCCGGGGTGCCTCGTTCGGTGCAACCGATGGCGGTCCTATCGGACGAGGTCGATCCGGCCTCTCTCGCCCAGGGCGTGGTGCTGTTGCATGCTGAGTATGAGTGGGCCGCCAGCGATGGCGGCGCCGCACACTTGCGCTGTGGGACCCGCGAGGGACGCGGATTTGGCAAGGAGACTATCACCGCGGCAGTGACGGGCACGGATCGGCGGACCGTCACGGTGACTCCGAACGCATCGCTTCAGCCCGACCGTTGTTATCGACTGGTGCTGACCACGGCGCTCAAAGGCACTTCGCAGGGAAATCTCAAGGATCCCAACCTCTCCGTCGTGATGCAGGATGCGGCCGGGAACGCACTCGTCACTCAACCTATCGGTGCTTTCAGTCAATTCCTGACTGCGGCGGATTAAACCGCACCGTCCTCCAGTTTTCCAAGCAATCTCCCTCAGAACCAGGCAGAACCAGGGACAGCCCCCTTTCTTTTGTTTTTCTTGGGAAATTTTCAAAGCGCGATTTTTTGTGTCCGGTTTTGCGCTCGACGGCGGGCGATTTTTTACAAGGTCAGGCCCAAAAGAGCCCGCGGTT
>Ga0101944_10000819_pt1 | contig 81893 bp, 64 predicted proteins | sample DewCreD2012metaG_FD_75245 | JGI IMG/M metagenome (GOLD analysis project Ga0101944, IMG submission 75245) | Hot spring sediment bacterial and archeal communities from British Columbia, Canada, to study Microbial Dark Matter (Phase II) - Dewar... ... | reverse complement strand
GGCCTCTATTCGCCGCCGAGGGGAATTGGCCGCAGTGGCGGGGCCCGCAGGCCAACGGCGTGGCGGACGCCGAGGCCAACCCGCCTGTGAAATGGAGTGAAACCAGCAACGTCCGCTGGAAGGCGGCCATTCCCGGCTTTGGCACCAGTTCGCCGGTGATTTGGGGCCACCGGATTTTTATCCTCTCGGCGCGCCCCGCGGAAAAACCTGACGGGCCCCCCAACAATCCGGCGGCGCCCGTTGAAGCGCGGCCTGGTCGCGGCGGCGGACGCGGCAATTCGTTCGGCATTGAAAAGCCGGTCCAACCCTACGAGTTTCTGGCGCTCTGTTTCGACCGGGCCAGCGGCAAGTTGCTCTGGCAAAAGACCGTCTGCGTGGAGGTTCCCCATGAGGGGCATCACAAAGACCACGGATTTGCTTCCGCCTCGCCGGTGACCGACGGGCAAAGGGTCTATGCGTGGTTTGGTTCGCGCGGCCTATACTGCTACGACCTCGAGGGCCGTCCGCTTTGGCAAAAACGATTTGGCCGGATGGAAACTCGCAATTCCTTTGGCGAAGGCAGCTCGCCCGCCTTGCATGGCCAACGGCTGTTTATTCTCTGGGACCACGAGGGGGAGGATTTCCTCGCGGCTCTCGACAAGGAAACCGGCGAGGAACTCTGGCGTCAGAAGCGGGAAGAGCCAACGGGATGGACCACCCCATTCGTTTGGGAGAGCCAAGGGCGCTCCGAAGTCATGGTGAACGGCACCCAGCGCATCCGCAGTTACGACACCGCCACCGGCAAACCGCTATGGGAATGCGGCGGCATGACGGCCAATCCAATTCCCACCCCGGTGGTGGGCGGAGGGCTGGCCTATTTCCTCAGCGGTTATCGCGGCAGTTCCCTGTTGGCCATCAAACTGGGGCGCGCCGGCGATCTCACCGGCACCGACGCCATTGCCTGGCGCCACGCCAAAGGCACGCCCTATGTGCCCTCGCCCCTGCTCTACCAAGGACGGCTATACTTTTTTTCCGGCAACAACGCCATGATCTCCTGCTTTGACGCCAAAACCGGCCAGCCGCATTACGAGGCGGAGCGGTTGGAGGGGATTTTTGGCGTCTATGCCTCGCCCGTGGGCGCGGCGGACCGTGTTTACGCCGCCGGCCGCGATGGCAAAACCGCCGTGCTCAAAGCCGGCCCGACTTTGCAGGTGCTGGCCATCAATGCGCTCGAAGACCGCTTTGACGCCTCGCCGGCGGCGGTGGGCAGGGAGCTTTTTCTCCGCGGCCACAAATTCCTCTACTGCCTGGCTGAGCCCTGAGGGCGGGCGCGTCACTTCTTCTTGTGCGGCTGCCAGGGGGTGTTGTCCACCACGAAACCCTCGTTGCCCTCGACTGCGGCGTTGGCCTGGTTTCGCAGCTTCAGCGGACCGTTCACCGCCTTGTTGCCTTTGACCACGTTGTTTTCCCCTGGCACGCCGCTGATCAGAATGCCGCCGCCCGCCACGGTGTTGTTCAGGATCCGGACGTTGCGGCATGGGAACGGGTCGTTGGTGCGGTTGGCGCTGACAAAAATGGCCGCGCCGCCCGCGATCGTTTGCTGGCCGTCGCCCAGCCGGATTTCGTTGCCCTCGACCAGCAGGCCGTCAATGCCAGCGGTTTTGTAGATCGAAAGATAAGTGTTGCCGCGGTTGTTGGTCAACACGCTGTCCTTGACGGTCGAGTTGGCGTGGTCCTCGTGCATCAGGCCCTCGCCGTCGTTGATGCGGTATTTTTTATCAAAGGCCCAGTTGCGGTGGACCACGTAATCGTTGCCGCTGACCACCCAGCGCCAGCCGCGCATTTCCATCGCCCGGTTGTCGTTGGTGGCCGAGCCGCTCGTGAGGTCCCGCCCCGTGTTGGTGGGCCGCCACTCGTCCGGCGCGAAGCGGATCACATTGTTCTCGCACCGCACCCCATCGCCGCAGAAGCCGATGGCGCACCGGCCGGTGTGATACAGGTAATTGTCCCGAATCACGATCCCCTGCCGGAACCCGTAAGGATGGGTCTCCGGCGTGCCATCCGGCCCCTGGCCGCCCGCCCCGCCGATGTTGAAATGGTTGACGTAAATGCCCGGACGATTGTCGTAATCGAACACGATGCCGTCCACCGCTTTCGGCGGGTTTTTCCCGCCCGCCCGCAGCACGTAGCCGTTCATGGTGAAATTCGCCTCGCCGCTTTTGGGCACGCGATTGTTCGCCACGAGCGCATTTTGGGCGGTCTTCACGTCAATCGCCGCGCCGAACCGGTTGGTGAACCGCTGCCAGGCGTGCTGCCCGATCTTCGTGTCCGGCACCGCCGCGTCCGCCACCGCGCAATTGCGGAATACGCACCCGAACACCAGCCGGTTGCGGCCGCACTGATGCTCCTCCCCTTCCCCAAACCGCACGTGTCCGCGCTCGAACGCGATGTTGACCAGGCCGCAGTTGGACGCGCTTGCCGGCTCCGCCAGGTAAACCCCCTTGAAAGCGCGGAGGATCGGTGTTCCCTCCCCCTCGTTCGCCGCCTCGTATTTGGGAAACTCGAACCGCGTCGGCGGCGCGTATTTGTCATCCTGCGCCCGGGTGACCGGGGACGGCTCGGCGCCCCGCAGCACCACGCCGCTCAGCAACTGAATGGAATCGGCGAACCGATAATCGCCCGGCGGGAAATAGACCACGCCCCCGCCCTGTCCCGCCACCAGCGCCTGCGCGCGGGCCAGGCGCTCGGCCCAATCTGGGCCGGCCACCGCCGTGATGTCCACCACGGTTCCCCACTTGATTTCGTCGGTCCAGGCCAGCTTGAGCGACGCCGCCGGGTTGTGCGTCGGCGCGCCCGCCCCCGCCGCGCCCAGGCCGCGCGGCCACCACAGTCCCGCCGCCCCCGCCGCCGCGGCTGCCGCCAAAAAATCGCGACGCCTCATGTTCCGCTGTGATTCGTTCGCCATGTGAACAATGGAATAATGCCCGGCGGAAATTGCAATCCCGAAAAACGGCGAACGCCGCCTGGGGGAAAAGTGCGAAACGCGGAGCTGGAAGTTGGAATTTCCGGGTCAAGCGCAAAGGGCATAAGCCGCAAAGCCGCCGGGAAAGAAGTTCGAAGCTCGAAGTTGGAATTTAGAATTCGCCAACCCAAGCGCCAGGCGAGCAACGAACCTTCCAACTCCCAACCCCTAACTTCCAACTTTTAGCTCCGCTTGAGCGCCGCGATCAGCTCATTCAACTTCCCCAGCACCGCCTGGACTTGCGCCTGCGTCGGCGGGTCGCTGTCAGCAATGTTTAAGAATGTTGAACTTGGCCTGCCGAGTGTTGGAATAAACTTCCCGAACGCAAAAAGGGACCTCCCAAAAACCAAAACAAACCCGCCAAAAACCGAAAAGAACCTCCCGAACGACAAAACGGACCTCCCGAACGACAAAACGGACCTCCCGAACGACAAAACGGACCTCCCGAACGACAAAACGGACCTCCCAAGCGACGATTGGGAGTCCAATTTTTTCGTTTGGGAGCGCCTGTTTAAGGCTTTGGCATAAAAGAATAAGATTGCAATCCAATCACTTACGCCGAAAAACCCACAAAACCGTCTTCCCCGACCTGCCGTTGCCTCTTTTGGCCTCAGTTTGGCTTTACCTTAAAGCCAAAGTGAGAACGTTTTCGCCTTCCGCCTTCAAACTTTGGCCCTTCCTTGGCCATGCAAGGCCAAGAGCCGGACCTTTCGTTGGCACGCAGGCCAGCAAAAGAAATGCGCCCCACCGAGCTTGCCCAACCTTTAGCCGGGGAAGGCCGCCTCACCAGAGCGGATCTGGATCTCCGCGCTCCTATGGCGAAGGCCTTCCGAACTTTCCTAACGTCTGCTCATTCGGAGCGCGGACCTCCAGGTCCGCTCTTGTTCAAGGCCGAGGTCGCCCGCCTGGGTTTAATTTGGGATGCCGCCCGGCAGAATCAGGCAATCAGGCGGAAACTCCAATGATCACCAACGGAACAGCAGGAACACCCCGCCCATTGCGAATCACATTGTAAAGTTCTCCTTCGTAATAAGCGGGGCCTGAAGACATCTCTTGCTGAAAAGACTTCATGGGCAAAATTTCGATGCCCACGTCAATCTTATCGCCGATAAAGAAGGCAAGATGTTTCACGAATAGATCGTAAGCCACAAAGGCATATTTCCCAAACTGAACCTCCAGCGCGACGCGATCTTTCACAAAATCCGTTTGATTGTAGCTGAAGATTGGCGTGAAACCAGCGGCCTCAATATCCTTCTTCTGTTCCTCCGGCGATTTGGTGAGCGTTTGCCGGATTAGTTTCTCATCAGCCGTCACCCAATAATTAACTCGACTCTCGGACCAATCCTGCCCGGCCAGCAATTCAGCGAATCGTTTGTTCAGATCAATCGGGCTGTAGAGTAGTTTGTCCCGCATCGTTTTCTCCTTGCTCACCTTGGTTTTGCAGGCGGTCGCATCCACTGAGCGAATGACCTCTTGCACTTCGCGCCAGAGCTTCTTTTAATGCACCAGCAGAAACTCCAACCCGTTAAGATGGGAGTAGGTTTGAGCAATCTTCATCTTTTGATTACTTTCTGATTTTGTAGCGAACGCGCCTCTCGGTCAGCGCCAGTTCTCCGTTCACTTCCGGCGTTTGCAGCCAAGGGGCGGTGGTGAGCGCGCGTCCTGCGTCGCGCGGATCAAACACCGGGCGACTCATGGGGCGGACAGGCAGGACGCCTTCAACGGCCTGGCGGATGCGTTCGCGGGCGATTTCAAGGTAACGCGGATGCAACTCCGATCCTGCTCCTCGGCGATTATGGCGCAGCGCCGCGATGATTGACGTTCCCGTTCCCAGGAAGGGATCGAAAACCCAATCGTTCTCCCGCGTCAAGCTCAACACAAGCCGCTCGATCAACTCTACTGGAAACTGACACGGGTGCTCGGTCTTCTCTACATGGTTGCTCTTTACGTTAGGCACAACCCAAACGTCGCCGGGATTCTTCCCCAGCGGATTGCAGGAATATTCTCCGGCCTTGGGGCCTTTGAAATATTTTTTCCCCGGGTACTTTTGCGGCACCCGCACCGCGTCCAAGTCAAAATAGTAATCCTCCGATTTGGTAAACCACAAAATACTCTCGTAGCGCCCGGAGAAGCGGCGACTGCAATGCAGGCCGTGCTCAAAATGCCAAATGATGCGGTTCCGACACCGCAAGCCCAAATCGGTAAAGATACGAAACAACAAGGCATCCAATGGAATGATCGCGCCGTTGTCCACGTAGTTGCCAACCTCCCAGCAAATGCTGCCACTGGATTTCAAAACTCGCACGCATTGCCGGATGACTTGGCGTTGCTGCTCGACGTATTGATCCAAACGCATGCGCTTCTCGTATTCTTTCCCCAAATTATATGGCGGCGAAGTCACAATGAGTTGGCAGGAGGCATTGGGAATCGTCCGCAGAAAATCGAGGCAATCGCCGGGAAAGACAACCAGCCTCTCGCTGGCGGCAAAACAAGATGCAATGCTTATGGCATCATTCATAAACTCTTGCGGCATTCAAACGCCTATAATAGACCTGCGCAAGCTGGAACCGTGGCGGTCCTCGAAGGCGCGCTTCTCCTTGGTCTCGCCCCAAAAGACCTCGTAATTGCGGTTGGAGTTGAAGGGCGGGTCAATATAGATGAGGTCCACGCAGGCGGGCGGCAGGCGGCGAAGCTGTTCCAGGCAATCGCCGCAGTAGATCACGCGGGTATCCAGCAGCGGCGAAGGGCGGCCGCCAGGGGCGACGTCGGGCGTCTCGCGCAGCACCGCGCCGCCGGGCCGGTGAGCGGGATACGAAGCCGGTTTCTTTGCCATGCGCCGAGCGTAGCAAGCCGCCGGAAACGGTCAAGCCGGAGGGAAGGAAAAAGGGCTTTGCGCTAATTTCACGAATCTCCCGAAACAAAAGGGGGGCGACGCGAAACGGTTAAAACGGTTGAGGTTCTTTCCCGGACGCCCCTCACCCCGCTGAAGCGGGGTGTTAATGGGAAGGGCGTTGTGCAGCGCGCCAGCGTCGGCGAGTCGCCGAGCATGCTCACGTTCGCCGCCGAGTTCGGCAAGCCTCATGGGAAGGATCGCGTGTGAACTCGCCTTACTCGCCACTTGTCGGCGGTCGCGCCAGGCCCCGGCCATCCCGCCAAACCGCCAAGCCGAGGCCCGCCAGCGTCAGACCGCTGATCAGCGCGCCAAGCCGAAACCAACGGTCTTCGTAAGCAAGCCGCACCCGGTGGGTTCCGGCCGGGACCAGCAGCGCTTGATAGGCGTGGTTGGCGCGCCAGACCGGCACGGGCTGGTCATCCACCCAGGCCCGCCAGTGCGGGTGATATGATTGACCTATCACCACCAGGGAACGCTCCCCCGCGCGCACCTGGAAATCCAGTTTCCACGCCGCCACGCGGGCTTCGCTGATCTCCGCCGGCGAGGCTTTCACCGGCGGCAGGCGCCGGAAAACCGCCGGCGGCAGCAGAACTTGCCGGCGCGGATCGAAACGCGAGTCGTTCATTTGCGCCAGCACCGGGGCCGGCTCCTGGTCGGTCGCCGCCATCACCGGTTCCTGCCCGGCGCTGATAAACGGGAGGGCCGAGGGAAGCCTTTTCCAGGCCAGCGCCTGCCGCGGGTCGGGGACGTGGGTGACCCCCGCCGTGTCAGCCAGCCGGGCGGGAAATTGGTTCGTCGGCGCAAAGAACAGCCCTTCCCAAAGCGCGTATTGGTGCGGCAGGTAAAGGGAGTAAAAACCGCCGACGGAGGCCACGCCGTCCAGCAGGTTGTAGTTGCCGATGGTCCCCAGCCGCCGTCCCAGCACATCCTGCGTGGCGTTCGCCAGGGAATGAAGGTTCAGCAGGTCGTGCGTTTCGCGCGTCAAAAAAACCCGGCCCCGTCCGTGGGCGGGAAAAGGCTCAAGCTGTTCCTTGGTCAGCAGGCCCGGCGCCAGCGCCGCGGACGGGACGGTGGGATTCAACGTCACTCCGTGAAACAACAGGTCGGCGCTGGCCGCCAGCAAAAAAGCCCACTGGAAATATCGCCGCCGACCGTCGTTGGCGGCACTCCACGCCAACCGGCAGAGCCCGGCCGCCGCCAGCAGCAGGACCAATCGCAGCAGCCCATCCCGCAAACCCGGATTACGGCTTTCCGGAAAAATCGGCCACCAATACCCCCAACCGAGCAGCAGCAGCAGGATCGCCAACAAGGCGGCCGCCGATCCCCAAAACGAGCGCCTGGTTGAGGCCTTGTCAGGCCCGGCGGAAGGGAACAGCGCCGCCAGGCCCCACGCCGCCAGCAAGGGAAGCGCGAAAACCGCCAGCACCACAAACTTCACCGGAAAGCGCATGATGGACAGGGGCGGAAAGGCTTTCTGGACCAGCGTATAAAACCCGCCCGCGGGCCCCAGCGCCATCAGCAGCCCAAAGAGCGCGCCCAGCGCCAGAACCAGGAGCCAGCGCGGCCTGGGCCGGACAAACAACGCCGTCAGCGCCAGCGCCGCGGTGGCCACCCCGAGGTAAAAGGAGGCTGTCCAGTATTGGTCCGGCTGGAAGAACACCCCGCGCGTGGTGGAATGACACTGGAGAAGCGGCAGCACCAGGTTCCCCCAGCCCCACCAGGGCATCGCCCAGGCATGGGCGTCAAAATTCGCGTGCCGATGCGACCCCGCCAGCAGGTTCAGAAACGGCAGCAATTGAATAGCCGACAGGCCGGCGATGAAAAGAATGACCAACGCCAGGCGTCGCGTCATCGCCAGCCAGTTGCGCCAGCCCGCCCCGCCCCGCCCCGCGCCGCGAGCCAGCCAAAGCGCGCCGATGATTAGCCAGGTCAGCAGGATAATTTCCGGCGCGCCGGCGAGCATCTGCAGCGCCCCGGCAACCACCGCCGGCCACCAGCGCCAAGCGCCCCCCGAATACGCCCGGGTGACCGTCAGCACCACCCAAGGCATCCAACCGAGGGCCGCGATGTTGTTCGGCCACATCAGCGAATTCAGCAGCAGTCCGTTGAAACCATAAGCCGCCCCGGCAAAAGCGGCGGCATAACCATGACCCGTCCATTCCCGGGCCAGGAGGAACATGCCGACTCCGGCCAGTCCAAGGTGCAGCAGCACAAACAAATTCAGCGACCAGGGCAACGGCAGAATCAGATAGACCAGCGACAACGGGTAGCAGACCAGCGTATTCCATTGCGCCAGAAACGGCATCCCGGAATAGTTCAGCGGGTTCCACAGGGGAATTTCACCGCGCCAAAAACATTCGCGATGGTAATGCGCCAGCGGATAGCCAAACGAGCCAAAGTCGCGGTAGAAGAAGGACTCGATCCCAGCCAGATTGCGCCAGTAGAAAAGCGCCACCAGGCCGGCAAAAAACAGGATGAACGATTTCAGCCCGAAGACCTCGGGCGGTCTAGCGGTCGGTGGCGGGGAGTCGTTCGCAATCATGGCGATGAAATTGGGGATTTCGGTTTCAGCCGGAGCCAGGCGCCAAGCCAAATCAGCGCGGCGAGGCCCGAAAGGACCGCTCCGGCGAAAAAAGCCCGGTCCACATAGCGCAGCCGCACCTGGCTGGCTCCGGCCGGCACGGGTATCGCTTGGAAAGCAAAGTTGGCCCGCCAAATCGGCGTCTCGCGGCCATTCACCCAGGCGCGCCAATGGGGATGCCAAGTCTGCGCCACCACGACCACCGTCGGCCGGGCGGCATCCACCGCCATTTCCCATTCGCTTGCCGTCTGGCGCGTGAGACGGACTGCGGCGTCCGCGGGGTTGACCGATGAGGACGCTTCCGAGTGCAGGCTGGCGGGCAGCAGCACCATGCCGCGCGGATTGAACTCGTCCGAGAACAACAGCCGCAACGCCGCCGCATCATCGGCAAAAACCGGGCGCTGTCCGGCCGTGACCAGCGGCAACGCGGAGGGTCGCGTGTCCCACTCGAACAGGCGCGCATCGGAGGTTATCCAGCGCACGCCCAGGAAATCCAGCAAGGCTGCCGGGGGCCGGTTGGTGGAGGCATACAAAGCGGCGGCCAATTCCGCGTGGCGCCGCGGGTAAAGGGAGTAGAAGCCGTTGATCTTGGCAATCCCATCCACGAGGTTCCAATTGGCATAGGCGGATTGGCGGGCGCGGTAGCAGTATTGCAGCGAGTTGGTGTTAACCGCATTATTGAAAAAATGATGCCGATAGGGGCTGATGCCAACCCGCTGGTCGTGAGCGAACAGACCGGGCGGGAACAGGCCCGGCGCGGGTTGCAAGGCGCGTGTTTCCACCACGGGATTTTGGCGGGGAGCGTGCGTGATGGCATCCAGCGCCGCCATCATCAAAACCCCCAAGGCCAGCCAGCGCCGCGGTTTTTCCCGGGTTTCGTTCAGGAGGCGCCACAGCAAGCCGAAACCCGCCAGCAGCAGCAGTAGCCTGACCGCGCCATTCATCCACGTAACCCGCCAATCCTCGAATGCCGTCGGCGCCACGCGAGCCACCCCAAGAATGAGGATGACGGTCGCACTGAAGGCCACAAGAATCTTCAACATTCGCCGGCCCGCGCCGACCGGAGCGGAGGCCAGTCCCTGCCATCCGAACGCCGCCAACAACGGCAGGCAGAAGGTCGCCAGTATCACCCATTTGACCGGAAAACGCAAAAAGCCCAGAGGCGGGATCACGGTTTTGACCAGGGAGTAGAGAACGCCCTCTTTGCCCAAAGCCATGACCAAGCCGAAAACGACCAAGCCGGACAATGCCAGGACCCGCTGGCCGCATCCCCGCCGACAGGCCAGCCAGGCCAGCGCCACGGTGGTCAGGCCGCAGTAGTAGGAGGAAGTCCATTGCTGATCGGCCTGGGTATGCACGCCAGTCAGCGAAGGGGTGGTGTGGAACAAGGGCACCAGCAGGTTGGCCCAGCCCCAAACGGGCATGGACCAGGCGTCCGTGTCGAAACCGGCATCGCGCTGGGAGGCCAGCAGCAGATGAAGAAAAGGCACCAATTGAATGGCCGCCATCCCCGCCACCAAAGCGCCGGCCAGCAGCAACCGGGCACCGGCCAGCCAGCGCGCCCGCCAAAAGCCGGTGGCACACCCCGGCTCCGCCAGCGCCAAAACCGCCAGGGCCAGCCAAGTCAGCAGGATGACTTCCGGCGCGCCGGCCAGCATTTGCAGCAGCGCCGGCCAAACCAGTGCCAGCAGTTGGCGTCCGCCTTCCCGGACCGCCCGCATCCCCGCTAAAATTACCCAAGGCATCCAACCCAGCGCGGCAATGTTATTGGGCCACATTAACGCATGCAGCGAAAGCCCGCCCAAAGCAAACGACAGCCCCGCCAAGCCGGCGCCCAAAGAGTTGCCGGTCCATCGCCCGGCCAGGCGAAACATGCCCGCGCCGCCCAACAGCAAATGCAGCAGGCCAAACCACCCCAGCGCCCACGGCATGGGCAACAGCAAAAACAGCCAGAGGGGCGGGTAAAGGCAGAGCGTGTTCCATTGCGCCAGGAAAGGCAGTCCGCAATTGCTCAGCGGGTTCCACAACGGCAGTTCCCCGGCGGCCAAGGACTCACGCAAATGCCAGGCCAACGGATAGCCAAACGCTCCATAATCCCGGTAATAAAAGGTGTGACTGCCCAGCACCACCTCGGGGAACAAAGCCGCCAGCGCCGCCCCCAGCACCCCGAGGAACAGCCCCAGAGACGGAAACCCCGACTCCCCTGTTCCGACACGGTTCGGCAATAATTGCGGCGCCTTGACGGTCACGGGTTCAGTCTCCCAAATCAGCCGTTCAACCCAAGCAAAATTCGCGCGGCCAAACGCCGGCGCGCCAAAAAAATTTGATGCACGCTTGCCTTGACGCCGTCTATAAGAGAAAATAAGGAAAAGAACAGGGATACCGACAATGAAAATAATCGTGGCAATTCTGGCGATCATTTGCGCCATTTTGGGGGTGGCGCTGATCAAGAGCGGCAAAAAGGTCGAAAGCAAAACGGTCGAGGTGGTGAAAACCATAACGGACTTCTCCAATAACTTGGGCGAGACCAGCGCCCGCCTTGAGGAGCAGCGACAGGTGAACATCCGCCTCACCAACATGCTGGACCGCGAGGAAAAGAAGGTGGAAACCCTGACCCAGCAGACCAAGAAGCTCGAAGGGGACGTGGCGCGGGTCACCGCGGAGCGCGACGATTACAAACGGGTGGCGGAGACGACCGCCCGGGCCGCGGAGGAAGCGGCGAAGGTCGCCCAGCAGGAAATCGAGCGGCGGACCGCCAAAATCACCGAGCTCGAAAAAGAAAACCAGGGCCTTACTGTGCAGATGGCGGACCTGACCAACCGGATCAACCTGCTGGTGCTGCGCATCGCCGAAACGGAGCGCAAACTGGGCTCCGCGGAGGGCGAGCGGGATTTCCTGATGAAAGAACTCAAGCGGCTGCAAGGCGAAAAGGCGGAATTGGAACGGCAATTCAACGATTTGAAGCTGGTGAAGGAACAGGTTAAGAAACTCACCGAGGAACACCATGTCGCGTTGCGCCTGGAGTGGATGCGCAAGGGGCTGTACAATGAGATGAAAGGGGCGGAACTGCTTTCCCGCGGGGTGAAACGAACCGCTGCGCCACCGTCCGTCCCCAACCTGGATGTCGAGTTGCGTCGCGACGGGCCGGCCACCATTCGCACCAACACCGCCCCCGCGTCCAAATAAACCGCGGTTAAAATTTTTCCTCCAGCCGCTGAATCTCCAAGCGCAGTGAATCGGCGGGGGTCGGCTTGCCAGCCAGCGCCGCTGGAATTTCGCGTTTGGGCAGATCAATCGGGTATTCGAAGGTGTATATTTGCAAATCAAGGACGAGCAAGCTGACCGGCCGCTGAGATAATTCCTTGAAATGAAAGCCGGCAGGCTCTATTGAGAAGGCCGACGGCGGCGGGTCGCCGCGGATGATTTATGTTTCAAAACATCGGTGAAATGCTGGTGCTGTTTTGGCGCACGCTCAAAGCGCTGCCACTGGCGTTTCGCCATGGCCAGAAAGTCTTGGGCCAACTTTTCGAGATTGGCAACGCCAGCCTTTTCATGGCTTGCGTCCTCTCCCTGTTTATTGGCGGCGTGTTGTCGTTGCAAAGCGGTCCGGTGCTGGCGGAGCGCGGGCTTTCCAACCTGCTGGGCGGCATTGTGGGCATGTCCATGTGCCGGGAATTGGCGCCGGTGATGATGGCGGTGCTGATCGCCGGGCGGATTGGCTCGTCCATGGCGGCGGAAATCGGGTCCATGCGGGTTTACCAGGAGCTGGACGCCTTGCGGACTATGAACATCAATCCCATCCATTACCTGGTGCTGCCCCGGGTCCTGGCGATTTCGCTGGCGCTGCCGGCACTGGTGGTTTTTTCGGTGCTGACCGGCTGGCTGGGGGGCGCGCTGGCGGCGGTCTATAATCCCAAAATCGCCATTACTTTCTCCACCTACTACAGTTACTTGGACTTGGTGGTGGACCCGTGGGATGTGATTAACGGCTTGATCAAAAGCTTTTGCTTTGCGGTGGTCATCGGGGTGGTGTCCTGCCACCAGGGCTTGACCACCATCGGTGGACCTCGGGGTATTGGGCGGTCGGTGACCAAGGCGGTGGTCAACTCGATTGTCTTGATTCTTATCCTCGATTATTTCCTGACTCAACTGCTGCTGCATTTTGAATAATGAGCGTTGCCGAAACCAAGCAGATCAGCGTGCGGTTGCGGGTCCGGGGACTGCGCAAGAGTTACGATGGCCATCCGGTGCTTAAAGGGGTGGATCTGGAGGTGGAGCGGGGCGAGGTTTTTGTCATCATGGGCCCCAGCGGCAGCGGTAAAAGCGTGTTGCTCCGGCATCTGATCGGCTTGGAAGCGCCGGATGAGGGAGAGGTCCTGGTCGAGGGGTTGCCGATTCACGGTCCGGAGGTGATGGAGCGATACCGCCTGGCCATGGTATTTCAATCCGGCGCGCTGCTCAATTCGCTGAATGTGGCCGAGAATGTCGGGCTGTATCTGAGTGAGCATCGGCTCAAACCGCCCGCGGAAATCGAGCGGGTCGTGCGGGACAAGCTGACCTTGGTAGGGCTGAAAGGGGTGGAGGCCAAGATGCCCAGCGAGCTTTCCGGCGGCATGAAAAAGCGGGTCTCCATCGCCCGCGCCCTGGTTATTGAGCCGCAATTGATCCTTTACGACGAGCCGACCAGCGAATTGGACCCGCTGATGGCGGTGACCATTGGCGAGGAAATTGTGCGGCTCAACGAGCAAACCCAGGCGACTTCCGTGGTGGTGACCCATGACCGCGATCTGGCTTTCGGAATCGCCGACCGCATGGCCATTTTGCTGGAGGGTGAACTTCGGGCCTTGGGCCGGCCGGAGGAAATCCGCCAGTGCCAGGACCCCGCCGTGAAGGCTTTCCTGGAGGCAGACTTTAAATTCAAACGCAAGTAAACCTATGAAAAACACTTTGGAAACGCGGCTGGGGCTGTTCGCGGCTTTTGTCATCATTGCCGCGGTGGTCATTCTTCAGGTGATTGGCGGATTGGATCTTTTCAAGAAATCCTACCGGCTTCACGCCCACTTTAAAAACGTGCAGGACCTGAAGGTGGGCGATCAGGTCAAGATGGCCGGCGTCGTGGTCGGCAAGGTGGAGTCCATTGGCCTGACCAATAATCTGGTGCGGGTTTCCATGAACTTTAATCAGGACACTCCGGTGCGCACCGACAGCAAAGCCACCATCAAATTCACCGGCCTGATGGGACAGAATTTCGTGTCGGTGGATTTTGGCACCGAGAAGGGGGTTCGCGCCGAACCGGAAAGCTATCTCGAAACCGTCGAGCAAGCTGATTTGAGCGCCCTGATGTCGAAGCTGGACAGCGTGGCCGGGGGAGTGGAGCGGCTCACCAAGAGCTTTACGGGCGATGAAATCAGCAATCTGCTCGGGCCCTTCACCGATTTTCTCAAGCAGAACCGCGAGTCATTGTCCCTGTCCATTGGCAACCTGAGGACCATTTCCGACGACATCGCCCAAGGCAAGGGCACTGTGGGAATGCTCATCAAGGACGACGCGCTGCACAAGACGGCGATGAAGACTTTGCAGGACTTTGACGCCACCGCCAACGAAATCCAAACCGCCATCACCGAAGCAAAAACCATTGTGAGCGACGCGCGCCTGGCCATGAGCAACATCATTGCCGCCGTCAGCAACGCCAACAACGTCGTCGCCCAAGTCAACGCGGGTCAGGGAACGCTGGGACGGCTTGTCAAAGACGAGAAGCTTTACACCGAAACCACGGATGCCATGGGCAATCTCAAGGAAATTTTCCAGAAAATTAACCGCGGGCAAGGATCGGTGGGGAAACTGGTCAACGACGAGGCGCTTTACAAAAATGCCAAGCTGACCCTGCAAAAGCTCGACAAAGCGACTGAGGGGATTGAGGACCAAGGCCCCTTGAATGTCCTCGGCATTGCCGTCAGCACGCTGTTCTAATGGCGCTCTGTGCCGGACGAGTCCCTCCCAAGCGGTTCCCTTGAATTGCGACCCGGTTTCGCGCCGCGCCCGGGTCTGCGGCATGTGCTATTTGATTTTGACGGCACTTTGTCGCTCATTCGCGAAGGTTGGCCGGCGGTCATGCTGCCGATGTTCGAGGAAATGCTGCCGCGGCGCCCCGGCGAGGATGAACAAGAGACGCGGCGGTTGCTTTACGACGACATCATGCGACTGAACGGCAAGCAGACCATTTACCAGATGATCCAATTTGCCGAACGGGTGCGGGAACGAGGCGGCGTTGCCCGTGAGCCGCTTTGGTACAAACACGAATACCTGCGCCGGCTGGAGGGGCGGATCCAAGGACGCCTGGCGGGGCTCGGCGCGGGCACCCTGGCTCCCGACTCCCTGCTTGTTCATGGCGCCCGTCCGCTGCTCGACGCCCTGGTCCAACGCGGGCTGGTGCTGCATCTAGCCAGCGGCACCGACGAAATCTACGTTCGCCGGGAGGCCCGCTTGCTGCAAATTGACCAATACTTCGGCCCGCGGCTCTATGGCGCGGTGGACCACTACCAGAATTTTTCCAAGCGGCTGGTCATCGAGCGAATCCTGCGCGAGCATCAGATCGCCGGCGAGCAGTTGCTGGCGTTTGGCGATGGCTACGTGGAAATTCAGAACACCAAGGAAGTCGGCGGCCTGGCGGTTGCCGTCGCCAGTGACGAGTCTCACAACGGGTCCGGACGCGTGGACCCCTGGAAACGCGAGCGGCTTATCGGCGTTGGCGCGGACGTCGTAATTCCTGATTTCCGCGAGCCGCGGCGCCTGTTGAAAACGCTTTTTGGCGATTGACGAGGGCCGCGGCCAGGCAACAAAATATCGCATGACCACAAAGCCTATTGACCTCAAAAAGTTGCGGGTTTACCCGCTCGCCCGCCGCAAAAGCCAGGCGCGTTTGACCGATGTGTTGGTGGACCTCACCCAACCGCCCCCCCCTTGCAGTCCGCACACAAAGCGAAACCTCCAGGACTGCGCGCGGCGCATCCGGGAGGCGCGTCAGGCGGGCGCGTCGGTCATTCTGATGTTTGGCGCGCATCTCGTAAAAAACGGCGGCGCCACGGTGGTGACGGCCCTGTTGGACGGCGGCTGGGTCACCCACCTGGCCACCAATGGGGCGGGCGCCATCCATGACTGGGAATTCGCTCATGCGGGATGCTCGACGGAGAAAGTGGCGGAAAACGTGGCCGCCGGCTGTTTCGGCACATGGAGGGAAACCGGAAGAAACCTTCATCTCGCCCTTCTGGCGGGCGGCCTGACGGGTCTGGGCTTCGGGGCCGCCTTGGGCGAGTTCATCGAGCACGACGGTGTTGAGCTGGCGGACAGGGAGAAACTCGCCCGCGACCTTCGCCGCGACCCGGCCCACCCGCTGAGCGGCGCCCGCGCCGACCTGCTTTGCGCCATGATCGAGCATCGCTTGCGCGCCGGCCGGCATACGGTGCGCCATCCTTGGAAAAATAATTCCATCTTTGCCCAGGCTTGCCGCCGTCGGATACCTCTAACCGTGCATCCCGGCATTGGCTACGACATTATTTCCAACCACCCGATGTTCAACGGCGCCGCCATCGGGCGCGCCGCCGCCCTGGACTTCCGGCTTTTGGGCGGCTCGGTGGAAAGGCTCGACGGCGGAGTGGTGTTGTCGGTGGGCTCGGCCATCATGGCGCCGCAGGTGTTCGAAAAAAGCCTGAGCTGCGTCAACAACCTGCGCCTTAAAGCGGGCCGGGCGATTGTAAAAAATCACCGCATTTTTGTGGTGGACCTCCAGCAAAGCGGCGGCTGGGATTGGCGCAAAGGCGAACCGCCCAAAGACAACCCGGCGTATTACCAGCGGTATTGCAAAAGTTTTTCGCGCATGGGCGGTGAGATGATCTATACGCGCTGCGACAACACGGTTTTCCTGCGCCACTTGCTGCGGGAACTTCAGCAGCTTGCCGGTTAGCGTATGCGCGCGGATCGGTTTCATCAAATTGCGGCCCGCTTCAGCAGCCTTCGGCTGGCCGTGGTGGGCGATTTCTGCCTGGACCGCTATCTGGAGATTGACGCCACTCTCCAAGAAACCTCGCTGGAAACCGGCCTGCCCGTGCATAATGTGATCCGGGTGCGCGCCCAGCCCGGCGGCGCCGGCACCATCCTTGGCAACCTGGCGGCTCTCGGCGTGGGCGAAGTTTTTGCCGTTGGTTTCGCGGGCGATGACGGCGAAGGAAGCGAACTGTTCAAGGCGCTGCGCGCCTGCTCCCGGGTCCGCCTGGATTATTTTTTCCAAACACCGTTGCGGCGCACCTTTACCTACTGCAAGCCGCTGCTGCTGGCGCCCGGGGCGCCACCGACCGAGTTGTCCCGTTTCGACAGCAAAAACTGGACCCCCACCCCGAGGCCACTGCGTCAATCCATCGCCGAAGCGATCGGTCATTTGACGGGCTTGGTGCAAGGCATCATCCTATTGGAACAAACCGAGGCGGCGGAAACCGGCGTCGTCTGCCCGGAGGTTTTAGCCGCCGTCCACCGCGGCGCGGCCTGCCCGTCCGCGCCGCTCGTGCTGGCGGACAGTCGCCGCGGTCTGGCCGATTATCCGCCGTTTTCTTTCAAAATGAACCGCGCGGAATTTTGCCGCCTAACCGGTCTGGACGCCGGCGCCGACCTCAACGAATTGGGTCGAGCTGCGGCCGGTTTGGCTCGCCGGAATGGCCAACCGGTTTTTGTCACCCTGGCCGAACAAGGCATTATTGGAAGCGATGCCGGCGGTTGCTGGCGGCATTCCCCTGCCCTGCCCGCCCGCGGCCAGTTGGATATCGTCGGCGCCGGTGACGCGGTGACGGCCAGCTTGGCCGCCTCGCTGGCCGCCGGCGCTGACATGGAGGAAGCCCTGCAAATCGCCATGGCGGCGGCTTCAGTGGTTATTCACAAACTCGGCACCACCGGTACCGCCACGCCGGCGGAAATGTGGCCGCTGCTGGCCGATTGAGCGAACACCGGCCCGCCCATGAAAAATTTCGGGCAGAAAACGCGCGGTCAATTGCCGGATGGATCAAGAAACCTCTGGCGCCCGCCCATCGCCCTGGCCCCGCTGGCCGCGCTGCTGGCGCTGCTTTCCTGCGCCACCGCGCCACCGCGCCTCCTTCAGCGTTATGAATTCGAGCGGCCGCAGATGGGCGTGCCTTTCCGTTTGGTAATGTATGCCCCCGATGAAACGGCGGCCGAAACCGCCGCTGCCGCCGCTTTCGCGCGCATCAAGGAGATCAATGCCATCATGAGCGACTACGAAGATGCCAGCGAGTTGACCCTGCTGTCGCGCTCCGCGGGCCTCGGCAGGCCCGTGCCCGTCAGCAAAGACCTTTGGCGGGTGCTCAGCCGCGCCCATGCTCTGGCGCGTCAAAGCGGCGGGGCCTTTGATGTCACCGCCGGTCTGTATGTGAACCTTTGGCGGCGCGCCCGCCGGGTCCACCAATTGCCCGCCGCAGACAGGCTCGCGGAGGCAAAGCGCGCCACCGGCTTTGACAAAATGAAGCTCGACCATCGCCGGCAAAGCGTCGAATTAACCGCGCCGGGCGTGCGCCTCGATTTGGGCGGCATCGCCAAGGGCTACGCGGTGGATGAGGCGCTCGCGGTGTTGCGGCGCCACGGCATACGCAGCGCCCTGGTGGCCGGCAGCGGCGATCTGGCCGTCAGCGGCCCGCCTCCTGGCAAGGACGGCTGGCGTATTGAAATTGCTCCGCACGAAGCCGCCACCAACGCATCGCCGCGTTTCGCGCTGTTGCGCCACCGGGCGCTGGCGACTTCCGGCGATCTTTTTCAGCATGTGGAAATCGAGGGCAAACGCTACTCGCACATTGTGGACCCGCGCACCGGCCTGGCCCTGACCGATCACAGCCTGGTTACCGTTATCGCGCGCGACTGCGCCACGGCGGACAGCCTGGCCACCGCCTTGAGCGTGCTGGGACCGGAAGCCGGACTCCCTTTGGTCCGACGCCACCGGGGGGCCGAGGCCATCACGACGCGAAAAACTTCCGCCGGTCAGTTGGAGCAAAAGGCCACTGGCGGTTTCCACCGTTTTCTGGAGCCGGAACCCTTCGCGCCGGACAAAACCGCCAAAGAAAAAGGCCCGGCACAAGTGCCGGGCCTTTGAAAACCGGTCTTTGCCTCAGTCTTTCTCCACGCCGCTGATCCAGCATTTGGCCATTTCCTCCGGTGGCGGAACCTTAAGCGGGCGCACCAGTCGGAACCCGATAAACTGGGCGTCGGTCAGATACCAGACGCTCTTGGGCAATTGAGGGTCCTGGGCTTTCCAGTCGGGGGTCGAGGCAATGCGCGCCGCGCTGCGCAAGACCTCCGCCGGATGGTCCCAGGAACCGCCCCGGGCCGAGTGCGGATAGGGTTTGGTGGCCCTGACCCACGGATTGACCGCCCCTTTGGCAAATGGCTCATAATTGGGTTCATACTGGTCCAGGCACCACTCGGCGACGTTCCCGTGCATGTCAAACAGCCCCCAGGGATTGGGTTTCTTGGTCCCGACTTTCTGGTATTTGAAATCGCTGTTTTGCTCATACCAGGCATAATCCCCAAGCTGGGATTCGTCATCGCCAAACGAGTAAGCGGTGGTGGTGCCGGCGCGGCAGGCATATTCCCATTCCGCCTCGGTGGGCAGGCGGTAAAACTCGCCAGTCTTGGCACTGAGCCACATGCAGTATTTGTTGCCGCCATGCTGGGTCATCGCAATGGCGGGATACCCGTCCTTGCCCATGCCAAAGCTCATCTCCACATAGGGTTTGGAGGGCCGCGTCACCGCGTCCGATATTTTGTTGATCTTCTCGTCGGTCGGATAAGTCTCGCGCAACTTCTTTTCATCGTCCGGATACATGAAAATTTCGTATTCGTTCCAAGTAACTTCAAACATGCCCATCCAGAAGGGATCAACCTTCACCTTGTGCTGCGGGCTTTCATCCGGTTTGTGGTTCTTTTCCGTGTCGGGGCTGCCCATGGTGAATTCCCCGCCTTTGATCGGCACCATGACGTAGGTCACCGAGGAACCAGGCAGCGTGTTGGTATAAACCTGCATCTCCGCTTCCGTCTTGACTTTGAGATTTTCGACGATCCGGCGATGAATATCCGGCACCATGAACGCATCACCAAGTTCCATGGTCGGCAATTCCCCCGCCGCCACGCTGGCATATTGCCCTTCCTTCAAAGCATAAATCTCAAAATGCGTCGCGTATTTGAAGCGGGTCCGGCTCGAACGAGTGAGCACTCCAAGATAATTCCCGGCCACCGCCACCGCGCTGACCATTTCCCCTTCCTTTAACGGCAAGGTTTGCGCCAATGTGGGGGCTTTGGTCCCGTCAAACGAATAAACGGCCGCGGGATCGTTGGTGCCATGAACAGCCACCAGATATTTTCCTGCCACCGCCAATTGGAAAACGGGCTTGGGCAACTCAAAGGCGGCGCCATTGCCCAACTGCAGTTTGCCCCCGGTTTCCTCCACCGGCCGATAAACCAGCTTTTTTTCCTCCGGCTGATAGAATAGCAAATCTTTCAAAGCCTGTCCGCGAAATTGACCGGCCACGTAGCCGGCATTGGGAGGCAATCCATCCGCCTGCGCGACTTTTTCCACTTTGCCGTTCGCCAAATCAACCGCCACGAAACTGCTTTTGTCCTTGGCGGCAATCACCGCGCAGAGGTATTCCGTTCCCCCGGCTTTGAGCGACAGCCGCTGGGCAAACGTCAAAGGCCCCGGGCCTTCCCCCTCGGCAATCTGCTTGAATTTGCCCCCCTCGTTGCGAAACAGAGTTGCCAGGTTTGCCGGGTCCGCATTGTAGATGCTGCCGATGTAGAGGTCCGGGGCCGGCGTGTTGCCGGCGCCGCCGATGTCCAGCAACACGGCGGTGCTCGGGCCCAAGCATTCGGGGGTGATGGCGACGGTTTGCCCGGCCATGCCGGGGCTGGCGGCATCAATCACATGCACTGAACTGCCATCGGCGCTGGTGAAAGCCAGCGCGTCTTTTCCCGCGTCAAACGCCCGCCCCACGCTGACCCCGGTCAGATTGGGGATGCCGCTGACTCGCACAGACGACCAAGTGAACACCCCCGCTGACAATTGATAGGCCAAGCGGTATTTGCCACTGGCCCGGTCCACGAGCGCCATGTCCAATCGCCCATCCCCGTCAAAATCGCCGCTGACCGTCAGTTCGTATTTGTTTTGAAAGACAAACACTTCCGCCGCCGGCGCCGCCATTTGCCCGGCCAAACCAATCAGGGCCGTGAACCCCCAAATCTGACTCGTCTTTTTCATCGAACCTTTCATTTCCAATTCGTTAACCGCCCGAACAAAGGACGGAGTTTTCCCTTAACAAATTCGATTGTCAACGAAACTGCGCCATTGACCGAAAAGTAACAGACCGGTTAATTTGACCAAAAAAGCGCCCTTAAATGAGGGGCGCGGGAACATAGCCTGTGCTCGCGGACAAACAACTTTGGCTCGCTCAAGTGCCTTGGGACAAACTGGTTGAGATCAATCAACAGCTTTGCGCCAAAGGCGGACAACCGCATGCGCCCGGCCAGGGGAACGAGGCGGCCCAGAAACTTTGGCAGTCCGCTATGAAACGCTCCTTAACTTTGCGCGAAGCGTTGGACATTTGCCACCAAGGCCATGCCTTGGCGCCCTTTCGATTCTTCAATGGAAACACCTTTGCGGTCGTTGTTCAGCAATTGCTGGAGGAGGTTTGCCGCCAACTCTCCTCCGTTGAGGCGCAAATCCTCAAATCCACCGCCGCCCACTATGTCGCCGGTGTCGTCAAAGCCGCTGAACTCAGGGAGGTTTGCCAACATGTGGATGGGATTCTGCGGAAAAAGGCGGCTTCCACCAAACAGTGAAGCCTTGCGGTCACGGCGCCTGGCCGGCAAGAACGCCCCCAATCCCAACCCCAAAATCGCCCCCCGGGCCAAGCGCCGTCCGCGCGCTGCCCTTGCGGCTTGGCCAAACGCGCTTTTGCCGAAATGGTTTGATTGATCACCGCAACCGCGCGCACCGCAAAAATTTCTCGCGGCCCAATGGCGGCGAAACTAGACTCGGGCGTGATCGAAGCGCCTGAGTTTTTTAATTTTGCCAGGGATGTCATTGGCCGGTGGGCGGCGGAGCGTCCGGACGCGCCGGCGCTGTGGTGCGTGGACATCGAAGGCCGGGAGACCCTCCGACTGACGTTCCAGCAACTGGCCGCGCGCGCGGAGGCGGCCGCGCAGGTTTTCCGCTCGCACGGCCTGCAGCCGGGCGATCGTGTACTGGTGGTGTTGCCGCGCATCCCGCAGTGGTGGATCGCCATGCTTGGCATGATCCGCGCCGGCGTCGTGCCGGTGCCGTGCCCCGTCCAGCTCACGCCCGGCGAGCTGGCTTACCGCGCCGAGACCGCCGGGGCGCGCGGGACGATCACCGATTCCACCCACCTCAGCAAGCTTGAGGGCTTCGTGGGCATCCGGTTCCTGATCGGCGAGTCGCCCGGCGGCTGGCTCGATTTCGAGGCGGAGATGAAAAAGCACCCGGAGCCCTTCGGCGGCGAGACAACTCGCGGCGACGCTCCAGGCATTCTCTATTTCACCAGCGCCACCACCGGCCAGCCGAAGATGGTGCTGCACACGCAGGCTAGCTACGGCCTGGGCCATCGCCAGACTGGCGAACTGTGGCTGGACCTCAAGCCAGGCGACGTTCACTGGAACGTCTCCGATCTCGGCTGGGCCAAGGCGGCTTGGTCCAGCCTCTTCGGCCCCTGGCAAATGGGCGCGTGCGTCTTCGCCGCCGACAACCGCGGCAAGTTCCTGCCGCACGCGACGCTGCAGCTTCTGGAAAATTTCCCGATCACCACCTGGTGCGCGCCGCCGACGGCGCTGCGCCTGATCATCCGCGAAAACCTGGCGTCGTTCCGGTTCCCAAAGCTGCGGCACTGCGTCAGCGCTGGCGAACCGCTCAACCCGGAAATCATTTCCCTCTGGCAATCCGCCACCGGCCTGGGCATCTACGAGGGCTACGGCCAAACCGAAACCGTGGTGTTGATCGGCAATTTCCGCCGCTTGGGCCATTCCCCGCGCGCGGGCTCGATGGGCCGCGCCAATCCGAACTTCGAGATTGCGCTGCTGGACGAGGAACTCCGCGAACTGCCGGCGGACAGCGAGGGAGAGATCGCCATTCGCTTGAAGCCGCGCCGGCCGCTGGGGCTGTTCCGCGAATACTGGAAAAACCCGGCGCAGAACGCCGCGCAATTCCGGGGCGATTACTACCTGACCGGCGACCGCGCGCGGCGCGACGCCGAGGGATGCTTCTGGTTCGTCGGGCGCGCGGACGACGTGATCAAAAGCTCGGGCTACCGGATCGGTCCGGCGGAAGTGGAAAGCGTGCTGCTGGAGCATCCTTCGGTGCTGGATGTGGCGGTGGTCGGCAAACCGGACGCATTGCGCGGCCAATTAGTTAAAGCCTTCGTGGTGCTGCGCCCAGGCTATGAGGCGGGCGAGCATCTGGCGGCCAGCCTGCAGAGCCACTGCCGGGAGAAGGCGGCCCCCTACAAATATCCCCGGGAGATTGAATTTGTGCCTGATCTGCCAAAGACGACCAGCGGCAAAATCCGCCGGGTGGAACTCCGCGCGCGAAGCTGACCCGCCCTATGGGGCAAGACCCGCCGCCCGCCGCCAACACCATAGCCGACGGGTGACGGGGCCGACGGAGGTTTTTGCGCCGCGGGGCTTGCCAAAAAGGCGGGACAATTTATGATTTCGCCGCCATAAGCCGCGGGTGGTTTTTCCGGGAACAGCGCAGGGACCGATGTGGAAGAAAAAACCAATGGATTGGGTGGTCGCCAAAGGACGCTGGCCGGCCAGGCGGGGTGGTTTCACCTTGATCGAATTGCTGGTGGTTATCGCCATTATTGCCGTACTGGCGGCCCTTTTGCTGCCGGCGTTAAGCCGGGCCAAAGCCAGGGCCAAGCAAACCCAGTGCCTGAATAACCTTCGGCAGTGGGGATTGGCGCTGCACCTCTACGCCTCCGATAACGAGGATTGGCTGCCACGGGACGGGACCGACGGCGGCGGGCAATACGGAGTGGACACAGGCGCGACAACCGGGCCGGGCAGCCCTAATGATCCTTATGCCTGGTTTAACACGCTGCCTGGCGGGGTGGGAGAGAGAAATCTTGCGAACTATTGGACGGCAGGCGGTGGAACGCCAGGCCACCTGCCCTCGCCGGAAGGAAACGGACGTTTTTGGCATTGTCCAGCCGCGCAAACCGCCAGCGGCGACAATTTTCTCAAAGGTGGAAGTTTCGGCCTGTTTAGCTATACCATGAATATTGACCTGAAACTGCTGAGCAGCATCAGAAACAATGTCCAAGGGAACAGCCACGCTTATCCCGCGATGCCAAAACTCGGCTCGCTGCGGCAGGTTTCGGCGGTGGTGCTGCTGGTGGACACCTCCTTCAGTCCGACAATTGAACGGCACACGCCCAGCCCGAGCCGGAACGGGATATTCCCGGCGGGCCGTCATTACCACCTCACCAAGCGCCATCCAAGAGAGGGCGGCAACCTGGTTTTTGCCGATGGTCATGCGAAGTTGGTAAGATATGCCGACATTGACAACGGGCACGGCTCCCGAGTTGAAAAAATGAATCCCGAAGTCATCTGGAATCCAAACCGGGACATACCGTGATTAATACGCATGGAATTTTGTGGTTCTTCGATGTTTTCGGTGGAATAACGCCGCCAGCCCGGCAGGGCGGTAGAAACTAGCCCACCCTTTTAAGGGTGGGATGCGGGTGCAGGAAGGCCCAAAGTCCCGGAGGGACGAAAGAAGATCTTCGGAGGGGCGGCGGTAGTTGGCGGCGAACCCGCGCGGATTTCTTTCGCCCCTGGCGGGGCTTGGGGACTCAGGCGGGGCGTCGTTCCCAGCGATGAATCGCTGGGCGATTACCTGCCGCCCCTGGCGGGGCTGAGCACAACGATGCGTCCCAAACCAGACACTTGGCATTCCACTGAAAACAGCGAGGAACCCAAATTGTGTATTGCATCCCGGAGACTACCCAGTAATTTTCGGGTGGAATGCATGGATTGACGAACGAAAGTCTCTGGTTGTTAAGCGGCTATTGCCTGCTGATATTACTGGCGTCGCTGGCTGGCGGATGGCTGCCCATGCTGCTGCGGCTGACGCATACCCGGCTGCAAATGGCAACCAGCCTGGTTTCAGGGCTGATGCTGGGCATCGCCATCCTGCATCTTCTGCCACATGCTTGGTTTCAGGTAAAATCGATTGACCGCCTGGCGATGTGGATGCTGGGGGGCTTTCTCGTGATGTTTTTTGCGCAGCGGTTTTTCCATTATCATCACCACGATGTGCCGGTGGAAGACCCGGACTCGTGCGGATGCGGGCATCATCACCCGGCTGACGCCGGCGCCGGGGAAGTTCATGAGCATGACGCGCACACCCTGGCGAATCGTTCGGCCCGGCAGCTCACCTGGACGGGGGCGCTGATGGGATTGACCCTCCACACGCTGGTCAACGGCGTGGCGCTGGCGGCCAGCGTGGCGGCGGAGGCGCATCACCACAGCACCGGGCTGTGGCTCGGTTTCGGCACTTTCCTGGCGATCTTCCTGCACAAGCCCTTTGACGCGATGACGATCACCACCTTGATGACGATTGGCGGCCATTCCCGCATGGCGCGGCATGTCGCCAACGCCCTCTTCGCGCTGGTCATTCCCGCCGGCGTGTTGTTGTTCCTGTTGGGCGCTTCGCACTTTTTGGAGCACTACGCCGCCTTCCTGGGCTGCGCGCTGGCGTTTGCGTCCGGCACGTTTCTCTGCCTGGCGGCCAGCGATCTGCTGCCGGAGCTGCAATTCCACTCGCATGACCGGGTCAAACTCAGCCTGGCGTTATTGGCGGGATTGGGGGTGGCGGTGCTGATCGGGCGCATCGAGCACACGGGGCACGATCATCACCATAACCACGCCCATGAGGAGAGCGCGACTCCGCACGGGACCGAAAAACAATGAAGGGAGGCCCATTTTGCATACTCACCCGCTGACCACGACAACTTTTGATCTGCCCGGCTACCGCGTCGTAAAGTCTTTGGGCGTGGTGCGGGGCATTGTGGTCCGGTCCCGCTCCATCGTGGGAAACATGGCGGCGAGCCTGCAAACATTGGTGGGCGGGAACATCTCGGTCTATACCAGCCTCTGCGAGCGGGCGCGGGAGGATGCCTTTCAGCAGATGCTCACGCACGCCGGCGAACTGGGCGCCAACGCGGTTATCGGGGTGCGGTATGACGCGACGGAAATCGGCCCGGGCATCACGGAGGTGTTGTGCTATGGGACGGCGGTGCATGTGGAAATCAATTGACGGCCCCGGACGGGACTGGGTTTGAATGGGGCGAAATCGAAGGACAATCTATGGCAGGTCATAGCAAATGGGCGAAGGTCAAGCATTTTAAGGGGGCGGTGGACGCAAAGCGCGGCAAAATTTTTGCCAAGCTAAGCAAGGAAATCACCATCGCCGCCAAAATCGGCGGGGGGGATCCGAACATGAATCCCCGGCTGCGGTTGGCGCTTTTGAAATCCCGGGCGGCCAATATGCCGAACGACAATATCGAGCGGGCCATCAAGCGCGGCACCGGCCAGGGCGAGCCAATCAACTACGAAGACCTGACCTATGAGGTATTCGGGCCGGGCGGCGTCGCGCTGCTGGTGGAGATCAGCACTGACAACCGCAATCGCACCGCTGCGGAAATCCGCAGCATTTTGACCAAAAATGGCGGAACCATGGCGAGCGCCGGCGCCGTCAGCCGCCTCTTTCAACGGCGGGGACAATTGATCATCGCCCGTTCCGCCGGCAGCGAAGACCAGTTGATGGAACTGGCCCTGGAAGCGGGCGCGGATGATTTTAAGACCGATCCGGAAGGTTACGAAATACTGACCGATCCCGCGCATTTCGAGGCGGTGCATAAAGCGGTGGAAAGCAAGGGCATCAAGTGCGAATCGGCGGAAATCACCCAAATGCCCACTTTGACCGTTCCCTTGGCCGCCCCGGAACTGGTGGCGGCCTACAACCGGTTGTTCGACGCGCTGGAAGACCACGACGACGTCAAGGAGGTTTATTCCAACGCCGAGTTGCCGGCTGGCTGAACGGATGCCCGTTGGCGCGGCTAAAGCGCCTTGGCGTTGCATAATTTCCCGATGGCATGACCGCAAAAGCGCCGTCTAAATCCGCTGAGCCGCTGTTGAACAAGCTGCTGCGCCGCCTGGCGGAGGCGGTCTATCATTACCCCCGGCTGTTTTTTTATCCGCAGGTTTTCCTGTTTCTGGCCTGCCTTCTGTACACGGTGGCCCGGCTGGAATTTCATACCAGCCGGGACAATCTGGTCGGCGCCAACAAGCGCTATCATCACAATTTTCTCGAATTCAAAAAAGAGTTTCCGGCCCAGGACGACCTGGTGGTGGTGGTGGAAAGCGAGGACCAGGAAAAAAACCGCCAGTTTGTCGAGCGCTTGGGGGCGCGGCTCGAACAGGAAACCAACCTGTTCACGGATGTCTTTTACAAGGGCGACCTGACGATGATGGGCCATAAAGCGCTTTTGTTTTTGCCCCAAGACGAACTCGAGAGCCTGCGAAAAACCCTGAGCGATTACCGGCCGTTCATTCAAAATTTTTCCCGCGCGTCCAACTTGGTTTCCCTTTTCAACCTGGTGAACACCCAATTCCGAACGGCCAAACGGGAAACGAACTCGGAGAATGAATCGCTGACGGAAGCGCTGCCCGCGCTGGCGCGAATCCTGGCGCAAGCCACTGCCAGCCTCCAGCGTCCCGGCCGGCCGGTGTCGCCCGGCGTCAACGCGCTTTTTGGCGGCGGCGCCGAGGCGGAAAGCCGGCTTTATATCACTTTTGCCGAAGGCCGAATTTACCTGGTGACGGCCCGCCCGCTGCGGCAAGCCGTGGGGCCGGAAGCCATCCGGAGGCTGCGGGAACTGCTGACGGCCACCAAACTGGAAGTTCCGGGAGTCAACGCGGGGCTGACCGGCGAATTAATTCTGGAAGTGGATGAAATGGCGCAATCGCAGGCGGACACCACGATTGCCGCCGTGCTGGCGCTGGCGCTTTGCGCGGTCATTTTCATTTACGGCTACCGGGAAACCGGCCGGCCCATCAAGGCCACCATCTGCTTGCTGGTGGGGGTGGCCTACACGATGGGCTTCGCCACTTTGACTATCGGCCATCTGAACATCCTGACGATTACTTTTGTGCCGATCCTGATCGGACTGGCGATAGATTTTGGGATTCACCTTATCAGCCGCTACGAGGAGGAATTGCGCCACGGCAAGACTCAGCAGATGGCCATCACCAAAGCCATGGTCAATACCGGACGGGGCATTATTACCGGCTGCCTGACCACCTCCGGCGCCTTTTTCGCCATGGGTTTCACCGACTTCAAGGGCATCCAGGAGATGGGCATCATCTGCGGCGGCGGGCTGATTGCCTGCCTGGCGCCGATGCTCACCCTCCTGCCGGTTTTATTGCTCCGCGGACGCCAGAACGTAATGGACCACCAAATGGCCGGCAAGTTGGACCATCGGGAGCGACTGGAGCGACTCTGGCTGGCCAGGCCTTGGACGGTGATCGTCCTGGCCCTGGCGGCCAGCGGCCTTTGCTGGTGGCAGGCGCAAAAGGTGCGTTTCGACTACAATCTCCTGCACATGCAAAGCCAGGGCTTGCCTGCCGTCGAATACGAGCAAAAACTCATTAATTCGGCGGGCAAGTCGGTGCTCTATGGCGCCATCATCGCCACCAATCTGGACCATGCCCGACGGCTGGAGGCCCGCGCCCGGGCCCTGCCCACCGTTGGCGCCGTGGATTCGCTGGCGCCGTTTTTGAGTGATGACGCGGCCGGCAAGTTAGCCGTGATCGGAAAAATCAAGCAAACCGCGGCCGCCATCCACTTTGCCGAAATGGATGGCCGTCCCGTGGACATCGGCGAATTAAGCCAGACGCTCTGGTCGTTGAGCGGCTACCTGGGGCTGGCGCTGGGCGAGATTGGCGCCAACGCCCCTGCCCTGCGCTCGCAATTGGAGGCCCTGCGTGACGCCATCCAGGAATGCCGCAAAGAAATGCTCAAGGGCGACCCAATAATCACCGCCCATAAATTGGCCGCTTACCAGCAGGCGTTTTTCCAGGACCTGCGGCAAACCTTTGAAATGATCCGCCACCAGGACAACCGCGCAGGCTTGCGGGTGGAGGACCTGCCATCGGCGCTGCGGAATCGGTTCGTTGGTCGGACGGGCAAATTGCTGTTGATGGTTTATCCGAAAACGGATGTCTGGGAACGGCAACCGCAGGAGGCGTTCGTCATGCAGTTGCGCTCGGTGGATGAAAATGCCACCGGCACCCCCGTGCAGCTTTACGTCTATACCAGCCTTCTGGTGGACAGCTATTTGGAGGCCGCCCGTTACTCCCTGCTGGCGATTGCGCTCCTGGTTTTTCTGCAATTCCGCAACTTGCTTTGCGTGCTGCTCGCCTTGGTCCCGGTGGCGGTGGGAAGCCTGTGGATGATCGGCATCATGGGCTGGCGGGAAGTGATGTTCAATCCGGCTAACATCATGACCCTGCCGCTGGTCATCGGCATCGGTGTTACCAACGGCATCCATGTGCTGACCCGTTTTGCGGAACAAAGGTCCCCGGGCGTTTTTGCGCGCAGCACCGGCAAGGCCGTGCTGATTTCAGGATTAACCACGATCGCCGGTTTTGGCAGTTTGATCCTGGGCAAGCATCAAGGAATCTCCAGTCTCGGTTTCGTCATGTCCATCGGCGTGGCCACTTGCATGCTGGCAGGTGTCACCTTGCTCCCTGCCATCCTCACCCTGCTCTGTCGGCAAGGTTGGAGACTGGACTTGAATAAGAAAGACCCAGCGCCGCAAATGCACCGAGCGACACTGGGTCGGGAGGAACCGAGGTAGCCCTCAATTCTCAAGCAGCTTACGTCCAGCAGCGGTTTTCGTCAACAATTAGCTGCAAAAAAATAACGGCGTTCAGCTTTAACGTTATCGCCGGCGGTTCCTAAGGCCGGGCAAGGCCATTCCCTCATCCAATTTTCTTTAGGACTTCCTCGAGTATGCTTAAACCTGTCTGCAAATCTTCTCCCCGCAGATTTAGCGGCGGCAAAAAGCGGATGACCTGTTCGCCGGATGGCACAGCCAGCAAACCAGCGGCATGAAGCCGCGTAATAAATTGACTGGAAGCGGATTGCGTTTGGTTCGCAAAAGCGGGAATCTGCTCCTTGGGTAGCAATTCAAATCCCAGCATCAGTCCCAAACCACGAACCTGTTTGATGATGTGAGGATATGTGGCGGCCAAACTCTGCAAGCCGCTTTTCAAAGTTTCACCAGCCGTTCGGGCGTTTTCCGCCAAGTTGTCGCGCTGGATGATTTCGAGCACTTTCAGCGCGGTGGCGCACGCCAGCGGAGTTCCGCCGAACGTGGAGGCGTGCGTGCCCGGCCCCAACAGGTCGGCGTAGGGCTGGCGCACCCAAAATGCGCCGATGGGGAAGCCGCCGCCCAAAGATTTCGCCATGGAAACGGCGTCGGGTTGGAAGGCATCTCCTCCCGGTATCCCTTCCAGAATTCGCTGGTAACTTTGGAATCGTCCGGTGCGAAAATGGCCGCATTGGACACCGTCCATCAACAGCAACAATTTCTTCTCGTCGCAAAGCCGTCGCAAGCCGAGGAGGTATTCGGGCGTGGCGGGGGTGATGCCGCCTTCGCCCTGGATGCCTTCGATCAGAATGGCCGCGGTGGCCGGCGAAAGGTTTTGTTCCATCGCGTCCAGGTCGTTGAACGGCACATGTCGGAAGCCGGGCACAGCCGGGCCAAACCCTTTTTTGACTTTCTCCTGTCCAGTGGCGGCGATGCCGGCCAGGGTCCGTCCGTGGAAGGAATTCCTGGCGGTCAGGATTTCAAAGCGCCCTTCATCATGGCCAAATTTCCGGGCCAACTTGAATAGCCCTTCATTGGCCTCGGCGCCGCTGTTGGCAAAAAACACCTTTCCGGGCGCCAGGCGCCCCGCCAATTCCCGCGCCAGTAATCCTTGCGGCGCGGTGTGATAAAGATTGGAGACATGCAGCAGGGTGCGGGCCTGGCTGGCGATGGCGTCGGCCAGTTCCGCGTGGGCGTGCCCCAAGCAGCAGACAGCGATGCCGCTGCCATAGTCGAGGTAACGCCGGCCCTCAAAATCCCACAGCCAGCTTCCCTCCCCGCGTTGAAACGCAAGCGGGTAGCGCCCGTAACTGGGCACCACGAATTGTTGGAAAAGGTCCCGGACGGCGGCCCCGCTGGGGAGCCCCGCCGCCGCGTGATTAAGGGTAACGCTCATCAGTTCAGCAACCTTGCTGCGCGGAGCAAAGGAAATTCCCGCCTCGCCGTCAACGCAAAAAACTGTTGTTTTGCCGGTAAAGTCCATGGCCGCGGGTTATGCGATAGCCCGCCGCCACGTTGGATCCGGTTGTGGAAAGGCCAAATTTTCAACTCGCCAAAATGGCCTGCTCGCGCCATATTGCCTGCGGTGGACGAGCTTCAACAAATTGAGGCGACGGTCAAAACCGCGGCCTTGCGCAAGCGTTGGCAGATGGCCTGGGCTGGCATCTGGCTGGCCTTCCTGGGCGGGGTTGCGCTCTTCCTTCTCACCTTGTCCGCTTATAAATTGGCTCCCCTGCCGGAATGGGTTCTCTTGGCGGCGGCCGCGGTGGCGGCGGCGGCGCTGCCCGTGGGCTTTCTGTGCGGATGGATGCGACGGCAGGATTTGCCTGGAGTGGCCCGGTGGCTTGACCAGCGGGAACAACTGCAGGAACGCCTCAGCACCGCAATGGAATTGGCCCATCGTCCGAGCGCGGGGGAATGGTCGCACTTGGTGTTGCGCGACGCCGCCGCTCATGCCCGGGGGTTTGATTTGCGGCGACTGCTGCCTTGGCGGCTGCCGCCAGCGGCAAAATGGTCCCTCGTGGGGCTGGTGTTGGCCGGTGGGTTGGGGTTCGTCCCGGAGCACCGGTCACCCGCTTACGCGCAGAAACAGCGGGAGCGGGAAAACATCCGGCAAGTCGCGCAAGGCCTGGAATTGTTGACCAAGCACAACCTCGAGCAAAACCCACCCGCGCTTGAACCAACCAGCCGGGCCTTGGAGGCGGTCATGGACGTGACTGGCGCGTTGGTCAAGAATCCGCCCGCGCGGGGAGAGGCTCTGCGGGAATTGGGCAAGGTGGCGGAGCAAATCCAAAAGCAGGCCGCTGAATTGCAGGATAAACCCGCCATCCGCAAATTGGACCAGGCGGCGCGGGAACAGGCCGCGGCCGGCCCAGCCAATCCGGGCGATTGGCAAAAACAAATCGAAGCCTTGCAGGAAAAGCTGGGAGAGGCCGCCGGCAAACCGGAAGCGATTGAGAAACTCAGGGACGATCTCCTGAAAGCCCAAGCCAAGGCCGGCAATCTGCCGGCCAAGGGCACTCCAGAGGGCGATGCGGCGCGCCAGGAAATGGCCCGAACGCTGGCTGAATTGGCCCAGCGCAGCCGAAACCTGGGCCAGAACCTGGAAGGCCTGGAAGAGGCGCTCGCGGCCTTGGAAGCCGGCGACACGGACCTTTTCCTCAAGGACCTGGATTTGGCGGTCAAGGATTTGGACCAATTGCGGGAAATGGCCAAGGCGCTGCAACAAATGCGACAGCAGGCAGCCAAGAAAATGGGCAAAGACCTGGCGGAACAATTAAAGTACGGACAGGCTGAAGCCGCCATTCAGACCCTGCGAAAGATGGAGGCCATGTTGCAATCAGGCCAATTGTCGGCACCACAGATGGGCGAAATTCTTAAGGAGGTGCAAAACGCGTTGGACCCGGCCAAGGATTACGGGGATGTCGCCCAAAAGCTGGCCAAAGCCGGACAGTGCCTCAAAAAAGGCTTGGCCGGCGAGGCGGGACAAGCCTTGGGCGAAGCCGCCAGGGAGATCGAGCAACTTCTTGAGCAGATGGGGGACGCGCAATCACTGGCGGCGGCTTTGGAGGCGCTGCAGCGCGCCCAATTGGCAATCTCCACTTGCCAGGGCTTGGGGGCTTGCCGGGGCTTGCCACAGGCCGGCCAGGGCGGAAAACCAGGCGAGGGCGTGGGAACCTGGGCGGAGGAAACCGGCTGGCTTTACTACCCGGACAAGCGCGATCAACTGTGGGACAACACTGGCATCGAACGTCCCGACTTGGACCCGCGCGGACACTCGGACCGGGAAGCCTCCCGCCCCGACAACCTAACGCCGAGCAAAGTGCGCGGCCAATTCGCCCCCGGCAATTCGATGCCCAGCATCACCTTGAAGGGCGTCAGCATCCGGGGCGCCAGCAGCGTGCAATACGAGGAGGCCGCCGCCGCCGCCCAAACCGAAGCCCAAAATGCGCTGAGCCAAGACCAGGTGCCCCGCGCCTATCGAGGGGCGGTCAAGGACTACTTCGATGATTTGAAGAAGTAGGCGGGGCAGCAGCTTCTCCTTGCTTTCCCGCGCCTCCTGATGGCAGTCTCTGCCCGCCATGAGCACCGAACAGCAAGTTCAGCGTTTTCGCGAAATCCACGGCGCCTTGCGCGCCGAAATCGCCAAGGTCATTGTCGGCCAGGAGGCGATTGTCGAAAACACACTGACGGCCATTTTTGCCGGCGGTCATGTGCTGCTCGAAGGGGTGCCCGGCTTGGGCAAAACCCTCCTGGTGCGCACGCTGGGTGAAGTTTTGGACCTCTCGTTTAATCGCATTCAATTCACTCCTGACTTGATGCCGGCCGACATATTGGGCACCAACATCGTTATGGAAACCCCCGGGGGCCGCCGCGAATTCCAATTCCAGCGGGGGCCCATTTTCGCCCACTTGATTCTGGCGGACGAAATCAACCGCGCCACTCCCAAGACCCAATCGGCCATGTTGGAGGCGATGCAGGAAAAGAGTGTCACCGCGGGCGGGGAAATTCGGCGGTTGAGCGAGCCGTTTTTCGTGCTGGCGACGCAGAATCCGATTGATCAGGAAGGCACCTATCCGCTGCCGGAAGCCCAGTTGGACCGCTTTTTCTTCAAACTCCTGGTGGACTACCCCACCGGCGCCGAACTGACCGAAGTTCTGACCCGGACCACCGAGGGCATCGTGACCAGCGCCGGCAAGGTGATGAATCGCGAGACGCTGATGGAGCTGCAAAAGCTGGTGCGGCAGGTGCCCGTCGCCAGTCATGTGAAGGATTACGCGGTGCGCCTGGCGCAGGCCACTCACCCCAAAACGCCGACGGCGACAGCCATCGCCAACCAATATCTCCGTTTTGGCAGCAGCCCGCGCGGCGCCCAAACCCTGCTGCTGGCGGGCAAAGTGCGCGCGTTGACCCACGGCCGCTTCCATGTCAGTTTTGATGATGTCGCCGCCGTGGCGCATCCGGCTTTGCGCCACCGCCTCATTCTCAATTTCGAAGCCGAGGCTGAAGGCGTGACCACCGACCAGATTGTCACGCAAATTTTGCAGGAAGTGCCGCGCGAGGCGCCGGCGACAAAAACTTGAAAGGCTGGCGCCTCATGCCCCATTCATAAGGCCGGTTTTGCCGGCTTCGATAAAAGATTAATAATAGTTATTGCCAGGAGTGGCGCGGCAACCTACAAATCACCCCTGCCCGCTTCCACTCAGGCGGCCGCGCCCGGTGACGGCCCTTTCAGGGGCGGCGGGAATAAAGGTTATGATGAATAATAGCGCTCCAATCCGTTCGTGTTTCGCCGTCCTGATGGCGGGGTGTTTGTTTCTGGCTTTGACCAGTTGCAAACGCGAGTCAACCTCCGCGCCGCCGCCGCCGGTCATCAAGCTTTCCTACAGCGTTTTTTTCCCGCCCACCCACATCCAGGCCAAAACGGCCATGGAATGGGCGGCGGAGGTGGAAAAACGCAGCCAGGGCCGGCTCAAAATCACCGTTTATCCCGGCGGACAATTGACCAAGGCGCCCAATTGCTATGAAGGGGTGGTGAACGGCATTTCCGACTTGGGGATGAGCTGCTTTGCTTATACGCGGGGGCGGTTCCCGCTGCTGGAGGGTTTGGACTTGCCGCTAGGCTATCCGGACGGATTGACCGCCACCTTGGTGGCCAACGAAATCACCTACAAATACCAGCCCAAGGAAGTCGAGGATGTCAAAGTGCTCTATGTTCACGCGCACGGGCCGGGGATCCTGGCCGCCAAGAAACCGGTGCGGCAATTGTCGGAACTCAAGGGAATGAAAGTGCGCGCCACGGGCCTGTCCGCCAAAATCGTAGAGGCGCTGGGCGGCACGCCGGTGGCCATGAGCCAGCCTGAAACTTACGAGGCGCTGCAGAAAGGGACTGTGGAGGCGACCTTATGCCCGGTGGAAACCCTCAAGGGCTGGAAACAGGGCGAGGTGATCCAATCGGTGACCGATTCCTCGGTGGTGGGCTACACCACCGCGATGTTTGTGGTGATGAACAAGGCCAAATACCAGAGTCTGCCGGACGACCTGAAAAAAATTTTGGACCAGGCCAGCCGCGAGTGGGTTATCAAGCATGGTCAGGCCTGGGACCAGGCGGATGAGGAAGGCCGCCAGTTTGTGCGCGGGCTGCAAAAGGAAATCATCAGCCTCCCGGAGGCGGAGCAGCAAAAATGGGCGGCGGCGGTGCAGCCGGTGCTGGACGATTATGTCCGGCAAGCGGGCGCCAAGGGGCTGCCGGCCGACAAATTTCTCCGGGATTTGCAAGCCGCCATTGCCCTCGCCAAAAAGGGAGCCGGACGGAAATGAGCTCGCCCGCCGCCGCCGGTCCCGGAGGACCGGGCGCCACAGGCCGCCTTGGGGGGCTGATGGTCAGCCTGGTGAACCTGCTGCTGGCGGTGGCTGCCGCCGGGGTCGTGCTCATGACGCTGATGACCTGCGTGGAGGTAGGGCTGCGGCTTTTTAACCGCTCCTTCACCGGGGCGTATGACTTGGTGAAAATCACCGGCGCGGTGGCGATCTCCTGCGCCCTGCCTTATACCGCCGCAGTGCGCGGGCATGTGGCCATCGAGTATTTTCTGCGCCAATTTGGCCGCCGCGGCCGGCTGCTGTTGTTGGCCTTGGCTCAGTCGGTCGGGGTGGTCTTGTTTGTCGTATTGGCCTGGCAGAGCGCGCGCTACGGCCTGGCCTTGAAACAAAATTCCCAAGTGACCCAAACCTTGCAGATCCCGCTTTTCTGGGTGCCGTGGGTGCTGACGCTGGCCAGCGCCGTTTCCGCGCTGGTTTATCTTCATTACTTGATCTGGCCCAAACAGGAGTTGCTGCGGCCATGACTCCCTTGCAGGTTGGCATGTGCGGTTGCCTGCTGTTGGCGTTGCTGTTGGCGGCCAATGTGCCGGTGGCCTTCGCGATGGCCGTAGCCGGCTTTTGCGGGTTCGCTCTGCTGGTCAGCCCGCAAGCGGCGCTCAGCATGACGGTGATTGACTTTTACGAAACGTTTGCCTCCTACGATCTAACGGTGATCCCGTTGTTTGTCTGGATGGGCCAACTGGCGTTTCACTCGGGGATCAGCAAAAGTTTGTTCGAGGCCGCCTACCATTGGATAGGCCGGCTGCCCGGCGGGCTGGCCATGTCCACCGTGGGCGCTTGCGCCGGTTTTGGCGCGATTTGCGGCTCCGGGCCGGCTACCGCCGCCACCATCGGTTCGGTCGCCCTGCCGGAAATGCGACGCTACGGGTATAGCATGGAGCTCGCCACCGGCGCCGCCGCTTCCGGCGGCGGTTTGGGCATGCTGATTCCGCCCAGTGTGGTGTTTATTGTCTATGCCATCCTGACCGAGCAGTCCATTGGCCGGCTCTTCCTGGCGGGCGTGGCGCCCGGAATTCTCATCACCCTCTTGTTCTGCGCGGCCATTTATATCTGGTGCCGGTGGCAGCCCGCCGCCGGCCCGGCGGCCCCTCCCACCAACTGGCAAAGGAAATTCAAATCGCTGGGCGGAGTGATGGAAACAGTGGCGCTGTTTGCGTTGGTCATGGGCGGCATGTTCACCGGCAAATGCACGCCCACCGAGGGCGCCGCGGTCGGCGCGGGCGGCACCTTGTTGATCGTCTGCCTCAAGGGACACGGACGCTGGCCGCTGCTGGTCCATTCGCTCAAGGAAACCATTCGCACCTCTTGCATGGTCATGTCCATTGTGGCCGGCGCCATTATTTTCGGTCATTTCCTGGCCGTAACCCAAATCCCCATGGAGCTGGCGCGCTGGCTGGCCGCGCTGCCATTGCCCGCTTTCCTCATCATCCTGTTGATTATTCTTTTTTACCTGGTGGCCGGATGTTTTGTGGACGCGCTGGCGCTGGTGATCCTGACGGTTCCCATCTTTTACCCCGTGGTGACGGCGTTGAAATACGACCTGGTCTGGTTCGGCGTCATCATTGTGGTGGTGACGATGATGGGAGTCATCACTCCGCCGGTGGGCATCAATGCTTATGTGGTCAGCGGCTTGGCTCGCGATCTGCCTTTGCCGACGGTATTCAAAGGCTGCCTCCCCTTCCTCGCCGCCCTGATCGTGGCCGCCTTCCTGCTGGTGCTGTTTCCTCAAATATGCCTTTTCTTGCCCGGCCTGCTGCCCTAGCCGGGGGTTGGCGCTTCACTTACTTATGAGCAATATTCTCCAACCGTCAGGTCCCTTCAGGCGAATCCTGTTCTGTGCGGGATTCTCCGAGGGCGCTGATCCGGCCTTTGCGGTGGCTTTGGCTATCGCCAAGCAAAATCCCGGCAGCCAATTGTTCCTGCTGCACGTGATCCCCGAAACCGATGCTGAATTCTGGAAATCCTATCTTTACGAAGTGGACAACGTGGACGAGCAGGCCCGCCGGGTGATGGACGAGAAAATGGCGCGCGCCTACCTCGATCGGGTGCCGCCCGGCCTGGCGGTCAAACCGCTCTATCGCGTGGGCAGAGATCACTTGGAAATCCTGGAGGCGGCGCGCGAATTGGCCGCCGACCTCATCCTGATCAACCGCGATGGAGGGGGGCTGCTGCATCGCGCTTTATTCGGCAAAACCGCTGAAAAAGTGGTTCGGCATGCTGAATGTCCGGTGTTGGTGGTGCCCATGGCGCAAAACGCGGGTCCGGGGGTGTGCTGACGGCGGCAGACGGTCCCGGGCCCCTCCGGCGGGAAATTGGTCAGGCTCCGCAGTTGCCAGGGAACAAAAAAGGTGTCATGGTAGGGCGGGCAAGGTTATGAAACAGTCATTTCATCGCTCCCAATCGCGGGTAGCAGCAGCGTTCCTCCCGCTGTGGGCCGTCATTTTCGCCATTGTGTCGTCGGCGGCGCAACCGGCGAAAAAGGAACAAACTATCAAAGTGGACGGCGAGACCTTCGTGATCCCCGCCGAGGCCGCCCAAGGCAACGCCAACCAATTGTTGCTGCAAAAATTCGACCTCAACAAGGATGGCCGCATTGACGAGGCGGAAATCGCCGCGGCCCAGGCCAAAGCCGGCACCAACAAGGTCGCCGCACCCACCTTCAGCAAGGTGGAAGAGGGCAGCAAGCTGAGCCTTAAAGACCTTTACGAAGGCGGCGATCCCGCCAAGCGCCGCAAAACCGGGCCGATTGGCTCTGATGATTTTCTCAAACAATACGACCTCAATGGTGATGGGCAATTGGATGCCGCCGAATTCGAAGCCATCAAGCGGGACTTGGGCAAGAAGGCGCCCAGGGATTTGGCGCCGGACCACTCGCCGCCCCCGCCCGCCCGTCCTCTGCCGGCGGTCAAAGAACCTTTGAAATAAACGGTCAGGCGGCCTCCTGTGCATAACCAAATCGCCCAGCTCAGCGACCAGCTAATCGCCTCTTACGCCAAGGTGGGCGGCATCAATCACCTGGACGGCAAGAACCTGCCTTCCAAGCGGGGCGTCGCTTTGATCACCGTTGATCTGTTGCGTTTGCTGTTTCCCGGTTTCTTTGACGAGAAGGTGGCGCACTCTTCGAAAATCAAGGTTGAAACCGCCGCGCTGGTGGAGTCGGTCTTTGCCCGGCTCGAGGAGGAAATCTATAAAAGCTTCGAGTATCACCCGCCGGACGGCGCGCCGAAAAAGGAAATGCGTTCGCTGGCGCGAGAGGCCGCCGGAGAATTGTTGCTTAATTTGCCAGCCATTCGGGAGTTGTTGCAGACCGATGTGGAGGCCGCCTATAACGGCGATCCGGCCGCCTTGAGCCGCGAGGAAGTCATCGTGGCCTATCCGTGTGTCGAAGCCATCGCCGTCCATCGGCTCTCCCACGAGCTGTATCGCCGGGGAGTGGTGCTGATCCCGCGCATCATGAACGAGTGGGCGCACAGCCGAACCGGCATGGATATTCACCCCGGTGCCACCATCGGCAGCCATTTTTTCGTGGACCATTGCACCGGCACAGTCATCGGGGAAACCAGCGTGATTGGCAACCACGTGAAAATGTACCAGGGGGTGGCGCTGATTGCGCGCTCCCTGGCCGGCGGACAACAACTCCGGGGTGTCAAGCGCCATCCCACCATTGAGGACAAAGTAACCATCTACGCCGGAGCCACCATCATGGGTGGAGATACGGTCGTTGGTGCCGGCAGCACCATCGGCGCCAATGTCTTCCTCAGCCACAGCGTTCCCGCCCGCTCGCTGGTGCTCTTGGAGGAGGTCCGGGTCAAGGTTCTGCCCAAGCCGGACAAAGCCAAGCCCGTTGACAAATAGGCCCGCACCGGTTCGCCGCCGCCATGCTGGTGCGGCCCGCAAAAGCCTCGCCCCGAGGAACCATTGCTTGTATTGCCTTGGTTATTATTCTTGAGTAGGTTCAATGGCTCTCCGAAGTTTCCAATGGAATGGGACCGCCAGTTCCATCAGCGGCGCGGGTTAAGAAAGGCGGCGGCATGGCGAAAAAGTTCCACGCTCCGAGGCGACAACGCGCCCTCCTGGTATATCTCGAGGTTGAAGATCGGCACGTTCTTGCAGGCGATGAATTCTCTTAACAGGGCGGCCAACTGGGGCGCGCTCCATTTGGGCGGGCCAATCTCGGCATCCTTGCGCGCATGAACCCAGTCGCCCTCCGTGATGAGCGTGGCGCAAGCCTGCAGCCCCTGGTGGGAGCCGCCTTGGATTCGTCCGTCTCCGCCCCTGGCCAGCAAGCCGCCCATGCCCGGATCGGTGTTGCCTTCGCCGCAATAATAATCCTGAAATTCGGTGGGCGACGGCAGTTCCCACGGATTGAAGGCAATGAGCCGTCCCGGGTGGCCCGCCTTGGCCGCCGCGGCCAGTTTTTCCCAGGGCGCGCTGCGGTAATAGTAACTCACGGCGCCGTCATCGAACCACCAGCCGGCCAGTTTGTCGCCATAGCGCCGGCCGGCCTCCCCGATCATGTCCGTCCAATTGCCGAATAGCCGGGTGGTGTCCGTTTCCCAGAAGCCCGTGGCCTTGAGCCAAGCCGGATCGCTGCTCGCGCCGAGGTGGTAATACAGGAAGAGCTTCATGCTCCGCCGGCCCAGCGCGTCCGCCAGCTCCGCCACCAGGTCGCGCCGCGCCGTGCGGCCCGGCAAAATCCGGTCGAGCGACGCCAACGGCGCCGGGAAGTAATGCTGGGCGTGCGAGGTCGTGAACACCACGAAGCCGGCCCCGGTGGCCTGTGCCTGTTGAGCGAAACCTTCCACATCGAAATCTTGCACCGCCTGCGCGTATGGCTTGCGAGTCCCCTGCCGGGGCGCGGATTCCGATGTCCAATGGCACATCAGGCCAAAGCGCGCCTCCTGGAGCCAGCGCGGGTCGGCGCGCAGCCGCAGCGCCGCCGTGTGCAGCCGCTCCCGGACCGCAAGCCGCACCAGTTCGAGGGAGAGCAGCGACACGTTAAAACTATTGGTGTGTTCTGTTGCTTGCGCCCGCAGCACGACCCGCTGCTTGCCGGCGGGCAGCCGCAAGGCTCCTTCCAGAGAACGGCGCGTCCACCCGCGCAGCGCCGGCGGCATTTCGGCGATCACCTTCTGGCCGGCAGCGATCACCTCCAGACTCAGCGGCTGACTCCCGTGGCGGCGCAGCAGCACGTTGACGGAGTAGGAATCTTCCTGCGGCACCGTCACCTCCCACTCCAGCGACTGTTCCGGCCGCGTCCACCCGGTCACGTGGAATTTCCCGTGCGCGCCCGCTTGAAACGGTTTCAGATCCTGCGACCGCCGGGCGTCCACCGCCATGAGCACCGTATAATCGTCGGGTTTCACGTGGAAATCGGGGATAAACGATTCCCCGCCGGGAACGGATTGGGTGGCCGGGAAAAACCCCGCCAGCGCCAACCATATCCATGCCGAAGGCGACCTGATCATCCGGGGAAAACCGTAGCATGGCACCGGCTATCCTGGGAAGATTGCAGACGCAAAGAGTGGCAACAATGTTCAAATGTCCGCCCGCGATTTATTATCCGGCGGCAACGGCTTGATGGACTCAATCACGATTAGTTGGGTGCCTGGTGCGCCATTACCCCGATCCTGCGGACCAATTACCCTTGCGCCAACAAGACAATTGCCGGGCAATCTCATCGGATTTGCTTTGCGGTTGTAGAAACATTAAATTGTTTGAAATGAGCGCGCCGTTGGATTTTTTGCGGCTCTTCGCCGGGAAACTGCGCGGAGCCGGCATCCGCTATGCCATAACTTCCGGCATGGCTTGCGTTCATTATGGTCTGCAGCAGACCACCAAGGATTCGGACTGGATCATTAACCCGGATGACTTGAACCGGCTTCATGCTTTTTTTTGCTCCTTAGATCAAGCGATGCCACCTTGGCGAATATCCTACCGTCCCGTTTTTGGCGCACCTCTCGATATTCGATTCATGGCGCACGGCTGGACCAGTCACTTGCTGATAAGAGAACCGGACGGGACCGAACACAAGGTTGATTTATTCGGCAAGGCCCCGCGCGTCGCGGTGATGGAAACAGAACCAGGGGACTCCGATTACGCCAGCCGCCATGTGGTCGCCTTGATGAAACGCACGGACCGCGATCGCGACTGGCCGATTGTATTTGGCTGCGGCGTGCAAATGATTCAACGCCGGGATATGCGGGGAGTCCTGCACTTGCAGGAGGCCGACTGGCTGCGCCGCGCTTGGGCAGGGGTTCCGACAGAACAACGCCATGAACTCCAGCGGCTTCGCCCCCTCTTGCGCCATATGGAACTGCCGACGGGACGACTGCGCCGTTTGCTGGTTGTCGAACGAGCGCTTTGGGAGGCGGCAAATCGGACTCGCTACCGTCCGTTTGAGCAGGCGTGGAAAGACTTTTCCCGCAAGTGGCGCAGCGAGACCGGCACGGTCTGGCCGCCAGTGGTTGCGTTTGCGGAACAACATCAATTTCTGGTCGAAGCCTGCCTTCGTCTGCGTTTGCCGTTCGATCCTTTGGCGGAAACGCCCCGCCTCCGGCGTTTGGCGATCGCGCAAGCCGACGCCGCAGAGGCTGTCGCCGCCACCGCTCAGGAACTGGAGCAGGTTACGCCGCCGCTGGACGTTTTATACCCATGAAAGACGCGCCTGAATATTCCGAGGAGTATTATGAATTGCTCGCTCGCCTTATCGGCGAAGAAGCCGCCGCTTGGGCCAGGCTGCCACGGGCCGAGCGCGAAGCGGAACTCTCTTGGTATCACCAGCATTTCAACACTCCCGACGACCTTGCGCTCTGGCCTCCAGAATTGGACGGCGGACTATACAACGGTTTTCAGCCGGAACGCCCCCTTGATGATTCGGATCAAGCGCCGGGAGTTTCTTGACCAAGCCGCAGCATTCGGGCTTTCACTTATTTCTTCGGCTTTTCCGGCGGGAAAACCTGAAATTCGTTAATGTTAATCGGGCGCTTGGCTTTCAGGACGTGGAGCCGGATTTCGCGGGCACGGACGGGGGAAAACTCAATGGTCTTGTCCGCACCGATGGTCTTGCCGCGGGCGATCTCCTTCCAGGTTTCGCCTTGTTTGATCTCGAGAGTGAACTCCTGGGTTTCCGGCCACTCGATTTCGGAAATCCAGACGCTCCCGATTTCCTTCTCCTCCCCCAGATCCACTGCCAGCCAACCGTCGCGTGCCGTAAAGGCGGAGGCCCAGCGGGTTTTGATGTCCCCGTCCACGGCCCGTGCGGCATCGTATCCCGGCTGATCGAATTGGCTGGAAACCGCGACCTTTTTGCCCTGGCTCAACGGCACCGACGGCGGGGGCGGCGGCTGATACGCAGGCTGCCGACCCAGCCAATTGACGATGTCGGCGGCGCGCGATTTCGGGGTGACCTCTAGGGACACCAATTTGCCGCCGCACAAGACGCCCTGCACTAGCGTCGGGCCGGGGGCGTGTAATTTGAAATCCACATCCCACTCCGCCGGCCAGCCGGCGAAGAGATTCAGCTTTCCTTTAGGTCCGGGTTCGGGAGCCAGCAGCATCTCCTGCACCCCCACCATCCCCGCGCCGCCCCAGTTGTGATCCGGCAGCCAGTCGTGCCCCGGGCCGAAGAAGGCAGGAAACCGCGCCTGCGGCGCGTTGGTATTCGCCATCTTATAGATGGCGCGTTTCTTTGCTTCCTCCGGCCAGGCCAGCGCCGCCATGTTGGCGACATTGGCCATCCACGAGTAGTCCTGTTTGCAAAGGCGGGCGCGGTCGGCGGGTACGGTTTCCCAGGTGTCACGCGCCAATTGCAGGGTTTCCGGCTTGACGATGCCGGCCAGGCGATAAGGCCAATAGGCATACATCTCGATCGGTTCCCACTTGTTATATTCGCGCTCCCAGGACCTGGCGGGCAGCAGCGACGGATGCCCCTGGCGTTTGCCAACGGGAAGCTCGGGCAAGGTGGGCTGGATTCGCAGGAGTCGGGTGCGCGAGCCTGGAGACAGCTCGGGCAGCGCGAGCAGCGCCTCGGTGACGCGCCGGAGGCCGCAGACCACCTCGATGGGATCAGTCGCGCCGCCGGCATATTCGAGGCCGCACGCCGGATAGATGCGAAGTTTCCCGTCGTCCCCATGCTCCTTGCCGGTGCGCTTTTTGGCTTGGGCGCGATAGAAGCTGTCGTAAAAGAGGATTGTCCCCTCAATCCACGGCAGGTCTTTCGCCAGGGAGATGCCGAGCGCGTCGCGCGCCTGCAACGCCATCCAGGCGTGTTCGAGCATCATCGAGAAGTGATAGGTGAGGTGCTCCGCGCCGCAGAGGCCGTCAGGACGCGGGCCGACGCTGCAAAGTCCCCAGACATCCAGCGGCTCGGGATACACCACCCCTTCCGCGCCGTGAATCCTGGCCCGCGCGGCAGCCGTGGCGGAGCGGTCGCGGTAAAAGGCCAGCGAAGGGGAGAGCAGATCGGCATCACCGCCGGCCAGGGCCGGCCAGCCGAGCCAGCGCTGGTTTTGCGACATGAAATGGCAGCCCATCCAGCGGCGAAAGTCCGGAGTGACCGGTTCGCCTTCGTAAGTGGGCAGTTCATCATTGTTATTGCCTTCAATACGGCCGTTGTTGTCGGAGGTGAAAATACCGCCGTTAAACAGCAAGGGAAACTCGCCGTCGCGATTGCAGGCGAGCAGGTAACGAAACAGTTGGTAATTGCGGCCGATTAGGAAGCCGGGATCAGGCTCGCCTTTGGCAGGATTGATGACGATGTGGGAGCGGGACCAGAACTCGTTCCAGCGTTTAAGCTCGTCAGCCCTGGCGGCGTTGCGTTTTACCGGGTCAAGCAAAGCCTTGGCTTCGACTGGCCATTGGTCGGAATCGGCATCGACCGCCGCAGCCAGCCGCATGACGATCACCTGCTGTCGGCGGGCCGGAGTAACGCCAGTCCACGCCTTTCCGTTCCAGAACTGCCAACGCACGGAGGACTCGGAGGGCTGGCCAGCAAAGCCGCCCTCGATGGAGATGGCCGCGCCGAAAACACGGCGGGCGGTCACATCGGGCAGGGACTCGGGCGTTATTCCCTGTCGGCGGGCCTTGGCGGCCAGATCAATGGGGTGATCGGCATTGCGGTGGAAGGCGAGAAAGCCGTTTGGAGAGGACTTCACCTGATCCCCGGAGAAGGTGGTCTTGGCCCCCATCATGTCGTTGCGGATGCCCTCCTTGGTTTTCTCACGCCAAGTGCCGAGTGCAATTTCGAGTGCGGTGGCGGTGCCTGACTCCGACTCGAAGACCAGCGTTTCGCCGGCAAACCAAAGCGACGCCTTGAAGTCACCCTGGGCGATCGTGATGGTGCCGTTGGCCGGATCGAGAGTTTGCGTGAAACCGGCTCCGCCAAGGTCCAGATTTTTCGGGGCAATCCGCACACAACCGAGCTTGAGCAGGCGGCCCTGCTCGTCATAGGCGCCGTTGTGCGCCAGGTAGAGCCAGATCGAGCCGTCCTGCACCCAAACATTCGCCCCCGCTCCCAGCCGCCCGGAAAGGGGCATGGAATCTACGGAGTCTCTGGATGGGCTGTTCCAGGTCACTTTATAGGATTCGACGGCGGACTGCGCGCAGGCGGCCAGACTGGCGCCGAGAGTGGCAAGGATAAAAATTTGTTTCATGTCCGCGTATTATTCTACTTGCTCTGTTGCCCGATACGGTTGATTTCGCGATAGACATTGAAGCCGAGCGGGCCGTTTTGGAACTCGAAACTCACCGCCACGACGCCCTTGGCTTCGGCCTTCACGCGCAACTCGGATTCGCCACCGTCGCAGCGCGAGGTCGCAGTCGTGAATTTCACGAAATTCGTCGGGGCGGCGGCGTATGCAACGAGCAAAGTATGATTCTGGTAGGCGCGTTCGTCGGCATGACCCGCAAAAGTGCGGATTTCCTTCAGAGCGTGAAATCATGGCGGCGATACCGGCTGGAGCGGGACATGAACATTGCAGGAAATTCGCCCGTTCTTTTTGCAGCCATCAGGGAGTCAAAAGTGGTCTTGTCGCTGCTGACATCCACGATCGGTTTGCCAAAGCGCTTCCAGGGGCCCTCCGGCTTTTCGGCCACCGCCACGCCAATGCGCTGGTTGTTCCGGTGCAGGGGATATGATTTTCCGTCGCCCGTGTTGCCGGCGCGGAACAGGTAATGCTTGCCGTTTTTCTTTAAAATATCGGCGCGCTTGTTTTTGCCGCGCTGGTAAACCCGCACGTAATCCACCTCCATGGCGGTGCCGTCTATCCTGTCGGTAACCTCGCCCGCCCATTTGATGATGGCGGAACTCAACAGCACCGGCGCTTCGCGGTGGCAGATCGAGTTGGTTTCGCGGCGGATTTCCCGGCCATCGAAAAACCAGACCAGCTCCCGCTCGCTCCATTCCAAAGCGTAAACATGGAAATCCCGGCTGAGATCCTGATCCTTGGCCCGCCAGCTTTTGCTTTTCGCCCAATGCTTGCCCGACCAATTGTGGATGTTCATGTTCACTTTGTCCGGGAAATGTCCCTCGTTGATGTCAATCTCGAATCGCCCGGGCGTGTTGGTGTTGCCGCCGCGCGTCATGATCCAAAAAGAGTTGTTCAAACCGGTGGCCGCCCCGTAGCGGTAGCGGCACTCGAAGTAGCCATATTTGAACTGGGCTTTGGTGGACATGCTGGCCGAAGTCCATTCCTGCCCGCCGCGCTGCTCTTTGCGGTTGATCAGCCGGAGGGTGCCGTTCGTGGCCACCGCGTTCTCGCGCCAGCGGCTGCACAGGATGTGGCCGCTGGGGCCGTTTTGGAATTCCCAATGCTTGTCCAGGTCGGCCGTGGCGCCGTTGAACTCGTCCGCAAAAACAAGCTGCCAATCCCCGCCATTTGGCGGCGCAGCTCCCAACCGCGATTCGCCGGCAACTGCCAAAAGCCCCAGCATAACCAGCCCAAAGCCGAGCCGACTGGCCTTGGCCCGCCCGCCTGTCATCAGCCGCTCAATTAACCCCAAAGGATTCATCGCCGCAAATTTCCTCGCCCCGGCCTCTTTTGGCAATGAAAAGCTCAGCGCGGCTGCGTCCTCGACGGCTGGAACCACCTAGATGCGAGCAAGGCGTTTGTCTAACTAGCAACAGGTCCATCCGAATAGGCTTGAAAGAGAAGCAAAACGTGGCACATTTGTGGCATGACTGAGCTTGTAAGAGTGCGTGTGGACGCATCGTTGAAGGAAGATTCTGAGAGGATCGCCAAGGAAATGGGCCTTTCCTTGGGCGAAGCTGTGCGGCTGTTTCTGACCCAAATGGTACGGAGGCGCGAATTACCGTTCTCAGTCAAGGCTCGGTCCGCAAATAACGACATACTAGCCCCCTTTGCGCGGAGGGCCAAGCGCTTGGATAGTTTCTATGAGGATTGAACCAACTCCGGGTGAGGTTTACATGATTGACTTGGGCTTTGAAGGGAAAGTCCGGCCAGTAATGATCGTATCCCGCCATGATCCAAACGCTCCAAGGGCGCTGGTAATTGCCGTTCCCGTGACCACCAAATACAGAGGGAGCAAATATGAGGTTGCCATGCCGCGCGTTCCCTGGCTGAGAGAGCGGAGCTATGCCAACGTGCAAGGCCTTGAGTCATGGGAAACGGTTGAACTTCAGCGCAAAATTGGAAAATTCGAGACCTCAGCCATTGCGCCGGTCAAAGAAGCAATACGTTGGGCACTTGACCTTTAAAACAGCTACCCCCCAGCCCCCCTGAGTCCAAGTTGGTCGCGAAACCCTCGCCTGGCGGCAGATCTAGCGTAGCGATCTGCCTGGCACCCGATCCGCCCACAAAAGCTGTTGGAACCCCATTAACGGACCGAAGGTCAGGCTGCCACAGACGATCGCCTCCTCAGGCAACGTGTTTACCGTCAGGCGAAAGATCGCTGCCAATTGGGCCTGCGTTCCGCTAAAGGACTCTGGCGCTGCCGCATTCGCGCTGGGCCAGCGGATTTGCAAGACTTCCTGGGCTAGGCCCAGGCACGGCCCAACTAGCGCCTAAAATGCCCTAGGACCGCGTTTGATGGCGCGGGAGGCATAAGGACGCGGACGATTTTGGCGTCTCGCCGCCCCACCGCCTCGCCGCCACGCGCCCAGGATGCCCCCAGGAAAGTTTTTTTTGCCCGGCAGGGTGGGATGACAGCGGACGGCGGGAAAAACGCGCCTAAGGCCGTGCAGGGCGGTTGCCATCAGTTGCCAGTTTTTTGATATTCCCTTGTTTTTCTTTGCATTGAGTTGTATTGAGGCAGGCAAGGCAGAAAGCGCAGAAAAGCCAATAAATACGCGGTTTTTATGGCATTTTAGCTTGTTTTTGTGTTCATGGCTGGCTTGTAAATATCCGTTGTTACTTGATGCGGAGCGAAGAAGGCGAAGGTTGACGGGCATGGTTTACTTTGGCTTTCGGGTAAAACCTCTTGGCTCAAGGCTCTGAAAAAAAAGGCGACCCTACGGTTTGACCCTCGCCTCCCTCGCCCCAACAAATCGAGGCCTCGCTCTGATGGCAACTCTGCCGAATCTCAGCGGACGCGACGCGGTGAAGGCGTTTGCCAGGGATGGCTGGCACATGGCGCGGCAGCGCGGTAGCCAATGATTCTCGCTAAGGATGGGCACTTCGCCACCTAGTCCGTTCCTGATCATCGGGAAGTTGCTAAAGGCACCTTGTGCAGCCTGATCCGCTTCAGCGGATTGACGGTTGGGCAATTTCTTGGGCTGGCCGGGCAGTAGGCAAACTTCGGATTACTCCTCCAAGTTCGCGAAAGTAACCTCCACCCCGTTGGTGAAGACTTCCTGCAAGGCTCCCGCCAGGGAGTCAGCCAGGCGCTTGAATTCAGCTTTGGGATAAGACGGATCATGGGGTCCAAGGCGGACATGTCCCGTCCGATTGCCGCCTTGGTAGTCGCCCGTCACAAACCGCCAGAGCAGCACATGTTTGTTTTGATAGGTTGGGCGGAGACCGGAATGCCGGGGGAACAAATGCCGGGTGGAAACAAATTCATGAAGGTCGTGGCTTTGAGCAAAATGCTGGAGTGTTTCCAGGAAGCGCCCCCGATCTTCCTTGGTGGGGAGTGAAACAAGCACGTGACACTGGGGAGCGCCGGGATACACGCGGGTTACTTCCGCCGCGTGAAAAAGACGGTCAACCTTGCCGCTGAAGTTGTGGCGAGTCTCGGCCCAATAAAGGACCAGGATGGAAGCGCCCAGAATGACGCCGAGCCGACGGACCTTTCCCGAACACCAATACCTCCCGACTTGAATGGGTATCAGCACCCAGGCCAAAGCCAACACCACGAGGAACAGGCCTTTGGCAAGGCCAACCGGCCGGATTCCCTCAAGCCACCAGATCAACAGGAAGGCGCTCAGGAAGACCCACGCCATAACCATGAAAATGGTGGAAGCGAAAATAGCCGTCTGTCCCGGCGGCTTGAGCGATTTGGGCGATGATTGGGCGCACAGCGGACAAACCTCGAGTTGGTATTCTGGAAAAGGCGGTAGTGGCGCCTGGCACAATAGACAAAAGCGATGTTCGCTTTCGTTCACGGTTGCACTCAATTAACTGGCCTGATTTGCTTTTTAACGCCGGTTCCCCTCGCCACCTGGCGTGGAGCGTTTATTCATTCCGCCAGTCGAATACGGATTCGCCCCGGTTCCACGGTAACAGGATTTTCATGCCACGTTTTCGAGGACCAACGGCTCCACCCGCTCATGGCCGATCACGCGGCGGGCATACGCCCAGCAGGCGCGGAGGTCGTCCATCTCCAGCCAGGGATAACCCTGCAACAGGATTTCCGGGGTGTCTCCTGCCGCGAGCATTGCCAGCACGTGTTCCACCGCCAGCCGTCGCCCCCGAATGATCGGCTTGCCCCCAAATATTTTTGGATTCACGGTTATCCGTTCCAGCAACTTGTTTTCGTCCATGGTGGTAATTTATGGGTTCACCGCCGGGCGTCAAGCAATGAAACTGAAATTTGCTTTTGGATGCTGCTTCCCTTCGCCACCCGGTGCGGTGCGGTTAAGGCTAAGTTTGGCGTGCAAAATTCACTTTGGCTTTCAGGTAAAGCCTCCTGGCTCACGGCCCTGATAAACAGCCCATTCTACGGTTTGCCCCTCGCCATGCGCCGCACCGGTGGCGCAGGTCGGTTGCCAAATTGATCGCCATTATCCCCTATGCCGCCCCTCCGGGGCTGGAATTCCGCTGGGGGCCTGCATTCTATAAACAGGTCATCCCTACGGGATTCGGGTGAAAACAGCAGGGAAACGCCGTTTTGGTTCTTCGCTGTTTTCGATGGACTCTTCGGCCAGCCCGGAAGGGCGGCAGAGAATAGCCCACCCTTTCAAGGGTGGGATGTGGGTGCAGGAAGGCCCAGAGTCCCGGAGGGGCGAAAGAAGATTTTCGGAGGGGCCTCGGCGTTGGAAGGCAGACTGCGCGCGGATTTCTTTCGCCCTTGGCCCTTGACGCGGAGCAGTTGGCGTTGGCCTAACGCCAAAGGACCTGCCCGAAATTCAAGGCCTCACCGCCATTCGATCTTCACCGGTCCTAGCAATCCGGAGACCGTGCTGCCGCGATACCGCGTGGGGACGGTGGTGTAATGGTTGGCCAGCGTGTTGCAGACCAGCACTTCAATCCGGTTCTCGCCGGGCTTGGCCAACGGCGTGATGTCCAGCGTCCAGGGCGGCGCGACCTTGACGCCTGCCGGGCGGCCGTTGACGCGCACTTCCGCGGACGCCGCCACTTCGCCAAGGTTGAGGATCACCTGCCGGGCGGCAGGAATGGTCACCGTCTTCCGATACCACACGCCGCCGGAGTAGCTTAGCAGCCCCTCGTTCTTCGACCAGTCACCCAATTCAATTTGGCCGGGGCCGCAATCGAGGCGGATGTAATCATTAAAAGCCGCGCCCGCGTAGCAGCCGCGCTCCTGCTCGATCCGCAGCAGCACGGTGACCGGTTTGGCGGCGGATTGGGCAACCTGGTAGTCGACCACCCGGAGTTCAAGACTGACCCAACCCATTGGCTTGCCATCGGCCCACGCCTGGACTTTGCCGCGGGCGTTCCTGAGGGTCATCCCGCGAAAACCCGGCGGCGATACGAAGCGATACCAGCCCACCGGCTTGGCTTCATTGGCCCGGACGTCGAACGGCAGCACGCTCTTGTTCGTCCACCAGCTCATGGCCAGGCTGCTGGGCTGGAACTTTGGCTGGCTGACCGCTGCCTGGCCCGCCGCAATGATCGTCGCCGGCTCCAGCTTCGGCGGTCCCTGCGGGTGTTTATACCAGAGGCTGTCGGTGAAGCCGGCGACCTGCTCGGCGGCCACGGTTTCGCCGGTTTCGGTTTTTGCGACTCGCCAGCTTGCGTCCGTGGACAGGCGAAACGGGCCGGCGACCAATTCCGCAATCAAACCCGCTTCTCCGCCGTCATTGCGGGCGCGCACCACGATCTCGTTGCGTCCGGCGCGCAAGACTTTGGTCACCTCGTATTCCTGGACGGCCTCCCAGCGCGAGCCTTTGCCGATGGGAGTGCCGTTGAGGGAAACGGCATAGCCGTTGTCGCAGGTGATGCGCAAGCAGGCCTGCGCGGGAACTTTGTCGAGATCGAACGCCTTGCGGAACCAACGGTCGGCGGTCAGCTTTTCGCCCGGATACCAAATCCAAAAAGCCGCCGAAGAGAAAACCTCGCCGCCGCTTGGTGCGGGCGATTCCGCCGCAGCGGTGGATACAACAAAGTAAGTGCGGCCGGGCTTGTCGTATTGCAGCACCAGCGGGTTGGCCCCCGCTTTGAGTTTGAACGTGCTGCCGGAAACGCCTTCGCCGTTGAGCCAGACCTTGGCGGGCTTGAGCGCGCCGGTGAGAGCGTGCGCCGTCAGGTCGCGCGGGGCGATGACGGCGGTGGAGTAATACTGGGTTCCGGCGGGCTCGTAGCTGACCGTGTTGGGCATGTGGCCGGCGCCTATCTTGGCGTTGCCGATGGCGAGAAACTCGTCGTGCATTTCTTCCTTCAAGCCGTGGTAGCCCTGGTGGCCGGGATCGCCCTCGATGCCCCAGCGCCACGAAAACTCATAGAGCTGGGCGTCTTTGGCCGGAGGCAGGGCGGCGGATTGCCGGAACTGCGGCCCGAAAGAACAGGTCACCCGGCGCCAGGGGCCATTGGTGCTGTCCCCCTCGCAATACCAAAGCTGGCGGACTTCCGCGCCAATCTTTTCCGGCGTCGGCGGCCAGTGGAAATCGCCGAAGCGATTGTCGCTGGTCGGCTGCAGTTCAAACTCCCAGGGGCCGTCCAACAGTATTTCGGATTTTGCGTTTAAAACTTCAGCTTCCGCCTGGAGCGGCTGGCCGGGGCTGAACACGATCAATTGGATTTCCTTTTCCGTCAGTGGCAGCTTCAGCCTGGTGCCCTCCGAGGTTTGGGAACTCACCGCCAGCGGCCGCGTGGTGCCGGTCCAGGGATCCCAGAGTTCAACCTTCCCGACGGCGCGGAAGAAGCATTCTGCGCCCTTCGGCGCATGGTAGATGGCGTAAAGGTCGCGTGATCCGATTTTGCGGTGCTGAATGCTTCCAGGACCGTCGTAGTCGCGGCCCGGCAGCTTTCCGAAAACGTCGCTGGTCGGGCCATTGGGGAACATCTCCCGCACCATTGCGGCGACCTCGGGGTCGTCACGGCCTGCGCGGTCGCTGGCCTCGGGCAAAGCGCCGGGGGCGAGGACGATTCCGCCGGCGCGATGAAATTCGAGCGCTTTTTGCAACGTCGAATGGCGGACCGCTTTCATCGCGGGCAGGACCAGCACCCGGTAGATTTCTCCGGAAACCTGGAGTTCCTTCCCGACGACCTTGGCCCGGGCAAGCGACTCGAAATCCATGAAATCGAAATCCACGCCCTTGGCGTAGAGCTGCTGGCCGGCGCCGAACGCCGTTTGCACGGCCTGCGGCCCCCCCATGCCGGCCTCCATCGGCGCGACCGGATAGAGGATCGCCACGTCGCAGCGGTGATGGCCCTGGCTGAGCAGATAGCTGAGGCGTTGCACACAATCCATGAAGCCGCGCAGGTGCTTCCAGTAGGGCATGCGGAAGGTGTTGTCGGGCGGCGCCCATTCCCACCAGCCGCCGTGCGTCGAATAATACATGCCGTGCAGGCCAAGAAGATCAAAGCCCATGACGTAATTGGCCAGCGTGGCGTCCACCACACCTGCCGAGGTCGTGCCCCAGCCGCTCCCATAGAAGCCTTCCAGCCAGACGCGCGGACGCCCGTAGAGATGGGCAATCGAGGCGGCGACCTTGGCCTTGATGAGATCTTTGCCCAAACCAGGCTGGTCGGCGCCAGGACCCTGGTTCCAGCGCTGCGTGCGGAAATAGTCGCCGAACTCGACGACGTTGCGCCCGCGCCCGCCGTGGTCGCAGCCCATGATCATGCCGCGCCGCTGGTGCCAGTCGAACACCGGCTTGAAAAAGCCCTCCTCGCTCAGCGCCACCAGCACGTCGCTGTAATCGAGCCGGATTTTGGGCGTGCGCGGCCCGATGTCCTTGAACAGCGCCGGCAACTCCGGAGTGATGTCGTAGCCTTTGCGCTTTTTGAACTCCCCGGCAAACTGCGCCGACCAGAGTCGGCCGCTCACGCCGAAGCCCAGCTCGTCGGAGAAAAAGAAATTCAAGCCCTTGCCGCCTTCGCCCGGGAACCGCCGCTCAAACTGGCCGAAGAATTTCTCGGCATACCAATTTCCGGACTGGGGATGCATCGGGTTGATGGACCATGGAATCGTTTCGGGGCTCACTTTGCCATCCTTGTCCAGGCGCAGTCGCTGACCCATGACCTCCGGATGCTCGCACAGCAGTTCGTCCACAAACCAGCCCTGGCCGAAGCCAAGCGTGTAATCGCTGAGGCTGATGCTCGCGCCCTGCTTTTTGGCCGCCCCCATGAACCAGACGACGAGCTTCCACCAATCCTCGGAAAACAGCGGCGGCTCGCTGGGCAGCGTCAGGCCGTAGCTGCGCCCCCCCTTGTCGGAATGCGCGTAATTGATCTGGTAGCCCGAGACGCCCATGCCGGCCATTTGCTCGAGTTGCCAGGCAAGTCGTTCCCGGGTCAGCGGGTCGCCGAGCCACCAATAAAACGGCACGATGCCATAGCCCGGCGGCGGCTTTTGAAATCCCGGCAGGACATCCAGGTTAGGCGACCGGTTCGGGAAACCAACCGCCCACGAAGGCGGCGGCGGCGTGTTCGCCGGGTCGCTGAAGGCGAGATCAGCAGCCGCAGCGACGGCTGTTCCCGTCCATAGAGCGATGGCGAAACAAATTTGCGCTGCTCGGTTAACTTTCATGTTTTAATGGCTGTGGTTTTATTGCCTGCAAACCAAGAAACAGCGGCCACCTGCCTGTGGGCCTGCCTATTTCAGCGCCAGGTTCAGCAATGGTTGGCGTTTCCTTTCTTTCCGGCGGACTGTCCGGCAGATTGATCTCGCGATAGACATTAAACCCTTCCGGGCCGTTTTGGAACTCGAAAGGCACCGGCCACGACAACGCCAGCTTTGACAGGGATCCGGTACTGTGCCCCTCCCCCGCCGCATTGAACCGCCGGCTGGGGTGCGTCAATCCATCGCCTTGGAGATGGCGGTCCACCAGGCGTCGTGCAGCTCGGCCACCGGACGGGCGAATGAGGTCCCGGCGGTCTTCACCTTGAGGTCGGCGCCACCCACCACACCGATGCGGGCTGCCGGCACGCCATTGCTTTGCGCGGACTCGATCAGCCGCGCGGCATTGGTCGGCGAACAGGAAACGACCACGCGGCCCTGGGTTTCACCGAAGAGCAGCGCGTCCAGACGCGCGCCGCTAAAGGCCGCCAAGTCCACTTCCGCGCCGATCAGCACCTGCGTGGCGCGGGCCTCGCGGCGGGACATGCAGCCCTCTGCCAACGTCACCGCCAGGCCGCCCTCGCTGCAATCGTGCGCGCTCTTAACCAGGCCGTCGGCAATGAGGCGCCGCAGCGTGTCGTGCAGCCGCTTTTCCGCCGCCAGGTCACAGCGCGGCGGGCGGCCGGTCTTTTGCCGGTGAATCACCTGGAGATACGCGGAACCGCCCAGGCCCTGCAGCGGGTCGTCCGCGTCCACTGGCGCGCCCAGCAGCACGATGACGTCGCCGGCATCCTTGAACCATTGCGTGGTGATATGCTCTTTCTTCTCGATGATGCCGACCATGCCGACGGTGGGCGCGGGATCAATCGGGCCCGCCGGGCTCTGGTTGTAGAGGCTGCAATTGCCGCCGGTGACCGGGGCGTCGAACACGCGGCAGGCTTCGCCCAGGCCGCGCACCGCCTCCTTGAGCTGGTAGAACAGCTCAGGATTATGCGGGTTGCCGAAGTTGAGGTTGTCGGTGACCCCCAGCGGCTTCGCGCCGGAGCAAGCCAGATTCCGGGCGGCTTCGGCGACGGTCGCCTTGCCGCCTTCATAGGGATCGAGATAGACGTAGGTGGCGTTGCAATCGGAGGTGAGAGCGAGGTATTTCTCCGGGTATTGTCGGCCCTGGTTGGGCGAGTTCTCCGGCAGCACCGGCAGGCAATCTTCCTTGAGCCGCAGCACCGCGGCATCCGAGCCCGGACAGACGACCGTGCCGGCGCGCACCATGTGATCGTATTGGCGATAGACCCAGTTCTTGGAAGCGATCGTGGGCCAGGCCAGCAGCCTCAGCAAATCGCCGGCGGGATCGGCGGTGTCCGCCACGCCCGCCAGCGTGAAGGCGCGCACTTGCTGGAGATACGCCGGCTCGCGGGATTCGCGGTGGTAAATGGGGGCGTCGTTGGCCAGCTTGGCGGCGGGGATGTCGGCAACGATTTCGCCGTGGCACCGCACCACCATGCGGCCGGTGTCGGTCACGCGCCCGATCTGCGCCCAGGGCAGGTCCCACTTGTCGAAAATGCGCTTTACCTCGGCCTCGCGGCCCTGCTTGACGATGATGAGCATGCGCTCCTGGGACTCGCTGAGCATGATCTCGTAGGGGGTCATGTTCGGCGCGCGCTGCGGCACCTTGGACAGCTCGATCTCGATGCCGGTGCCGGCGCGGGCGGCGGTCTCACAGGTTGAACAGGTCAGGCCGGCGGCGCCCATGTCCTGGATGCCGGCGACGGCGTCGGTGGCCAGCAGTTCGAGGCAGGCCTCGACCAGCAACTTTTCCATGAACGGATCACCCACTTGCACCGCGCCGCGCTGTTGCTCGGCGGATTCGTCGGTGAGGTCCTGCGAGGCAAACGCGGCGCCCGCCAGACCGTCGCGACCGGTGGCCGGCCCAACGTAAAAGACCGGGTTGCCCACCCCTTGGGCCTTGCCGCGCGCGATCTGCTCGTGGCGGAGCACGCCCAGCGAAAAGACATTCACCAGCGGGTTGCCCTCGAAAGATTTGTCGAAATAAACCTCGCCGCCGACGGTGGGGATGCCGAAGCAATTGCCGTAATGCGCGATGCCGGCGACCACCCCGGCGAACAAGCGGCGGACTTCCGGCTCGGACAGTTCGCCAAAGCGCAGCGAGTCCAGCGCGCAGATCGGGCGCGCGCCCATGGTGAAGATGTCGCGGATGATGCCGCCCACGCCGGTCGCCGCCCCTTGGAACGGCTCGACCGCGCTGGGATGATTGTGCGACTCCATCTTGAAGGCGATCGCCAGGCCGTCGCCGATGTCCACAATGCCGGCGTTTTCCTCGCCCGCCCCCACCATGATGCGCGCGGAACGCGTCGGGAAGGTTTTGAGCAGCGGGCGCGTGTTCTTGTACGAGCAATGCTCGCTCCACATGACCGAGAAGATGCCCAGTTCCGTATAGCTAGGGTCGCGGCCCAGGATTTCCCGGACCTGCGTGAATTCCTCGGGCGTGAGGCCGTGTTTCTTCACCAATTCAGGAGTGATGGGAGGATCGGTCTTTTGCATGGGATAAAAGGTATTGGGTGTAAACTAATTTGGGCAGTTTGATGTGGTTGATCCGCGCCGAGGGAAAATGCCGCAAGCGTCTCACGCGGCGCGGGCCTGGCCGCGCTGTTCCCACCAGGCGATCATGCTTTCGAAGATCAGCCGGCCGTCTTCACCGTCCAGGATGGCCTCGCTGGCGCGCTCCGGGTGGGGCATCAGGCCCGCGACGTTCCGGCCCTGGTTGCAGACACCCGCGATGCTTTGCACCGAGCCGTTCGGGTTGGCGCGCTCGGTCAATTCACCTTTGGCGTTGCAATACTGCCAAAGAATCTGGTTGCGGGCGCGCAGGCCCGCCAGTGTTTCCGGATCGGCAAAATAACAGCCTTCCCCGTGCGCGATCGGAATGCGCAGCACCCGGCCCGCCGGGATGCGGCAGGTGAATGGGGAATTTGCAGCCGCCGTTTTCAGGTAGATGTGTTCGCACCGGAATTGCAGCGATCGGTTGCGGATGAGCGCGCCAGGCAACAGTCCGGCCTCGCAGAGAATCTGGAAGCCGTTGCATATTCCCAGCACCAAGCCGCCCCCGGCGGCAAACTCGCCCACGGCGCGCATCACCGGACTGAACCGGGCGATGGCGCCGGTGCGCAGGTAATCGCCGTAGCTGAAGCCGCCCGGGACGATGACGGCGTCGGCTCCGCCCAGCGAGTTATCCTTGTGCCAAACCAGGCGCGCGGAGTGCCCCAGCACGTTTTTCAGGACATGCACGCAGTCCTGGTCGCAATTGGAACCGGGGAATTGGAGAACGGCAAATTTCATGTTCAAATCAGTTTTGCAGGGAAGGAGGTCCAGCCCGCCTTGAAGCAAGCGCCGCAGGGGCCAGGCCGACCAGCCTATTCGATTTCCAAACGGTAATCCTCGATGATCGGGTTGCTCAGCAGCTTGTGGCTGGCCTCCTCGATCCACTGCCGCGCCTGTTCCCGGTCGGTCCCGGCGAGGTCAATCTCGATATACTTGCCCACGTGCACGGCGCTGATGCCTTGGTAACCCATTTGCTCCAGCGCGTTTTGCACCGTTTTGCCCTGCGGATCGAGAACCGCTTTCTTCGGCGAAATGATAATTTTTGCTTTCATGTCAAGGGGGGCCGCTCGGCCCGTATAAATCCGGAGCGCATGTTGGGCAAACCGGACGGCCTGCGCCAGCAATTTTTGCGGGGCGGCGGGGACGAACGTCCGTTTTCCAACAGGCCATTTCGGGGTCGGCCATGATAAATTGGCTGCGGCACGCTCAACGCGAAGCGCCGGGAGACGGGAGCGAAGTGCCGTCAGGAATTTTCCGCGATCATGCGGTCGAGTAGCGCTTGCAAGGGCGGCAAATCCTCCTGCACTGTCTGCCAGACGACGCCGTAGTTGACGCCCATATAATCATGAATGAGCACATGGCGCATGCCGGTCATTTCCCGCCACGGCAACTCCGGATACTTCTCTTGGATTGGGGCGGGAACCCGGCCCGCGGCTTCCCCGATGATTTCCAGGCAACGCACTACTGCAAACGCCGTCTTCTCATCCGCCGCAAACTGCTCAAAGCTCAGGCCGGCGGCAAACTGCCGGGCCTTGACGGCGGCGTCGCGGATGTCGCCAAAACAGGCCCGGAAATCGCGCGGGGCGGTCATATCGGGATGGCGTCGCGCAGCACCTTCTGGCGCAGTTGCGGGCGAAGCGCGTCCTTCATGACCAAATCCACCTTCACGCCAAGCAACTGCGTGAGCGCATCCTTCAGCCGGACGAAAAGAAACAATCCCGGCGTTGCCTCGAACTCCACCAGCAAATCCAAGTCGCTGTCCGGCCTTTGCGCGTCATGCGCGTAGGAACCGAACACCGCCAAACGGCACACTCCGTACCTGCGGCGCAAATCCTCCCGCTGCTGTCGCAGCCGGTGAATGATTTCGTCCCGTTTCATGCCGACAATATGCCCGGCGCGCCCTCACCGGACAAGCCCCTTTTAACCTTGGGCAAAGGGATGCGGGATTCTAACGGGTGAACATTTTCATCAGCCAGGCGTCGGCTTCCAGGTGGCTTTTGAAACGATAGAAACCGCGCGGAAGAGCAGTCCGCGCACCTCGCAGGCGCAGCTGCCCGCGCTGCATTTGGCGGTCGCCACGCCCCCGGCTGCGTCCCAACACCTTCATGCAAGGTTTCGCTGCCACTCATGCTTAGGCTAGCGGATAGCGCCGGCAGGGGCAAACAGAACGACAGAGAAAACCGGGAGAATCGCGAAAAACCGGGTGGCGGCGATTAATTCACCTTCACCACCACCACCGTCACGTCGTCCTGCTGAATGGCCCCTTGTGAAAAATCTCGCACCTGCTGATAGAGCAATTCCACCAGACGGGCGGCGGATTCGTGACGGTGAGCGGCGATAAAATCGGCCACTTGCGCGCAGCCAAAAAGCCGGCCCTCGGGATTGGCCGCCTCTTCCACGCCATCCGTCACCAGCACCAAGAGTTCGCCGGATTGCAGGGAGATTTCCGGCGCCGAGGAAAAAGTCTTGTGCGCCAGGATGCCCAAAGGCGGCCCGGTGGGCCTGAGGCAAGTTTTAAGCTGGCCGGCGGCATCGAGGATAAAACCGGCGGGATGGCCGGCGTTGCCATAGGCCAGGGCGCGGGTTTGCGGATCGAGCCGCGCCAGCATGAGGGTGACAAACCGTTCATCGCCGACATCCTCGGCCAGGGTGCGGTTGGCCAGGGTCAGGATTTCTCCCACATCCTCGCGGTTGTTGGCGCAGATTCGCAGGTAGGCGCGGGTTTCGGCCATCAGCATCGCCGGGCCAAAACCGTGGCCGGTCACATCGGCCACCACGATGCCGAGGCGCCCCTTGAGCATGGGAACGAAATCGAAATAATCGCCGCCGGTGGCCTCCGCCGGGAAGGAGGCGCCGGCAATTTCGAACCCTGGCAGTTCGGGGGCCCGTTTGGGAAAGAGGGCTTGTTGAATTTCGCGCGCGACCTTCATTTGCTCCAGGCTGGAGCGCAGCGCCTCCTCGGCTTTTTTACGATCCGTGATGTCGCGGATGAAGCCGACAAACCGGCGCTGACCTTGGAGCACCATGTCGCTGCCGCTGATTTCGATAATGATCTCCCGCCCGTCCTTGTGCAGACCCAGGGATTCGCGGGCGGCCCAACTGGCGCGGCGCACGCCGGTGCGCAAGTAGTCGGCGATTCCCGCCAGGTGCGCCGATTGCAGGCGCGCCGGTTGCAATTTGCTGATATTGCGCCCGAGCAGTTCCGCGGGTTTGTAGCCGAACACCGCTTCCGCCGCCGGATTGGCGAACTGGATGAAACCATTGGTGTCCATCAGGATGACGGCGTCGGGACAGCTCTCCCACAGCAATCGGTAGCGCAGTTCGCTTTCCCGCATCGCCTGTTCCGCTTCGCGCCGGGCCGCGCGCATCGCCGCCTCGCGCAGCTCGCGCTCGACCGCCGGCACCAGCCGGGCCAGGCTGCCTTTCATCAGGTAGTCGTGGGCGCCGGCTTTCATGCATTCGACCGCGATGTCCTCGCCAATGCCGCCGGAAATAATGATAAAGGGCACATCAAGCCGCAATTCCTGCACGATGCGCAAAGCCGCCGGCGCGCTGAAATTGGGGAGGTTGTAGTCAGCCAGAATCACGTCCCAAGTGGCGGCGGCCAGGGCAGCTCGCAACCCCGCCTCGGTGTCCACCCGCTCGGTGGTCACCTGGTAGCCTCCGCCTTGCAGGACTTTGACCATCAGCAAGGCGTCAAACTCCGAATCCTCGACCACCAGCACCCGCACTTGCTTATTTATGTTTTCGGCCATGCCCATCTCCTGACAAAAACCTACCCGAGGCCGGCCACTGGGCGCCAGCTAAATCCCAGCGGAAAGAGTGATTGAGTGTTTGGCCACAAACCTTTTCAATGGCGGCCCGAAGATGAAAGAAACCGCAAGTGGCGCCGTGGAGGCGCGTCTGGCGGGGCTGTTTCGGCCCCTGGGCTTTGGCCTGCTGCTATTGGCTGGTTTGGCCGGCAGTTTTCCGATGGTCATGGCCGGCTTGGAATCCTTTTTTTATCGCGACTATGGTGTCCTGGGCTACCCGTTCCTTTTTCACTATCGGGAATCACTTTGGCATGGCGAATTTCCGTTTTGGAATCCGCTCAGCAACTGCGGGGCTCCATTTGCGGCCCAATGGGGGCCCATGGCCTATTACCCGGGCGCCTTGGCCTATCTGTTGTTTCCCCTGCCCTGGTCCCTGGCCTATTTTTGCCTGGCCCACCTGTTTTTGGCTGGTCTGGGGATGTATTATTTGGCCCGCCGTTGGACCGGCAACGACTTTGCGTCCGCGTTGGCCGGCTGGGCTTTTGTGTTCAACGGCGCCACTTTGGCCTGCCTGATCTGGCCGAACTATACGGTGGCTTTGGGTTGGATGCCCTGGCTGGTCCTGCTGGCGGAGCGCGCGGCGCAACAAGGAGGTCGCTCCCTCCTTTGGGCTGCCTTGGTCGCCGCAATGCAAGTGCTGGCTGGCGCGCCGGAGCTGACGGTTTTCACGTGGCTTATCATCCTGGCCCTGGCGGTTGCGGAGGCGGTCGCCAGGCGCGCAACCTGGCTTGACCTGGTTAAGCGGCTGGGGCTGGTTATCTTGCTGGCAGCCGGCCTGACCGCCGTGCAAATCCTGCCCTTCCTTGACCTGCTGTCCCTTTCCCAACGCGACGCCAGCTTTGCCACCAACCGGTGGGCGATGCCCGGTTGGGGCTGGGCCAACCTGCTGGTGCCGTTGTTTCATTGTTTTCAAACTCCGCAGGGGATTTTTTTCCAGGACGGCCAGGCCTTCCTCTCATCGTATTACCCGGGGGTGGCGGTGCTGATTTTGGCCATTTGGGGGGTGGGTTGGAAAAATGGCCGCCACCCCAAATTGCTGGCCGCCTTGGCGCTGTTCTCTCTGGTGCTGGCCTTGGGCGATGATGGAATTCTGTATCCGATGCTGCGCAAAATCTTCCCGGCGCTGGGCTTCGCCCGGTTTCCAGTTAAATTTGTGCTGCTGGCCGCTTTTCTTTTTCCGCTGCTGGCCGCCTTGGCCCTGACCGCCCTGGACAAAGAGCCTCCACCCATTAAACGCCTGCTCGGTCGCGCCATAATCTCCTGGCTTGGCGTGGCGCTATTGGTCGGGCTCATTCTTGCTCACGCCTACCGCCAGCCATTTCCGTATGACCAGCCGGAGGTCACCCGCCATAACGCTTTGGCGCGTTTGGCCTTTTTGGCGGTTTCTTTGGCATTCTTGGTCCTGGCGAGCAAAGCGAGGCTTCGCCTGTGGGCTCAGATCGGTTTGCTGGCAGCCTTATGGTTTGACATTCGACTGCATGCGCCCCGCCAAAATCCTTCTTTGCCGGTCGGCTTGTTTGCCCCTGGCCTTTGGGAGCTGGATCAAAAAATGCCCCCGCCCCGCCATGGCGTCGCCCGGGTCATGATTTCAGCGGAAGCCGAGGACGAATTAAACAACAGCAAAGTGGTTGCTTTCGATAAAAACTGGCTGGGCAAACGTTTGGCGCTCTGGTCCAACCTCAATCTCCTCGAACGCATCCCCAAGGTGAATGGCTCCTCCACCCTGCAAATCAGGGAGCAGCGGGAAGTCGAGGATCTGCTTTACAAACGACCCAGAAGCAAATCGCCCGCGCTGCTGGACTTTCTGGCGGTTCGCCACGTCACCGCGCCAGGCACCGTCGTCGGCTGGACCAACCGCTCGACCGCCATGCCGCCTATCACCGCCGGCCAACAGCCGGTGTTCGTCGCTGGCACCAACGCGTTGTGGGGGCTTTTATCCGCAAGTTTCAATCCCCGCGAGACGGTCTTTTTGCCGTCGGAACTGGCGGGCGCCATCAGCGCCACCAATCGCGCCAAGGCGCGAATCGAAACAGCTACTTTCACCGCCAACCGGGTCGAGGCCCGGGTGAATTCCCGAACTGTCTGCCTGGTGGTGGTGGCGCAAACCTTTCATCCGAACTGGAAGGCTTGGGTGGATGATAAGCCCATTCCCGTCTGGCGGGCCAACCACGCTTTCCAGGCGGTGGAGGTGCCCGCCGGCCGTCACGATCTCCGGCTGGTTTATGTGGATAACCATTTCAAGGTGGGCCTGGCTATTTCCCTGCTTGCATTGGCCGCTTGGACCATCGCCTGGAAACTGACCTCCCGGAAACCTTCGCCAAAATCAGCAGCCGATTTCCCATCCCGTGGCGCACAATCCTGACCAAACCTCCGCAGCTTTGACCCAAGGTTCTCCCGCGCCCCGGGCTTGGTTCACCGCGCCCCGGTTGGCGGGGGTAATCGCGGTATTGCTGTTCGTCGCTTACCCGCAAATTTTGCCGGGCGCGCAGAGTTTCTTTTTTCGGGACTTTGCCTTGTTCGGCTACCCGCTCGCCCATTTTCATAAGGAGTGCTTTTGGCAAATGGAATGGCCGCTCTGGAACCCCTATAATGAGTGCGGCCATCCTTTCCTGGCGCAATGGAACACGCTCACGCTCTATCCGGGGACCCTTATCTACCTGCTGCTGCCCGAGGAATTTTCCGTGAGTCTTTTCTGTTTGTTGCACTTGGTTTGGGCTGGGGCCGGCATGTTCGTGCTCGTCCGGCATTGGACAAATCACGCCCCGTCAGCGGCCATCGCCGGCGCCGCCTTCGTGTTCAATGGCTTGACGCTGGCCTGTCTGATGTGGCCCAACAACGCGGCTACGCTCGCGTGGATGCCCTGGGTTTTTTATGCGGCCCGGCGCGGTTGGCGGGAGGGCGGACGCTGGGTCATTTGGGGCGCGCTGGCCGCCGCCCTGCAATTGCTGGCCGGCACACCGGAGTTCATCCTTTTCACCTGGGGCATCATCGGCAGCGTGTGGCTGATCGAAATTTTCACCTTGCTAAAGCAAGGTGGGAGGCGCTCCTCTCGGCTGCCAGGGGGAGGCGAAACATTCCGCCCCGTTGTTTTGCTGCGCTTGCCCGCCGTGGTCTTATTAGCCTCCGCACTGGCGGCGGCGCAACTGCTGCCCTTCGCGGAATTGCTGGCGCATTCGCACCGTGGCGCCGGGTATGCCGACGATTCCTGGGCCATGCCGCCTTGGGGCTGGGCCAACCTGGTCCTCCCCCAATTCCACATGTTCCGCTGGAACCACGGGGTCCTGTTCCAACCCGAGCAAGGCTGGACCTCTTCTTATTACCCGGGCATAGGCGTCCTACTGCTGGCTTGGATGGCGGTTTGCCGAATACCCAACGCGCATACCCGGCTGTTCGGTCAGTTGATTCCGATTTTTCTAGTGCTGGCCCTGGGGCCGGCCGGACATCTTTATGCTTGGATTAAAATGGTATTTCCCCCCATCCAAACGATTCGATTTCCGGTAAAATTCGTGGTGCCAGCCATTTTTCTATGGCCACTGCTGGCCGGGTTGGCTTGGGCACACCTGAATAGCGTCAGTCCGTCCGACGACCGACGCCAAGGGAATCGCTGTCTTTATCTCGGGGCGGCGGGGTTGGCGACCGCCATCCTCGGTTTGTGGGCTTTTGCTGTTGCCCACCCCTATGGCAACGGGAATGTCGCCGGCAGCGCGCTTTCGCGGCTGGGATTGCTGCTGACCTTCGCGATTATTGCGCTGGTGGTCCAACAAGGGCGGCTGTCGCCCGTCTGGAGGAATCGGGCCACTGGGGCGGTGATACTGCTGATCTGGCTCGATGCGGTAACGCATTTGCCCAGCCAAAACCCAACCGTCGAGCAATGGACACTTGGCTCGGGAATTACCCGCCAGCCCGACTATCCCCTGCCCGGCCAGGGACGGGCTTTGACCCGGCATGACACGGAATATCCGCAGGTGCCCGCGCTCCGCAACGATGCGGAACGGGATGTCCTCTCCAAGCGCATGGGCGCCTACGGCAACTGCAACCTGCTGGACCGCCTGCCCAAGCTCGGCGGCATGTTTTCCCTGCATGTGCGCGAGATGCACGAATTGCTCGCGCTGCTTCACGAGCAAGGCAACCAGCCGCCCGCGGGGCTGGCCGCTTTCCTTGGCCTGGCCTTGGAACCGGCGCCAGGCATGTATTTCCGCCTCAGCCCCCGCCGGCAGGAACGATTGCCCCTGGTTACCGCCGGGCAAAGGCCGCTGTTTGCCGGACCGGCGGAGACTCTGGCGGCCCTTTTCTCCACCAACTTCAATCCGCGCGCGCAGGTTTACCTGCCCCTGGCGGCGCAGCCAAAGATTGCCGTCACGAACCAAGCACGGGCTATCGCGGAACTGAAAAATTTTCAGCGCCATCAGTTGACTATTGCGGTGGAAGCGGAAAACCCCTGCTGGCTGGTGGTGGCCCAAAGCTATTACCCGGCCTGGCAGGCGCGCCTGGACGGCCAGCCGGCCGCCATCTGGAAAGCCAATTACGCCTTCCAAGCCGTGGAAGTCCCCGCCGGCCGTCACGAAGTGATATTCCGCTATCGCGACTATCGCTTTCTGCTGGGATTGGCGATCTCTGTGTCGGCTCTTTTCGGCGTCGCGGTTTTCCTGGCACGGCAAAAAACAACCTGCCGGACTCCAAGCGGGACTTGCGGTGGAGCGCCAGCGTCGTGAAGTTCCCCAATCCTCTGGCGCTTTCGCCTTGTCGGCAGGCCGGAGCGGGATACGAAGCCAGGTTTCCTGGAATGCAGCACGCGACGCCCAGCGCCTTGCCCAGCGTGCCAATGAGGATATCCACGCGCCCCATCACGCCATGATACTCGTGTTGGGGGGCAAACCTTAGCATGGGGCATTTGACGCAAGGCCGCCAACAATTGACCCCATTCCTTAGGCTTGGTCTCCCAACCGGCGCTGAAGCGCAGGGTCCGGTCAGATCTGCCGGCGGCAAAGCCGAGGGCCGTCAGCACATGAGACGGCTGCTCCTTGCCGCTGGAACACGCGGAGCCGGCGGAGGCCGCAAAGCCGAGCTTGTCCAACTGCACCACCTGGTCCACCCATTGGCGCTGGACATAGCCGCTCCACGTCGCTTGACGGGGATCTTGCCTCGCGGCTCCAAGCGGGCGAAGTTGCGCATTGCGAAGCGAACCTCCCAATGGTAGTTTTTTCGCGTGACGGCTATCGCACAACAATTAGATGATAAGCTGAGAAGTCTTGATGCCAAGGCCGCGGCTTCCTTGGAGAAGTTGGTGCAAGACGCCTTGGAATTGGTGGACTCCCAAGACCAAGCCAGCCAGTCCAAGCGCCTGCCACCGGATTTCTTCCGGCGGATCGCCCAAGAATTTGGCAATGAACCATTCGAACGCCCGGCCCAAGGTGAATTCGAAAAACGCCCGGACTGGTGATGGCCTTTCTCCCGGACACCAACGTCTGGATTAACCTCTTGAAGCATCCTGGCGGTGCTTTGGGTGCTCGGATTCAAGCCCGACCGACCAACGAAATCTATGTTTGCTCGATCGTGAAAGCCGAGTTGTGGCACGGCGCGGAAAAGTATGGGAACCGCGAGCGGCGTTTGCGCGCCCTGGACATGCTCTTTGCGCCGTTCGTTTCCCTGCCATTTGACGATGCGGCCGCCCGCCATTATGCCGACATCCGTCACCAACTCGAATTGCGCGGCAGTGTGCTGGGTCCCAACGACCTCAAGATTGCCGCTATTGCCAGAAATCATGGACTTACACTCGTCAGCACCGATGCGGCCTTCAATGAGGTGATCGGGCTTCGTGTGGAAGACTGGAGCCGGCCATTGGAATCCAGATAGAACTTCGGTTTCACCTTGATCGTGCGTGTTAAGGGTCATGTTAAGGGTCAAACCTTAGCATGGGGCGTTTGATTCAGGGCCGCCAACAATTGCCCCCATTCCTGAGGCTTGGTTTCCCACCCGGCGCTGAAGCGCAAGGTGTGGAGAACAGAGCGGACGTGGACGTCCGCTCTGGGAGGGGCAGCTATTTTGTTTTGGCGCGATAGGGCGGCGGTTCTTCCCGCAGAGTGGCGGGGGCGGCCGGGGAATCTTTCCCGCCGCGGATGGCCAGCTCGCGCTCGCGCAGGGCGTCAAGCATTCTCAGTTTTTCTTCGATGGGCCGGGAGGCGAGGCGGCGCCGCAAGGCCCGCTTGGCCGCAAGAACCTTTTGGAGGTCGAAGCTCATGGCGCGAGGAATTGTTGCTCAAATTTTTTCCACGCCGTCTCCAGCCCGTGGCGAGAGAGAATTTCCTGGATTTACAAGGTGCAACTCTCACGCGAGGCTAATGCGGCTGAGACCCAAGGGGAAGTCCGATTTTTGTCCTGGATGCCAGGTCCGGCGCTTTTACCGGGTGACCCAACCTTGAGCCTATTCGTCGCAGAACTCAAACAACCAGCTCCTTCTTCACCTGCTGGAACGCTTCCAGGGCCAATTCCAGATCGGCGCAGGAATGCGCGGCGGAAATCTGGCAGCGGATGCGAGCCTTGCCCTTGGGAACCACTGGAAAGCTGAAGCCGATCACGTACACGCCTTTTTCCAGCATGGCATCGGCAAAGCGGGCGGCCAGCGCGGCGTCGCCCAGCATCACCGGGCAAATCGGGTGAACGCCGGGCAAAATCGAAAAGCCGAGGCGCTCCATGCCAGCGCGGAAAAAGCGGGTGTTCTCCTCCAACCGATCCCGCCGGGCGGGGCTTTGGCTCAGCAGTTCGAGGACCTTGAGCGACGCGCCCGCGATCGAGGGGCAAAGGGTGTTCGAGAAAAGATAGGGCCGGGAGCGCTGGCGCAGGATTTCGATGATCTCGCGGCGCCCGCTGGTGTAGCCGCCGCTCGCGCCGCCCAGCGCCTTGCCCAGCGTGCCGGTGAGGATGTCCACGCGGCCCATCACGCCATGATGCTCGTGGGTCCCGCGCCCGCGCGCGCCCATGAAGCCGACGGCGTGGGAGTCGTCCACCATCACCAGCGCGCCGTAGCGGTCGGCCAGGTCGCAGACGGCTGGCAGATTGGCGATGCTGCCGTCCATCGAGAAGACGCCGTCGGTGGCAATCAGGCGGAAGCGCGCGCCGGCGGCCTCCTTGAGCCGGGCCTCCAGGTCCGCCATGTCGTTGTTGCGATAGCGGTGGCGCTGCGCCTTGCAGAGACGAATGCCGTCAATGATGCTGGCGTGATTTAACTCGTCGGAAATGATGGCGTCCTCGGCGTCGAGCAGCGTCTCGAACAAACCGCCGTTGGCGTCGAAGCAGGAGGAATAAAGGATGGTGTCGTCGGTGCCGAGGAATTCGCTCAGCTTGCTTTCTAGTTGCTTGTGAACGCCCTGGGTGCCGCAGATGAAGCGGACGCTGGCCAGGCCGTAGCCCCATTGGTCGAGCGCGGCCTTGGCGGCAGCGGCGACCTCCGGGTCTTGGGCCAGCCCCAGGTAATTGTTGGCGCAGAGATTGAGCACCGGACGACCGTCAGCTACGCGGATGGTCGTCCCCTGCGGGGTCATGATGACCCGCTCGTTTTTGTAAGTGCCCGCCTGCCGGATTTCCGCGAGGCGGGATTTAAGATGCTGCTCAAAGGCTTTGTTCATAGGAGGTTCGTTTCCGCACTCCCGTCGCCGCGCCCAAGTTTACGTTCGGCATCGTCGTCAAAAGCGTGGTAGTCGCAGGTGATTTCCTCCCCGGCCCGAATGTCGCGCAGCGCCACGGTGGTCACGGGCAGACGGACATCGGGAGGCGCGCCGGTATTGGGGTCCGCGGCGTGATTCATGAAACAGGCTGTGTCGCCGGAAAGGATGATCTGGCCGGTTTCGCGGCTGATAAACCCGAACCAGCGAACGTGAGCTTGCGCGGTTTCCGGCCACGCGGCAACTTGCGTCGGCGAAAAGGCTTGGTCGAACCCCGTCACAAATCGCCAGACCGGCGCGCCCTTGGGGATCGGCACGACCGCAAAAAGTCCCATTCCGTGGATGGGGCTGGGTTGAACTCGCGCTTGGATCAGCAACATAAAACCCAGGTCACGGAGACTTCACGTTGATTGTTCCATCCAAGGCGCGGATGGGCCAAATCTCTGAGCGGGTGTGCTGCTCCTTCATGATTGCGGACAGCCGGGCGACCACCTCGGGGTTTTGCGCGGCCACATCCACGGTTTCGGCGGGGTCCGTGGCCAGATTGTATAGCTCCACGGCGCCGAATTTGGCCTGCTTAACCTTTGGGCCCGGATTGAGGCTTTGGCGGACGGCTTTCCAATCGCCCACCCGCGCGCATTGCTGGCCGCCGTAGCCGGGCGATTCGCGATAAAGAAAAGGGCGGGGTTCCTGGGCCTGCCCGAGCAGGGTTGGGGCAAAACTGATGCCGTCAATGCCTGCTGGCGTGGCTTGCTTGTGGCCGGTTAACTCCAGCAGCGTCGGCAGCCAGTCCTCAAAGCCAGTCACCCGGTCGCTGACCGTGCCCGGAGCGATTTTCCCTTTCCATCTCACGATGCCAGGAACCCGGAAACCGCCCTCATAATAGGAGCCTTTGCGACCGCGAAAACCGGCGGCGCTGTTGAAGAAATCGGTGTCGGTGCCGCCCAACCGGTTGTAAAGCGGCCCGTTGTCGCTGGTAAATACGAAGATCGTTTTTTCCTCGAGGCCGAGTTCCTTGACCTTATTCATAAGCCGGCCCACTTCGCGGTCCATGCGGGTGATCATTGCCGCGTAAGCGGCCCGGGGCGTGCGATGCGGCAGATAGCCGCGCCCGCCCGCATAGGGTTCCTCAGGGAATTTTCCGGCATACTCCGCCAGTGAATCCTCCGGCACCTGCAAAGCCAGGTGCGGCACCGTAGTGGGAAAATAGAGAAAGAAAGGCCGGTCGTTGTTCTCCTGCAAGAAGGTCAACGCTTGCCGGGCGATAAGGTCAGGCGCGTATTCCTTGCCCGAGTAACGACTGTAGGAAGCCGGCGAATTGGGATCCGCGTCGCCCGGCAGCTTCTGGTGAGCTGAAAAAGCGGGATTCGCCAGCGCCAGCGGTTTGGCATTGTCCCAGAGGTGGGTGGGATAAAAATTGTGCGCCACCGCCTGGCAGTTAAAGCCGAAGAAGCGGTCGAACCCCTGTTTGAGGGGATCGCCCGTGCTGCCCACCGGGCCCAACCCCCATTTGCCAAATCCGCCCAGCGTGTAGCCCGCCTGCTTGAAGGAGAGCGGCAGCTTCAACTCCCCCTCCGGAACCGGCGCCTGCCCCTCCTCGAAAGGCAGGCCCAAGGCTTTGGCTTGTTTGTTATCACGAATAAAGGCGTGCCCGGGATGTTTGCCGCTCATCAGTACACAGCGCGACGGAGCGCAGACATTGTGGCCGGAGTAATGCGCGGTCAAGCGCATCCCCTCAGCGGCCAGCCGGTCAATGTTGGGCGTGCGAATCTTCTGCTGACCGTAACAGCCCAGGTCGCCATAACCCAGGTCATCGGCGATGACGAAGACCACATTGGGCTTGTCCGCCGCCCAAATCGGAGCGACCGCGAAGAACGCGCCCCAGGCCATCCCTAAAACAGACATCTTCATGTGCCGGAGGATAACGCTTTTCGCCCCTTTTTGTCATCCTTGGTGTTTGCCGCACAGACGTCTTTGGCGCCACTGTCATCTCTCCCTTGGTGAGAGGGAGACCCGTTCGCCAGTGCTCGAAGTGGTCAAGCGCTGCGGTTTCATAATGCGCCGCCAGCGATGTTTCCCTCTCCCTGGGGGAGAGGGACCAAGGGTGAGGGGAAAAGGCGCCAACGAATACGAAGGGCTTCCGTTGTCAAACAGCGGGCTGACCGATGCTCCTTGCCCCGCCTTTACCCACTGGAAACGTCGAGGAACCGAAAAAATTTGGCGGCGAACCTTGCGGGTTTGCGGTATTCTACCCTCCATGCTCGATTTGGCATTACATGAGTTGCACCAGAGCTTGGGGGCGAAATTCACCCAAGTCAACGGCCTGACTGCGGCGGATCACTACGGCGATCCATTGGCGGAGCACGCCGCTTTGAAAAGCAGCGCCGGGGTCCTCGACCTCAGCTTCCGGGGCCGGCTTTGTCTGACCGGCGCGGACCGCCAGCGTTTCCTTAACGGCCAAGTCACCAACAATGTTAAAGACCTCAAGCCCGGTCAAAGCTGCTACGCCGCCATTGTCAATCACAAGGGCAAGTTGCAAGGCGACGCTTTTATCCACGCGCTGGCCGGCGAACTTTTGCTTGATTTCGAGCCGGGCCAAATTGAGGCCGTTACCCAGCGGTTGGAGAAGTTCATCATCGCCGACGACGTGCAAATTATCAACGTCACGACGTCCTATGGGATGCTGAGCGTTCAAGGCCCGAAAGCGGCGGACACCTTGGCGCTGACAGGACTTCCCCTGACTTTGCCGCCGGCCGAGTTGACCTCCGTGACGCTCCAAGATCCGGGTTTGGGGGAAATCTGCGTCGTCCGTGTGCCGCGCGCCGGTTCGGACGGATTCGATTTGTTTGTGCCCACCGGCGCCCTTTCCACCGTGCTGACGCGATTGGTGGCGGCGGCGGCCAAAATCGGCGGACGGCTCTGCGGCTGGCAGGCCCTGGAGATCGCGCGCATCGAAGCCGGTCTGCCGCGCTTTGGGGTGGACATGGATGCGACTAACCTGGCCCCGGAAGCCGGCATCGAAAATCGCGCCATCAGCTACACCAAGGGCTGCTATACCGGCCAGGAAGTCATCGCCCGCATCCGCACCTACGGCCAGGTCGCCAAGTCCTTGCGCGGCCTTGTTCTCCCGGCCGACACCCGGCAACTACCGAAAAAAGGCGACAAACTGACGCGCGAAGGCCGCGAGGTCGGCTATGTCACCAGCGCGATTTTCTCGCCGGCTTGTCAAACGGCGGTCGCTTTGGGATATGTTCGGAAGGAGTGCAACCAAGCCGGCACTCGCTTGGTGCTGCGCTTGGAAGCGAATGAAATCCCAGTAACGGTGACCGACCCGCCTTTCCCGGCCGCCAAAGCCTAGCCTCACCGTGGAAATCCCTCTTTTGTGCGGTTTTGCCTTCCTTGCCGGATTTATAGACGCCATTGCCGGAGGCGGCGGGCTGATCCAGATGCCGGCGCTATTTCTCCTAATGCCCGGCTTGCAAGTGAAGGATGCGGTGACCATTCTCGGCACCAACAAAATGTCGTCTATTTGCGGCACCAGCGCGGCCCTGATCCAATATGCGCGCCATATCCGCATTCCCTGGACATCCGCCGGCCCCGCCGCGCTGGCGGCGTTCCTCTTTTCCTTTTTGGGCGCGCTGGCAGTTTCGCGCATTCCCACCCCCATCCTGCGGCCGCTGGTGCTGGCGCTGCTGGTGCTGGTGGCTGTCTATACCTTTTGGCGCAAGGACATGGGCGCCCATCACAAACCGCGTTTTCAAGGGCGGCAAGCCTTGCTCCCGGCAGCCATCTGCGGCGGGGCCATCGGCTTTTACGACGGCTTCTTTGGCCCGGGCACCGGCAGCTTTTTAGTGTTCATTTTTATCGGGTTATTCGGCTTCGATTTCCTGACCGCTTCGGCCTCGGCCAAGGTCATCAATGCGGCGACCAATCTTTCGGCGTTGCTGTTCTTCGCCGCCAGCGGCCGCATTTATTACGCGGCGGCGTTGCCGATGGGATTGTGCAATGTTTTGGGGGCCCTGGCCGGCGCCAAGCTGGCCATCCTGCGGGGCAACCGCTTTGTGCGTCCAATGTTTCTGCTGGTGGTCACCGCCATGATCCTGCGGTATGGATGGGAAGTGCTGGCCAGGTAAAAAACTGGCCCCGCGCCATGCGCGGCGGCGCGAAACCAGTCGTCAACCCCGATAGCCGAAGAGTCGGCGCTCCTTGACTATCCTGGCCACGGGGGGCGGGACCAGTGATTCCCAAGAGGGATCACCGCCCTGTAAACGCGCCAGCACGTCGCGCGAGGTGATGTTCAGGCAAGCGGGATCATAGTTCGATACATCCTTTACATAACCTTTTTCGCGCAGATACGAATAGAGATGGCGGAGGTGCGATTCGGGCTGAAAATTAGCGGCGGTGAGCAGGCCGCCGGTCTTCGGATCGGTCATGGGATACAGGTAGAGCTTGAGCTCGTTCTTGAACATGCGGCCAAAAGACTCGAGTATGCCCCCTTCCAGATCGGTGTAGAATCGTTCCTCAAAAAGCTCCTTCAACGTCGGCGCGCCGATGGCGATGCCGATCATCTGCTTGGTGTAGCGGAAGAGGTAATCCGCCAGTTTGAAAAAACGGGCGTAATTGGAAATCAAAACCGTCTGGCCCAAGGCCCCGAGGATGTCCACGCGGTCCAGGAAATCACGGTGGTCAATGAAGCCTTGCTGCGTGGTCAGGCTCCGCAGGGTCATTTCCATCAAAACGACCGTTTCCCGATCCCGCACTCGCGTTTCGCGCGAAAATTCCTCGCGCGCGCACTTCAGCAAGTCAAGGGTTAAAAGAGTCACCGGACGAAAGTTGCCGCGCTCGACAAGGATGCACTTTTGGTAAAGGACTTCGGAGGCTTGCACGACCTCCCCATCGGCGGTGAACAACGCGGCGTCGCTGAGGCCGTGGCTTACCAATTCGAGACTGATCAGGCGATTGTCCACTTGCCGGAAAGCGGGCCCGGAAAATTTGGCCATGTCCACCTCAACGCGCTCGGTGGTGAGGTTGTCGAGCAAGGACACCAGCAGGGTTTTGGGGTCGTGATGCAGGTGCAGGGCGCCATAAATCAGGTTGACGCCAATGATCCCCAGCGCCTCCTGCTGCAACACGTTTTCCCGGTCCAACATGCGGATATGAATGATGATCTCGGAGGGCTCGGCGCGCGGGGCGCTTTGGAAGCGCATGCCCAGCCAGCCATGACAATCGCTGCTGCGGCGATAGCCGCGAGCGGCGACCGTGTTGGCAAACACGAAAAACCGGCTGACCGCGCCCCGTTTGGCGTTCAGCCGCTCCACCAATAATCCGTATTCGTGGTCGAGCATGGTGGCCAGCCGCTGCCGGCTCACATAGCGGTCGCAATGCCCGTAGATGGCGTCGCTGAAGGTCATGTCATAAGCCGACATGGTCTTGGCGACGGTGCCGGCGGCGCCACCCACCCGGAAAAACCAGCGCGCCACTTCCTGCCCGGCCCCGATTTCCGCAAAGGTCCCGTAGGAGCCTTCGTCGAGATTAACCCGCAACGCTTTCTGGTGCGGTCCGAGGATTTCCCTGCTCATGCGCGGCTCAACTTAGCGCAGAAAACGCTTTTGGGGCAGGAAAAAAAGCCGGGAAATTGACTAACTGGGCGGAATAGCACCACTTGGCCCGGGATTGGCCGGGGCACCCAAACGCCCTGGTCGCAATTGAAGTTGCGCCGCCGCCCATCGGGCATGTTCGGCCACCAGCGGGTCGGGATCCTGAGCCGCTTGCGCCAGCCAAGGCCAGGCGCGGTCATCGCCACTGTTGCCCAAGGCCACGCAGACGTTGCGGCGCAAACGGGAGCGCCCCAAACGTTGCACGGGAGTGCCGCCAAAACGCGACCGGAAGCCCGCTTCATCCAGCGCCAGCAATTCCACCAGACCGGGCGCCATCAGATCGTCGCGGGAGACGCTTTGCAACAACTGGCTCGCCGCGGCAAAACGATTCCACGGGCAAACGGCCAGGCAATCGTCGCAACCAAAAATCCGGTTGCCAATGGCGGTTCGCCATTCAACGGGGATGGCCCCCTTCAATTCGATGGTCAGATAGGCAATACAGCGTCGCGCGTCCAAAAAAAACGGTTCGGCAATGGCGCGAGTAGGACAGGCGTCCAGGCACCGGCGACAGGAGCCGCAGCGGTTTTTCTCCGGCTGATCCGCCGCCAGCTCCAAGGTGGTGATGATTTCCGCCAGGAAGAACCAATTGCCGAGTCGCCGGCTAATTAAGTTACAGTGTTTGCCGATGAATCCCAAACCCGCGCGCTGGGCCAGGTCCCGCTCCAGCAAGGGACCCGTGTCCACATACCACAAGGACTTGGTCCCCTGCCCTCCCAAGCGGTTCACCAAGTCGGTCAGCGCCTTGAGCTTGGGCGCCAACATGTTGTGGTAGTCGGGAAAACGGGCATACCGCGCAATAAAGCCGGTTCCGGGTGGTCCATTGCCTGACGCAGCCGCTGGATAGGCGGCCGCCAAAACAATGATGCTTTTCGCCCCGGACAAAACCAGTTGCGGATTGCTTCGCTTATTCGCGCTTCTTTCGAGCCAGATCATTTGCCCGTGGCATCCCGCGTCCAGCCAGCGACGGAAGCAGTTGGCCGTAACCGGCGGGTCCGCCGTGGTAAAGCCACAGGCCGCGAAGCCAAGCTTCGCCGCCTCCTGGCGGATTTCAGCCGCCCAATGCATCCGCTCCTTCCCAGCGCCCACTTCGCCGTTTGGGGCGGCACAGCCTGAATTTCGGAAGCCAGCAAACCTTGATCATGCCGCGCTATTCCCAGGCGCAGAGCGAATTGACGTAATCAGCCGAGCCGTCGCGCAGCCAGCCGTCCAATTGCGCGGGGTCCTTGAGCTGCTGGCCGCGCCGGCGCGGCACAACGACGAAGCGGGCGTCAATTTCCGGCAGCGCGCTCAAGTCGCTCCAGAGCTTCTCGAATTGCGCGACCGGAAAAACATCTTCCTGGCCATGACCCCAGCGCTTTTTGACGTCCTTGAGCGTGATATAGGTGGGCACGCGGGCGGCCATTTTGCGGATGGCCGCGGCCACGCGGGATTCGTCGGCCAAATCGTCGCGGCGCAGGCCGAAAGCGGCCAGCAAGCGGTCGAGGTTAATCCAGGTGGTCATTGTGTTGTAATAAGAGAGTTTGAATTCGTCCTCCTCGCGCGGCATGGCCAGCCCCTCGACCAGGCGCACGCGTCCATCCACGCGAGCGAGACCACCGCCTCGGTCGTCGAGGCGGCGGGTAATCACCTCGAACGTGAGACAAGCCCGGCTGCGGAGGTGTCGCCCGAGCAGCAGGGGGTCGGCATCCGCACCCAGAGTGTCAATGTTGTGCAGCAGTAAATAATTAAGCTGCGGCCGTTCGCGGAGCAAGTCCCGCAGCACGCCATTGCGGAAGAGGTTGGGGATTTCGAACCAATGCCCAACCGGATGCAGACATTGGCCGGGCAGGTTGTCGGTATAATCGCTGCCCTCGCCCGCGGCGCGCGCCCAACTGATGAGAGCGGCGCGCTGGCTGTCGCGCACTTTTTGGGCCTGTTCATCCAAAAGTTGCTGCGGCATCTCCTCCCAGGCAAACCGCAGATCGCGCTCCATGGGAATCAATCGCAGGCCAACCGATTGGCCGGGCGAGAGGCGCAGCGGCCCCTCGTAGCCGTAGCCTTGCCGGCGCTCCAGGAACTCGCGCACGGCCTCGTGCGACAAATAACTCGTGGTGAAGAGGTGGGGAATCCAACAGCCCGCCTGGCGGCTGACGCGGCGGCTTTTGGCCAGGTGCGCCTCGACAAACGTGCGGTGCTTTCCGGACAGTTTGCAGAATGGATTAAGCGCCTTGACCACGCCGGCGCCCTGGGTCCATCGGCTGCCCGCGCCGGCGGCCAGGCTGACCACCGCCAACTCGCCGGCGCGCAACGCCGCCAGGCCGGCTTCGCGGCAGGCGGCGTCATCCGGCAACGGCGCGGTGGCATTTACGACATCCTCCATACGAACATCTTCAATCACTGCATTGGGCGGCAGGCGGTTCTGGCCCAGCCCAATCCGTCCTTGTCGCAAATCCTCCCTGATTTGCTCGTGCTGCGCGCGGTCAAAACCGAGTTCGGCCAAAAGTTCGGCCAAGGTGCGCCCCGTTTGCGTTTCCACCCGCGCCCGCGGCAGCAGCGCGTCAAACAAAGTCTGCACCATGCCCCGCAGTTCGGGGCGGGCGCGGCAGGCGGCGCCAAAGCGGTCCAACTCCGCGCGCCGGAGCGGGGCCAGGGCGCGCCAATCCTGCTTGAGCAGCGGCGGGGCGATGAGAGCGTAATAATCGGGCGGCATGAGCGCCGCCGCGCCGGTCAACAGGCCGGCCACGGTCCCTTCCTCGTTTATGGCGAAGTCATAAACGACCGGCTCCATGGCGAAGGGAAGAGCGGCGGACAACTCCTGCTTCAAGGCGGCCATAATGGGGCCCAGCCGGTCCTGAGCCTGGGGCCGTCGCGCAGGAGAGAAAATAAAGCCCATCCCCCCACCGGACATGCCGCCGAGCATCCAAAAGCCTTGAAAATCCGCGCCAAACTCCGCCTCCACCCGGGCGATCAAAGTTTCGGTGAAATGGTTGCTGGCCCAGGGGATGATGGATTGGATGGGGCCGCGAAAATTGCGGGTGGTGGCCGCGCCAATGGCGGGAATGTTGCCCGCGCGCAAAGCGGCCAGGATTTCATCGAGAACCCCGAGCGCCTCCTGGCGGGCGAGCCACTCCTTCTGGCTACGCAGGAGATATTTTTCGGTGACCATTTCAAGGATGGGGCCAACGTTCTGGGCCATCCCGCCATGCACAAGCACCAGACTGTCCTGCAATTGACGGCGGGTCTCGGGCGAGGCGTCCTGGAAATCCAATATCCGGTGGCTGGGCATTAGCCGCCCGCGGCTGATGCCGAACTCCGGGTCGCCCGGCTCGGCCAGCGTGCCGGTGATTAGTTTCATGGACGGCCATACACCGCCGGAATCCTGCCAGCCGCCCCCTGAGCCGCCGAGCCATTCGCCCAGCAAGGCCCGGGCCAGGACCATGCGCCGCTCGGGCTCCCGCAAAGGGCCGGTCAAGTTCGCGGCCTGGCCGGTGGCCCGCATCCCCACCGAAACCAGCGCGGCCAACAGGGTGGTGGAAACCGCCAGGCGCGAGCCTTTGGGGATATTGTTGACATGGCTTACGAATTCGAGCCCGCGCCCCGGCCCGACCACCCGGGCCAACAGCTCCGCCAGGCTCTGGCCGCTGCCTTCCAGGCCCGGCGGCACGATGCCGGAGGCAATCACGGACGCCTTCAAGAGGCCGAGATAATCTTTGGCGAAATCGAAGACCTCCGCGAGGCTGGTGAGGTCAGCGGTGGCCCCCAAGTCCACACTGGTCAGCCGCAGCAGCGGTTCCTCGATGACTCGCAGACAGGCCTCCACGGGCGGACGCGGCGCGGCGTCGCGTCCGCGCACCCCCAAGTCAATCGAGACGTTCAGCACCCGGGCGCCCTCGGGATAATCCATCCCCAGGAAGAAAATGTCGCTCCAGCCGCAATGGGAAAGGTCCATTCGCACCGGGGTGCGCTCGCGGAGGATGGGGTAAGCCCCGGTGTCGGGATCGCGGACCAGCATTTCGGGCCGTATGCGCAAAGGCTGGTCCATCGGATGCCCAACCCGAAACATCCATTGATTGCCGCGCACCGAGCGGACGCTGCGGCGCACCTGGTTGGCCAGCGTCTGGAATCCCAGGCGATGATAGCTGACGGCCAGGGCGCTGGCGAGGCCATCGCTAGGGCCGTCCCGCTGCTGCGCCTTGAGGAAAATTTCTATCGCCTCCTCGAACCGCCGCTGCAGCAGATGCTCAAAGCCCGCAAAGGGAATAAGCGAGGGGCGTTCCCCCCCCCGCTCCGCCAGTCGCGCCGGCAGATGGAAGCGGTGAATGGCGTAAAGAAAAAACAAGGCGCGGACGCGTTCGTAAAGGTTTTCGCTGCGCCGCCGGAAAGCGTCCAGTTCCGCCGCCTCCTCGAGCAGCTCCGCCGCGCTAAACCCGCCGCAGACGCTTTCGAGCGACTGGTTGCGAACGGCGGGGTCGGCGGCCGTGATGATGCCGATTAATCTCCGCATTTAACAAATCCCGCGGCGAAGGTCACAAAAAAGGGCGCGTCCGTCAACCTTTGGGCCGCCGGGCCCGCGCGGCAAGGGCGGCGCCCGTTCGACTGAGCGGACAGGCGGCGACGCGGTCGGGGGGGCCGCAGACGACGATCCGTCCGCCGTCCTCGCCGCCTTCGGGGCCCAGGTCAATCAGCCAGTCGGCGCTTTGAATCACCTCAAGATTGTGCTCGATAACGACCACCGAGTGCCCTTGGTCCACAAGCCGTTGAAAAACCTCGAGCAGCACGCGCACATCCTCAAAATGCAGGCCGGTGGTCGGCTCGTCGAACAGAAACAAACGCCGCGATTCGGCGCCGCCGGTCGAACGCGAAAACTCCGCCAGGCACCGCGCCAGTTTCAGCCGCTGGCATTCACCGCCGGAAAGCGTGTTAAGCGGCTGCCCGAGGCGCAGGTAGCCAAGGCCGACCTCCCGCAGCACTTCGAGCGCCTTCGCCGCCCGCCGGGCCGCCCGACTGTCGAAACCTGTCAGAAAGTCCGCCGCCTCGTCCACCGTGGCGGCCAGCAAGTCCGCAATGTTCCACGCCAACCCCGGTTTGCCGGGCGGTGAGAGCCGCACCGCCAAAAGGTGCTCCCGGTAGCGCCGGCCCTGGCAGTCCGGACAACGAATGAAAACATCGCTGAGGAATTGCATTTCGATTTTCTCGAAGCCGGCGCCGCGGCAACGCTCGCATTGGCCCTGGGGCGAATTGAAGCTGAACGCGCTTTCGTTGAGGCCGCGCTGCCGGGCGGGTTCGGACTGGGCGAATACCTGGCGGATGTCGCCGAAAGCCCCCAAATAGACCGCGGGATTGGAGCGCGGGGTGCGGCCTAATGGCGATTGGTCAACGAGCAAAACGCCGCCAACCTGTTCCGCGCCCTCGAGGCGCGCGCCGCTCTTCTCGCCGGCAGCTTCAGGCATGTTTTCACCCGCATCTTCCGCCGCCTCGGCTTCCCCCGCGCCGGCCTCGCCCGGGGACGGCAGTTTTTCAAGCAGCAGCGGCCAGAGGACCTCCCGCACCAAGGTGGTTTTGCCCGAACCGCTCACCCCGGTGACGCCAACAAGCCGGCCTAGCGGTATCTCCACGCTGAGATCGCGCAAATTGTGCCGGGTCACCTGCGACAAGCGCAGGCGCGGGGTCTCCGTGTCCACCGGGCGCAGGCGCGAAGGGGGCATGGCTTTGCGCCCCGAAAGATACTGGCCGGTGAGCGAGCGCCCGGCCTTTAGCAAATCCGCCAAGCGCCCGTGAAAAACAAGATACCCGCCGGTTTCGCCGTGGCCCGGCCCCAAATCCACGATTTCATCGGCGGCGCGAATTACGGCGGCCTCGTGCTCGACTACGACAACAGTGTTGCCGGCATCCCGAAGCCTTTGGAGGATTTTGACCAGACGGGCGGTGTCGCGCGCGTGCAAACCGACACTGGGTTCGTCGAGCACGAACAGGGTGTTGACGAGCCGGGTGCCGAGGCAGGAGGCCAGGTTTACGCGTTCGGTTTCGCCGCCGGAGAGCGTGCGGGTGGGACGGTCAAGCGTAAGGTAGCTCAGGCCGGCTTCCACCAGGTAGGAAAGCCGGGCCCGCGCCTCGTCCAGCACCACCGCCAGCGCTTTGCCCATCGCCCCGGAGGACTCGCGCAGCCGATCAAGCACCGACAGCGCCTCAGCGATAGGCAGGCGGTAGAAATCGGCCAGCGTTAATCCGGGCCGGACGTTTTCCAGGCGGTAGAGCAGCGCCTCCGGCTGAAGGCGCGCGCCATGACAATCGGGGCAAGGCACATAAGCCCGGTAGCGCGAGAGCAACACGCGCACATGCATTTTGTAGGTTTTGGATTCAAGCCAGCGGAAGTAGCCCTTGACGCCATACCAGCACCGGGGCCACTGGTGCTCGGCATCCTGGCCGTAACCGGGATCGCCCTCCACAACCCACTGTTGCCAGCGCGGGTCGAGGTCCCGAAAAGGCACGTCCACCGGCACGCCTCTTTTGCGGCAGAACTTGAGGAGATCGTCCTGGCACTCGGCGCTTAGGCCGCTTTGCCAAGGCTTGACCACCCCTTCGGCGAGGGTCTTCGATTGGTCGGGCAACGCCAGCCGGTAGTCCACGGTGATAATGCGCCCAAAACCGCGGCAGGCCGGGCAGGCGCCCAGCGGATGGTTGAAGGAAAAAAGCGCCGGAGTTGGCTCGCGGTATTCGAGGTCGCAGGCGGCGCAATGTAGGCGCGCGCTAAAAGGCAATTCCTGCTCCGCCTGGCCGGCGTCGCCGTTGACCAGCCGCACCGACAACCGGCCTTTGCCGAAATGATAGGCTTGCTCGCAGGCCTCGATGAAACGGGCGCGGGCACCGGGGCCGATCCGCAGACGATCCTGCACGATGATGAGCGCCGAGGGCGGCGCGGGGGCGAAATGAGCGGGAGCCTCCTCCAAGCGCACCACGCGGTTCCCGGCCAGCAGTCGCTGGTATCCCTGCCTCGCCACAAGCTCCAGGCTCTCACCCAGCGGCAACTTGTCCGACAACGGCACAGTGAAGGTCACGAGCGCCTCCCGTCCGGCGGCGGCCTCGCTGGCTATCCGCCAGATTTCCGCGGGCGGCTCCTGGCTGACCGGACGCCCGCAGCCCCGGCAGTGCAGCCGGGCCAGGCGCGGCCACAGCAGCTTGAGATGGTCGCATATTTCCGTGAGGGTGCCAACCGTTGAGCGGGTGGTGCGCACCGTGTTGCGCTGCTCGATGGCGATGGCGGGAGGGATGCCTTCGATGCTGTCCACCGCCGGCTTGTCCATGCGATCGAAAAATTGCCGGGCATAGGGGGAAAAAGTTTCCAGGTAACGCCGCTGGCCTTCCGCGAAAAGGGTGTCAAAAGCCAGCGAACTCTTCCCCGAGCCGCTCAGGCCGGTGACGACCACCAGCCGGCCTGCGCGAAGGTCCAGGTCGAAGTTCTTCAGGTTGTTCTGCCGCACTCCGCGCAAGCGGATGACGGCGGCGTTGGAGGCGCGCGCCATGAGCGGCAAATGTAAAGGGGTCGGCCGGGATGTCAAATGCCGGCGACGCTTCTCTATTGCGGGTTGCGCCCGTCGGTATTACGTGGCACAAAAATTTATGATGGCAGTATTGAGCGGCTGGCTGGCGGGGACGGTCCACGTATGGGCGGGGCCGGATCATTTGGCGGCGATAGCGCCGCTGGCGGCGCGGCGCCGGACACGGGCCTGGGCGCCCGGCGTGCGGTGGGGCCTGGGGCATTCCGCCGGGGTGGCGCTGGTCGGGCTGCTGGCGCTGTGGCTGCGGGATTTCATCCCGGTGGACCTGCTCTCTCGCTGGGGCGAACGCCTGGTGGGCGTGCTGTTGATCGGCATTGGCTGTTGGGGGCTGCGCAAAGCCCGCGCCAACCGGGTGCATGCCCACGCGCACCAGCACGAGGCCGGGCCGGCGCACGCGCATCTGCACCTGCACCCGGCGGCCGAGGAGCACGAAAAAACCGAGGCCCACCGCCACGATCACGCCGCGCTGGGGATCGGCATCCTGCACGGGCTGGCGGGCAGCTCGCACCTTTTGGGAGTGCTGCCCATGCTGGCCCTGCCCACCAAAATCCAGGCGGGCTTATACCTGGGGGCTTTCGCCCTCGGCACGATTTTTTCCATGGCCGCATTTTCCTCGATCATCGGCTTTCTGGCGGTGCGCTGCTCGCTGGCGGGCGAGCGCGCCTACCGGGCGCTGATGCTGGTCTGCGCTGGCGGCGCGATCGTGGTCGGCTGTTTCTGGCTGGTGATAGCTTTCAGCGGTGGCGAGGCGCACTGAGCCAGCGTCGAGAAATACGGTTCCTCGACGTTTCCAGTGGGTAAAGGCGGGGCAAGGAGCATCGGTCAGCTGCTGTTTGACAACGGAAGCCCTTCGTATTCGTTGGCGCCTTTTCCCCTCACCCTTTGTCCCTCTCCCCCAGGGAGA